>Ga0123336_10000122_pt1 | contig 78936 bp, 63 predicted proteins | sample SSSSmetaG_FD_96466 | JGI IMG/M metagenome (GOLD analysis project Ga0123336, IMG submission 96466) | Glacier valley bacterial and archeal communities from Borup Fiord, Nunavut, Canada, to study Microbial Dark Matter (Phase II) - ​SSSS metaG | ecosystem: Environmental > Aquatic > Freshwater > Ice...
GCTCGGCGACAAAGTCCGTCGCGGCCAGCGACTGGGCCTCGTCGGCAACAGCGGCAACAGCACGGAGCCGCACCTGCACTTCCACCTCAGCGACGACAATTCACCGCTCGCCTCGGAAGGGATACCTTACGCAGACATCCCCGCCGAAAACGATCACGTCACCTTTCCCGACGCAAAATAGTCCTCAACGCGACAAAAAAACAGGCCGCTCGCCATGCCTGTGTTTTTTTTTCGGCGCCGCTCACAAACCTTGCCTCGCCAGACACTACCTCCGTATGGGAGCAGTGGTCAGCATCGGGGTTCTGGTCGGGCTGTCGCTATCGACCTTGGCCCATGCGGGGGACGCCGCCAGTAATGCCAAGGCACGCGCGCACTTCCGCACGGGAATGGCGCGGTATGTACTGAACCACTACGAGGAGGCGATCCTCGAGTTCGAGGCCGGCTACGCCTCCGATCCCATCCCGGCGTTTCTCTTCAACCTCGCGCAATGTCACGCCAAGGCTGGGCGCAAAGAGAAGGCGATCGAGTTCTATCGCAAGTACCTCGACATGGGTGCACCGACCCAAGATGCGATCATGGTGCAGGAGGCGATCGAGCGGCTCGAGCGTGAGCTGCGCGCGCCGCCGCCGGTCGAGACACCGCCGCCCACCATCGCCATGATGTCTCCAGCGACGGCGAAGGCGCGTGTGACGCTGGTTGCGAAGCCCGAACCTGTCGTCGGCAAGCTTGCATTGACCGTGACGTCGCTTGCCGTCGCTGCGACGCCCGCGCCAACCTTCGCCCGCGAGCTGCGCACCGCGCGCACGAAAAAGTATGCCGGCATCGCCACTGCCGCCGTTGGTGTCGCGGCGCTGGCCGCTGGCCTTGGCCTGTCGCTCACCGCCAAGAGCTACTCCGACAACCTCACCCTCCGCGACGAGACCCACGGCGTCTTCGATCAGAACCTCGCCAGCGACGGAAAAACGTTCGATACCGCCGGCGCCGCCATGCTCGCCATCGGCGGCGTGGCGCTCGTGGCCGGCATGGTGGTCGCGGTCCTGGGCTTCCGCGATGGCAAGCGTGCGAGGCTATCGGCTGCGGCCTCGAGCCTGTCGGTGGTGTTCTGATGCGCCGACTGGTCGCGCTCGCCGCGCTCACGTTGGCAGGCTGCTTCTCGCCGAGCTACCACTCGGGCGGCGTGGCGTGCTCTGCCGGCACCCAGCCCTGTCCCGACGGGTATCACTGCGCCCTTGACCGCTTCTGCTGGAAAAACGGCGAAGATCCGGACCTGGCCACTGCGTCGCCGCCGGACGATCTCTCGACGGTGGGCGATATGGTGCTGCGGCCGGACTTCGCCGGCTTTGACGGCGGCCACATCGTGCAAGCGATCACCGCCTCGGGAGGCGCCGTCCGGGCCGTCGGTAGCACCCATTCCGTGACGTTGAGCGTCGGCCAGAAAACCTCGGGCGTCGCGACCGGCAGCGCACACCAACTTCAGCTCGGCATCCTTCGCCAAACGCTAACCAAGTGAGGACCCATATGCGGCAACTGATCGTCGGTCTCGCACTCGTGCTCCTCCCGTTAGGGGCGTGGGGAGCGAGCTCGAACCAGACCATGAACGTCCAGGGCGTCCTGCGCGACACCACGGGCAATTTGCAGTCGATGGCGGTGGGGCTCGATGTGAGCCTCTATGCTTCGTTGGCGGCGACCACGTCGTTTTACACCCAGCACTTCACCGCGGTGCCGGTGGACAACGGCTTCTTCACCGTCGAGCTCGCGGGCGCCGCACTGGTGTTTGCCGGCAAGCCAGACACCTTCATCGGCATCCAGGTCACCGGTGATCCGGAGGAGCTGCCGCGCCAGCACCTCGACTCGGCGCCATACTGCTTCGTGGCGGCCAGCGCCGACACGCTCTCCAGCGCCTGCGTCGGCTGCATCACCAACACGATGCTGGGTGGCTCGATCGATGGCAGCAAGGTCAGCAAAGTCGCCAGCGCCGATGCCGCCACGCCAGCCAGCCAGCTCGGCGGCGTCGACGCCACTGGCTGGCAGAAGGCGATCACGCCGGCGGCCTGCCCATCGGGCCAGGTCTACTCGGGCATCACCGCCGCCGGCGTTGGCACCTGCACCAGCCTGGTCTCGACGGTAGCCTTCTCCAGCGTCAGCGGCGTGCCCGCCGCGTGCACGGGCGGACAGTTCCTGGTCGGCTACACGGGCGGCGCCGCCGTCTGTGCCGGCCTCAACTTCACCACCTCGGGCGGCAACAACGGCACGGCGACGACGGTGGCGCGCGGCGATCACACCCATCCGGGAGTGGGCTCGGGCTGGGTGAAGATCTACGACCAGGCTTACAACGCCAACGGTACGCAGACCATCAACATCACGCCGGTGAACAACACCTACACCGTTCGCATTCTGTTCAACGGCATCTTGACCGGCTGCTGCGGCAACCCGTCGGAGATTTACTTGCGCACCAGTGCTGGCGGTACCACCGGTTACAATAGCTTTCTCGTCGGTGAGACGGTCGGGGGCACCACCAGCTACAATGTCGGCCCCTTGCAGAGCGGCTTCCTCCTCGGTCGCACCACGGCCTTCGGCAACGCCGAGATGTCCTTCGACTACGAGCTCACCGAGCTGCCGTCACTCGGCGCCATTGGCCACGGCACCGGCGCCGTTCATCCCGACGGGAACGCCACGACCACGATGTTCCGCGGCGGCGGCAACCTCCAGTACACCGGGAGCTCGACCTCGCTCACCATCCAGTTCTGGAACACCTCGAACGTGAACGGCCGCTTTACTGTGCTCCAGCTCATGTAAGGCGCGGGTGACGTGTTACCTGAGCTTCCGACGAGCGGAAGCGTAGCGAGGGGCACGGTCGGGCGGTAGGACCGCGGCGGGAAAGTGCTCGGAGCCGATGCCGAGAGTTGAACTCGGGACCTACGGTTTACGAAACCGTTGCTCTACCACTGAGCTACATCGGCAAAAGGTCGGAGGCGAAGGTATGCCGTGCCCCCCGGTATCAAGTCAAGGCCGATTCTTGGCGGTGGATGGCCCAACTTGACGATATGTGCAGGTCGCGATACACGCGGGCATGCACAAGCTCATCGTCGCTCTGTCGTTTGTCGTTGCTGCCAGCGCTGTCGCGGGCGCGCCGTTGACCAAGAAGAAGCTGGAGGACGGGCGCGGGATCGTATTTGCGGCTTATGGCACCGACAAGTTCGACGCAGTGGTGAAGAAGCTCGTCGCCCAGCTCGGCGCGGCCAAGAAGGTGACGCCGGAGATGCAGAGCTGGTTCGCGCTCGACGCCGCCAATTGTCTCGAGCTGGCGGTGTCTAAGAACAAGGAAGGCTTTGCCGCCGTCACCATCGTGTCCAATCCCGACGATCCGAAGAGCGGCTGCCACTAGAGAAACGTCAGGCGGCCTTTTGGCGACGGGCGTTGTTGAGCGTCCAGACCAAAAGGCCCATGCCCATCAGCGAGACCAGCACCGACCCATATTGCGCCGGGGTATATCCGTAATACCGGATATCGGCGCCGGCGACATTGGCCACGCGCAGGTTGTCGAACGCGAAGCGCACCGGGCCGTACAGAAACGCCAGCAACGACACATAGAGTCCGAGCGGACGGTTTTTGCGCCCGAGAATCCAGAATAGCAGCGCCACGCCGGCGGCCCACAGGGCCTCGTCGAAGCCGAGATCATGCCGGCGCCCGTCGGGGTACGGCACCGATAGCCAGAACTCGGTGAAGCGGCCCGGGTGATCGTGCGCCGAATAGCAGCCCAATCGACCGAACATCCAGCCGATCGAGAGGCCGTAGCCGAGCGAATCGGCGTACTTCATGACCGGCTGGTGGGAGCGCCACGCCCACAGAAACAGGCCGAGCAAGGCGCCCATGAATCCACCGTAAGAAGAAAGACCGCCGAATGGATTGACGATCTCCAGCAACGTCGGATTGTCGCCCTTCGTTTTGTAAGCAAAGACGGCGAAGAGGTGCGCGCAGATGAAGCCCAACACCAGCGTCCAGGTAATCATCGACGAGATGTTGTTGGCTGACAGGCCCAATTCTTTGCCGCGGCGATGTGTCCAGTTTGCGCCCACCAAGATGCCAGTGGCGACGAGAACGCCGAAGAGATGAATGGTGACAGGACCGAGCGGTAACGAATTGTGCTCGATATACGGGATCATGGTTGGCTCGCTATTGGGTCAATGCGCCACAAATACGACGTATGGCGGTTAGTGCGTTTAGGTTGAACAGAATGAATTCGCGTTGACCAGCATTTCTGCTAGGGTGTCGCCATGCCGAGACGGGCCAACCAGGTATCACAACTCTCACCACTGATTCATTCCTTTGCACAGCAGATCGGCCACACGCTGGAACGGTTTATCACGGACCGCGTCGAGAAGGAACTGAACGGCTCACGTCGTCGTGCCGACGCCAAGCCAGGCCGCCGTGGTCGCAAACGGGCCTTCGTGACTTGTTATTTCCCGGGCTGCCAAAACGTCGCCGCTCCGCGCTTTGGTATGTTCTGCGCTGCGCTGCACAAAGATCTGCCCGCCGCCCAGAAGGCCGAATACCGAGCACTTCGTAAAGGTGGGACCAAGGCCAAAGCCAAGGGCAAGCCTGGTCGCAAACCGGGTCGTCCGCCTGGTTCCAAGAAAGACAAAGTAACCAAAGAAAAGAAACCGCGCAAGAATAAGCGGAAAGCAGCCGCGCGCGGCTGACGCTGGTGCGTAGCATGCGCGCCTTGGCGCTCGCCGTGGCGCTCTTGCCCGCGTGCAGCCGTCCTCCGGCCGCGCGGCTCGAAGTGGTGAGCCTTCCGGCGAGCCCTGATCTGCGTCTGTGGTGTCGTCACCGAGGCCTGCATCCGCCGGTGACGGTGGCCTGGCACCTCGGTGTGGCCATGCGGGTGGTGACCTCCGGGCCGCGCGATCAAGAGTTCATCCACGTCGCCGGTCCCGGTCCGTCACCCCGACCCGGCCTGTGGGAAGTGCGCTGCGAAGCCACCGATGTCGACGGCGTGAAGGTCGAGGCGGCGACGTCGCTGTTGGCGCCCACCCTCCGCGAGGCCACGCTCGATGGTGTGCCGGTACTGACCGGTCAGCCACGGGCGTCGCGTGGCGTCCTTTCGCTGCTCGGCAGTGAGCTCGGCAACAAGCGTGGCGCCGAAGACGGCGTGTGGTTGGTGCCGACGCATGGCTCCCCGGTTGCGCTCTCGATCCCGATCCCTGCGCAACCCCCTAAACCCATCCGCCCCCAGCCCGTAGCCACCGACGGTGGTGTCGCTGCGCCGACGATTCCTGTCATCGCTGGCTGTCCCAGCGTTTGGACGCCGACCCAGATCGCCGGCTGTCTTCCGTCGCTGGAGAACGGCGCCTACGAGATCCGGGTGCAGACCGGTGGACAGCTCGTTCGTCTCCCACAGACCCTGGTCGTGGCCGGCCCATGAGGCTGCGCGAGGTCTGCGTCGCTGGCGCGTTGGCGCTGGTCTATCTCGTCGCTGCGCCGTCGAAGGCACCCGATGGGGTGAGTGCCGGCTTGGCCGCTGGAGCCCGCGCGCTCGCGCGTGGCAGCGTGGATGTCGGCGTGGACTTCGCCGATGCCAAGGTGTCGCAGTGCGAGCGCGGGCTCCGTCAGATCACGTTGCCCATCGGCGCGCAACTCGCCTTGGTCCCAGCCGCGCTCGTCGAGAAAGCAGCAATACGCTGGTTGCCGCCCGCCCAATCGACTCGCTGGCGAACCGTGCTCAGCGTCGATCATGTCGGCCAAGGTCTGGCGGCACTCCTCGTCATCTTGGTATGCCTCCGTCTTGGCCGCCGTCTCGAGCGGGAAGGCTTTTCCCCGTCGACTGCGGCGGCGGTGGCGCTGCTGTTGGGCCTCGGGACGGGACTCGTCTCCGCTGCGCGTGGCTTCGACGGCTCGGCACTGGCCACTCTGTGTCTCTACCTGGCGCTCGAGTCGGTGTTGGCCGGGCTGGCACTGCGCGCCGGGCTGGCCTTCGCTGCGTTGTTGCTGGTCGACCCCGGCTACGTTGGCGCCGCGCTGGTGGCCACGATCTGGTTCGTCTGGCGTCGTCGGGCGCTCGTCGCTGCGCCGCTCATGGGCGTGCCCATCCTGGCCGCGTTGGCGCTCGCCTTGTGGCATCGCCGGACCACGGGCGCATGGGCCGATAGCGGCAGCGTCGTCGAAGGTACGGTGGGCCTGCTGTGGTCGACGGGCAAAGGGCTGTTCACGTTTCATCCGATCCTGTGGGCGCTGCCGTGGGCGCTGGGTCGGGTCTGGTCGCGTCGCGATCCGCGCACGCTGGTGGTGCTCATCTCCGTCGCTGCGGTGCTGGTGATCGGCGCCGGTGCGCGCTGGCACGGCGATCCATCCTTTGGTCCGACGCGTTTGTTGCCGGTGGTGCCGTGGCTGCTCTTTATCGTCGCTGTCTATGCGCACGGTCTGCCGCACACGCGCCTTGTCCAGGCCACCTTTGCCGTGCTGGTCATCGCCTCGTTGAGCGTGCAACTGCTCGGCGTGTTGGTGCGCTCATCGGATTGGAACAAGCTCGCCGACCGGGTCGCCGCACAGACCGGTGCGCCAGGCTGGTTCGCCGATCCCCAGAGCCAGGTGCATTTCATCCCGCAGTTCTCGCCGATCGTCGGTCATGCCTTCATCGTCCGTCGCTGGCTGTTTCCGCAAGCACCATCGAAGACGCCGCCCGTCGACGTCCCCTGGCATCTCATCCTGCCCACAGCGCCGTCATTCGACACCGAGGTGCAGGCACTTTCCGTCGACGTGGTGCCGATGCGTAACTGGCTGCGCGGTCTCGTCGGCGCGCTGGCCGTTGCGCTGGCGGCGCTCGCCATTCGCCGTAGAGCCACGCCAACCTGATACCATCCCCAGCCATGGCTGACTGGGTGATTCTCGGATGCGGTTACACCGGCTCGCGCTTGGCAAAGGGCCTCCTCGCCGAAGGGCACCGCGTCCGGGCCTGCGCCCGCAATCTGGCGCGCTTGCAGCCACTCGTGGATCTCGGTGCCGAGGTCCACAGTGTCGACGCCGCCAAGCTCCGTTCGTTTGGCCCGGCGGTCTACGGCATGCGCCAGCCGTATGTGGTGTACTCCATACCGCCCGTCGCTGGCGTGCCCGCGGGTGAGTCGCTGCACCGTGCCGGCGAAGCTGCTTCGGCCGCCGGTTCCGAGCGCTTCATCTATCTGAGCTCGACGGGCGTCTACGGCGAGACCGAAAGTGGCCTGGTCGTCGACGAAGATACGCCGGTTGCCGTCGGAGATCCCGACGCGATGAGCCGCATTGCCGAAGAAGGTGCGGTGGAGACGCTGCGCCTGGCAGGCTTGTCGACGGTGGCGCTGCGGTTGGCGGCGATCTACGGACCCGGGCGTGGCGTACGAGAGCGGCTCAAGACCGGCGCCTACAAGCTCCTCGACGACGGCATGCACTGGTACTCGCGGGTTCACGTCGACGATCTGTGCGGCGTGATCCGCGCCGCCGCTTCGCGTGCGCAAGGTGGCAGCCTGTACTGCGTAGCGGACGATCGCCCGGCCACCCAGCGCGAATATCTCGAGTGGCTGACCCCACGGCTCGGCATGGCGATGCCACCGTCCCAGGCGTCGATGGTGCAAGGCTCCGCGCGGCGTCTGGTCCGCAATCGCAAGATCTCCAACGCCAAGCTGCACCGCGACCTCGACTACACCTTTCGCTATCCGAGCTTCGTCGAAGGCGAAGAGGCCATCGAGCGCGAGCTCGGCACCGAAGCCGCCGCCACCGTCGCTGCGCCGGTCAGCGTTGCGGTACCAGCGACGATCGCTGCGCCAGTCACCGTCGCTGCGCCAATCGCCGTCGCTGGGCCAGTCGCCACGCCAGCACCAACCAGCGCCAGTGTGGTCTCCGTAGCCGCGACGCAATCGTCGCTCTTCTGGTCGCGCGCCGCCGTCGAAGATCTTGCCGACGCTACCGAGCGTGTCACCACGCATCCAGCCGCCGCACTCGAAGCCGCCGAGCGTGCCCTCGCCATCCTGCGTCTCCTCGACCTCCAACGCAGCATCCGCGGCGCCGAAGAGACCACCAAGCTCAGCCCCGAGCTCCGCACCCGCCTACAAACCCTGGCCGGCCAAGATTCCAAAGATCCCAAGCTGGCCACGACGATCAAATCGCTAACCGACCTCGCGGCAACCTGGGGCTAGCATGGGTCAGAATTAGATTTACATGCCGAGCATGCGATCGAGATCGTCGCGGCTGCGGCGCTTCTTGACCGAGTCGTGCTTGGCGAGGAGGGCACCGACCTTTTGGTTGCTGAGGTGCGGCTTGCCGGCGCGGTGATGGCCCTTCTTGGCGACGACAGCCTTGGGCTCGGCTTTGGCGACGGGCTCGACCGGGGCGACGACCGCGGCCTCAGCGGCGACAGGCGTGGTGACGACTGGCGTCGGGGCCGGGGTTGGCGTCGCCAGCGACGGGGCAGCGGCCACAGCGCCGGCTACACCGCCAAGCTGCGTGCGACCGAGATGAACCATCAACACCATCAAACATAGCGCGATGGCCGTGCCACCGACGGCAAGCGTAGCGACCACCCAGCGTGGCAGCTTGTTGGAAGGGGTGTAGTAGTCAAAACGGATCACAGTGGGCCTCCTTGGGTGCCTTGCGTACATGCAGGTACCCAGCCAAGGATCGTGTATGTGAGATCAGGGACTTACGAAGATGCGCTGGGGTCTAGGCCCCCAGGTGGGGACAACCGGCGCTTAGAAGAATTTCGCTGGATCTGTATGGGGTTGCACGTCCGCAGTGTTTTCCTGCTGGGCTTCGGGTGGGGACATACGCTCCAGTTGCGACCTCGCCAGCTCGCGCACTGGACCCGCCTGCTCCACCAACAACCAACGCAACCGCGCCGCCATCCCGCGACTCGGCAGTAGCGGCTCGAGCGGCACCCGCGACAGCAGCTCCCACAGCTCTTGGTCGCTGTGCGACGACGACGCCGCCATCTCGAGGAGCTGCAGGATTTGCTGGGGCCGCAAGAACACCGTGCTGGGCGGCTTGCCGGTGTCGGGCACGAGGTTGAGCTCGAAGCCGCCACGCTGTGGGTCAGCGGGCCTCAACGTCAGCGCAACAGCGGACCAACCGGTCTCCAAGGCAACACTACGCAACGCGCACATCCCAACCTCTTTTCAAAGTGACTCGCTCCTATTTGGTCAACGACAGGATGTGAGCCCCGTCGGTGAAGTAGATCTTGGTCTGGTCGACGACGATGGCGCGCGGTGCTTCGGCGGCGACTGGCATGACCGCCGTGCCGTCGAGTGGAATCTTGACCAGGTCGGCGTTCTCCTTGGCGAAGACATTGGCGCCATCGAGCACCAAGAGGGTCGCCAGTTTCTTGCTGAGGATTTTGCGGTTGCTGCCGTCGAGCCGATAAGACACGACGCCGCCCGCGCCGAAGCCGGTGACCTCGACCATGACCAGATTCTGGCCGTCGAGATCGAAGAGGTTGTTGTGCACGCTCGACATGCCGTAGTTGATCTTGCTCATGCTGCCGCGATCGACGGCGTAGACGCCTGCCGCGTCGCTGACGAAGATCGTCGACGCGGTGACCTTGAGCCCGGACACATTGCCGACCACGTTGTTGTACATGACATCGAGCGATCCCGTCGTTCCACCAACCGGGGCGCGCACCACGGCGTTCATGCCATTGAAGGCGTCGACTGCGCCGTATACATCCGTCGCCCACCAGACAAAGCCACCCTCGAGCGCGATGCGGCCGAGCACGTTCTGCCCAGTGGCCACCGGCGTGATGGCGCCGCCGGCTTTGGGGGCTTTCTGCACCGCGGTGGCGCCGTCGGTGGTGAAGTAGACGCTGGTGTCGTCGAGCACGGCGCAGGCGCGCTTGTCGACGACGCCCGAGGCGACCACCGTCGGAGTGCCGCCCGTCTTGGCCACTTTCAAGATCGACCCGCCGTTGGAGTCGTCTTGCCAGTAGATCGACGTGTCGTCGGCAGCGAGACAGTTGGTGAGCGTGTTGGCGTCGCTGAGCACCGTGGCGGTCGGCAGCGCGACGGCCAGGTCGGCCAGCGGATTGAGAAGGTCAGGTGGCGATGAGCCGCACGCCGTGGCGACGATGGCTCCGACGACCGCACCGCCGACGGCGAGGGTCAGCGCCGCGGCCCTGGTGATGTTCAGAAATGCTCCATTCATGGCGCATGAGCATAACATCGCCATCGGTCGATAGGTTCGGGTTACAGTTTCGCAGTTTCGCAGTATCTCAGATCTTGCGGCGGCGACTGTCCGAGGAGGAGCGAGCATGGCGACGGCGAAGTTCGGTGTGGTCGGAATGGGTGTGATGGGACGCAGCCTGGCCCTCAATATCGAAGAGCACGGCTTTCCTGTTGCGGTGTGGAACCTCGAGAAGGAGGGCACCGACAAGGTGCTCCACGACAACCCTGGCAAGAAGATCACCGGCTGTTACACGCTGCCGGAGCTCGCCGCCGCGCTCGAGAAGCCGCGCCGGGTGCTCATCATGATCAAGGCCGGCTCGCCCGTCGACGAAATGCTGGTCAAGCTGCGCGCCGTCCTCGAGCCCGGCGACATCGTCATCGACGGTGGCAACTCCTGGTACAAGGACACCGAGCGCCGCCAGCTGGAGATGAAGCCGAGTGGCATCAACTTCTTCGGCGCTGGTGTCTCCGGGGGTGAAGAGGGCGCGCGTCACGGTCCATGCATCATGCCGGGCGGCCCGCTCGAGGCCTGGGAGCCAGTGCGCCCGATCTTCGAGGCCATCGCGGCCAAGACCGACTCCGGCGCCTGCGTGACCCACGTCGGTCCAGATGGCTCCGGTCACTTCGTCAAGATGGTCCACAACGGCATCGAGTACGGCGACATGCAGCTCATCGCCGAGGCATACGATCTTCTGCGCAAAGTGGGTGGTCTCACGGCGCCGCAGCTGGCCGAGCAGTTCACCGCCTGGAACAAGGGCCGGCTCGAGTCGTTCTTGATCGAGATCACCGCCAAGATCTTCACCGTCGAAGATCCCGAAACCCACCGTCCGCTCGTCGACATGGTCCTCGATGCCGCTCAGCAAAAAGGCACCGGGAAGTGGACCGCGCAGGTCGCGCTGGACCTTGGCATTCCCGTCCCGACCATCGCTGCGGCCATCGATGCCCGCGTGCTGTCGAGCATGAAGACAGAGCGTGTCGCGGCGGCCAAGATCTTGTCGGGCCCGGTGCCGAAGGCCGACGGCGAGGTCAAAGCCATCGTCGACGCCGTCGGTGACGCGCTCTACGCCGCCAAGATCTGTTCGTACGCGCAAGGCATGAACCTGATCCGCGCTGCGTCGGATGCGTTCGGGTGGAAGGTCTCACTCGGCGAGATGGCGCGCATCTGGAAGGGCGGCTGCATCATCCGCGCGCGCTTCCTCGACTCCATCCGCACGGCGTACGAGCGCAAGCCCGACCTCGCCAATCTGCTGCTCGACCCGGATTTCAACAAGACCATCGCCGAGGCCCAGGCCGGTTGGCGTCGCGCGGTGGGTCTGGCCATTCAACACGGCGTCGCTGTCCCGGCGCTGGCGGCCAGCCTCACCTACTACGACAGCTACCGCACTACCGATCTGCCGCAGAACCTCACGCAGGCGCAGCGCGACGCGTTCGGCGCGCACACCTACGAGCGCAGCGACCGTCCCGGCCAAGCCATCCACACGGAGTGGCTGAAGTAAGTCCTCCCAGAATTGGAAGAGCGAGGTCAGGCGATCAAGAGGCTACGGAGATCTTTCCTCATGATCTCTTGATCTCGCTCTTCCATATCCGCAGCTCTCGTCATGGTCTCCGCAGCGACATACGCAACGCTGGCGGCGTGATCATGGTCGTGCCGATGACCATGACCAAGATCGCCGCGTAGTTCTCCGACGACACCAGCGGCGCGCCACCCAGCATGAGGTGCTGGCCGATGTTGGCGAAGACCAGGCCCACCTCGCCGCGCGGCACCATGCCGAGGCCCACCGTCCAGCGATCCACTTTGCCAGCGACCGTGCCGGCGGCGAGCTTGCCGACGATGGCCACCACCGTCAGCGCCCCGCCGAGCGCGAGCACCTTGGCCGAGGCGAACGCGCGCAGATCGGTGTGCATGCCCATCAACACGAAGAACACCGGCGCGAGAAAGCCGACCAGCGGCGCGATGAGCTCGTGGAGGCTCGGCTCGCCCCGCGCCATGAAGTCGCGATAGTGCAAGTCCTCGAGGACGAGGCCAGCCGCAAACGCGCCGACCAGCGGCGCCAGGCCCACTTTGTCGGCGGCGACCGAGAGCCCAAAGCAGACGCTCAGCCCCAGCGCCAGAAGCACGCCCGAGGTCGGGACTTTGGCCGCCAGCCGAAAAAGCCGGCCGGCCACGGCGACGCCGACAGCGATTGCACCGACGAGAAAACCGGAGGCCTTACCAATGACCACGGCGATTTCGCCCGTCGACAGCCGGCCGCCTTTGGCCGTGGCGGTCACCACACCCGACATCACCGCGAGCACCACCAGGCCCAAGACGTCGTCGATGACGGCGGCGCCGAGGATGATCCGCGCTTCCCGCGTCTGGCTGCGTTCTAAATCCTTGAGCACGCGCGCGGTGATGCCCACCGACGTGGCGGTCAGCGTCGCGCCCAAAAACGCATGCACGAAGGTCGACGCCTCCGGCAACAGAATCGCGCCCACGCCCCAGCCGAGCGCAAACGGCACGGCCACGCCCACCAGCGCCACCAAGAGGCTGCGCACGCCGACCTTGAGCATCTGCCCGACGGTGGACTCGAGCCCGACCTCGAACAGCAACAACAGAAGGCCAATCCGCCCCAGCGCGTCGATGACGTCATTGGTCGCGATCGGCTCGAATCGATGCACGCCCAACAAGCCCAGATTACCGAGCACCACGCCGAACAACAGCTCGCCCAACACTGCCGGCTGTTTGGCGAGGCCCGCCAATGCCCCCATCAGCTTGGCGCCGACGAGGATGATCATCAAATCCAGAACGATCTGCGCCACTGGATCGGCGTGCATCGTCAGTCGCAGCTCGGGCGTTGGATGTCGGGGGGCGGCGTGTCGAGTGGCAGGATCATGCGCAGGTAGTCGTAGGCGTCGGTGCAGAAGACGGCCGGGCCCTGCCCGTCGAGCTCGGTGCGCTCGGCGAAGGGCCGGTCGCCGCCGGAATCCATGAGCCGGTTGGGCTGGTCGCCCGGATCATGAAAGCCGTCGCCGTATGGGTTGGCGAGACCGAGGCTGTGGCCGACCTCGTGGGTCATGGTGTTGCCGACCAGGCTGCCGAGGACGAAGATGGCGCAGGCGATCTGTTGGCCGCGATCGCCTTTGGCCGCTGGGCAGCCGGCGCCGCTCGACAGCACGGATGGCTGGAGCTTGCTCAGCTCCGTCGCCGTGACTTCGACGCCACCGCGATCGGGTCGGAACGGGTCGAAGATCTCATCGAAGCGCGAGGTCTCGTCGTGGATGGGCATGGCGCCGAGGGGCGACGACGAGAAGCCGAAAAAGCCTTCGGTAAAGACGCCGCCGAAACCGGGGTAGCCGTCCTCCTGCGTGGTCGCGTTGACGCCGCCGATGTGGTCGTAGAGCCGAACGTTGTCGGTGTCCTTGCCAGGTGAGTTGTCGTAGCCGAGGAGGCCGAGGCCATTGGGGTCGGGGCCGGCGATGTCGACCTGCGCAAACAGCGCGAAATCGGTGGGGATCTCCGGGCGGAACTCGATGTTGACGCCGTCGTAGTCGCGCTTGGCGACGGCAAAGACGCGGTCGCGAACGGCATGATCGACCGCGCGCAGGCCGAACTTGCGCAGCGACGACACGAACGACGGCAGAAAGTTCACCCACACCACCTGCTTCACATGCAACACGCGCAAGGCCACCGGGATCGGCGTGCCCTCGACGCGATCGCGGCCCCGCTCGACGACGGGCTTGGCCGTGCCGAGGATGACGCCCGACTCCATGCGCAGATCGACGAGCTGTCCAAGCGGGTCGGAGTCGTCGATCACATAGCGGGCCTCGGGACCCGAAACAAACTCGGTGACGAGCTCGAGGTCGAGCGGTCTTTCGGGCCCGCCACCGTCGGGGGCAAACGTGCCCTTGATGTCGAGCAGCGTCACCTCGGCATCGCCGTCGCCGACAAACCCGCCGCCGGAGATGACCACGTATTGGCCCAGGCTGGCGCTGGTCGTCGACGCCGAAAAGATGGCGGGCCGCTGCACGTCGAAGGTCACGTCGAGCGGCGCTGTCGTCGGGGTGGTGCCGTCGGCGAGATGGTTGACCAGCACCAGTTGCCCAGTGAACGTCCCGGGCCCGATGCCGGAAATGGTGGGCCGATAGGGAAAGCCCACGCCGCCGCGCTCGTACGGCCGCGACGGTTTGGCCGGGATCTCGAGGGGCGGAGTGGTCACGGCCAGCGGCGTGCACACCGAGCTCTTGAGGGCCTGAAAACAGCCGGTCAGCCTGGCGCGGGTGTCGCCTTCGTCGCCGCCGAGGAGAAAGCCGGCGCCGGTGATCTCGATGGGCTGATTGACGAAGGTGAGGCCGTCACCGACGGCGCTGACCGACGGAGCCAGCGTGTCCGCGATGTTGATCTGCACGCTGAGCGGCGCCGAGACATGGGTCTTGCCATCGACGGTGGAGTCGACCTCGACGGTGGCCTCGCCGGAAAAGGTCCCCGTGGGCGTACCGGCGGGCGGAACATACGAGGCCTCGAGTGTCGCCGCGCTGACGAACCGCGCCGGCAACAGCACGTTGACCGCTTCACCACCGAGCGAGCCAAGCAGGCGCAGCCGCGTTTGGCCTAGGTCGACGTCGACAAAACTGCGCCCACTGACGACGATCTTGGTCTTGGGCAGAACGAGGCCCGGCACCAGCTTGGTGAGCGCCAGATCGTCGAGCCCGGTGTCGCGTGATGCCGACGTTTGGCCAGTGCACGCAGCGGCGAAAACGAACAGCCACAGCCTCACGGAATGGCGACTTTGAGGCTGTAAGTGTTGCTGGCGGTCAGGCTCGAGCCTTTGACGACGACGAGATAAGTCCCAGTGGTCGCAGCAGTGTACTCGACGTGCTCGTTGCTGACGGTGTCGGTGGACGCGTTGCCGACGGCCACCTGGGTCGGCGTGGTGCCGTCTTGATAGAGGTACACGTCGAGGTTTTCCGAGGCCTGGGTCTGGACGAAGGTGACGTCGATGACGAGCTTCTTCCCGCTCGGAATGGTCAGAGAGAACCAGTCTTCGTTGGCCGGGCAGACGCGCAGGTTGGGCACGGTGAGGCCGGTTGTCGTCGGGGTGAGCGGCTTGGCGCCCGCCTTGTTGTCGTTGGGCTCCTTGGCGTCGTCGAGGTCGACCGAGACCGTGAGATCGTACAAGTTGGGCTTCACCGGCGGCGAATCAAAGGTGAAGACGCGCAGATAGCGCTTGGTCGGCGCGCACACCGAGAGACCTTCCGAGCTGGTGGTGCCGTAGCTGCGGCCGACGATGTTGCCGTTGGTGTCGACGAGCTGGAGGTCGAGGTCGGAATAGTCGGCGCCGGTGAGGAACGACGTGGAGACATTGATCACCTGTGAATTGGTGCTGGGCACGCTGATGCCGTACCAGTCTTCGTCGACCGTGCCGTCGTCGCGGTTGCACAGAGCCAGGTTCATGACCGTGCCGGGGGTGAACGCTGCCGACTTGTTGTTGGCGATGGTTGTCCGCGAGTCGTTCTCCTCGTAGGTGTCGTCGACGCAGCTCATGGCCGGCGGCGGGCCGCAGTACCCGACGCGCGGCTGGCATTGCCGGCTTGCTTTGCCGTCGACGCTGGTGATGGCGGCGGACGAGCAAGAATAGCCGCTCGGGCAGTTGGGCAGGGTGCCGCCGCAGGCCTGGCCGCAGTAGGTGCCGCCGGCGGTGCCAACGGAGATGCAGTGATTGTCGCCACCACATTGCGCGTCCGAGGTGCAGGCGTCGCAGATCTTGAGCGCCTGCGTGGAGCCGGGATTGGTCACGGTGACCGAGTAAGTTCCCGTCGCTGGCGCATAAGTGGAGTGATCGCAGGTGCCGCTGGGATCGTCGTTGTCGTCGGCGATCATGAGGTAGTAGATGGTCGTCTGGGTGCCAGCGGGCGAGCCAGCGACGGGGTTGGGCAAAGAGCCGCTGTAGGTGCCGCTCTTGCTGGTCCCGGTCTGCAGCGCCATCGAGCCCTGGATCATCGACGACAGATCCGGTGTGGTGCCGGGATTCGTGGTGCTGTAGTAGATGAGCGGCGTGCCTTTGAGGCCCGTGTCGTCGGTGATCATGGCAGTCACCGCGATGTCGGCCACCGTCGACGCGTCGGGCGGCGGGGTATGGGTGACCACCGGCGGTGTGCCGGGACAGTTGTTCATCTGGGGCTGACGCAAGACGATGAGGTAGGTCTTGCGCACGGCGGGGCTGGTTCCATCGGTGGCGGACAACGTCAACAGATAGCGGTCCTGCGCGGCGACCTGGTCGGCGGCCGGACACCAGCTCCAGTGGGCGGAGAAGGCGTCGGTGGGCGTCAAGGTCGCGCCGGGGATGAGCGGATCTTCTTCGGAAATGGTCGCGTCGGTGGAGTCGGGATCCTCGACGACGATATCGAGCTCGAGGCAGGTGGCGTTGCTGAGATCGAGGGTCGTGCCGGTGCCGAGCGGTTTGCGGAACACCGGGCTGTTGGAGTTGCCGCCGTTGGAGACCTGGATCTGGACGGTCTCGGTGGTGGTGGTCTTGCCGTCGGTGACGTTGAAGTCGAAGGCGTAGGCGTCGGCGCGGCGATCATTGGCGGACGGGGTCCAGCGGAAAACGGCCACGCCGTCGGAGAAGGCGACGATGGTGGCGGCTGCCGAACGCGACTTCAGATCGGGTAGATCCGGCGCGGCGAAGTCGAACTTGAGGCTGTCATGATCAGGGTCGCTGGCGCGCACCTCGACGGTGAGCTCGACGCCGACCTCGGCCACCTGATCGGAGAGGGGCTCCAGCACCGGCGCGCGGTTGCTGGCGCAGCCCGCCAACACGGTCAACACCCACCCCGCACTACACAGCGCTACCGAGCGCAAGCCAAGCATCCTGAGATTATACCAGCGATTGTTCCTGCAGGTGGCGGGACACCCTCATGCGGCCTACACTAGACGGTGGCCTAAGATGAACGCGGCGCGCCGACAGACCAAGGCGAAGTGGGCATGGGTGGTGGCCGGCTTGGCCGGTGCACTCGCCGTGCACGGTGCCTTTGCGCTTCTGTGGTGGCTCGAGCCATCGCTGTTCTGGCCGCCGCAGCCACCGTTGCCTACCACGCTGGCGTCAGCGCCGAGCAACGACGGCAAGGGCTACGACGAGCCGATGCAGATCGAGACGCTGGTGAACCAGCTCGAGCGTCCCGAAGAGAAGACGGAGAAAGAAAAGGCAAAAGAAGAAAAAGAGAAGAAAGAAGTAGAAAACAAGTTGCCGCCCGGACAGGTGGTCGATATCGCCAAGCCGGTCGTCGAGCAGCGCCCCGACGACGCCAAGTTCGCCGCCGAGTACGACTCCAAAGTGGACAAGGAGACGCGCGGCAAGACCGGCCGCGACAAAGCCGGTGCCTCGCAGGCCATGGTGCCGCCACCCGGCATGCCCGAGGCCGATCCGTCGTCGTCACCGGCACCGCCGAGCGCACCGGCGCCGCGGTCGCAACGTCCCGGTCAAAAGGGACCTTTGGCCATGCGCGATCTCGCGGTGCAGAAGCCTGAAGCGCGGCCGGGCCCGGCGCCCACTCCCGACGGAGAGCTCGAGCGCGCTGGCGCTGCCGCCATTCGTCGTCCGTCGGAGCCGATCCGCCAAGGTGGCCAAGACGGCGACGACGCACCCAAAGCGCGCACCGGCAAAGAGGCCCTCGCGCTCAGCCCCGGCGTGCCCGGCTCCATGCAGCCAAACCTCAAGCCGACCCGCGAGCTTCTCGACAAAGCCATCGGCCGCGGTGCCGGATCGATGGACTACTTGAAAGACGTCGACGACGGCGACTCCACTGCGCTCAACGCCAAGAAGTGGAAACACGCGCCATTCTTCAACCGGGTCAAGCGCCAGGTGGCGCAAGAGTGGCACCCCGACGCCGTCTACGTGCGCCACGATCCACACGGCAACGTCTACGGCATCAAAGACCGGGTCACCGTCCTACAGGTGCACTTACAACCCGACGGCAAGCTGGCAGCATGGAACCTTTTGTCGTCATGCGGGGTCGAATTCCTCGACGACGAAGCGGTCGACGCTTTCCGCCGCGCGTCCCCGTTCCCCAACCCGCCGAAAGATCTCGTCGAGGCCGACGGCCAGATCCATTTCCGCTTCGCCTTCGTCTTCGAGCTCTCAGGCCGCAACTCGATGAAGGTCTACAAGTACTAAGGCAGTTTGGCGCGTTCTGGTTGGAGAGTGGCGGGAAACCACCGCAAGCGCTCGGTATGTTCGCGCCATGGACACAAAGAACCTTTCGGGCGCCGAGTGATCACGACATTTGTTGTCATGGTGTGTCTGGCGCTGCTGTGTGCTTGGGTCGCAGAGCGCAGGCGGCGATCACGACCTCGCCAGGTGGCGACGTCGCTGCGGCAGCAGTTGCTCAAGCGCGTTTACGGCGACAGGGAGATGGTCGAGCGGCTGCTGGCGCTCGAGCGCCAACGGGACCCGCGGATGTCAGAGCGCGAGGTGCTGCGCGAGGCCCTCACCCGCTTGCAGCGGGACCGTCGCTGAAGCCGGCTATTCTTTCGTCCAGCGCAGTTTGGGATTCCTGGCGGCTTTGGTCTCGTCGAGCCGACGGAGCGCGGTCTGGTGCGGGGCGGATTTGACGAGGTCGGGGTCGCGCTTGGCTTCGTCGGCGATGGCGATCATCGCGTCGCAGAATGAGTCGAGCGTTTCCGGGGTTTCGGTTTCGGTCGGCTCGATCATGAGGGCACCCGCGCCGCCCGTGACGGCTGGCAGCGGGAAATAGATCGTCGGTGGGTGGTAGCCGAAATCCATCAGCCGCTTGGCCACGTCGAGGGTCTGGACGCCGGTTTCTTTCTTGAGCCGCTTGTCGGTGAAGACGACCTCGTGCATCGACGGCTTGTCGTAGGCCAAAGGGTAGTGCTCTTTGAGCCGCGCGCGGATGTAGTTGGCGTTGAGCACCGCCAGCTCGGTCACCGACGTGAGGCCCGGCCCGCCCATTTCGCGGATGTAGGAATAGGCGCGGACGAACATGCCAAAATTGCCGAAGAACGACCGCAGCCGGCCAATGCTGTGCGGCCGCTTGTAGTCGAGCGTGTAGGCGTCGCCCAGTTTCTCGACGGTGGGGGTCGGTAGAAACGGCTCCAGCGCCTTGCCGACACCGACCACGCCCGACCCGGGCCCGCCGCCGCCGTGCGGCGTGGTGAAGGTCTTGTGCAGGTTGATGTGCATGACGTCGATGCCGGCCTCACCAGGCCGGACTTTGCCGAGCAGCGCGTTGAAGTTGGCGCCGTCCATGTAGACGAGGCCGCCGGCTGCATGGACCAAATCCGCGATCTCGCCGAGGTGCTCTTCGAACAGACCCAGCGTCGACGGATTGGTGACCATGATCGCCGCGATGTCGTCGGGATGGGCGGCAATGGCCGCCTTGACCGCGTCGGCATGGAGGAGGCCATCGGCGCCCGTCTTGAGCGTGACGACGTCGAAGCCGTTGGCTGCGCACGAGGCCGGATTGGTGCCGTGCGCCGAGTCGGGGATGAGGATCTTCTTGCGCGGCTGACCGCGGTGCGCGTGGTACTGGCGGATCATCATCACGCCGGCCAGCTCGCCCTGCGCGCCGGCTGCCGGCTGCAAGGTGACGCGCTCGAACCCGCCGAGCTCGCACAGACAACGCTCGAGACGCCACATGAGCTCGAGGGCGCCCTGCAGCGACGACAACGGCTGCAACGGATGCAGCCCGGCGAACCCCGGCATGCGGGCGACGCGCTCGTTGACCTTGGGGTTGTACTTCATGGTGCAAGAGCCGAGCGGATAGAGGCCGATGTCGATGGCGTAGTTCCAGCGCGACAGACGCGTAAAGTGCCGCGTCACCTCGACCTCGCTCACCTCGGGCAGCTCTGCTGGCGTCTTGCGATGAAGTGCGCCGAACAGCGCCGCAGCATCGATCGCCGGCACATCCAGCGACGGCAAAGAGGCCCCCGAACGGCCTTTGGCACCCTGCTCGAAGAGCGGACGCGAGGTATGAAGGAGCTGCCGCGTTTCGATCGGCGTTCCGGCTTTGGTGTTGCGATCACTCACGAGCACACCTCGCGCAAGCGCTGCGCCAGACGATCAATGTCGGCGCGTTTATGCCGCTCGGCAACAGCGACGAGAAGAATGCGATCGAGGGCCGCATTGGTCAGAAGGCCATCGGCCGTAGCCGGCACGCCAGCGAACAAGCGCTCGTCGGCCAGACGGGCCACGACCGCGCGCGCATCCGATCCGGCGGGCAGCCGAATGGCGAATTCGTTGAACGTGGGCCCGCTGAACGCCACCGGCAGGCCGGCCGCCGCCAGGGTCGATTTGGCGTACTCGGCCTTGGCCAACCCGAGGCGCGCCATCTCGCGGAACCCGTTCTTGCCGAGGAGGCTCAGGTGAATGGTAAAGGCCAGCGCCACCAGACCCTGATTGGTACAGATGTTGGACGTCGCCTTCTCACGGCGAATGTGTTGCTCGCGCGTGGCCAGCGTCAGCACATAACCACGACGACCGTCTTTGTCGACGGTCTCACCGACGAGACGACCCGGAATCTGTCGCACCAGATCGGCGCGTGCGGCAAACAGGCCCACGCCCGGCCCACCGGCCGAAGGAGGAATGGCAAGGCCGAGACCCTCCGACACCGCGATGTCGGCACCGACGGCACCAGGCGGCTCGATGAGCGCAAACGCCAGTGGCTCGGAGTTGGCCACGATGAGGAGAGCCCCCTTGTCGTGCGCCGCCTTGGCCAGCGGCGCAACGTCTTCCAGCACGCCGAAAAAGTTGGGCGTCTGCACCACGACCGCGGCCACTTCGGCCGTCGCGTCGAGCGCCGCAATCAAGCTGGCCAGTGCCACCCGCCCGTCGCTGCCGACGTCACCAGACGGCACGATCACGCAGACATCGGCCAGCTCGGCCGGCGTCGCCGCCTCCGCCGACAGATACGTGCGAATGGTCTCCGTCGTATGCGGATGAATGGCGCCGGCCAAGATCACCCGCTTGTGCCCGGTGACCCGCATGGCCATCAGCACCGCCTCGGCCGCCGCCGACGCACCGTCGTACATCGACGCATTGGCCACGCCGAGGCCCAGGATCTCCGACACCATCGTCTGATACTCGAACACCGCCTGCAGCGTGCCCTGTGACACCTCTGGCTGATACGGCGTGTAGCTCGTGTACCACTCCGAACGCTGCAGCAGCATGTCCACTGCCGTCGGGATGATGTGCGGCACCACGCCCGCGCCGAGAAACGACAGCGCGGCGCCATCGCGTTGGGTCGCGCCCATGGACGGCACATTGTGGGCACCGAGATCGCCGAGATGCTCCAGCAATGCGCCCTCGTCGAGCGCCTCGATGTCGAGCGGCCGCTTGGCACGCAGCCGATCAGGAATGTGCGCGAACAACGCCTCGACGCTGGGCTGGCCGATGACACGCAGCATCCGCTGAATGTCATCGTCGGTGTGCGGCAGGTATCTCATCAGGCGCCTTCTTGTTCCTTCAAATACGCGACGTATTCGGTCACCGACATGAGCTTGTCGAGCTCGCTCAAGTCCTTGACCTCCACCTGCACCATCCAGCCCTCGTCGTAGCAGTCTTCGTTGATGTACTCGGGCGAGTCGCGCAAGGGCGAATTCACCTTGAGGACCTTGCCCGAGACCGGCGCGAAGAGGTCACTGACGGCTTTGACGCTCTCGACGCTGCCGAAGACCGATTCGCGCTGCAGCGATTCGCCTTCGGGAGGCAACTCTACCTGCGTGATGTCGCCGAGCTGGTCGACGGCAAATTTGGTGATGCCGATGGTCACGGTGTTGCCCTCGGTGCGGGCCCACTCGTGGTCTTTGGTGTAGCGGAGCTCGTTTGGATAATCGGCGCTCATGAGGCCTTTCCTGCTGCTGGTTGGGGACGCGGCCGCTTGTAAAACGGACCTTGGACTACCTCGGCTGCGGCCTGTTTGCCGCGGCAGTCTATGACGAGACGGGTACCGGGTGTGGCGATCGCGGCGGGTACATAGCCGAGCCCGATATTGAGCCCAACGGTGGGCCCGACGGTGCCGCTGGTGACGACGCCAATCGGTGCACCGTCGGCACCGAGGATATTGTAGCCGTGACGGGCGATGGCGCGGTCTTTCATGACAAAGCCCACCAGCTTCCGCGTCACGCCGGCAGCGGCTTGTGCGGCCAGCGCGTCTTCGCCGATGTAGCCCTTGCCCTTGACGACCCAGCCGAGACCCGCCTCGAGCGGGCTGTGATCGGCGTCGATGTCGTTGCCGTACAGCGACAGCTTGGCCTCGAGACGCAAGGTGTCGCGGGCGCCGAGGCCAATGGGCTTGATGCCGACCGACTGTCCCGCGGCCAGGATGGCGTTCCACAGGGCCTCGGTTTGCCCGGCAGCGACGAAGAGCTCGAAGCCGTCTTCGCCGGTGTAGCCGGTGCGCGCGGCGCGGACGCCGATGCCGGCGATCTCGGTATCGAGAAAATGGAACCCCGCCACCGACGACAATGGCAACGGGCACAGACCCGCCAGGAGCTCCACGGCACGCGGGCCCTGGACGGCCAACAGGCCAAAGACGTCGGAGACATTGCGCACGTCGCACGTCGAGCCGGCGTGCTCGTCGAACCACGAGAAGTCTTTGTTGGTGTTCGACGCGTTGACCACGATGAGGTAGCGATCGGCTGCCTCGCGATAGACGATGCAGTCGTCGACGATGCCGCCGTCGGGATAACAGACCGTGGTGTAGAGCGCTTTACCGTCGCTGAGCTTGCCGACGTCGTTGGTGATGCAGCGCTGGACAGCCTCGGCGGCGCGCGGTCCGTGAAAGCCGACCTCGCCCATGTGCGAGACGTCGAAGATGCCGACCGCACCACGCACGGCGCGATGCTCGTCGAGGATCCCGGTGTACTGCAGCGGCATGGCCCAGCCGCCAAAGTCGATGATCTTGGCGCCGAGCGACTGATGTGCGGCGTAGAGTGGCGTACGTTTGGGCGTCGAGGCAGGCTCGCTAGAATCGGTCATCGCCGCGAGAGCATACGGCAGGAAAACGCAATTCTCAGCTAAAAGCGGTAGCCAACTCCGACGTTGAACACCGCGGAATGCTGTGCGGAATTGTCTAGATCGCTGCCGCTGTTCATGAACATCCAGTCGTAGCCGAGATCGCTCCACAAGACGAGGGCGCGCCCGCCTTTGTCCTGGATGAGATCGATCGACGTCGTCAGCACCACGCCGAGCTGCCAGCTGTAAATGCTTTCTCTTGTCGGGATCGGCGGTTGGTAGATGAATGTACCCATGCGCGGCGAAAAGCCGAGCCGCCAGCGCGAGGTCGCCTTGAACAGAAAGCTCGGGCCCCACGAAATGCGTTCGAAGCTCAGGCCCAGCCGCGAGCGACCGAGATCGGCGTGAGCGCGAAAGGTGATGGCGACGTGCTCGTCCTCGGCGCCGAATTGAACGTCGAGCGCGCCAGCGCCGAACGACTCGCCGATGGCGTAGCTGTAGCTGGCGCCGACGCCGACCTGGGTGACGATGCGCCGCTTGGGCACGCGGGTGTCGTGCGGGACGGGCACCGGCTGTGGAACAATGACCATGGGCGGCGGGGTCGGATCGGGTGCCGCCTGTTCGCTATCGACATCCTCGACCGGCTCCTCAGCCAGCGACGGCGCCACCCACAGCAGAGCCACGACTGCCAGTGCCCGACTCACTGGCACACGCCTTTGGGCGGCGGCGTCTCACACAGGTTCTGCCGTACGATCTCTCTACATGACAGCGCCGTGATGCACTGGGAGGTGCTGTCGTCGATATCTGGCTTCTTGTTGTCACAGCCGCGCTCGACGGTGCAGTCGATCAAGCCGAAGCCGTACCTGGGGCAACAGTCGATGAGCCGCTGGACCGCCTCCCAGCAATCGAACTCGCCTTTGGAGATGCCCTCCGCAGCGCCCGAGCCGAAGACGACCAGGCCAAGCAATAAGATTTTGCGCATGCCCGGCTCAAGTGCAAAGCCGTTGCCAAACCATAAGTGACTGATCTCACTAGGGAACAGCCATGGGAGGCGTCCAAGCTTCCAACGCCCCTGACAGCTATTGGACGTGGAGCTGGAAGTGTCTTACGCCTTGTCCGCCGCGCTCGTCGGTCACCACCACCCAGAGGTCGATATTCGCTGGCAAGCTCGTCGGCGGATACGTCGCTAGATCGAGCTCGGTGGTGATGCTCGCCAGCGTCGGCGCCGGTATCGTCGGATTCGGCACGGTAAAGCCCGTCGTCTCCTGACTGAATTTGCCGGCAGTCGTATGCCAGCGAACGCGCGCTTGCTCGTTTACCGTCTGCAACATCAGCGTCTGCAGATCCTGGACGCGCGTGTATTGTTCGAGGCTGTCGGGCGTGACCGTCGCCCGCAGCCGGACTTTCGAGCCGGCCGCAACGGTGATCGTCGGGTCCACCGGCGTCAAGATCTCCGGCCCCTGATCTCGATCTTTGCCGTCGACGTTCACGATGCCACCCTCGACGCGCACGATGGTGTCGAGCTTGGGGTTCTGGTTGGGCGGCTGCATGCCGAGATAGAACCGCACCCGCGAAAACCCCATCAGCTTCTCGTTGCCCTTGGTCACGATCCAGCGCACCGGCAGATAAAACCCGGTCGAGCTGTCCGGCGTCCCGAGGTCGGTCACTTTGAGATCGGGCGGCATCGTGAACGCCAGCGTCGGCGATGTGCCGAGTTGCTCGAGATAGGGCCGGTCGGTTTCGGCGAAACAGTCGGTGTTGATGAGCCCCTGGCCCGGAAAGGTGACCTTGTGGCAGATGGCCCAGGCGATGCTGGCGTCTTCGTAACCGGGCGACAGCGTCGGGGTGATGGTCGCATGCTGGCCGGCTGACAGCTCCGGCGGATCCACCACGATGGAGATGACGCGCAGACCCTGAATCAGCGAGAACGGCAAAAATCCGTTGTCGCAGCTCGTCGTCTGCAACACCAACAGCAAGGACGCGAGAAACGGTAACCGGCGCATCAGAACTCCCCCCGCATACCCAGCGACGGGACGAACGGCAAGCCCGCCAGCGGGGCCGTCTGCGTGAAGTTGAAGTTGTAGGTCAGGCCCTCAGGCGCCCGGTTGTTGTAGAGATTTTGGATGTCGAGATAGAACGACAGCCGCCATTTGTTGAAGGTCCAGGTCTTGTCGAAACGCAGATCGAGCTGGTGAAAGTCGGGCAAGCGCGCCGAGTAGACGTCGCCGTAGATCGGCCGATACTGCGGGTTGTTGCCGTCGAAGAAGCCGCCCACGACCGGTGTCAGCGGGTTGCCGGTCACGTAGCGAAAGCGGATGCCGACCTGGTAGCCCTTGGGCAGCTTGTAGCTGGCGATGAGGGTGAGAATGTGGGTCTGGTCGAACTGGAACAGGCGCCACTGGTCGCTGGGATGATCTTTGCGCTCGGAGCGCAGGACGGTGTAGCTAATCCAGCCAAACAGGCCTTTCCAGAGCTGCTGACGGACCAAGAGCTCGCCGCCGTACACGCGGCCGAGACCGTCGTTGGTGTAGGTCGGCTCATAAGGCGTCTGGCCGCGCACCACGAGCTGGCGCAGATCTTTGTAAAAGCCTTGCGCTTCGATGTGCAGCGTCGGAGTCGGGTCGAACTCGACGCCGAGCACGTAGGCGGCCGAATATTGCGGCGTCAGATTCGCGTTGCCGAAACCGGGGAACAAGCGCGACAGATCCGGCGCCTGGTGATAGATGCCGACCGCGCCGGTGAGCGACATCCAGTTGGTGACGCGGAGCCGGGCCAACAGACGCGGCTCGAACAAGAAATACGCCTTCGAAAATGCCTGCGGCGAATTGGCCGCGCCCGACCACGAATACAGATCGATACGCGCTTGCGGCACGATCGTGAGCCGCTGTTTGAAGATGGTGAACTGCAGCGCGGCAAAGAGCGCGGTGTTGTTGACCCAGATGGTCGAGGCCTGGGTCAGGAACTGGCCAGCGCCGCCGCCCGTCGCTGAGGGGTCGCCTTCTTGCGGCGCGCCAGTGGCCGGTCCACGCACGTCGGCGTAGACGTTGCTGCCCTCGAAGTCGATGCCGGCGTCGAGGCGCAGGTAGCTCGTGAGCGGGACCCGGACCGTGCCGCGGAGCGAGTAGGGGATGAGTCTCACGTCGATGCTGACCGGCGTGGTCCCGAACTGGACCTTGACCTGAAACGGCACGTCGTAGCCGGCCGAGGCGACGAGGTTGAACGATCCGCCTTTGCCAAAGCGGCGATTGAAGCGCGCCAAAAAGCGGTGATAAAAAATGTGCGAGTCGATGGCGCCCGACGCCCCAGGATCCGGCTGACGGGAACGCAGCGTGATTTGATCGTCGCTGCCGAAGAAAAACGCCTCGAAATCTGTCTTGCTGTTCGGCGTCCACACCAGCTTCGCCTGGTAGTCGTAGTAGGCCGGCACGATCTGGAAATTGTTGGGCGTGACCGCCGGCAGCCAGGCGTCGATCGTCGAGCGACGGAGGCCCAGCGACAGCGTCAGCTTCTTGGGCAGCTTGGCCTCGATCTGTAAAGACGCGTCGATGAGGTCGAGCTGCACGAAGCCGTGCACGCCGTCGTCCTTGGGCTTTCTGGTGTTGATCTCGACGGTGCCGCCCATGCCGCGACCCCACTCGACGTTGTAGCCGCCCGGGCGGAACGTGAGGCTCTCGACGATCTCGCTGTTGACCGTGGCGCGTAGGCCGCCAAAGTGGAACAGCGTCGGGATGAAGACGCCGTCGACGTAGGTGCGGGTGTCGTTGGGCGACGAGCCCCACACCACGAGCTGGCCGCCGTTGAACGAGCTGCGGGCGACGCCGGGCAGGTTCTGGACGGCTTTGACGGTGTCGCCCTGGGTGCCGGGGATGCGGCGGATCTCGTCGCCAGATAGCGTTGTCTCGACGGTCTGGACCGAAACCCGGGCCGCGCGCACGGTCGACGTATAGGGCTGCCGCACCAGGACATAGTAAGTGCCGTCGGTGCGCTTGCCGGCGGTCAGCGCGATGGGAGCGTCGGCGCTGTAGATCGTCGGTGCACGCAGCTTGACCACGTGCTTGCCAGGCGGCACCGCATCGAAAGAAAACCGACCGTCTCCGTCGGTAATCGCGCTGAAATCCTTGCCCTCATCGAGCAGCACCGACACGCCGCCCATCGGCAGGCGCTCGCCCTTCTTGAACACCTGGCCGGCGAACGGCACACCGACGGGCTTGGGCGGCGGCGCATCCGGCGGTGGCGGCGGGGGAGCCACCACTTTCATGGCGAACTTGTAGTTGAACGTGATGCGCACCGGGACGGGCTTGCCGCCGAAGACGCCAGGCTCAAACTCGAATTTTTGCGCGGCTGCCAGCGCTGCCTCGTCGAAGCCATCGCCGGCAGGACGTGTCACCTCGACCTTGACCACCTTGCCCGTCTCGTCGACGTCGATGATCAGCAGCACCTCAGCGTGGCCCAGGGTGGCCAACGCGGGCGGTGCCACTGCGTCGACGAAGCGGCGGAGCTTTGGCGCGATGAGCTTCGGCGCCGGATTGGCCTCGGTGCCGCCATCGGGCGCTTGCGCCGACGCATCACCAACGGCGAACAAAAGCGCCAGCGCAACCACGGACCCTACGATTCGGGAGCTCACTTCAGACAGCCTGATGTCGCTTTCTGACCAGGGGATCGCCGGCCCGCGCACCCCATTCGTAGTGCGCTGTGCGCTTGGCCGTCAAGGTCCGATCGAGCCGCCAGCGCGACACCACCGCCGACCGCCGCCACAGCACCACGGTCAAGTCGGCACACTCGGTGTTGTGGCAGTAGGCCGGATCCCCGTCGGGGTCGACATACTCGGCCATCAGCATGTCCTCGGGCCGACAGGTAAACGTCGCCTCCACCTTGCGAAAGGCGTCGGCGCACTTGAGCTCATAGCGACCGGTCCCGTAGCTCGACTTGCAAAACGGCAGTTGCCACGGCTCGGCAAAGCGGATGGGCTCTTCGCCGTCGAGGTGGAGCGCCAGCATGGTCAAGGTGGGCAACACCACCGAGCCGCGCCGCAGCCGCACCGACAACGTCTCCAGCGCCGTACGTGGACTCTCGCCTTCGAACGCATTGCAGTGTGACCAACCCCAGGAATAGGCGTGCTTTTTGCCCCACAGATGGGTCTGTCCGACGGGCGTTCCTTTGAGCTCGTAACGCTCGCCGTCGACGATGATCTCGCCGTCGGCAGCGCTGTTGACGGAAGGCGACAGCACCTGCGTGTCGGCCCAGGTGCCGCGATAAGCCCACGTCGGCAGATGGCGATGCACACGGGTCGACGGCGGCCAGCGCAGATCCCAGGAGACCTTGTGCCCGCCGCCCTCGAAGCCGCCGCGCATGGAGCCGGAGTCGGCGACCGAGCCGTCGATGGCGATGCCAAACGGGCCAGTCTTTGCCGTGAGCGATGCGTACGGGACCTTCTTGTTGATGCCAAACGTCCGCTCCGGCCGCGCCGGGTCGAAGCGCGCAAACCACAATTGCGCATACGGCTCGCCGTGGCCAGCCTGCGGCGCCTCGAGCGTGTAACGGATCCAGAAGCCCGTCCGCGACGCGAGATGCGAGAGCGTGACGTACCAGACCTCATAGTGGCCCTGCCCGCCCTCGTGCCTCATGCGGTTGGCGTCGTCAGCGACCGGATGCAGATCCATGACCTGGGATCTTTGCTAGTGTCCGAGCCGAGAGGCAAGCGTCCATTCTGATGACCAACCGAAAAACATGTCTGTAGCCGAGTCGACCACCGAGAACCGCGACCTGACCGGGATCCTGCTGCCGGAAGGGCTCAGCGACGAGGCGGCGCGCGCGTTGATCTCCCAGCGGGGCCTCGGCGACGTGCTGGTGCGGGTTCAGCCGCTGCCGTCCCTGCAACTGCTCCAGGTCGAGGTCCACTCGGCCAAGGATGGGCTGCCCTGCGAAGATCCGGAGCTGGTGGGTCTCCTCGCCAAGGCGTCGCCGGGCGGGCGCGGCGCCTTCGTGCACGTCAACCACACCTCCAAGCAAGCCATCGTGCATCCGTTCAGCGACGGTGTTCCGGCAGACGGCTTTGCCGGCGAGCCGGGTTCGGCGTTCGAGGCCAAGCTGCTGTTGGCCGTCGGCCGGGGTCCGCTTTCGGCCATCACCGGCGCCGACGACGGCAGTCGGCTCGGCATCGGCGTGGCGTCTTCGTCGACGGTGGCGGAGATCCGCGGCCGCAGGCTGGCCATTCCCGCCGGCATGCCCACCGATCTCGGCTCGTTCGACTTCCACGACGGCGGGCTCGGCCTCGACGCCGGCACGCGGCTATGCTTCTTCGCCTACGATCGCCGGGTCGCAGCCACCGCCTGGGAGAAGCTCCCGGCGACCGATCTGGCAGCGGCCTTGAAACAGGCGTCGCCGTCGCTGTTCGGCCCTCTGGCTGGCCTGTTGCCGGCGGAGCTCGACGCGCTCACTGCGCTCGGCGAAAAGACGCTCACCGACGCCAAGGCCGAGCGGCTGCGGCTCTTCGAGCTCCTCACTCTGTCGGGCGCGCTGGTGTTTTCCGCTGGTGAATCGGTCACGCACTGGGACGAGCGCATCTTGCCACTTTTGCATCTGGCGTCGGACGACGCGGTCATCGATGCCGACGATCTCGACGATCTCGCCGATTGCGACGGCGTGCTGCACGCCATGGCCGAAGTGCTGCCGACGCGCTCTCCGCCAGGTGGCGAAGGCTCGCTGCTCGGCTTTCTCGGCGACGAGGAAGTCGGCCCGCTGGCCCCTTGGGCGGGCCAGGGCGGCGAGTATCACGGCTCCATCTTCACCCTCAAGGCCCAGCGCCTCCTCGACGCGGTACGTGCGCTCGACAGTCGGCGCCTCGGCACCGCGGTGCAAAAGCTCGAGGACGCCTGGTATCACGCGCTCCATTCCGACGACGCCACCGCCGAGGGCTTCGCCGAGTTCGCGCAAAAGAAGGACGAAGAGTCACAGGCCGACAGCGCTCGTTTTCTGCGCGCCTGGGCCGAGCTCCGCGTGGTTCTCGAGCTGGGTGCGCTCAACCGTCTCGACATTGGTCTTCTCTTCTACGAGCCGCAAACACCATGAGATACGAGGTGTTGGAGGAGACGGTGATCGGCGCTGGAGGCTTTCTCACCCTGCGCCGCCTGCGTCTGCGGGTCGTCCTCGCCGACGGCCGCGTCTCCGAGGAAGGTCTCTACGACATGGTCGAGCGCGAGGTCGGCCTCGACGCGGTGGTGGTCTGTCTGTGGCTGCGTCGCACCGATGGCGTCATCGAGGTCCTCTTGCGCCGCCAGCCGCGCGTGCCGCTGGTCTTCAGCCGCCCCGACGGAGATCCGCTCAGGCCCCAGGCGATCTACGAAGTGGTGGCCGGCATCCTCGAGACCGGCGATGCAGCTGACAGCGTCGAGGAATCGATTCGCCATCGAGCCGCGGCAGAGATCCTCGAAGAAGCCGGCCTGACCGTCGATCCAGCGCATGTGATGTTGCTCGGTCCTCCATCCTTTCCGACACCTGGTATGTGCGCGGAGCGCTTCCATTTTGTCGCCGCGGAAGTCACCGAAGCCCAGCGCCAAAGCGCCGTCGTACCCGTCGGTGACGGCTCGCCGTTCGAGGTCGGCGCGACGCTGGAATGGCTACCGTTGCCCGAAGCCCTGGCCAAATGCGATTCGGGCGAGATCTGCGATCTCAAGACCGAAGTGACCTTACGTCGACTGGCAGGCCTAGCGGGCTTGTAAAAACGCGACCAGTGCCTCGGCGATCTGATCCTGTGAGCGACGGGCCAGGCCTGAGGCCGCCTCCGACAGATTGTTCATGAAGATGGCGAAGACCAGCGGCGAGCGGCCCGGCGCGCCTGCATAGCCGGCCAGACACGAGATGCCGGACAGGGTACCGGTCTTGGCGCGCACGAAGCGCTCGGCTTGGCCACCTTCCATGCGGTGCCCGATGGTGCCGTCGGCGCCGGCCAGGGCGAGCGAGCCCATGAAGTCGGCAGCGAAGCGAAAGTCTTTGTAGACAGAGCGCAAGAGCGTCACGAGCTGCGTCGGTGAGAAGCGGTTGGAGTCGTACAGCCCCGAGCCATTGGTCATCTTGTAGTCGGCGCGCGCGATGCCGATCTTCTCCAGATAGGTCGACACTGCCTCGACGCCCTTCTGCCAGGTGCCTGGGCGCCCGCCGGTCTCGGCGCCCAGCGTTTTCAGGACTTGCTCGGCCATGAAGTTGTTGCTGCGCTTGTTCACGTCGCGCACCGCCACGCCGAGCGGCTGCGAGGCATGCACCGCCAGCGCCCGCGCCCGATCGCTCACCGGCCCACGCGACACCTTGTCGCCGAGCTTGATCCCCCGTCGCAGACACAGCTCGCGAAAGGCCCACGCCGTGTACAGATCGGGATGCGCCACCCGTCGCTGCTGCACCACACCGGGATCTTTGAGCCGGATGCGACCGCGCACGGTGATGACCGTATGGCCTTCGTCGTCCTTGCTCTCGACCGTGATCTGCGAGCGCCCGGCAGCGACGGACCGCGCTTCGTTGATGACCACGAAGTAGGGCGTCTGCGGATCGATCACCACCCGCGCCGGGGAGCCGTCGCTCGGCCCAGGCAGTACCCGCACACCGACGGCGTTGTAATTCAGCGACAACGCCCCGTTTGGCGCGCGGTACGGCGCGTCTTCCTGCTTCTGCTCGAAGCCCGGCCCGAGTCGCACTTCGTCGAAGAACGAATCGTCGACGACAAGATCGCCCGAGACCTTGCGCAGGCCCTGGGCATATAGATCGCTCACCAGCCGCCACAGATCTTCGATCACCAGCGTCGGGTCGCCAAGCCCGCGCAGCCACAGCTTGCCGCGCACCTCGCCGTTCTGGATGCCACCCTCGGCATAGACCGCGGTCTTCCAGCGATATTCCGGCCCCAAAAATGCCAGTGCCGCCGCGGTGGTGAACAGCTTCACGTTGGAGGCTGGGTTGAACAGCGACGCCTCATTCTTGCTGTACAGCGTGCGTCCGCTCTCGACGTCAGCGACGAGAAGGCCGAGCTTGGCGTTGCCGAGCGGCTTCAGCGCCGTGTCGATCTGCGCGGTCAGCCACGCCTGGCGCTCGGCGGGTGTGCCGGTCGGTCCTACCAGCTTGGGAGCCGCAGTTCCGCCGTCGGTGGGCGCGGTGGGTTCGTCGTTGGGTTCTGGAACTTGCGCAACCGCCAGGCTAGAGGCCAAGATCAACCCGCACGCGATTTTCACACCGACGAGATCTCTTGTCCCGTTCCCAGCCCAACCCAAAGCGTTTCGCACGCCTGGATGCTAGCAGTCGCCTCGCCATGCTGCTACTTGCTGGCCTGGCTGGCTGCGGGGTGACCGTGCCCAGCGACGAGCTGGTCGTCCTGACCGAGGCTCCGGCCGTCTCGCCCGACCCGCGTTATGCGTTGTCGGCCTACGACTTCAAGCTCTCCCATCTTTTGTATGCAGCGCTCGTCTCCGTCGACAACGCCAGCGTCGAGCCGCAGATGGAGCTCGCCGAAAAGGTCGCGTCCAAAGACGGGCTCCGCTGGGAGGTGGCCTTGCGCGAGGCGCACTTCGCCGACGGACGCAGCGTGACTGCCGACGACATCGCCTACACCTACGCGTCAGTCCGCGATCCGGCCACGGGCTCGCGTCTGCGCCAGCGTTTCGTCGACGACGGCCTGACCACCGTCGAGGTGGTCGACCCGCGCCACCTGGTCTTCACACTCTCGCACCCGCATGCGCCGTTCATCACCGACCTCGACGTCGGCATCCTGCCCCGGCCCAGCGACGGCAAGACCTGGCCGCGCGGCCAGCTCCCGCCCGGCGCCGGACCCTTTGTCTACGCCTCTCGCGACGGCGAGATCTGGCGCCTCGACCGCAACAACCATTACTGGGCCGGCGTGCCCCCGATCGCACACGTCACCATCAAAACCATCCGCGACGACAACACGCGCCTTCTGGCCCTGGTGGGCGGCTCGGGCGACCTCACCCAGAACACCATCTCGCCGCTGGTCCTCGACGCTGTCGCCGCCAACGATCGGCTCCAGGTGGAGACGGCGCGCAGCTCGGTCTACTCCTATCTGGGCCTCAACTGCGACGACCCCATCCTGCGCGATCCACGCGTGCGTCGCGCCATCGCGCTCGGCATCGACAGAGAGCGCATCGTGCGCACCAAGCTGCGCGGCCGCGCTGTCCTGGCGACGGGGATGTTGCCGACGTTTCACTGGGCCTACGCGACGGCGCCCACGCCTGGCTACGATCCGGCCGAGGCGCGACGCCTCCTCGACGAGGCCGGCTTCAAAGATCCCGACGGCGATGGGCCCTTGCCGCGTTTCACACTCATCTACAAGACCTCCAACAACCGCTTCCGCGTCGCTGTGGCCGGCGTCATCGCCACCATGTTGGCCGAGGTCGGCATCGACGTCGATGTCCGCGTCCACGAGTTCGCCACCTTCTTCGCCGACGTGAAGAAGGGTAATTTTCAGATGTTCTCCATGCAGATCCCGGAGATCGCCGAGCCCGACCTCTACACCAACTTCTTCGGCTCGAAGCAGATCCCGACGCGCGAGAACCTCGACGCTGGCGGCAACCGCATGCACTTCCGCTCCGACGCGCTCGACGCCTTGTTGCTCGCTGGGCGCCGCGAGCCCGACCGCGAGCGCCGCCGCGCCATCTATGCCGACGTGCAACGGCTTCTGGCCAAGGAGCTCCCGGTCATCAGCCTGTGGCACGAGGACAACGTCGTCGCCCATCGTCGCCAGGTGCAGGGTTTTCAGCTCTTGCCGACAGGCCAGCTCACGTCGCTCGCGCGGACTCACAAATGAGCTGAGCTCGGGACAGAGGACTTAGGCGGCTTTGGACATCGCAACGGCCGGCTTGCGATGGCATATACGCAGTGCCAGCGGAATTCCGTGCAACCGGAGGCCCATGCCCGCCGCGGTCAGCCGAGCCACCTCGCCGCCAAACCGCCACTCGGCGCCGCTCTCGGGGTCGGTGACGCGCAACTCGACGGGGGAACCCATTGGCAGACGGTCGTCGGTCTCGACGAACATGCCGTCGGCAGACACGTCGGTCATGGTGCCAGGACGGCGGTCTTCGGAGGTATGCGCGGCGAAAGACACCACCAGCGACACCGGTGCGCGCCAGCCCAGACGGCGCTCGATGGGCATCGGCGAATCATCCGGACGTGCCGCAAAGAACGTCTCCAGGAGATCGAGCCGCGACGCGTCCTCTGGGGAGAGGATGCACCCCAGGCGATTCCGTTTACCGGACAGTGTCCGGATTTCGGCCACTCGCTGAATCCAAGCCATTGAATTTCGCTCCGTCAAAGGACCTGAGGTTGGACTTATGCAAGCGGTATACCGGTTGCCTTTGGAGATGCCTCGTAGGTCGTTGAAGGCGCGATTTCCGGTGGTTGGCTTCATAAGTCCTCCCCGCTGCATACGCACGACCACGTCCCAAGTGTTAAAAAGGCAACGTTGGTGCGGCGAAACAGTCATTCCATGGCTCGGCAGAGCCACGAATTTCTGAAGCCGTGCAGAAACGAGCGCCCCATGGACCTCTTCAAACACGCCGTCGCCAAAGACCCCAGCCACCAGCCCTTGGCCGAGCGGATGCGGCCGCGCACACTCGAGGAGTACGTGGGCCAGACCCACCTGACCGGGGCCGGCAAGATCTTGTCGCGCTTGACGACCGGCGCCAGGCTCCCGTCGCTGATCCTGTGGGGACCGCCTGGCACCGGCAAGACGACCCTGGCGCGGCTCTTGGCTGAGGCCGCGGGCGCCTATCTGGTTTCGATCTCGGCGGTGCAAGCGGGGGTCAAGGAGCTGCGTGAGGCCGTCGCTGCTGCCGAGGAACGGCGCGCGCTCCAAGGCAAGCGCACCCTGCTGTTCGTCGACGAGATCCATCGTTTCAACAAGGGCCAGCAGGATGGCCTGTTGCCGCACGTCGAGTCGGGCCTGGTGACGTTGGTCGGCGCCACGACGGAGAATCCGTCCTTCGAGGTCAACGCGGCCTTGTTGTCACGTTGCAAGGTGCTGCGGCTCGACGCGCTCGGCGAGGACGAGCTGCTGTTGCTCATCGATCGGGCGCTCACCGACGAGGTCCGCGGCATCGGCAAGCTGCGTGTCGAGGTCTCGGCCGAGGTGCGGCTGTTGATTGCGCGCGAGGCTGGCGGCGATGCCCGGCGCGCGTTGTCGACGCTGGAGGTGGGCGCCGATCTGGCTTCTTCGCCGACGCTGGGTGGGCCGCGCGTCATCACCGCCGAGGTGGTCGCCGAGGCCAATCAGAAAAAGACGCTGCTCTACGACAAATCCGGCGACGAGCACTACAACATCATCTCTGCCTTCATCAAGTCGATGCGCGGGTCAGATCCAGATGCCGCCGTCTACTGGATGACCCGCATGCTCGAGTCGGGTGAAGATCCGATCTTCGTGTTGCGCCGCATGGTGATCTTCGCCAGCGAGGACGTCGGCAATGCCGATCCGTCGGCACTCGGCGTCACCGTCGCTGCACTCGATGCGGTGAGGCTGATTGGGCTGCCGGAGGGCACGCTGGCCATGACCCAGGCCGTGATCTATCTGGCCTGTGCGCCCAAGTCCAACAGCGCGCTGACCACCTATGCCGCCGCCCGCCGCGCCGTCGTCGACGAGGGTAGCCTGCCGGTGCCGTTGTCGCTGCGCAATGCGTCCACCAAGCTCATGCAGAACATGGGCTACGGCCAGGGCTACAAATATCCGCATGACTTCGAAGGCGCCTATGTGCCCGCCGACTACCTTCCCGACGCGCTACGCGGCCGGCGATTTTATCGCCCGTCGGACAGCGGCTTCGAGAAGGAAATCGCGGCGCGGCTCAGCCGCTGGAAGAAAGAGGAGTCTTAAGAGAGGGAAAGCTTCGACAGGGCGACGTTGCGTATCGCAATGGCCATTTTCTGGCGGCGACCGATGGAGATCTTGTCGCCGAAGACGTCGAACTGCGCCGCCTCGAGGCGCTCCAGCAGCGCAAAGTAGATGTCGCCCATGATCTCGGCGATGACCAGCTTCTTGCGTTCCGACGCGCTCACCTGGGCGCGGGCGCGCAGATAGTGGGCCCGGGCGCGGGCGGCGTTCTTCCGCATCAGCCGCAAAAAGCCGGGCGTCTTGTTGCCACCAACGAGGTCGGCCTCGGTGACGCCGGCGTCGCGCAGATCCTCCATGGGCAAATAAATGCGACCACGGCCGGCATCTTCGGCGACATCGCGGAGGATGTTGGTGAGCTGCAGCGCGATGCCGAGATCGATGGCGTACTGGCGCGCTTGCGGCGTCGAGTAGCCGAAGATCTCGATGCACATGAGGCCAACGGCCGACGCCACCCGATAGCAATAGAGACGTAGGTCTTCCCAGGTCTCGTAACGGTGCTGATCGAGATCCATCTGGCAGCCGTCGATGACCGCCTCGAGATCCTCGCGACGGATGGCGAAGCTGGAGATGGCATCCTTGAGCTTGGCCGACACCGGGTGCAGATCGGCAGCCGCGCCGTTGTCGAACACCAGACCCACCTGACGCCGCCACTCGGCCAGGCCGGCCAGCTTGGCCTCGCGCGGGGCTTCCTCGTCGACCACGTCGTCGACGAGACGGCAGAAGGCATAGACCGCTTCCAGCGCCTCGCGACGCACGCGCGGCAAGAACAAGAAGGCATAGTAGAAATTCGACTGCGATCGCTGGGTCAGCTTTCGACAATAGGCAGCAGCAGAGCGGACAGCGGACAAGGCGGCCATTACGCGCCCTTGTGCGAAGCGCGTGATGGCGGCGTGCGGGTGGACCAGCGCGGCCAACGCAGCGTCGCGGCGCGCGCGACGGAGCGGGCTTTGTCGGCGGCGTTGAGCTGTGGGCGACGCGAGAACACGTCGTAACCGACGCTCTCGATCTTGTCGAGAATGGCCTCGCCGGCGCAGTAGATCATCGACAGCTCGAAGCCGAGCTCGGGGCCGACTTTCTCGAGAAGTGGCCGGCCGCGCTCGAACATGGCGCGGGTGCGGGCGATCTCGTAGCGCATCAGATCGACGAACGCTGGCGTCGCTGCGCGGGCGTGCAGGGCATCGGCGCCGAGACCGAAATGGCACAGATCTTCCTCGGGCAAGTAGATGCGGTCGTTGGCCAGATCCGCGCCGACATCGCGCAGGAAATTGGCCATCTGCAGCGCGCTGCACAGGTCGTCCGAGAAGCGGTGCAGCGACGGATCGCGGTAATCGAAGATGTACAGCATGAGGCGCCCGAGCGGGTGCGAGGCGTGCTGCAGATACGACTGCAGCGCCTGCCAGGTCGGATACTGATTCACCGACAGATCCATCGAGAAGCCGGTCATGAGATCGCGGAACGGCTGCACTGGCAGCTTGCGCTCGTCGATGGTGGCTTGGAGCGCCACGAACACCGGGTGCTGGGCCTCGCCGTGAAAGGCGCGCTCGAGCTCTTGCTCCCACGACGAAAGCGCGCTCGCGCGAATGCCGGCATACTGTTTCTCGTCGGCAAAGTCATCCGCAGTGCGGGCAAAGGCATACACCGCCCACAGATAGGGGCGAAGAGGTGCGGGCACGAAACGCGAGGCGATGGGGAAGCTCTCGGCGTGGGAGCGAGCCACCCGCTCGCAGTAGGCGAAGGCGGCATCGCGGGAGTATGGCTGGCCGGCCTCGTCGGTACGTAGATCGACGTTGGCCAGTGGAGATTCTGCTCGGGTATCGAAGACGCGTCGCAACATGTGGTTTCCTCTCGCTCTGTCGCTCAGGTCTGTCGCTCAGGCCTGGATGCCCGGGCGAACACGCCCGGCTTTCAGCTGCTGCAAAATGGCGGTGGCGCGTTCGGGCCGGACGTCGCCGAGACGGGCGAGCTCGGCGGCGACCAGCTCGATCTCGTCGCCGGCCGCGCCGACCCCGAGTGCGACCGAGCGGGCGTGAAGCGACATGTGGCCGCGCTGGATGCCGTCTGAGGCCATGGCGCGTAGGGCGGCGAGGTTGGAGGCCATGCCGACGGCGGCCATGACCATGCCGAGCTCGTAAGCGCGCTCGGTGCCGAGAATGCGGAGTGCCAGGCGGGCGCCGGGGTGGACCTTGAGCGTGCCACCGACGGTGCCGATGGCCATGGGCAGCTCGATCTGACCCTCGAGCGCGCCGTCGGCGCCGACCTTCCAGGTGCAGAGCGGGCCGTAGCCCCCGTGTGCGCCGCGGGTGGCGGCAAAGGCGTGTGCGCCGGCTTCGACGCCGCGCCAGTCGTTGCCGGTGGCGATGACCACCGCGTCGACGCCGTTCATGATGCCCTTGTTGTGCGTCGCGGCGCGGTAGGGATCGAGCTCGGCGAAGCGGCTGGCGGAGACGATGCCGTCGCGGACGGTCTCGCCGTCGTGGTTGTCGGAGGCGAGGATGGCGGCCGGAATGCGCGCCTTGATGCGGACACAGCGACGGTCGGCGAGGTTGGACAGGATGCGCAGACCCACGCCGCACTCGCCGAGCTCGGCCAGGCGGCAGGAGACGGCTTCGGCGATGGTGTTGACGAGGTTGGCGCCCATGGCGTCGCGGACGTCGACGTGGAGGTGGACGACCATCATGCCGAGGCCGGAGGCGGCCACGGACTCCGACTCGAGAATGCGGACTTCGATGCCGCGGGTGCCGCCGCCACGGGCCAGCAGCGACGGGTAGGCTTTGTCGCAGAGACCGACGATTTCGGACGCATGGGCTTCGATGCGCTTCTTGGCGTGGACCGTGTCGCGCACGTCGACGAGCTGGATCTGGGAGATCATGATCGGGTCGTCGGCTTCGGCGGTGAAGCCGCCGCCGGTACGGACCATGCGGGCGGCGTTCGACGCCGCAGCGACGACGCTTGGCTCTTCGACACACATCGGCACCAGGAAGTCCTTGCCGTTGATCTGGAAGTTGAGACCGATGCCGAGCGGCAGACCGTAGACGCCGATCACGTTTTCCACCATGTGGTTGGCGGTCTCCTCGTCGAGGAGGCTGCCGTCGAGCCGGGCGGTCTCCTCGGCGTCGAGGCCGAGCGCGGTGGCCAGCGTGTGGCGGCGTTCCTCGAGCGTGAGCTTGTAGAAACCGGGAATGCGCGAGGTGGTCATACGTGCTCCTTCATGAGACCGCGGGTCAGCGAGAGACCGGCGGCGGGTGCGGTGAGCGACAGCAAAGAGAGGTTGTGGGGACGCGCTTGAAGGGCGCGGTGGACGCGTAGGGTGGCGTCGCTGGTGGCGGTGAAGACCACGCCGAGATCGCCGCCGCCCGCGCCCGATGGCTTGGCGGCGCCACCGCATTCGGCGGCCAGGGCGCGTAGCGCGGCATGGGCTGGGGTCACGATCGGCGCGTCGGCAGCGTCGCCGAGTGCGGCCATGGCCGCGCCGTACGCCTCGGCCGCAGCGACGGTGCGGGCAGCATCGGCCAGCGCGTCGGCAAACGCGTGCGCCGCAGCGACGAGGCGGGCCATGACCTCCTCGTGCCGCTGCGGGTCGCGCTCGGCGAGCTGCCGCACCCGACCGATGAGCGCTGGAGTGGACGCGCTCTCACCGGTGAACACGAACGTCAAGGCGAGACCGGCGGGCAACGTCGCTGGCGTGACCTTGACGCTGGTGCCGCGCTCGAAACGGATGGCGCCGCCAAAGACGGCGGTGGCGATGTCCACGCCCGAGCCACGGGCGCCTTGGGCTTCGGCGTGCGCCAGGTCGGCAGCCTCGAAGAAGGCTTGGCGGGTGATCCAGCGGGCATCGCTCGGCAGGTTGTGCGCGACCGTTTCCTCGACGAAAACGCCGCGAGACGCCAGCGCCGCGCCCAGCGCAGCGACGGTGACCGCGGCCGAGCTGCCGATGCCGAGCTTGTCCCGACCTTGATAGAGTCCAGTCGAGTCGACCGCCAACGCGCCAGAGACCAGCAGGCTGGGATCATCGGCGATGCGGGCAGCAGCATCGAGCGCAGCGACGGTAAACGGCGAGTGCGAGGTGCCGCGACCAGCCGCGACGAACGCGCTGGCGGTGCGATCGACCGCGACGCAAATGGCAGGCGCGCCCTGGAGCACGGCATATTCGCCGGCCAAGAGCGCTTTGCCAGGAGCGGTCGCGGTCCAGATCATGCGCGCTCCACGATGCGGGCAGCCGGGCCCGGCGCGCAGACGCGGGTCGAGCGAACGCCCGGCACGAGGGCCAAGCGGCGCGCCACTTCGTCAGCGTGCGCAGCGTCGGTGAGCGCCTTGATGTGCGGGCCAGCGTCGCAGGTGAACCAAGCCGGCACACCCGCCTTGCGCATGGCCTGGACCTCGCGATAGCCGTCGATGGTGGCACCGAGAAAGTAGACGACGGCGGGGCGTGCGGCCATGGCCGAGGCATGCATCGTGAGGCAGCTCTGCTCGGTCACCACACCCAATGCCTCGAGGTCACCAGCGACGATGGCGCGCTCGGCGGCGGCCAGATCCGGCTCGGAGCTCTTGACCCATTCAGCGAAGTACGGCGAGGTGGCCGCGGTGTGATCCATGCCGGCGGTGGACAGGGTCTCTTTGGGCCCCACCGCGGTCACGCCGAGGACCAGACGCACGTTCATGCGATCGGCACCCTCGAGCGCCTCGGCAAAACTGTCGCTGCCGTCGTCGGCAAAACCGCGGTGCATGCGGGAAAAACCGGGGAAGATCGACCGCGCCGCCGAACCCGAGCCACGACGCGACAGGATCGACAGCTCTCGCGGAGACAGCTCGAGGCCCGCCGCTGTCGTCGCTGCCACGGCCAACGCGGCAAATGCGCTCGCCGACGAAGCCAGCCCTGCTGCCGTCGGGAAATCGTTGGCGCTGATCACCCGGGCGCGCTCTTTTTTGCCGGAGCGCGCGCGCACGATGTCGAGAAATTTGGCGATGCGTCCGGTCGATTTGTCATCGGCACGCACGCCGTTGAGCTCCAGCTCGTCGGCCGACAAACCGCCGTCGAACCGAACCTCGGTCCGCGTCGTCAACCCCTCCAGCGTCAGCGAGAGGCTGCCCACTGCCGGCAGGTTCAAGGCTTTGTCGCGCTTGCCCCAATATTTGACGAGCGCGATATTCGTATTGGCTACGGCGACCGATCTCAAGAGACACCTTCCGGCAAGGGACCACCGACGGTGGTGGTGAACGCGTCGAAGCCGGCTTTGCGCCAGGCTTCACGCACGGACGATTCTTGCTGCGGCGCCAGCGCGATCACACAGCCGCCACCTCCGCCGCCGGTCAGCTTGGCACCGACGGCGCCCGCGTCGTGGGCGATGGCACACATCTGGTCGATCTCTGGGCTCGAGCATTCGAGCGCCGACAGGTGCCGTTGGTTCTCGGACATGGCCGCGCCGAGCTCGCCAAGCTGACCCGACTCCACGGCCCGACGGCCGCGTTCGGTGAGCTGGGCGATGGCGGCGAAACGCGCCTGGGTCTCGTCGCTGCGCTGCTCGCACAGCTCGGCCACGCGGGCCACGCGACCCTTGGTGTCACGGGCGCGTCCAGTGTGGCCGATGACGAGCGGCACCGGCTGGGCGGCGTGGATCGGCGACAGGCCCTTGCCGCGAACGAAGAGGCCAAAACCGCCATACACAGCGACGGTGTGATCAAGGCCACTCGGACGGCCGTGGATGACGGTCTCGGACGCCATGGCGGCGTCGACCAGTCCCGCGTCGCCGATAGGTAGCTGGTGGACGGCACGCAGCGCGCGGGCAATGGCGACCGCCATGGCCGCCGAGCTGCCGAGCCCCGCGCCCGTCGGGACCTCGAAAAAAAGCGCGAGGTCGACCGGGCTGTACGCGTCGAGCCCGAGTGCCGTACGAAGCGCCCGGTAGGCGGCGGCGATGGAGCGATCGTCGTCGCTGCGGGTGGGATCGACCTCCACGCCCCAGGCCGAGATGCGCAGAAGGCCGCGACCCGGCTGGGTCTGCACTTGTGCGCCTGACGACAGCGCCCCGGCCAACGCCGGCACGCCATAGACGACGGCATGCTCGCCGAGGAGGATCACCTTGCCATGGGCGCGGTACGGAGCGTTGGTCAGCGCAGAAGACACTAGCGGGCTTGCTCCAGCCAGGCGCGCAGCGTCGAGCCGATCACGCGCGGAACCGAGCGCAGCTCGCCCGGCGTCCGGCAGCCGGTCAGAAAGACGACAGCGCGAACGCCGGCGATGACGTGCTCCAAGAACGCCGTCGCACCGTCGATGCCACCGTCGCGCCAGGCACGCAAGACGGGAGCGGCGAGGCCACCTGCCGTCGCGCCGAGCGCCAAGGCATGCGCTACGTCCTGGCCGTCACGCAGGCCGCCGGTGGCGATGATGCTGAGGCCCAGATCGGACAACAGACCCACCGACGCTGCCGTCGGAATGCCCCAGTCCCACAGCTCTTCGCCGAGTCGTTTGGCAGCGCCTTCAGCGCGCTTGGTCTCGACGCCGACCCACGACGTCCCGCCTGCGCCCGACGTGTCGACGGTGGTGATGCCGAGCTGCTTGGCCACGAGACCTACCCGACGAGAAAGCCCAGCGCCGGTCTCCTTGACCACGATGGGGATGCCGAGCTCGCCGTGCAGACGCTTGAGCGTCTCGCGCCCGTTGGTGAAGTCGCGATCGCCGCCTGGCTGGATGAGCTCCATCGATGGATTCAGATGCACACACAGCGCGTCGGCACCGACCGTCTGGCAGAGCTCGCGGATGGCGCCGGTCGACATCGAGCGCGCTTGCACCATGCCGAGGTTGCCGAGGATGAGCGCGGTCGGTGCGACGTCGCGCACCTGGAAGGTCTTGGTCACCTCGGGGGCGACGACCATGGCCCGCTGCGAGCCGAGGCCGAACCCGAGGCCCAGCTTTTCCGCGACTTTGGCGAGGTCACGGTTGATCTGAGCGGCCTGGTCGGTGCCGCCGGTCATGGCGCTGATGACGACGGGCGCCTTGAGGATCTTGCCGAGCAGCGGCGTCGACAGGTCCACTTCGTCGAAATGACGGTCGGGAAGCCCATCATGAACGAGCTGGACTTCATGAAGAAGCGTAGTCTTTTCGCGGAATTCCACTTCTCCGGAGGCGCACAGTGCGATGTGGTCTGCCTTGCGCTGCTTGATGCCGGGAGGGGCGTTTTCGTCTGCCTGGGCCATGTGCGTGGGTGTAGTGCACGAGCCATGCCGCACTGCACCGTGCCAGGGCGCCGCTATCTCCTTGATATTGTGGGCCAGCGAAGTGACGTCGCGCACGCCTGTGCGCGAACGCTCTTTTTGCCAGCGTGCGCTTTCGCACCAGCGACGGTGCTAGGGTTTGCGCATGCCGGACCGGTTGGCGACCACGCGCATGATCTTGTACGCCGCAGCGCGCGTGCTCGGCTGCGGCTCGGTGCAGTTGCTCATGGCCGACGAGGAACGGCGCGTGCTGGTGTTTTTGACCAGCATCACCAACCGTGAGCTCCCGCGCCTGCAACGGGTGGAGAGTGAGCTGGGCTTTCAGCTCGACGGCGCCGCCATGCCCATCGATGCGGTCAGCTCGACGATGGTGCAGGCCTACGTCGAAGAGCGTCCGATCATCGTCTATGACATCGCCCAGCTCGCCGGTGGCATCATTCCCGAGGAGGCGCTGGCGGCCATCCGCGCCGCCATCGGTCCGCGCACGTTTGCGTCGGTACCGGTGTTCACCCGCGCCGGCAAGCTCGGCGTCTTGTTGTTCGAAAAGCCCGACGAGAGCGGTTTTTCTTCCGAGGATCGTGAGCTCCTCATCGCGTATGCGGAGCGCGTCGGCGCCGACCTCGAGTCGCAGGTGCTCTCCGACGAGGTCGAGCGGCTGGAGACGCTCGACGCGGGTGGGCAAGCCCCGGCGCTGTTCTTGTTGAAGCCGGATCTGACCATCGAGGCCGGCCCGCGTGGCGTCGGAGAGACCCTCTATCATCTGCTCGACGTGACCGAGGTATCCCTGCGCGCGGCGCTGTCCGTGGAAGGCACGCCATCGCTCTTGTCGCATCTGCGGCTGACCGCAACCATCGGAGCGGCAGGGCTGGCCGTCGCTGTCGAAGATCTCACCGCCTGGGATCGGCTGCGGCGGGAAGCGGCGCGCGCTCGAGAGCATCTGGCCAAGGTGCTGCATTCTGTCGAAGACGTGATCTTGACGCTCGATCCCGACGCGGTGATCTTGTCCGGCAACCTGGCCGTCCGGCGCGCGCTCGGCGTCGAGGCCGAGGCTCTGGTCGGCCGGCCATTCGAGGAGCTGTGTCACGACGAGCGCAGCTTGAAGCGTGTCGGGGAGCTAAGGCCACTGGTGCGCTCCACCGGCTTTGGCGAGGCCGAGCTGCGCCTCAAACACAGAGACGGCCGCGCGGTGTCGACCAAGGTGTCCGCGTTGCTGCTCGCCGACGACGAGGAGCGGCCGACCGGCGTCCTGGTGCGCATCCACGATCTCACCGAGCGGCGTCGCTCCGAGGCCGAGCGCAACCGGCTGCGCGATCGGCTGATGCACACCGAACGGCTGTCGGCACTCGGCGAAATGGCGGCGCGCATCGCGCATGAGGTCCGCAATCCGCTGGTGTCGATCGGCGCTGCGGCCCAGGTGATCGCCGAGGAGCTGCCGGAGGGAAGTCCCGTCGCTGCCGAGGTGCAGGCCATCGTGCGCGAGACCCGTCGGCTCGACGCCATCGTGACCGACTTTCTCGGCTTTGCGCGGCCGCCCAAGCACGAGCGACGCCTGGTGGATCTGACGGCGGTGCTGCGCGAGTCGGTGGATCTGGCGCGGCCCAAAGCGGACGGCTACACCCTCGCCATCCACGCCGCCGTCGCGGTGCTGGCGCGGGTCGATCCCGACGCCATCAAGCAGGTGTTGCTCAACGTGATCTTGAATGCGGTCGAGGCGTCCCCGACGGGGATCCCGGGGACGATCGACTGCGAAGCACGTATCCTCGACGAAGAATGGGTCGAGCTGTCGGTGGCTGATCGTGGCCCCGGCATTCCCGCGTCGAGCCGCACCAAAGTCTTCAATCCGTTTTACTCCACCAAGACCCGGGGCACGGGCCTCGGCCTCGCGGTGTCGAAGCAGATTGTCGACGAGCACCACGGACGGTTGCGGCTCTTGAGCCGGCGTGGCGGCGGCACCCGCGTTGTCATTCAGCTCCCCATCGGCTACAAGGCGGCTCCCTGATGGCCGCGCCCGCCGATTTTCGCACCCTCATCGTCGACGACGAAGAGACCTACGCTCAGTCGCTGCGACGGCTGTTGACCAAGCGTGGTCTGCAAGTGGATGTGGCCGGGACGTTTGCGGAGGGCCTGGCGCAGATCCGCCGGCGCGCCTATGACCTCGTGGTCCTCGACTACATGTTGCCCGACGGCAGCGGCATCGATCTGATTCCGCCCATCCGCGCGCTGCGGCCCGCGCCAACGGTCCTCATGATGACCGCCTACGGCACCATCGAGAACGCCGTCGAGGCCATGCGACGCGGCGCCAGCGACTATGTGACCAAATCGACCGAGCTGCCGGCCATCGTCGAGCGCGTGCTCGATGCGGCGCGGGTGGCGAGGATGCGCGCCGAGGTCGAGCCGAAAGCGGTGCTGGATACCTCGCGCTTTGCTGGCCTGCTCGGCGATTCGTTGGCCATCAAAGAGGCGCGCGAGCGCATCAGCGAAGTGGCGCAGGCCTCGGACACCACGGTGCATCTGACGGGCGAGAGTGGCACGGGTAAGGGTGTCGCGGCGCGCGCCATCCACGCGCTGGGGCCGCGGGCCAAGGAACCCTTCGTTGCTATCGATTGTGTAGCACTGCCGCCGACGCTGGCCGAAAGTGAGCTGTTTGGCCACGAGAAGGGCGCCTTCACCGGCGCTGGCGAGCGCAAGCCCGGCAAGCTCGAGGCGGCGGGCCGGGGGACCGCGCTGCTCGACGAGGTCGGCGACATGGACCCCATGCTGCAGGGCAAGTTGCTGCGCGTCCTCGAGGAGCGGACCTTCGAGCGCGTCGGTGGGGTCAAACCCATCGAGATGGGCGCGCGGGTGATCTCGGCCTCGCATCGCGATCTGGCGGCGCTCGTCGAGGAAGGCAAGTTCCGGCTCGATCTGTATCACCGCTTGTCGGTGTTCCCGATCACCATTGCGCCCTTGCGTGCGCGCGGCGACGATGTGGTGCTGCTCTGTGATCACTTTGTCACTGAGTATGCCGGCAAGCTCGGCAAGACCTTGCGCCTGCCGTCGGTCGTCGGGGGCGAGTTTCTGGAAGTGCTCAGCGCCTACGACTTTCCGGGTAACGTCCGTGAGCTCAAGAACGTCGTCGAGCGCGCGGTGATCTTGGCCAAGAGCGATGCGCTCGGGCCTGATCTGCTGCCTGACCGGATGCGGGCCGCACCGCGTGGTCGGCCGGTCACGCTCGGCATCAGCGGCGCGGCGTCGACGGGCCTCACCCTCGAGTTCAAACCGGGCCAAGACACGCTCGACGGTTTCGAGCGGCGCCTTCTCGAGGAGGCGCTTCGCCTGGCACAGGGTAAGAAGGCCAAGGCCGCCGAGATCTTGGGCATCAGTCGCTTTGCGCTGTTGCGGCGCATCGAGAAATTCGGCCTCGAGTAATCCCCACGGTGCGATACCGCACCCACACAAGAAGGAACCCATGGCTTTCGATCTGGATCAGTATCTGAACGAGCGTCGCCTCACCGTCGAGGCTGCGCTGGCCCGACACCTAGAAGCCTGCGCGTCGGCGCCGGCGACGTTGAAGGAAGCGCTGGCCTACAGTCTCCTCGCTGGGGGCAAGCGGCTGCGTCCCATCCTGGCGCTGGCGGCGTCGGAAGCCGTCGGTGGCAGCGTCGACGACGCCCTCGACGCCGGCTGCGCGGTGGAGTTCATCCATACCTACTCGCTCATCCACGACGACCTGCCGGCGATGGACGACGATGATTTCCGTCGCGGCCGGCCCACCAGTCACAAGAAATTCGGTGAGGCGATGGCCATCTTGGCCGGCGACGCGCTGGCTGCTGAGGCCTTTCGCGTGGTCGCTTCCCGTCGTCGCGGCAAAGAGGTCGAGGTCGCCGAGGTCGTGTACGAGCTGGCACGCGCCGCTGGGGCGGTGGGCATGGTCGGTGGTCAGGTCATCGACATCGAGGCCACTGGCAAGAAAGTCACCGTCGAGGAGCTGGAGGTCTTGCACCGCGCCAAGACCGGCGAGTTGCTCCTCGTGGCCGTACGCGCTGGAGCCCGGATGGGCGGCGCCAGCGCCGACGATCTCGAGCATCTCACCGTCTATGGTCGCGCACTCGGCCTCGCCTTTCAGATCGTCGACGATGTGCTCGACGTGACGGCGGATCTGGCCACCCTCGGCAAAGATCCCGGCTCGGATCAGGAAGCCGGCAAGCACACCTTTGTCGACCTCCTCGGCATCGACGGCGCACGCGCCCGAGCCAAGAAGGTGATGGACGAGGGCCTGCGAGCACTGGCGCCGTTCGGCGAAAAAGCCGAAGCGTTGAGAGCGCTAGGCCGCTACACCCTGGACCGGGATCGCTAGGACGTTCGCTGAGCCCAGACGAACAGTCGAACTCGCCCGGATGGAGAAAGGGCAGCGCGTCCGGTCATCGGTGTCATTAGCCCGGGAACAGATAGATGACGCCGATGACCATGCTGCCATAGATGACGAGGTTGGCCAGGAAGGCTGGATCTTTGAGCATGGCGTCGGTGGGAGAGTCATGGCTGTCTTCGCGCGAGACGATCTGCGCAAAGCGCAGCAGCGCAAAGGCGGCGAAGGGCACCGTCCACACCATGCGTGTGGTGTGGAAAAAGTCGGCGGTGTGCTTGGAGAGTGTGTAGACCACATAGGCCGCCACCGTCGCCAGGCCCGTGACCCACAGCGCGCCCCGCAAGATCTGGGGGTCGTAGGACTGCAGCACGGCGCGTTGCTTCGAGGCGTTATGACCGGCGACCGCGAGCTCGTGGGCGCGTTTGCCGAAGCCGGCAAAGGTGGCGAGAAGTCCGGTGCAAATGAGAAGGTAGGGCGAGACCCAGACCGCGATGGCAAGGCCGCCACCGACGACGCGGAGGAGAAAGCCGGCGGCGATGGAGAGCACGTCGATGTAGACGATGCGCTTGAGCTTGAGCGAGTAGGCGACGTTGAGCAGCAGATAGCCGGCGGCGACGAAAGCGAAGTTCAGGCTGAGAAAAACCGCACCCAGGAGCGCGCCGACCGACAGGACGACGGCCGCCCAGCGCGCAGTCGAGATCGCCAGGCGTCCCGACGGAATGGGGCGGTCGCGCTTCTTGGGATGGGCGCGATCTTTCTCGATGTCGACGAGGTCGTTCCACAGATAGACCGCGCTCGACAGGGCGCAGAACAGGCCCAGCGCGGCCGCAGCGCGACCGGCCTGCGGCAGATCGTTGAGACGACGCGCGAAGATGAGCGGTGCAGCGACGAACAGGTTCTTGACCCATTGACGCGGACGACAGGCTTCGAGAAGGGCGACCACGGACAAGGCGCGATTATGGCGGCAGTGGCGGGCCGGCGCCAGCATCCCCGGCGCCCGCGTCGCCGGTCATGACCTCGGCCGGGGGAGCCACGGGCTCCGGTGCGGGAGCGACGATGGCGGTGGGCGCGTCTTTCACATCGTCTTTGGGCACCACGACCAGCTGGGGCACGTAGGTGACCAACATGAGCGTCGCGAACATCAGCAAGATGAACGGCACCACGGCGCGGTACAGCTCGGTGATCGGCCGGTTGAAGCGGAAGGCGGCGATGAAGAGGTTGAGGCCCGCCGGTGGCAACAGGTAGCCGATCTCGAGGTTGAGAAGGAAGATGATGCCGAGGTGATACGGATCGATGTGGAACTGCGTCGCTGCCGGCACGATGAGTGGCACCACGACGACGATCGCCGAGAAGATGTCCATGAGGCTGCCGACGATCAACAACAGCATGTTGAGCACCAGCAAGAACGCCGCCTGCGAATGTACGTACTGCGACATCCACTGGAACAGACTCTCCGGCACGCTTTCCTGAATGAGGTACGCGCTCAGGATGAGCCCAGCGACGATCTTCATGAAGATGGCACCGACGAGCGTCATCGACTCGCGGGTGACCGTGAAGAGGTCGTTGAGCTTGACGTCGCGGTAGACGAAGACTTCGATGACGAAGACGTAGAGCGCCGTCAGCGCGGCGACCTCGGGAATTTGCGCCCACCCCTTGGCGATGAGGATGATGATGATGAGGGGCATCGGTACTTCCCACTTGGCGATCCACAGCGCCTTGAAGAAGGCGCCGAGATCGAGCGGGATGGTCTTGGTCTTGCTGCGGATGCCGACGATGACCGAGTAAGTGCATAGCACACCGACGAGAATTGCGCCGGGGACGATGCCGGCGAAGAGGAACTTGTCGATCTTGAAGGTATTGCCGGCGATCTGACCAGCGTTGAGGCCGTAGATGATGCCGTAAACGATGAGCGGCAGCGCCGGCGGGAAGAGCAGGCCCACCGCGCCGGAGCCAGTGACGACCTCGAGCGAGCGCCTGAGCGAGTAGCCCGAGCGTTGCAGCTCCGGAAGCAAGAGCCCGCCGAGCGCGACGATGGTGACGCCCGAGCCGCCGGTGAACGTCGTGAAGACGGCACAGGTGAGCACGGTGACGACGGCGAGGCCGCCCGGCATCCAGCCGAGGATGGCCTCGGACATCGTCACCAGACGCTGCGCGGTCTTGGCCTTGGCCATGATGTAGCCGGCGAAGGTGAAGAGCGGAATCGTCGACAGCGAGACGGCTTCGGCGCCGGTGAGCTTGCCGTAGACGTCGATGAGCGGGCCGGACAGCGGGCTGTCGATGGAGTGAAAGCCGGACATGCCGATGCCGGCGAGGATGCAGAAGAGCGGCAGGCCGAGAACGGCCAGGACCATGATCCCGACGAGAGGCCCGGTCACGCCGGCACCTCCTCGTCATTTTGGGCAAGTGGCTTGGCGAGTGGATCGTTCTCGTCGAGAAGGCCGGCGCCTTCGCCGTGGTCTTCGTTGACCCAGGCGGCGGGGGGAGGCGTCTTGCCGAGGATGAAGCCCAGATCAATGAGGAGCTGCACGAAGAAATGTAGGGCGACCGCAGCGTAGCCGGCCACCATGATCATGGCGCCGCGCGACGAGTTGAAGAGCTCGCCTTGCTGCGAGGCTTCGTTGATCTCTTCGAGGGTGTTCTTGCGGAAGTCCCACGACGCATAGATCAGCAGGCCCACGATGACCAGCGCCGCCGCGGTGGTGAAGGCGCGCAAGATCAAGCGCCAGCGCACCGACAGTGTGCGGGTGAGGGCGTCGATGCGGATGTGCCGCCCCTGGTAGGTCGCGTAAGCGCCGCCGAGAAAGCCGAGCAGGAAGATCGAGTGTCGGATGACCCCGTGACTCCAGTCGGGCGCCCGAATCGTCGGCAGATGCGCATTGAACAAGTTGCGGTCGACGAATTGCCAGGTGGCCAGAAAGATGACCGCCACCAGACAGAAGGCGATGCCGGCGCCCTCGACGAGGCTGAGACCATGCGACAGCTTGGCCAGCCAACGCATCGGCAACGGCCAAGAATCAGGGACCCACTGGTGAGGGTGCTTCGGCTGGGACATGCTACCTCTTGCCGGCGCGGTAGTCGGCCACGAGCTGCTCGACCTTGGTGCGGAACTCGTGCGAGTACACCGACGGCTCGAGCTTGGGCCGGATGGCCATCGCCTGCGCCTCGAAGTCGGCCACCAGGCCCGGCGGCGACGGGATGACCTGGATGCCGGCCGCTTTCATCGAGGCCAGCGCCTTGCCGTTGTCTTCGCGGATGGTCTTGAGGACCTTGATCTCGAGGGCCTTCGACTCCTCCATCAGGATCTTCTGAAGGTCGGGGCCGAGCTTCTCGAAGTCGCGCTTGGTGATGACGGTGGCGCCGACGGCCTGGGTGATGTGCATGGAGGTCATGTACTTGACCTTGGTGTACCACTGCAGCGCCACCGTCGAGAGCGGCGAGCCGTAGCAGGCGTTGATCATACCAGTCTGCAGCGACGGAAGGACGTCGGGGACGCCGAGCGGGACGCCGTTGGCGCCGAGCTGGGTGAAGAGCGCGCGCACCATGGGATCGTCGACCCAGGCCCACAGCTTGGTCTGCGCCAGGTCGGCCTTGGTGTTGAGCGGGATGTTGGAGAAGATGTGGATCGGGCCGACGTCGCCCCAGCCGAGGAGGATGTAGCCCTTGTCCTCGAACTTCTTGCGGAAATCGGCGTCGAGCTTGTTGCGGACGTAGTCGAGCTCGTCGTTGTTGCGGATGAACATCGGCAGCTCGAGGACGCGGACCTCGCTCTGGATGAGGCCGAGGCCGATGGCGGTGACCGCGGCGCCGTTGAGCTGGCCGATGCGCATCTTGCGGACCACGTCGCGCTCGTCACCAGCGACGCCGCCGGCGTAGAACTTGAGCTTGAGCTTGCCGCCCGATTTCTCCTCGACGGCTTTGCCCCAGGCGTGGAAGAGGTTCATCCACGACGAGCCTTCGGGGGCGAGGGTGGCGATCTTGACGACCTTGAGATCGTCGGCATGGGCAGCAGCGCCGAGCAGCGACAAAGCGACGACGAATGACTTCAAATGCGACTTGAGCATGGGGGCCTCATGGGTGTGCAGGTCTAGCGTTGAGACGGCAACCGACGCCGCTTTCATTCATTGCGACTTAGAACAGGTCGTCGGCGTGGGCCGCGTAGCGACGGGCTTTCTGCTTGGCGACCTCGTTCGGCAGCCGGAACTCGGGGGCCGAATCGGCTGGGGTGTCGATGACCTCTTTGATGAGCTTGTCGAACAGCGGGCGATCCTGCGTGGTGACGGCGTAGAAGCGGGCCATGAGCACCTTGCACATGAGGAACTTGCCGCCCGTGGCGGCGATGGCTTCCTCGAAATATTTCTTCGAGGCCACGGGGTCCCCGCCCATGGCGCGTCCCTGCGAGCCGTAGACGATGCCGAGGGTCATGGCTGGGCCGCCGTTGTAGAACGTGGGGTCGAGCGCGTAGGCGCGCTTGATGAGCGCGATGGCCTTGGGGAGATCGACCACGCGCGCCATGTCGTTGCGGTTGAGGTTGATGCTCGACGCCAGCGCGAGGCCGGTGAAAAAGATGGGCGCGATGGAGTCTTTGTCGAGTTTCTTGATCTCGGCCTCGACGGCAGAGGTGTCCTTGCTGAAGGCGGCCTGGAAGTTTTTGTCGTCGGTGGCCATGTAGCGGAGCGCATAGCCGAGGGCGCGGTCGTAGAGCGCGGTGGCGCGCTTGGCGAGCTTGTCGCGTGCGTCGGTGCTGCCTTCGGGCATCGCCTCGATGTCGTCCTCGAGGAAGCCGAAGGTGTACTCGATGTAGCCGCGGGTGACGACGTCGAGGAGGATGCGGTTGTCGGGATCGGCGGCGAGGAAGCCCTCGGCCGTCTTCACCTGGCCGGGCGACGCCTCGCGGGCAAAGACCAGGTCGCTCTCGCGATTGAAGTCGCCCGACGCGATGCGCACCACGGGCGCGGTCATGCCCACTGCCATCTTGACGCACCCGCCTGACGCCATCCCACTCGCTAGCAAAGACACTAGCCCAACCTTGGACACTACCCTCGTCACGGCGGTTCTGATGGTCATAGCCCGCCAACGTATCCGAAGTCGGTGAACATGGTCAAGGAGCCGCACCGCAAGTGGCATGCTACGATTTTGGCCTCGTGAATGCCTCCTATGGGCTCAGTGCCCACACCAACATGCGACGGTCTTTGGGCTTCTTGTCTCTAGGCTTCTGGGTTTTGGGCTTTGCGGCGCTGAGCGTAGGTCAAGGAGCCGAGGCCGATGTGCCGAAGCCGGCCGCGGGCTCGTCGCTGGCGGCGGTCTTCGGCGACGAGGTCAAAGTGCGTCGTGATCGCTTCCGCCGCGACGAGAAACGGGTGCAGGCGGTGGTCCCCTTGCTCGGGCTCATGGACCTGTGGGAAATGGTGGCCGATCGGGCGCCGCTCGTGGCTTTCATCGAAGAAGCCGCCGCCTCCAAGGTCGCGCCGCCCGAGGTGGTGGCGCGGGCGCGGTTCATGCGCGCGCTGGTCCTCGACCGGCAGGGCAAGCGCGATGAGGCCGACAAAGAACGGGTGCGCCTCGGGGTCATCTCACGGTTTCGCTTCATTGGCCCGTTCGACAACGAAGGCCGCGCCGGCCATGCGGCGGTGCTGCCGCCGGAGCGCGCTCTGCTTGGGCCTGCCGACGGCTGTGTGGCCGGCAAGGAACGAGAGGTCTGCTGGCGCGAGCTGCCCAAGATCGACGTACAGGGCATGGTCAGCGTCGAGACGGTGCTGCGTCCCGATACCTTGGTCACTGCCTTTTTGACGGTGGCGGTGAAGTCGGAGCGGGCCGAAGCCGCCGCGCTGCGCGTCGGTAGCTCGGGCGCGATCAAGGCCTTCGTCAACGGCCAGCCGGTCCTCGATCGAGAGGTCTATCGCGGGCTGCGTTTCGATCAGGAAGCGGCGGGCATCCGGCTCGTCGCTGGCTGGAACCGCATCACCGTCAAGTTGAGCGCGGCGGAGACCGGCGGGGCGCAGTTGTTGCTGAGACTGACACGGCCAGATGGCTCTCCGCTCGACGGGCTGACCGTGTCGACTCAGCCGGCGGATCTGGCCTTGGCCCACGCGGCGCCCAAGGTCGCAAAGTCGTCCCTGCCAAAACCAATCGACCTCGGCGAAGAGTTGCGCCGTGCGGCCAAAGGCACCGATCCTGTGGTGTGGACCGACGCGGGTCTGTACGAGCACCATGTGATCCCAGAGCGGCCCGATCGGCGACGCGCGGTGGAGTGGCTCACCAAAGCCGCCAAGCTGCGACCGACGGCGGGGGCGTGGGCGCGGGTGGCGGCGGCGGAGACCGATCCCAACGATCAGCGCATCGCGCTCGAAAAAGGCTTGGCCGTGGCGCGTGGCGCCGAGAGTGCGTCGCTGTCGACGTCGCTCGGCGAGATCTATGACCGTGCTCGTCGAGAGCGGCGCGCGTCCGATCTGTGGACGGCCGCGCTGGCGGCGCAGCCGGCTTATTTTCCGGCGGAGCTCGACCTGGCCGAGCTGGCGGCCGATCGGGGACTGCCGACGCTGGGTTTGGCGCGCGCGACGGCGTTGGTGGCGCGGTTCGGCGTGGCGCCGCTCAGGGTGTTGAAACGTCAGGCGCAGCTCGCCATCCGTGCCGGTCAGCGCAGCGACGCCGAGGCCCTCGAGCGCACGCTGGCCAAGGCCGACGCAGCCGACACCGAGGCGCGGCACGAGCTGTTCATGGCCGCGCGATCTCGGGGCGCGACCGCCGAAGCGCTGGGCTTTCTCGACGAGATTTCGCGCTTGCGGCCCGATCTTTTGTCCACGTATCTCGATCGCGCCGAGATCTTGGAAGGCCAGAATCGACTCGCCGATGCCGAGACCGAGCTCGCCCGGGTGCTCGGCATCGTTCCCGACGACGCCAAGCTGCTCGAGAAAGACGGCCGGCTCTTGTTGCGTCTCGGCCGCGACGTCGATGCCAAAGCGCGCTATCGGCGGTCACTCGAGCTCGTGCCGCAAAACCCCGAGCTGCGCGCTTATCTGGCCGAGCTCGACGAGCGCAGCCATCCGGGCGCGAGCACCGGCAGCGATCTGGTGCGCAACTGGGCCGAGACCCCAGCGCACCTCTTGACCTTGGCCAAACCGGCCGAGGCTGGGCCGGCCCGCGTGCTGCTCGATTCGTCGGTGACACGGATGCATGCCAACGGCCTCTCGGAGACCTTTCACCAGCGGACCATCCAGATTCTCGACGAGCGCGGGGCGCGCGCGGAGACCAGCTTCGACATTCGCTACACGCCAGACACGCAGTCGGTCGAGGTGCGCGTGGCGCGCGTCCATCGGGGCAACGAAGTGCTCGAAGCCATTTCGACCGACGACGAAGATCTCTCGGAGCCCTGGTACGGCCTCTACTACGACGTCCGTGGACTGGCGGTGCATTTCTCGCAGCTCAAGCCGGGCGACATCGTCGACGTGCAATACACCATCTCCGACGTGGCGCGCCGCAACATGTTCGCCGACTATTTTGGCGACCTCCATCTGTTGCAGGAAGAGCTGCCGCGCGTGATGAGCCGCTATGTGATCTTGGCGCCCAAGTCGCGCATTCTCTACTTCAATCAGCCGGTTTTGCCGTCGACGGCCAAGCTGGAGCGCAAAGAGGAGCTGCACGGCGACGAGCGCACCTACAGCTTCGTGGCGCGGGATGTGCCGAAGGTGGAGCGCGAGCCCGGCATGCCCGGCTTCACCGAGGTGGCGGCTTATCTCCATGTGTCGACTTACAAGACCTGGCGGGAGGTGGCCGACTGGTACGAGGGCCTGATCAAGGCGCAGCTCGAGCCCAACGCGGCGATCGACCGCGCCGTCGCTGAGGCCGTCGCCAAGATCCCCAAAAAAGACGAACGCGCCCGCATCCGTGCGATTTATGAGCTCGTGGTCAGGAAGACCCGGTACGTGGGCCTGGAGTTCGGCATCCACGGCTATCAGCCGTATCCGGTGTCGCAGGTGTTTGCCCGCAAGTTCGGCGACTGCAAGGACAAGGCGAGCTTGCTGGTGGTGATGCTGCGTCAGGCCGGGATCGAGGCCAGCCTGGTGCTGGCGCGGACGCGTCGTGGCGGCGATCTGGGGCCGGAGCCGGCGTCGCTGGCGCCGTTCGATCACGCCATCGCCTATGTGCCGAAATACGATTTGTATCTCGATGGCACGGCTGAGTTTTCGGGCGCCGACGAGCTGCCGGCGCAGGATCAGGACATCCCGGTGTTGCGCGTCAATGATCGGGCGCTGATGCGCACGCCGGTGTTGCCGGCCGCCACCAATGACGTCCGCACCGACTGGCGGGTCACGCTGGCGCCGACCGGTGCCGCGGTCGTCGACGAGAAATTACGTATTTCTGGCCAAGCGGCCAACGAGTGGCGCTCGCACTACCAGGCTCCCGGTGAGCGGCGGCAGCGCTATGACCAGGCCTGGAACGCCAAGCACCCCGGGGCCAAGGTCGAGAGCGTGCAGATGTCGGTGGAGTCGCTCGGTAAGCCCATCGAGCTCGTCGCGCAGATCAACGTGCCGCGCTGGGCGCACCTCGAGGATAGTGGCGCATTGGCCATGCCGGCGCTCGGTCGCGAGGCCGACATGCTGCGCAACTATGCCCGTTTATCGTCGCGCCAGTTCGACCTGATCGTCGGCTATCCGTGGCATCAGGAAGAGCGCGTCGCGGTTCGGTTGCCGTCGGGCTGGAGTGCCGTGCGGCTGCCCGAGGCGCGCAAGCTCGAGTCGCCGTTCGGCAAGTTCACCTTCGCCGCCGAGCGCCGTGGGGCCGAGGTGGTGGTGACGGCAGCGCTGGAGGTCACGCGGCATCGCATCGCGCGAGCCGACTATGCCGCCTTCCGCGCGTTTTGCGCTGCTATCGACGCTGCGGTCAGTCAGGAGCTGGTCGTGTCTGGGCCAGCCAAGCGGGCGGAGGTGACGCAGTGAAGACCCTGATCCTGATGTTGCTGGCGGCCACGGCCTCCGCCGACCCGTTGTCGTCGCTGTGGGCCGGCAAGCTCGACGAAGCCGAATTCGGTCTCACCACCTCGGCTGGTCCGGTGGCATCGTATCTGCGCGGCGTGATTCGCCAGGAGACCGGCGATCTCGACGCTGCGGCTGGGCTGTTCCTACGCACGCTCGAAGATCCGGGCATCACCAAGGCCGATCCGCGCATTGCGCTCGCTTGCTTGCGCCGGCTCGAGACCTTGCTGGGCGAGGCGCCGTCGGAGCGCAAGCTCGACATCCCGGCGCGCCTCGGTCGTCTCACGTCGCTGCCGCCCGAGGCCCGTCGGCGCGCGCTCATCGTCGCTGCGTCGAGCCTGCGCCGCACGGGTGACGAAGCGGGCGCGCGCACCAAAGAGCGTGAGGCCGGCTGCCCCGGTCGCTGGTTCGTCGCTGGGCCCTTCGGACACCATCCGCGCCTCGATCTCGGCAATCCCTATCCGCCGGATCCATCGGCCTACGCCGGCCGACTCACGAGCGCCTCGGCGCGCGCTTGCCAGGTCGCTCTCGATGGGGCCACCGGACACTCCGGCGTCCTCTATGGCATCGGCTGGGTCCACTTGCCCGGCGACAAAGCCGGCAAGATCCTCATCGGCATCGACACCGAATCGCCGTATCGCTTGTTCGTCGACGAAGGCGAGGTCCTCGACAGCCGCAACGAAGCACGCTGGCCGTCGCGCATTCAAGAAGTAGAAGTCGAGGTCAGTGGCGGCTGGCATCGCATCGCGCTGAAGGTTGCGGCACCCGGCGGTCGTGCCGACGTCGGTTTGTGGGCCTACGGCGCCCAGTTTTACGACGGCAGCGATGAGAAACACCCCAAGGTCTCGATGCGGAAGCCGAGTGGCAAGAACGCGCTCGCCGGCTACTTGACCACCGCCGGCCAGACCCCACTCGACGACCTCTTGGGGATCGAAGCGGCACTGGCATTCGGCGATTCGGAGTCTGCCGAGGCACATACCCAACACCTCTTGGCCGCCGCGCCACGACTCGGCATCGCCTATCTCCTGCGCGCGCAAGCGGCACTGTCGGATCCGTCACGCCCGTCGCAATTTGCGCAAGATCGGGCCCGCGCTGCACTCGAGCAAGGGCTGTCGGTCGAGCCGCAGCTGGTGCGCGCCCGCAACCTGCGCGCGCAAATGTCGCTCAACGCCGATCGTCCCCGCGAGGCACTGGCCCGACTCGCCGAGGCGCCGCCGCCGCGGGCGGGTGCCGCGCCGTACTGGCGCTTTGCCTTCGTGCGCTATCAGGCCTACAAAGCGCGCAGCTGGATGCGCGAGGCCGAGGCGGCGCTGACCGACGCGCGGCGGCTGCACCCCGACGGCTGTGCGCTGTATCCTGCGGAGATCGAAGACCGCCAGACGCATCACGACGTCGCTGGCGCCATTGCGCTGGCCCGCCGTGCCGCGCGCTGTGACGGTGGCTCCGACGAGCTCGCCGACGCCCTCCGCGAAGCGCATGACCCGGTCCACGCGCTCGACGAGTATCAGCGCTTGCTCCAGCTCGAGCCGGCGCGCGAGTCGTTCTTGTCGGGCTATGCCGAGGCGCTGTCGCAGGCCGGACGACACAAAGACGCAGCGACGAGCTTTGCCACGCTGGCCCAGCATCATCCGCGCTCGCCGCGCTATTTTCGCCAGCTCGCCGACGAGCGTGTGGCGCTCGGCGATCTCGGCGCAGCGCGCCGCGCCATCGAGGAGGGCCTGGCCCAGTCGCCAGAGAGCCAGGAGCTGTCGCGTGCTGCCGAGGCGCTGTGTCACGAGGCCGGGGCCGAACGCAGCGCGTGTGTCGGCGTGGACGCCTTCCGCGTCGACGCCCGTACCATCATCGACGCCTTTCGCAAATCGGGCACGCGCTACGACGCGCCAGCGGTCATCGTCCTCGATCGCACCGTGACCCGCGTGTTTCCGACGGGCGGCCGCATCACGCTCACCCACAACATCATCCAGGTGTTGCAGAAGAGCGGCATCGACAAATGGGGCGAGGTCCAGATCCCCGAGGGGGCCGACGTTCTCACCCTGCGCACGATCAAGGCCGATGGCTCGACGCGTGAGCCCGAGGAGATCAGCGGCAAAGACACCATCTCCGCGCCCGATCTCGAGCCCGGCGACTTCGTCGAGTTCGAGTATGTCGACCCGTCGGGGGCGCCGGCGGCGTTCCCGGGTGGGTTTCTCGGCGAGCGCTTCTTCTTCCGCTCGTTCGATGCGCCGCTCGACAAGAGTGAGTACCTCTTGGTGACGCCGACGGGGATGCCGGTGGTGCTGGATTCTCGCGCCGGTGCGCCCGCGATGGTGTTGAAGCAGACGCCCGGTCTCGACCTGCGAACGTTCTCCGATCTGCGCTGCCCGCAGACGTTTGCCGAGCCGGCATCGGTGCCTTACGCCGAGTATTTGCCGTCGGTGCGCGCTGGTGCTGGCGTGTCGCTCGCCGGCTGGCGCGATCATCTTTACGATTCGCAATTCGGGACGTTGCGTTCCAACGCCGAGGTTCGCGCGATCGCCGCGACCGAGACGCGCGGCAAGACCACGCTCGCCGCCAAAGTGGAAGTCCTCGGTCGCTGGGTGCGCCGCCACATCAAGGGCTCGGGCATGATCGACGAGTCGGCCACGTCGGTGATCGCGCGCGGGGAGGGCAATCGGCTGGTGGCGCTGGCGGCCCTGTTGCGCGCGGTGGGTGTCGAGAGCCGACTCTGGCTCAGCCATGCCGCGGCGGATCCGGTGCTGCCCGGCCCGCTGCCGGATCTGGAGGCCTTCGACGAGCCGCTGCTCGAGATCGTGGATCCGGCGGCCGCGAAGGGCGCGTTGCCGATGCTGGTCGAGACCCGCTATCGGCATCAGCCGGCGGGCTTTCTGTCGACGGTGGTTCGCGGGCAAGAGGCGCTGGTGTTGGCGCCGGGGGTCGTTCGCTTGGCCAAGGTGCCGAAGGGCTCGGAGACGGACGTCAAGGATGATCGCCTGCTCACCGTCGAGGGACGCATCGATGCCGGTGGCGGCGGCGAGCTGCACGTGACCGAAAAGCTGCGCGGCTGGCCGGCCGTCGAATGGCGGGAAGCGCTCGACCGCCTCGAGGCCGACCGGGTCCGTCCGGAGTTCGAGCAGCGGACACTGGGGTTTTACTTTCCGGGCTCGACCTTGCTCGATCTGCACTGGCAAGGTGCCGACGATGACGAGGGAGAATTCGTCGTCGACTATCGCTTCAGTCAGAGTCAGCTCGGCCGGCGTGTGGGGGGCGCTCTGGTGCTGCCGGCGCCGTATCCAGCGATGCTCGGTCGTCGCTATGTGGGCGTGAACGAGCGGCAGACGACCCTGGTGGTCGACTACGCCGCGCCGACGCGCCTGCACGCGGTCTATCGCTTGCCGGCAGGTGCCAAGGTGTTGTTGCCGCCGCCGACTGCTCTTGACGGCATTGGCCTCTTCTCGCAGTCGAGTCGACTCGACGGCAACCAGCTCGTCGTTGACGGCAAGTTCGAGCTTCCGCGCCAGCGCGTTGCGCCCGACCGCTATCGGTTGCTCGTCGACTACGCCAGCGCCGTCGACCGAGCCGAAGGTCGCATCGCCGAAATCCAGTAACCCCGGTGCTGCGTCAGCACCGGGAACCTCGGCGTGTCACCACATCCACACACATCGCGATCTCCGCGCCGGCTGCGGCGAATCGGTTGGCACAGCGGCTGCTTTAGACATCTGTCAAAGGAGCCACCCACCATGCGCAGCCTCAACCAGATCCTCAAGGCTTTCTCCGGCGTCGCCATCCTCTCCGTCACCCTCTGCACCGGCTGCGAAGACGTCCAACCGCAGAAGCCGGTGACGGTCACGGTCTCGCCGGTCATCATCCCCACTCCGACCCCGCCGGTGGCGATGGTGACGCCGACTCCGGCCAAGCCCGAGCCGGTCATCACGCCGATGGTGGAAGAGCTGCCGCCGGAGAAGTTCGACAAGATGATCGACGGCGCACGCCAGGCCCTCCGCGATCACAAGCTCGACAAGGCGCTGTCGCTGGCGGAGCTGGCCACCAAGAAGTCGCCGTCGCGCTCGGCGGGCTGGAACACGCTCGGCCGTGCCCAGATGCAGATGGGCAAACGAAAGGCGGCAGTGGCCTCGTTCGAAAAGGCGGTCGAGCTCAACCCCGCGTCGGTGTGGGCGCTCAACAACCTGGGCCTGGCGCTCATCTATGACGGCCGCTACGAGGATGCCGTCGACGCGCTCGAGGAGGCCACCGGCATGGATGACGCCGAAGCCTACATGTTCAACAACTTGGGCATGGCCTACGAGCACCTCGACCGCCTCGACGATGCCCGTCAGGCATACAGCGAGGCCAAGGGCCTGAAGAACGCCTTCGCCGTCGAGAACCTGGTCCGGCTGCGCGGGGTGAAGTCGGTGATGAAGACCGCCCACGCCGAGATCACCCCGACCTCGGACTCCATCGAGTCCATCAATCCGAGCGACGTCCCCGACGGCGGCGCTGAGTAATCACCATCCGAGGGCGTCCCGGTCAGTTGGCTGGGTCGATCGGGACGCCCTTCAACGTCACCTCGATCACGCAGGTATCCTGCGACCCGGTCCGCGTCCCACTCGCTGCCACTTCGCCTTCGAGGTTGTTGTTGCTGTCGGTGCGCAAGGTCATCGTGCCCGCCGTGGCCACACAGCCCATCTGGTCGGCATACAGATGCAGCCTCGAGCCCCCGGAGCCGAAGTTGAGCGTCACCGTCTGACCCGCCGTTGCCAGGGCCACCTTCGCCGTCGTGACGCCGTCGGTGGAGATCGCGGCCTCGATGCCCACCGAGACATTGCTGGCCTGGGCGGTGATCTTGAGCGGCTCGGCCAAGGCCGTGACGAGGCCATTGGAGCTGTGCATCGGTCCCCCGTCGAGCGCGGCCTTCACCGCACCGCCGGGCGCGATGTGCGACGCCAGGACTTCGCCGAGCGGGCTCCAGCAGCCGCCGAGTCCAAAAGACAATACGCAAACGGTGATCAGCCTGAATTCCACGTCACTCCAACGCGCTCAGCCCGGTTCTATTCGCCTACACCGTCGTTCGTGGTTCTAGGATCTTGGGTCATCTAGGGCGACGCCGGTCCAGCCTAAGCCACAGTCCGCCATGTGGCAACGTTTCCACGGTCGCGCTACACTACACCGAGGCCCATGGCGACGACACCGTTCCGTCTCGTCCTCTTGGCGCTCGTCGCAGCTGGCCCGAGCGCGTGCCGCCCGTCGGTCAAGCCGCCGACCTCGCGCGGCGCCATCTCCGTCGGCCGCGGCAATGACGTCATCGGCCTCGACCCGGCCCGCGTCACCGATACCGAGTCGGCCGAGGTCACCGAGCAAATCTTCGATCACCTGGTCCGCTACCGCCCGACCTCGACGGAGATCGAGCCGGCCTTGGCCGTCTCCTGGGACACCTCCGCGGACGGCCGCACCTGGATCTTTCACCTGCGCGACGGCGTCAAATTCCACGACGGCACCGACTTCGACGCCGACGCGGTCGTCTTTTCCTTCGAGCGCCAGCGCGACGCGGCCCACCCGTTTCATCAGGCCGATTTCACCTATTGGGACAACACCTACCGCAACATCCAGCGCGTCGAGCGCGTCGACCGGCTCACGGTGCGGATCTCCATCGAGCGTCCCTACGCCCCGTTCTTGGCCAGCCTGGCCATGTTTCCGGTCAGCATCGTGTCCCCAACCGCAGTCCGTCGCTGGGGCGCCAATTTCATGCGTCATCCCGTCGGCACCGGCCCGTTTCGCTTCGTGGAATGGTCCGAGGGCGAGCGCGTCACGTTGATAGCCAATCCCGACTGCTGGGATGGTCCTCCGACCGCGCAGCATTTGGTGTTCTCGGTGATCCGCGATCCGCGCCAGCGCCTGGTCGCGCTCGAGGGTGAGGCCATCAACATCGCCGAGAACCTGTCGCCGTCGGATCTACAGTTCGTATCGTTGCATCCCAACCTCGGCCTCCATCGCATCGCCGGCAGCAACGTCGGCTATCTGGCCATGAACGTGAACCATGCGCCGTTCGACGACGTGCGCGTGCGGCGTGCAGTCAACTACGCCGTCAACCGCACCGCCATCGTCCGGCTCATCTATCAAGGCCTGGCCAAGGAGGCCACCACCGCGGTGCCGCCGTCGATGTGGGGCCACGTCGACGAGCCGATCTATCACTACGATCCCAAGATGGCCCGTCGTCTCCTCGAGGAAGCCGACTTCCATCAACCCAAGGTGCCGCCCAAGCTCTACACCATGACCAGCTCTCGGCCCTACATGCCGTCGCCGGATCGCGTCGCGCGCATCATCCAGCAGAACCTGCACGATGTCGGAATCGATATCGAAATTGTCAAAAACGACATCAACGCCCATCTCGAGGCCACCCAGCGCGGCGATCACGACCTGTGTCTGCTCGGCTGGATCGCCGACAACGGCGACCCCGACAATTTTCTCTACGTGCTCTTCGACCAGGACAACGCCGAGTCCGGCTCGGCGCGCAACGTGTCCTTCTATCGCAACGGTCAGCTGCATGGCCTCCTCGTCTGGGCGCAGGAGTCTTCGGATCGCAACGAGCGCGTGAAGTACTACCAGCAGGCCCAGGACCTCATCGCGCAGGAGGCGCCGTGGGTGCCGCTGGCCCACGCCGAGATCGTCGTCGCAGCGTCGACCCAGCTCACCAATGTGTCCGTCCATCCGTCGGGGATGATGTTGCTCTCCAAAGTGGGCGGAGGCTCGCGCTAAGTGGCCGATACTCCCCGTCGACGAGCGGCAGATCATGTGCGGGCCCGACCGGCCGGCATCCTCGGGCGGCTGCGCCTTCGTCACAAGCTGCAGCTGATCCTCATCGTCGCCGCGCTGTTGCCCGTCGTCGGTGCCTCATGGGTGGCGATTCGCTTGGTGTTGCAGGGCTTGCAAACGGGCGCCAAGACGCAGACCGAGCGCACGCTCAGGGTGGCTTTGAATCTTGTCTTGTCCCACGTCAAAGAAGTCTTCGAGCGCACCGTGCGCCTGTCGGAGGCGCCAGGTCTTTCGGACGCGCTGCGACGGAAACCGGGCGCGCTCGGCGACCTCGTGGCCCAGCACGACGACGAGCTCTTGCCATGTCTCGTCGAGATCGCCGATCCCGACGGCAAGATCGTCGCCCGCCATGCGGTCGGCCGGCGCACCCTCGGTGGCTTAGAGGAAGTCGACAACGCCGAGCCGGTTCGCTCGGCGCTGGCGTACGAGCGCCGCGTCACCATCGCCCACCCCGACGCGGCGGGTGGCCGCGACGGCAAAGAGCTCATCGTGCGCGCGTCGGCCCCTATCGTCGACGAGGGCTTTCAGCTGCGGGGCGCGGTGGTCGTCTCCGTGCCGCTCGACGCCGAGTTTGCCGACCGCTTGAAGGCGCAGCTTTCCGCCGACGTGGTGCTCTATCGCGGTGACGCGCCGTCGGCGAGCTCGTTCGTCGCCTCCGACGGACGACGTGAGGTCGGCTTTGCCGCGCCGAGCGAGGTGGCCAAGCGGGTGCTGCTCGGCAGCAATGAGGTGGTGGAGGCGCCGGCTTACGGCCGCATGTTCTCGGTGGGCCTGGCGCCGCTGCAAGATCTGGACGGCAAGCGGCTCGGGATGTTGGCCGTGGCTGTCGACGAAGACGCGCTCGTTGCTGCGCGCAACCAGGCCTGGCAAACGTTGATGCTGGGCGGTGCGGGTGCGGTGGCCTTGGCGCTCGGTCTGGCGGCGCTGTTGTCGCGGCGACTGACGCGGCCACTCAGCCATCTGCATGCCGGCGCCGTCGCTGTGGCGCGCGGGGATCTCGATCATCGCTTCGTGCAGGAGACCGGTGACGAGATCGGAGATCTGGCGGTGGCATTTTCGCAGATGACGCGCGCCGTGAAAGAAAACCGCGATCGCCTGGCAGCACGCATGCGCGAGATCGTCACCATGCACGACATCGGTCGCGCGGTCTCGTCGGTGTTGGCGCTCGATCAGGTGCTCGACAAGACCGTCACCGAGATCGCCCATGTGCTGTCGGCCCAGCGCTGCGCGATTCTCCTGGCGCGCGAAAATGGCACCTTGGAGCTGGCCGGCAAGACCTCGGCCGCGGCGCTGGCCCACGACGGTGCGCGCATGACCAGCCCCGATCTGGCGGCGGTGCGTGCGCCGATGCTGATCGAGCTCGCCGAGTCGCTGGCCTGGCGCGGCGGACCGGTGCGCATCGAGGACATCGGCGCCGAGGTCGAGCTGCAAGACGCGGCGTTGCGCGCGGGTGTGTCCGGCTCGGTGCTGGCGGTGCCGCTCGAGCAAAAAGATCATGTGCTCGGCATGCTGTTGGTCACGCGCGCCAACCAGCCTTTTTCCGAGGCCGATCTGCGCCTGGTGGCCACCTTCGCCCACCAGGCCTCGACGGCCATCTCCAACGCGCGGCTCTACGACGAAGTGCAAAAGGCATCGTCGCAGCTCGAGGCCAAGGTCACCGAGCGCACCGCGGCGTTGGTGGTCGCCAATCGCGATCTGAACCGCGCGCTCGACGATCTTCGCGCCGCGCAGGCGGCCCTGGTGCATTCGGAGCGCATGGCCGGTCTCGGTCAGCTCGTCGCTGGCGTGGCCCACGAGGTCAATTCACCAGCCGCGGCCATCCAGGGCGCCGTCGACAATCTGGCAGACAACGTCACCCGCCTGGCCAAAAGTGCCCGCGAGCTCGGCGACCGGCGCTTGTTGCCCGACGATCGCACGCGTTTCTTTGCCCTGGTCGAGCACCTGGCGCCGCTCTTGGCTGGCACGCGTGTAGAGGCGCCGGCACTCTTGCGCCGGCAAACCAAGGAGCTGGTGCAGAGCCTACAAAAGCTCGGCCTCAGCGACGTGGAACGCGCCTGTCGAACGCTGGTGGAGATCGGCGCCGCCGAGGCCGCCTATCAGCTCGCGCAGCTCGCCGAGCGAACCCAGCCGCTCGACCCGGCGTCGAACGCGCCAGACGCAGTCGCTCCAATCGACCCTATCGAGGTGCAGCATACGTTTGTCGTATTGGTAGGATATCTGGAGGAATATGCCTACCTTTCGCGCAACGCCCACTCCATCCGCACGGCCATTCGCCGCATCACGCGCATCGTCGGTGCGCTCAAAGGATATTCGCACCTCGATCAGGCAAAAGTCACCGCCAGTGACCTACATGAGGGTATCGAAAACACCCTCATCATCCTGCATAGCGAGCTTAAATATGGTATCAATTTAACAAGGAAGTACGGGGATCTCCCGGCGGTACCAGTATTCGTGGATGAGCTCAATCAGGTATGGACGAATCTCATTCACAATGCGGTTCAAGCGCTGCGAGGTGAGGGCGACATCACGATCGAAACCGAGCTGGTGGGTGATGAGGCGGTGATTTCCGTCGAGGACAACGGCCCAGGTATTCCGGCTGAGGTCATGCCGAGAATCTTCGAGCCGTTTTTCACCACCAAGCCGAAGGGCGAAGGAACAGGATTGGGGTTGGGGATCGTTAGACAGATCGTGGACAAACATGGCGGGCGGATCGAGGTCGTCTCTGGCCCCGGCAAAACCCGTTTCTCGGTGCGGTTGCCGCTTTTGGGTCCGCCGTCTGAGCTGCCTGGCGCAACGAACGGAATGGCTTAGGTCTTCACCTGGTGAAAGAGCACATCATATGCGTCGACGATGAGGAGGGGATCCTCATCGCATTGCGCCAGCAGCTCAATGCGCGCTTTGGCGACGAGTGCTCCATCGAGGTGGCGCAGTCGGCCAAAGACGCGCTCGAGCTCGTCGACGAGCTGAAGCGCGATGGCGAGCCGCTGGCGGTCATGATCGCCGACCAGATCATGCCCGGGATGAAGGGCGTGGATCTCCTCGAGGAGGTCCACAAGCGCTCGCCGGGGACCACCAAGATCTTGCTGACCGGCCAGGCCGGCCTCGACGCCGTGGTCGCGGCGATCAACCGCGCCGGGCTCAATCGCTATATTCCCAAGCCCTGGGACGAGCCCGATCTGCGGCTCACCGTCGAGAACTTGCTGCGGACCTTTCGTCTGCACCGGCAGAACGAGGTGCTGGTCGACGATCTACAGCGCAAAAATCGCGAGCTCGAGTCGGCCAAAGAGTGGCTCGAATCGGCCGTACGCGCCCGTACGCAGGAGCTGGAGAACGCCAACGAGCGGCTCGGGCGACTGGCCGTCACCGACGGGCTCACCGGCCTTTACAACCACCGCTATTTGCACGAGCAGCTGACGCTGGCCGTCGAGCGTTCCCGTCGCTCGCAGGTGCCGGTGGCGATGCTGATGATCGACGTGGATCACTTCAAGAAATACAACGACAAGAACGGCCATCCCGCCGGTGACGAGGCACTGCGCCAGGTGGCGCGGGTCATCTCCGAAGATCGCCGTCAGGTCGACATCGTCGCGCGCTACGGCGGCGAGGAGTTCGCGATTCTCTTGCATGACTCGGGGCGCAAAGAGGCGCTGGAAGTCGCCGAGCGTGTCCGGGTGCGGCTGTCGGAGATGACCATCGACGGTGCTCAGCATCAGCCGCTTGGGCGTATCACCGTGTCGATCGGCATTGCCTGTTGCCCCGACGACGCCGATAGCGCGCCAGCCCTCCTCGAGGCGGCCGACGTGGCGCTCTATCGGGCCAAGAAAAACGGCAGAGACAATGTCATGGTGGCTGGAGTACGCTGACCGCGTGAGCACTCCCGTCGCTGGTCCGGTCGCGGTCATTGGTGCTGGAAGCTGGGGTACGGCCCTGGCCACGGTGCTCGCCAAAAAAGGTCTCGACGTGACGCTTTGGGCGCGCTCGTCGGCGCACGCCGAAGCCATCGAGTCGACGCGGCGCAACACGCGCTATCTCCCCGATGCGGAGCTGCCGCCCAGCCTGCATGCGACCTCGGATCTGGCGGCGGCCGTGAGTGGCAAGCCGTACGTCATTGCGGTCGTCCCGTCGCATACGATGCGAGAGGTGATGGCGCAGGCGTTGCCGTCGCTGAGCCCGGATGCGCTCATCGTTTCGGCGTCGAAGGGCATCGAGAACGAGTCGTTGCAGACGATGGACGAGGTCCTCAAAGATGCGCTGCCCGGCAAGCTCGGCGCGCGGCTGGCGTTTCTGTCGGGGCCGTCGTTCGCCAAAGAAGTCGGCGCCGGTTTACCGACGGCGGTGGTGATGGCTTCGCGCGATCGTCGCTCGGCCGACGACGGAGCGGCGCTGTTTCGCGCCGAGCGCTTCCGGGTCTATACCAGCGACGATGTGTCCGGCGTGGAGCTCGGTGGCGCCCTCAAGAACGTGATGGCCATCGCCGCTGGCGTCGCCGACGGGATGGGGCTCGGCCACAACAGTCGCGCGGCCCTGATCACGCGGGGCCTGGCCGAGATCAGTCGGCTCGCGGTCCGCAAAGGGGCCAATCCACTGACGCTGGCGGGCCTGGCTGGCATGGGCGACCTCGTGCTGACCTGCACTGGCGATCTCTCGCGTAACCGCCACGTCGGCATCGGGCTTGGCAAGGGCCAAAAGCTGGCCGAGGTACTGGCCGGCATGTCACAGGTGGCCGAAGGGGTTCGCACGACGCTGAGCGCGTATCAGCTCGCCGAGCGACTCGGGGTCGAGATGCCGATCACCGCCGCCATGTATCGCATTCTCTACGAGGACGTTCCGGCTGGCGGGGCCATGATCGAGCTCATGACGCGGGCGCCGAAGCACGAGCTAGCGTAGCTCTTCGACGTCCGGTCCGAGCCGGACGCGGGTACCGGACGGCAAGAAGGTATCGATGTTGGTGCGGTCGATCCCGAGCGGTGCGAGCTCCTTCCAGCCTCGTGGATCTCCATCGCCCGTCATGCGCACGAAGAGGACCCGATGATGCGCGGCGCGGGTGGCGGCGACCTCTGCAGCGACGGTGGAGGCCAGCCGAGCTCGGCCTTTGAGCGCCGCGTGGTAGACGAGCGGGAGCGCATGCGTATGCCGGCGGGCGACGAAGCCGAGATATTCGTCCCAGCCGTGGCCGGGTGAGAGGATGAGGTCGCCGTCTTCGACGAGCGCCGCAGCAGCGACGGCCCGATCGAGCGCGCGGTGATCGCGGGCGACGGGCCAGACGAGGGCCAGGTCGGCCGCCACGAGGAGGAGCACCATGATGGCGGCCAGCCGGCGACGGCTTCCAGCCGCCACGCCCAGCCACAACAGCGGCAACAGAAAGAGCCAACGCTCGGCGTCGGAACCGAAAAACGCAGCGCCGACGAGCACATAGGGCACGAGCCAGCCGGCCGTAGCCAGCTTGGGCCAGGGGCGCTGCCAGCAGAAAACGAGGATGCCGAGCGCGAGGATGCCGAGTGCCGACGACGACGCCACCGTCGGCCAGCCGGATTCGTAGAGATAGGGTGCGTAGACCAAGGCCTTGCCCGCGCCGTAGACGGCTTTGACCGGGATGAGCCAGCGCTGCGTCTGAACATAACCGTGGCCGGCGCCGACGAGCCAGCCGAAACCGTGTTCCCAGACCACGCTCCCGTATGCAGCAGCGACGAGAATGCCGCTGAGGCCGATCACGGGAAGCCTTCGTCGGGCGGGCAGGCGGAGCCACAGCGGGATGAACAGCAAGACGTTCTCGATGTGGAGCAGCACGGCAGCGGCGGCAGCGACGGCAGCGACGAGGCTGCCACGCCATCTCGGCGACTCGGCGCAAAAGAGCGCGAGCGTCACTGCGCCCAGCGCGATGCCGTAGGTCTCGACGTCGGCAAATGCGGCGAGCGCACCGGCCGACGCCCAGATCCCGGCGGCGCTGAGCCAACCGGCGCGGGCTCCGTAGGCCCGCCGCGCCCACAGCCCGAGCACCGTCGACGTCAGCACTCCGCCGACGAGACTGATCCCGCGTGCGACCCCGAGGCGATCTGCCGGAAACTCTCCCGAGCCGAACAGGCGGGCCACCGCGCGCAAAAGCGGCAGATAGCCGAGGTGGCCGGGGTAGGGACCCATGATGGGGCCGGGCTCGACCGAGGCCTTCAGATAGCCGAGTCCGTCGCCGTTGACGAGGGCAGGGGCGACGAGGAAGGCGAGGAGGAGGCCCGCCAGCTGGATGGCCCCGAGCCCCCCCAGCCAGACGCGCCCGGGCCAGACCCTCTCGGACGCCGCCTCACCGCGCATCGTCGCTCCCATAGCACACCATCAAAAGATGCTGTGCTACTATGCGCGGCCACGTGAAGACCGGGCTTGTCAGCGACGTGCGATTCTCGCTCCACCGGGCCCCGGGAGAGCATCCCGAGCGTCCAGAGCGAGTGGAGGCGATCCTCGCTGCGCTCGACGCTGGCCGGCTTCGTTCGCAGCTAGTGCCCGTGGACGCCCGGCCGGCCACGCGCGCCGAGCTCGAGCGGGCCCATGCGTCGCGTTTTCTCGACGATCTCGAGGCCACCATTGGGTCGCCGGTGCTGGCAGATCGCAAGGCGGGCTGGATCGATCCCGACACGTATTATTCGGAGCACAGCTGGGAGGCTGCGGTCCTGGCCGCCGGCAGCACCGTCGAGCTGGCGTCGCGGGTGGCGCGCGGCGAGCTCGAAGCGGGGCTGGCCGTGGTGCGCCCGCCCGGGCATCACGCCACCCGCGATGCCGCAATGGGCTTTTGCCTCCTGAACAATATTGCCGTCGCTGCGGCCGCGTTGCGTGCCGACGGGGCGCGGGTGGCGATCATCGACTGGGATCTGCACCACGGCAACGGCACCGAGGACATCTTCGTCGAGGAACCCGACGTCCTGTACGTTTCCTTGCACGAGGCGCCGCAATATCCGGGCACCGGGCCGGCCGATTTTCGTGGGCGGGGACGCGGTGTTGGAGCCACGCTCAACGTCCCGTTGCCGAGCGGCACCGACGACGCCGCCTGGTGCGCCGCGTACGACGCCGTCGTGGCGCCCGTCGTCGCCAAGTTTCAGCCGGATGTCATCCTGGTCTCGGCCGGCTTCGACGCCCATCGCGACGATCCGCTCGGCAACCTCATGCTCACCGAGCGGACCTTCGTCCGCACCACCCGTCATTTGCTGACGGTCCAGCGACGGATCTGCCTGGTGCTCGAAGGAGGCTACGATCTCCGCGCACTTGGCAGCAGCGTCGCTGCGGTCACCGAGGTTTTGGTTTCGTCATGACCGTGGGTCGCAATGCATAAGCGCTGCGGAGATTACGTGCTGCGTGACTACCTGACCGCCGGTGGCATGGCCGATCTCTATTTGGCCGAGAGCCCGCGGTTTCCCTCGCAGGCGCTGGTGGTCAAGACCATCCAGCCGCGGTTCTTGGAGCACACCAAGGTCGTGCAGATGTTCGTCGACGAGGGGCGCATCGCCCAGGCCCTCGACCACCCCAACATCGTCAAGATCGTCGACGTGGGCCAGGCCGACGGCCAGTACTTCATCGCCATGGAGTACATCCAGGGCAAGGATCTCGTGACCATCTGCCGTCGCGGGGTCGAGGTCCGCAATTTTCTGCCGCGCTCCGTCGCCGTGCGCATCATCTTGATGGCACTGCGCGGCCTCATCCACGCCCACGAGAAGCGCGCTCCCGACGGTGAGCCGCTGCGCATCGTGCATTGCGACATCTCGCCGGGCAACATCGTGGTGAGCTGGGGCGGCACCGCCAAGATCGTCGACTTCGGCATCGCCCGCGCCACCATTCAGCTTCGCGCCGAGGACGAATCGGTGGCCGGCAAGTACAACTACATGGCCCCCGAGCAGGTCCGCGGTGAGGACGTCGACGCCCGCGCCGATCTGTTCTCTCTCGGGGTGATCCTTTACGAGATCACCGTGGGGCATCGGCTGTTTCGCGGCCGGCCGGAGCAGGTTATTCGACTGGTGCTCGACGAGGACATCCGGCCGCCCTCGCTCACCGACGGTGATTTTCCCGAGGAGCTGGAGCGCATCATCATGCGGGCGCTGGAGCGCGATCTGACGCAGCGGTATCAGTCGGCGCGCGAGCTCTATTCCGATCTGTCGCGCTGGCTCGCCAGTGCCACCGCTGCCGAGGACAATCCCAAGCGAGAGATCGCCGAGTATCTGAACGCCATCTTCAATGAGAACGCTGAGAAGTCCGCGACCAAGCTCGCCGAATCGGACGAGTTTGGCGGCGAGAGCATGGTCACCGGCGCCGAAGAGCTGGCGCTCAATCGGGGGGTGCCGCGGACCTCGTCGGGGCTGCATGAGCTGCCGGTCGCGGTCGATCCGCCCGATGCGCCGGACAATCTGTTTGCACCGACGGTGGTGGGGGTGGCGACCTCGGCACCGAAGCTCCTCGATCCTGGGCCGTCGCCGTTTTCGGCAGCGTACAACGAGGCCGTTCCCGACGAGAAGCCGGCGCCAACGCCAACTCCAGCCGTGGCACCGCTGACACCTCTCGTACCGACTTCACATCGCTTCCGCGACGACGAGACCGGCCCGTCGAAGCTGCCCCTGGTCGTGGCCCCGGTGCTGAGCCCTGGGCCCGACGTCGACACCAAGCCCATTCCCAAGGTGCCCCCAACGGCTGCCAAGCCTGGCGATGGCGATCCGACACCCGTGCCGCCCGAGACCGTCCATCGTGGCCCTCAGAACCCACCCCAAAGCTCTCCCCCAAGGTCTCAAAAGAGCCCGCGGGGCCCCATCGTCGTGTCTAGCTTTCTCGTCGCTGTGGCCGTTGTGGGAGCGGCCCTTTATTTTCTCCTTCGTGGCTGACTCGACGAACGTGGTAGGATAATTTCCCGATGCGGCAACCGACCCACGCCGAGCGGCTGGCGCCCTTCGCCGTCTTCCCCGGCCGCGATCTCACCTCCGGCCGACCACTCATCGCGCGCCTGATTGGGCGTAAATTCGACCAGATCCTCGACGGAGATGGCTTCGAGAAACCCTTCGATCCGCGCTTTGGCAAGGCGATGTTGAAGACGCTGTCCCATCTGTGCACGGTGCTTGGCTGTACGTTTGGCTACGCCGAGCGGGCCGAGCTGTCGCTGTTCGCCATCGCTGCCGGTGGCGACGCGCGGCGCCTGTTGATGCGCATTGGCGGCGAGGCCTCGGCCAAGCTGTCGCTGCTGCTCGGTCAGGTGGTCACCTTCGACGCGCACTTGTTCGAGTTGCCCGACGTCGAGGCGGCCAACGAGTACTTCCGTTGGCGCCAGGAAGAGTCCAACGCCGTCGCCATTGACCGCTACTGCGTCCATGTGCTGGCCGGCTCTGGCGCCGATTCGACCGCAGTCCCGCGCATTCTGGATGGGCTAGGCGACGAAGAAAAAGTCGAGCTGTTGCGGCAGAACGCTCTCGAGTTCTCGCAGGTGCCGTCGTGGCAGCGTCGCGGCGCCACTGTGCGCGTGCGTCCGCCGGTCGAAGGCGAGTCCAACGGTGACGGCACGGCCCGGCTCTTGGTCGACCTCAATCTTCCCGCCGACGACGAGCTGCGCGCCTACCTCACCGCCGCACTGGCCTGATTCCCGTGTTCAGCCGTGCGTCTGAAAGTGCCTGCTTGCGGGCACACGAGCGAAGCGAGCAGCGCGCCTTGGCGAGCGGAGGTTCGGAACCCTCTCAGGGTTCCGAAGTACGATGATCACGGTGGCGGATATCGAGCGGGCTCGGGCTCAGATCAAAGACTCGATCTATGTGTCGCCGTGCGCCTATTCGGAGACCTTTTCGAACCTGCTCGGCAACAAGGTCTACTTCAAGCTGGAGAACCTGCAGATGACCGGCTCCTTCAAGGAGCGCGGGGCCTTGAACAAGATCTTGGCACTCACCGACGAGGAAAAGCGGCGCGGGGTGATCGCCGCCTCGGCTGGAAATCACGCCCAGGGCGTTGCCTACCACGCGACCCGTCGGGGCGTGCGCGCGGTGATCGTGATGCCGGTGGCCACGCCGCTCGTCAAGATCTCGCGCACGCGCGAGTACGGCGCCGAGGTGGTCTTGCACGGTGCCAGCTACGACGAAGCCTTCGAAGAGGCCTGGCGTCGACGGGAGGCCGAGGGCCTGACCCTCATTCACGCGTTCGACGATGATCTGGTCATGGCCGGGCAGGGCACCATTGGCCTCGAGCTCATCGAGCAGAATCCGTATCTCGACGCGGTGGTGGTGCCGATCGGCGGCGGTGGGCTCATCAGCGGCATCGCCGTGGCGCTCAAGGAGACCAACCCGCGCATTCGCGTCATCGGCGTGCAGTCGGCGCGGTTGCCGTCGATGAAGCGGGCACTCGAGAATCAGGCGCCGATCGTGTTGCCCGCCGCGGGGACGATTGCCGACGGCATCGCGGTGCGAAAAGCAGGCGCGCGCACCTTGCCGGTCGTCGCCCGCTATGTCGACGACATCGTCACCGTCGAGGAAGAAGAGATCGCCGCTGCCATTCTCGCGCTTCTCGAGCGCGAAAAGACCGTCGCTGAGGGCGCAGGCGCTGCGGCGCTGGCGGCGCTGGTGTCTGGTCGCACGGGCCTCGTCGGCAAGAAGGTCGCGGTGCTGGTCTGTGGCGGCAACATCGACGTGAATCTGCTGGCGCGCATCATCGAGCGCGGCCTCGTCAAAGGCGGGCGCTTGGTTCGTTTTCGGGTGCGCATCGCCGATCATCCGGGCGCCCTGCATCGGCTCACGGGGCTGTTTGGCGCGGCGCGGGCGAACATCCTCGAGGTGAACCACAACCGCGCGTTTTCCCGTGTCGACCTCGGCGAGACCGCAGTGGACATCACCATCGAAACGCGCGGACCCGACCATATCGAGGAGCTGGTCACGCTCCTGTCCGACGCTGGCTACGAACAGGAACGGCTGAGCTAAAAGCCAATCTGGGCCAGGAAAATTCAGCTATACTGGTAGACTCATGCAGCGGCTCCCGATTTTCGGCCAAACCATTCCGGCCGAACCCCCCATGGCCATGCCACTTGGCGACGGCGCACGTTCTCGATTGGAACGGCGCGTCATTACGAAGGTGGGCGCGGCGATTGGCGACTTCGACCTGATCTCCGACGGAGATCGGATCATGGTCTGCATCTCGGGCGGCAAGGACTCGTATGCGCTGCTCGATGTTCTCTTGCAGCTACAGCGGCGCTCGCCGGTGCACTTCGAGCTCGTTGCGGCCAACGTCGACCAGGGCTGGCCGGGCTATCAGACGAACGTCATCGCCGACCACCTGCGCGCGCGTGGCGTCGAGCATCACATGGTCAACGCCCACGACATCGCCGAGACCGTCGAGCGGGTGTTACATCCGGCCGAAACCGGCGCCACGCCGTGCTCGCTGTGCTCGCGTCTCCGTCGGGGCGTGCTGTACGGTCTGGCCGACAAGCTCGGCGCCACCAAGATCGCTCTCGGCCACCACCTCGACGACTCGGTCGAGACGTTGCTGCTGAATTTGTTCTTCGCCGGCTCGCTGAGCGCCATGCCGGCGCGGCTCGCCTCCAACGACGGACGCCATGTGGTGATCCGGCCGATGATCTACGTGGAAGAGAAAGATCTCGCCGGGTTGGCCGAGGAGCGCCGCTATCCAGTGGTGCGTTGTTCGTGCCCGACCTGTGGGCTGCCCGAGCAGCAGCGGCAGCAAATCAAGGCGATGCTCTCAAGACTTGAGCTCGAACACCCGACTCTCAAGACACAGATGTTGGCAGGGTTGAAAAACGTCAAGCCGAGCCATTTGCTCGACCGCAACCTCGTCGCCGCCCGACCAGCCGTCGGTGGTGACGCTTGAAGTTCGCCTGCGACAAGTGCCAGACCCGCTACTCTATCGCCGACGAGCGCGTGCGGGGACGGGTGCTCAAGATCAAGTGCAAGAGCTGCGCGCACGTGATCACCGTGCGCGAGGAGCGCTCGGCCGACGTGGCGGTGGCGGTGGCGGCGGCAGGGGGAGCACGTCGGGCCACCGTCGACAATGCCATCGAGGAGAGCTTCGGCCGGCCGGGCATCAATGACAGCCAGGCCGACGAAGAGCACACCATGATCTCGTCAGGACCGGTCGATCTGGCAGCGCTGGGCTTTGGTGCGGCCGAGCCAGCGAGCCCAGCGAGCCCAGCCAACAAAGACGACTGGTATGTGTCGTTCGACGGCGAGCAAGAGGGGCCGTATGCGCTCGACAAGGCGCAGGCGCGGGTCAAGGCCGAGCAGGGCTCGGGACGCGAAGCGCACTGCTGGCGCCCTGGCTATTTGGTCTGGCTGACCGTCGAGGAAGTGCCGGAGCTCGCGCAAAAGAAGGCCAAGGCGCCGCCGCCAATGCCAGCCATGCCCAAGCGTCCGGCGACGCAGCTCAAGTCGGTGCCCGAGTCCGATTCCAAGCCGCATCCCAAGGTCGAGCCCAAGCCCGTCGATGGGCTGGCACCAAAGCCGGCCCTCCCGAGCATGCCCGTGCCGCGTACCTCCGTGCCGGGAGTGCCGCCTGTTCCGTCGGTGCAGTCGGTCGCGCCTGCGCGTCCGGCCACTCCGTTTGCGACGGCTGCCCCCACGCCAGTGGCCAAGGTGGCACAGGTGGCCGAGGCGGCGACGGCGCCCGAAAAGGTCAAGATGGTGGCGCCGGCGGTGCCAATGGCCGACCGAGTCGATACGGGGCCGACTGCGTTACCGCCTGCGCCTGGTCGCAACGACGATCTGCTGATCAGCGAGCCCTCGGGGTTGTTCAACTTGTCGCATGTGGCGGCGATGCACGGCACGCAGAAGGCCGCTGCCGTCGCTGCGCGCAATGCGCCCGCCGCACCGATGCCGACGGGCCCGACTCCGCAACCCGAGACCGCAGCGGCTGCTGCCGTGGCTGCGTTCGCGCTGCCGGAGCCTCCGCCCAACGCCAACCCTGCGCCCGTCGTGGTCATGACCGGTCCGGCGCCGCGCTCGCTGTCGCCAGTGGTCAAGTGGGCGGCGGTGATCGGCGTCCTTTTGTCGCTGGGCCTCGGTGGCGCGCTGATCTACGTGCTCATGAACCGCACTCAGCCTTTGGCCTTGGCACCAGTGCCGAAGCCTGTGGATCCGGCGCGTACCATCGACAACACCCCCATCGCTATCGGCGACGGCGTGGTGCCGAAGGCCGCAGTGCCCGCCGCTGCCACTGGGCCCGTCGCGCAGCCCAAGCGTCCATCGCAGCCACGTGCGACTGGAACGGCCCCAATCAATCCAGGCAGCAAGCTCTCCGAGTCGCAGAAGAACCTGGCTGCGCTCTACAGCGACGGGGTTTCGTCGAACACGCCCAAAGAGCTCCCCGGCAGCGACCGCGGCAACAAGGCTGGCGGCGGCACGGTGTCGCAGAACGCCATCCTCGGCGTCGTGACGCAGAATCGCCGCTCGCTCAACCTTTGCTACGACCGCGTGCTCAAGCATGACTCGTCGCTGAAGCGGGCGCGCCTGCCGACGCATGTCAAGGTAGGCATCTCGGGCACGGTCCTGTCGGCCACCATCAACGACGCGGCATACGCCCAGAGCGAGATCGGCACCTGCATCGCGGCGGCCGTCAAACGGTGGCACTTCCCGTCGTCCGACGCCGAATACGAGACTGAGTTCCCGATCATTCTCCAGGCCGAGTAGGCGTGTTCGGCGTCTACGTTCACTTCCCCTACTGCCGGAAGCGTTGCCCGTACTGTGACTTCGCCACGCATGCGCGCGAGCGGATTCCGCACGAGCGCTACGCCGACGCGGTGGTGCATGAGCTCGGGGCCCGTCGCGGGCTTTATGCCGGAAGGGCGCTGCGCTCGGTGTATTTCGGCGGCGGAACGCCGGGGTTGTGGCAGCCCGACTGTGTCGAGCGCGTCTTGCGGGCGATCTTGGCCGCGTTTCCAGAACATCATCCGTCGCTGGAGCTGACGCTCGAGGCCAATCCGGGCGAGCTTCCACTCGAGCAGCTGGTGGCTTTGCGGCAGGCTGGCATCAACCGCTTGTCGCTCGGGGTGCAGTCGCTCGAGCCCAAGCATCTTGTGACCCTGGGCAGGTTGCACGGCGCGGTCGAGCCGGTCTCAGCGACGGCAAACGCGCGCGCGGCTGGCTTCGACAACCTGTCGCTCGATCTCATGTTTGGCCTGCCCGGCCAGACCTTGGCCGAGCTCGATCGCGATCTGGATGGCATGCTGGAGATGGGTCCGGAGCACCTCTCGATCTACAACCTCACCGTCGAGGAACGGACCCCGTTTGGCGCCATGCAGCGTGCCGGGACGTTGAAGCTGCCGGACAGCAATGTCTGCGCCGACATGTTCGAGCGGGTGCGCGAGCGGATGTCGGCGGCGGGCTACGAGCACTACGAGATCTCCAACTACGCCAAGCCTGGCCGTCGCGCGGCACACAACTCGCTATACTGGAACGGCGGCGAATATCTCGGGCTGGGTAGCTCATCGCACTCGCATCTACGTTCGCCTGATGGCAGCTCGCAGCGTTTCTCGACGGTGAGATCGGTCGATGACTACTTCGACAAGGTCCCTGCCGTGTCTGGAGATGGGCCGCTCATCCATGATCCCATTGTCGCCACCCACGAGATCATCACGCCCGACGCCGCCGAGCGCGAGGCCTTGTGGCTCGGTCTCCGCCTCCTCGACGGCGTAGAACGCAAAGCACACGCTCGCCGCCACGGTATGGATCCTGTCGAGCGGCATGCGAGCGAAGTGGCGCGCCTCGTCAAGGAGGGGCTGCTCGACGTCGGTGAGCGGCTCAGTCTAACCCAGCGCGGGGTCCTGTTTGCCGACGAGGTCGGCGCGAGGTTCTTGTGACCACCCGTCCGGCCGCTATCTGCTATACCTTGAAGATTCCGGCATGAGCGAGATCAACCATCGGGCGCGCAAGGTGCTTCAAGCAGTGGTGAGCGAGTACCTGCACACCGGCGAGGCGGTGGGTTCGCGCACCGTCACCCGTCGGGGCATCGATCTGTCCGCAGCGACGGTCCGCAATGTGATGTCCGACCTCGAGGAAGCGGGCTTGTTGAAGCAGCCGCACACCTCGGCCGGCCGAGTGCCCACCGATCAGGGCCTGCGCTTCTTCGTCGATTCGCTGCTCAAAGTGCGGCATCTGTCGCCCAAAGAGCGCGAAGACCTGAGCGCGCGTTACCAGATTGCCACCGACGATCTCGACGGCACCTTGCGGGATGCGTCGCGGATCTTGTCGGAGCTGTCGAGCCACACCGTGGTGCTGGTGACGCCGCGTCCCGACGTCGACGTGCTGGAGCACGTGGAGTTCGTGCGGCTGCGCGAGAACCAGCTCTTGGTGGTGATGGTGACCCGCTCGGGCCAGGTGCAGAACAAGATCGTCAACGCGATCGGCGTCGAGACCGACACGCTCGAGCGGATGAACAACTACCTCAACGAGATCCTGAGCGGGCTCACCCTCGAGGGCGTGGTGGCCCGGGTGCGCACCGAGCTGGCCTCGGAGCGGGTGCGCTATCAGGACCTCGAGCGGCGTGCGCTCGAGCTATCGGCCGAGGCGCTGCCGTCGATGAACACGGGCGAAGCGGTCGAGGTCATCATCGAGGGCCAGGCGCGCCTCATCGAGCGGCTGGCGATCGAGGCACCGCCCGACGAGATCCAGAAGATGAAGGGGTTGTTCAA
>Ga0123336_10000124_pt1 | contig 78552 bp, 74 predicted proteins | sample SSSSmetaG_FD_96466 | JGI IMG/M metagenome (GOLD analysis project Ga0123336, IMG submission 96466) | Glacier valley bacterial and archeal communities from Borup Fiord, Nunavut, Canada, to study Microbial Dark Matter (Phase II) - ​SSSS metaG | ecosystem: Environmental > Aquatic > Freshwater > Ice...
ACGTGGCCAAGATGTCGGGCGACACCGAGGCCAGGGTGCGGATGATCTTGCTGGCGGTGTCGCAAGATGCGCCCAAGGCCGACGTCGATCGCAAGCGCAAGCTGGCCGAAAAAGTGGTTGAGCTGGCACGTAGCGGCAGGTCGTTCGTCGAGCTGGCCAAGGCGTTTTCCGACGACGATCTGACCAAGGGCGACGGTGGCGATCTTGGTTGGGTGGGCAAGGGCACGCTCGTCGACGAGCTCGAGCAGGCCATGCAGGGCATGGTGGCCGGTGATGTGCGGGGGCCAGTCCGGTCGGCGCGCGGCTGGCATGTGCTGCAAGTGACCGAGCGCATAGCTGGCAATGTGCGGCCGCTCGACGAGGCCAAAGATCAGATCCGCCAGATGTTGCAAGAGCAGCAGATGGAAAAAGGTCTGCAGGCTTTCTTGCGCGAGCTCCGTAAGCGCTCGCACCTCGACATCCGTCTGTAAGCTACCCTGGGGGCCAGCTCATTTGACGGCCGCCGAGGACGTGCAGGTGCAGGTGATGGACCGTCTGGCCACCGTCGCTGCCAGTGTTGAAGACGGTGCGGTAGCCGTTTTCGGCGATGCCGTCTTTTTCGGCGAGCAGCTTGGCGACGACGAAGAGCTTGCCGATGAGCTGGGCGTCGTCGGGCTGAACGTCGTTCAGCGAGGTGAGATGGCGACGCGGGATCACCAAAAAGTGCGTCGGTGCCTGCGGGTGGAGGTCACGAAAGGCGATGACGTCGTCGTCTTCGTGAAGCTTGCTGGCCGGGATGGCGCCAGCGACGATCTTGCAAAAGAGGCAGTCCATGCGCCCATCGTGCCCTCTTCGGTCGAGTGGGTCGAGTGGGTGTCCCTAGTTTCCTCCCGTCGTCGGGCCGGCTGCGGGCCTCGTCCGCTTCGTTGCTCCTCGGTTTCGTGCCGCAGGCATGCGCCCTCGTCGCGCCTTTTCGCCGAGGCTCCTCGCGCGGCCCGACTCGGTCCGAAAACTAGGGACACCCCCTAGCCATGCGCGTGGTGAGCTGGAACGTGGGGCGGGTGTATTCGCCGAGCAGCAACAATCGGTTGTGTGACGCCGACGTGCCTGCCGTCGCTGCGGCGCTGGCGAGCTTTCGGGCCGACGTCGTCTTGTTGCAAGAGCTGGTCGAGGTGGGGCAACTCGAGCGCCTGCTGGTCGGCCTGCCCGACTACGACGGGCGGATGTCGCTCGTGTGCAAGTACGACCGGCATGCGGCGGTGCTGGCGCGGCGCGCGTTGCGGCCGGCCTTCGAAGATGTCGTTTTGGAGCCGACCGGGCGCGGTTTCCCGACGGTGACGTTCGATGTGGGTGCCATGCGCGCGGTGGCCTCGTCCATCCATCTCGATGCCTTCAGCGAGACGGGGCGGCGGTCGCAGGCCGAGGCGCTGACGGCGCTGGGCGAAGCGCGTACCGAGCCGATCCAGGTCGTCGGCGGCGACTGCAACCTCGATCCGCGCTACGCCAGCGTCCTCGATGTCGGGACGTTTGCATTGCTGAGCGCCCGCTATCGGGAGCCGCGGCCGCTCAACAGCGACGTGGGGACGCTCATGGCCCTATGGCGCGTCGACCATGTGCTGGCGCGTGGGCTGGCGGTCAAGACGCTTTCGTCCGAAGTGGTGCGGGGATTTCGCCTGCCCATGGGTGATCATGATCCATTGATCTGCGACGTGGACACCGTTAGCATCTCTCTCCCTTCGAGGTGAAGTTTGCAGCATCGCCGAACAGATCGCCGCTACGAACGCCAGCTCCCCATCGACGTCGTGCTCGATGGCAAGACGCTGAGCACGGTGACGCACAACCTCAGCCTCGGCGGAGTGTTCGTGGCGCTCGACCATGCGTTGCCGTTCGGCAGCAAGGTGCGGCTGAAATTTCGCGTGCCGACGCAGACCGAGGTCACCGAGGTCGACGGGCAGGTACGCTGGGCAGAGGTCGAAGACGGCGTGGTGCGTGGCGTCGGCATTCGCTTCGAGGGACTGCGGGCGCGGGACGTCTGGGCGCTCAACAAATATTTCGAGAAGCAGGACATGCCATGAGCTTCAAGCGGACGTTTGCGTTGGTGGTGTTGATCGCCATGTTTCCGTCGCTGGCGTTCGCTGCGGATCGCATTCCGGTGGCGGTGGTGTGGATGGGCGACGGCGGCACCCTCGAGGAGGGGGCGCGCATCACCAACGAGCTGCACAAAGTCTTGTCGCGCAGCAAGATCGCCCGCGGCATCGACGGCACCGAAGATCGCCGGTTTCTCGTCGAAGGCGCCGGCGCCACCCGCGCCGCTCAGCTACAGGCCCGGTCGGAGGCTAGCTTCGGCAAGCTGCGTTATGCCGACGCTGCGCGGGATCTGGAAGCAGCCGAGGCCATCCTGCTCGGCGACGTGCCGATCTCGGTGACGCAAGAGCGGCTCGGAGCCATCGAGCGGATGCTGCTCTCTTGCTACGATCAGCTCGGCCGTGGTCCCGACGCTGCGCGCGCCGCCGAGCGGCTGTCGTGGACGGCGGGGACCAAAGACGATGTGCAGAATCTGCTCGATCGGCATGCGATCTGGCGTCAGCTACAGCCGCCGTTCGGGCCGGTGTCCATCGTGACCGTGCCGCCTGGCGCGGTGGTTTATCGGAACCTACAGCCGGTCGGTGCCACGCCGGTGACCGTCGCTGGTGGGGATCCGCAGCTCGACGCGATCGATGTCGAGGCGCCAGGTTTTCGTCGCGCCCATCAGCCGCTCGGGCATGGCGGCGGCGAGCTGAGCATCACCATGGTCCCCGAAGATCGCCTCGGCGCCCTGGTCGATACCGTCCGCGCGCAATCCGAGCCGTCGGTGGAGTCGGTCGTTGCCGTTGGTAAACGCGTTGGCGCCGAGCGAGTGTTGCTGCTGTCGCCCGACGGGCCCAAGGTCATCGCCCGCGCTGTCGACGTCAAAAAGGGCAGCTGGTACACCACCGCGGTACGCACCGACTCTCAGGGGCAGGCGGCGCTCGAAAAGATCTCCGCTTATGTCGTGCCGCCGCCCAAGGTCTCCCTCGTGCCCACCGTCGCTGTGCAGCCGCCGGCACCGCCCAAGAAGAAGTGGGGCACCTGGGGCAAGTGGTACACCTGGGTCGCGGCCGGCGGTGTGGTGTTGCTCGTCGGTGGCCTTCTGATCGCGCAGAACGTCGGCAGCGATTCGCTCAAGGTCACCGTCGAGAAAAAGTAAGGCCCCGTTGTCCCTGGGGCGCCTACGGCAGCCAGGGCGCCGGCAAGATCGGTGGGCGCTCGGTTGTCTTCTGTGTCCGTTGTAGCTCGATCTCCGACATCAGCACGGCCGGCGCCACCGTCGAGACGGGGACGAAGCCGGACTCGGCGCCGCAGAAGCCGTTGAAGACGCCTTCGGTGTCCGAGGTGGCGACGATCTTGCTGACGGTCGTGAGGGGCGTGCCGACCATCTCCACGCCGCGGACCAGGGTCTCGGCGCCGGTCTTGGCGTCGACGCGGTAGACGAGACGCGGCTGGCCTTTGAAGGCCTGGTAGCCGTAGTTGGTGGTGTTGGTCGAGCCGCCGGTGATGTCGCGGATGATGAGGCCAAACGGCTTGCCCTGGCGACGCACCTCGGCGAGAAGGGCGGCTTTGAGGGCCGCGATGCTGAGCTTTTTCGTCGAGCGGACAAAGAGATTGGCCATGCGGCCCATGGGGTCGGCGACGCCCTCGGCGCGGCCGTGGCCGTTGGACTTCAGGGAGCCGACGATGGGCGTGCGGGACTTGAGATAGTCGCGCAAGACGCCGTTCTCGATGAGTGGCACTGGGCGGGCGACGATGCCTTCGTCGTCGACGGTGTAGTAGCCGTTGAGGGCCACGCCGGCGGCGGTCTTGGCGGTGGGATCGTCGGTGACGGAGAGGAACTCGGGCAGGACGCGCTTGCCGACCTGGCCCTTGAAGGTGCGGCCCTCTTTTTCGTCGTTCTGGCGCTCGCCTTCGAGCCGGTGACCGACGGTCTCGTGGAAGAACACGCCGGCGGCTTCTTCCATGAGCAAGGCTGGCCCGGTGTAGGGATCGATGACCGGTGCCTCCCTCAGCTGGAAGAGCTCCGCGGTGAGCTGCGCCTGGGTTTTCTCGAGGCTGGCCTCGTCGGGGAGATCTTTTTCGCTGCGGCCGTAGAAGTCTTTTTCGTGCGACAAGAGCAGGCCATCTTTGGCGCGCGTCGAGGCTTCGAGGTGCACCGACCAGATGGTGCGCTCGGTGGTGGTGGCCGTGCCTTCCGAGGTCACGAACCAGCGCGTCACGTGATCGGCGGCGTATTTCACCTCGGCGTCGAAGATCTCGGCGTGCTGGCGAAACCGCGCCGACAGACGGCGGGCACGGCCGGCCTGGGCATCCATGTCGACGGCGAGCTGCGACGGTGGGTCGGCACGGTGCGTTGGCTGTTCCTTGGAGAAGCTGGGCAGGCCTTCGTCCTCGACCATGGCCACTGCGCGCTTGCCGCGTTTCTTGGCATAGGCCGACAGGGCGCGTTTGTATTTGACGTCGGTGAGCAGCCACAGGGCGCCGCGTAATGCCGTGGTCGTCGTCGAGGGGCGCCTCGGTGGGCGGGTCGTAGGCTTCGACCTCGCTGAGGTCCATGCTCATGTCGTGCTCGGAGCTGGAGGTGTCGAGCTGGTAGTCACCGACGCGGACCTGGACGAAGGCCTGGCGGTGCTTGCCTTGGTCGCGGCTGGTGACGGCGCCCATGCGCGCGGTGACCTCGTGCGACTCCGACTGGCGCACGGCATAGGCGATGAAGTAGGGCGCTTCGTAGCCGCGCAGGCGCAACTTGGACATCGAGCGTTTGAGCTCGGCCTCCATGGCCGGGATGATCTTGTCGCTGCGCTCGCCCGTTGTCGCTGTTGCCGTCGCTGGGGTGGCAACGGGGGCGGCGTGAGCGCTACTGAAAGTGTAGCAGGCGAGCAGGCCGAAGCGGAAGGCGGTGCGCAGACGGGACATGTGGGCTCTCTGGTCGCAGGGGTCGGTGGGAGACGGTGGTCAGGGTGGGCTTTCGTCGGCGAACAGCGCCTCGAGACCACGACGCGCATCAGCCAGCGAAAAGCGCTGCTGTCGATCTTGACGCAGAAACGCCTCCACCGCACTCACTCGGGCGAGGGCGTCGTCGGTGGCGGGGTCACTGCCGGCGCGATAGGCGCCGAGTAGGATAAGGTCGCGCTGGCGCTCGTAGGTGGCCAGCACTTCGCGTAGTCGGCCGGCCAGGCGGCGGTGCTCGGCGTCGACGAGCTCGTCCATGACCCTAGACAGGCTGTGCACGACATCAATCGCCGGCCAGTGATTGCGTGCCGCCAGCTCGCGCGAGAGCACGATGTGCCCGTCGAGAATGGCGCGGACTTCTTCGGCGACCGGATCGTCGGTCTCGTCGCTGTTGGTGAGCACGGCGTAGACCGCGGTGATGCAGCCTTCGGGACCGTGCCCAGAGCGTTCCAAGAGCCGCGGCAACATGGCAAACACCGACGGTGGATAGCCCTGACGCGCCGGCGGCTCGCCCGCGGCCAGTCCTACCTCGCGCTGCGCGCGCGCCACGCGGGTCAGCGAGTCGACCAGCAACAACACGCGCTTGCCGCGATCACGGAAATATTCGGCGACGGCGGTGGCCACCATGGCGCTCTTCAGACGCAACAGCGGCGGCGCATCCGACGTGGCCACCACGCACACGGTGCGCTTGCGGGTGTCGTCGTCGAGCTGGGTCTCGAGGAAATCACGTACCTCGCGGCCGCGCTCACCGACGAGACCAATGACGATCACGTCTGATTCGGCGCGCTTGGCGAGGTGGCCGAGCAGCGTCGATTTGCCGAGGCCAGGTCCAGCGAAGAGGCCCACCCGCTGGCCTTCGCCGAGGGTGAGCGCGGCGTCGATGGCGCGCAGGCCGGTGCCGAGGGGTCGGCTGATGCGACGGCGACGTAGCGGATCGGGCGCGGCGCGATCGACCGCCCACCATTCGAGAGGGCCCTCCGGCGCCGGCAGCCCGTCGATGGGCTCGCCGAGGGCGTCGATCACCCGACCGAGGAGCTGGGGACCACAGCGGATCGAAAACGGTCGCCCGGTCGGACGCACCACCGAGTCGGGCCCGATGCCATCGGCGCTGCCGAGCGGCAAGAGGACGACCTCTTCTCCGTCGAAGCCGACCACTTCGGCGCGGACCAGATCGCCGCGATCGGCGCCGCGGCCAGCGCGTTCGATGAGGACCAGCTCACCGACGCGCGCGCCGGGTGCCGTGGCCCGCAACACGAGCCCAGTAAGCTGCGTAACCTTGCCGGCCACCCGTGGCGCGGTGACCGAATCGACCAAAGAAAGCGCCGCCTCCAGGTTCATTGTTGGCCGGAACCCTGAGGGGACGGCCGAGCGTCCGGCAATCCGTAGTGGAGCGTGGGCTGTGCCCACGCGGAGCGTCGGAGGTCCGGAACCCTCTCAAGGTTCCGGGCAACAATGGCGGCTCTCTTCATCCAGGCTCGCCGCGGAGGGCGCGCTCGATGGCGTCGAGCTGCGTCGACAGGCGGGCGTCGACGATGCCGAGCTCGGTCTCGACCATGCAGCCGCCGCGGCCGATGGCAGGATCGGCGCGAAAGGTACAGACTGCGCCGGCGCGACAACGCTCGAGGAGGCGTGTGCGGCCGCGCTCGACGGCGGGCAGATCGTCGGGATGGACGCGCACGGTGAGGCCGCCTGGCTCGCCGGCGAGCTTGAGGGCTTCGTGGACCACGTCGGCCACCATCTCCGGGCGCAGCGACAGCTCACGACCCAAGATTTTTTGCGCGATGCGCACCGCGAGGACCCGGAGCTCGGGCTCGGCACTCTGGCGGGCACGTCCGGCCGCGGCGCGCGCACCGACGAGAAGCTCGGTCACGGCCTGTAAGCCGCGCTCACGGCCTTCGGCCACCGCCTGCGCTTTGAGGCGCTCGGCGTCCTCCTGGGCGCGGGCGCGCAGATCTTCGGCTTCGGCGCGCGCAGCGTCGAGAAGTCGCGCGGCCTCGGCCTTGGCGTCGAAGACCATGACCTCCACCACCGGTCGCTCAGGCGTCGCCGTGCCCGGCGATCCGGCCTTGAGCACCCGGCCCGAGCTCGGCCGCGTCTCGCGCTCGGTGGGGTCGCTCAACGGGCGGTCTCGTCGGTGGAGATTTCGTTGTCGAGCTCGTTCTTGTCGTCGGCGGTACGTGGAAAGCGCTTCTGCATCTGCGTGCCCACCGACGAGATGGCGCCGCAGATCCCGTCGCCGAACGCGCCACGACGGAAGGCAAAGGTCATGCGCTGGCGGGCTTCTTCCCAGAAGCGAGAGGCGGGCTCCTCGTTGATGCCCACGTCGCCCATGATGGCGAATCGGCGATCGCGCGTCGCCACATAGATGAGCACGCCGTTGCGCTCCGCGGTGCGCTGTACGCCGAGCTTGGGGAACAGCTCGGCGGCGCGTTTTTGCGGATCGTTGCTGATGCAGCGGCCTTCTACGTGGACTTTGATTTCGGCAGAGCACAGTCGTTCGGCCGCCGCGATGGCGTTGACGATGCGCTTCTGATCGATGGGGTGAATAACCTTGTCGAGGGGCCCGGGCATGATGCCGGCATCATATCACGGGCCCTCAGGACGCGAGGGCGACGGCTGCTGCGGCGATGGCGGCGGCGCATTCGGCTTCGGTGGCGGCGCGACGGGCCCCCACGACGAGAATCTCGCCGATTTCACGCGGCAAACGCTGGGCGATGCGACGGAGACGGTCGCCGGAAGAGCCGCCACCCGCCACGAGCGCTGGGCCCAGCCAGCCGGCGCCGGCCCGTAAAAACAGGGCCCGCGCCGGGTTGGTTTCGTCTGGGCCGACGACATCCATGGGACTGCCCGGTGCGACCGATGGCGCTCCTAGCTGAAACATGGCGCGCTGGGCCGATTTGACCTCTTCCGAGCCGATCTGCGTCGTCGCTGCGCGCACCCGGACCAAGAGCTCCGACGCGGCTGGCTCGCCGAGACGCGCACAGAGCTGGGCCAGGGCGGCGCGTGGAGCGCCCGAAAAAGCCACCGCCACCCGTCGCTGACCCATGTGAGAGACCAGCTCCGCCAGCCGGATGGGATCTTCGCGCTCGAGACGGTCGAAGATCTGGCCGCGGAGAGCGTCAGGCCCGGTCGACATGTCGACCAAATGCCCCAGCAGGCGACGGCTCAAATAGGCCCGGCGTTTGGCGAGCTCGGCGGCCGGGAGATTGGCGTCGACCGGTGGCGGCAGCGTGTACCAGCTGCGGTGGATCTCGGCGAGACCGAGTGGCTGGGGGCGATCGAGGGCGCGTGCCTCGTCGCGGAGGAGCTGTGGATCGCGACACAAGAGCGCCGCCTGTCGACGCAAGGCCGACGAGCGTCGCCCACAAAGGGCCTCGGCCCGCTGGCCCAACGCGCGCACCGCAGCGACGGCAAAAGCGCGCTCGCTGGTGGACAGGACCGTCAAGTGCGCTTGCTGCGACCGAGCCGCCAGCGCTGGATGCGCCCGTCGCTGGCGCGGGGCAGCTCGTTGACGAACTCGACCTGACGCGGATATTTGTACGGCGCGATCTCGCGTTTCACGAACGACATCAGATCTTGACCGAGCTCGAACGTCGGCGCGTGGCCGACGTTGGGGACGACATAGGCCACGGGTCGCGCCAGCCCGTCGTCGTCGTGGCCTTCGATGACCGCGCATTCCCAGACGGCGGGGTGCTCGCGGAGGGTACGCTCGACTTCTTCCGGCGCCACCCAGCGACCGCTCACTTTGAACAGATCGTCGCTGCGGCCGCAGTGGAAGAAGAAGCCTTCCTCGTCGGTGAAGAAACGATCACCGGAACGGAGCCAGCCACTGCCACCGTCGCCGATCGTCGGGCCGGAGATCTCCAGAAAGCCGATCTCGTGCTTGCCGAGCTCCTCGCCTTCGTCGCCGACCACGCGCGCCGAAAAGCCAGGCAACAGGCGCCCGGTGGAGCCGTCGCGTCGAGCATCGGGCCGGTTGGACAACACGAAATGCAGTGCCTCGGTGGCGCCAAACCCGTGCAACAGCGGCTGACCGAACGTGGCGAAAAATCGCTGATCGAGCGCCGACGGCAACGCCTCCGCGCCCGACACCGCCGCCCGCACCGACGAGAAACAAGCCGGACGTGGCGCCGGCATGGCGCGATAGTCATGCACCAGCTGTGCATACAAGGAGGGCGTGGCGGCAAACACCGTCGGCTGAAACGCAGACATCACGTCGAACACCACCGCCGGCCGCGGACGCCCAGGCAACAAGAACGTACTGCCGCGCGCCAAGAGCGGAAACAAGAGGCCGAGGCCGAGGCCAAACGCCGACGCCAGGCTGGAGGTCGTGAAGACCCGATCGGTCGGCCCCAGCGCCAGCACCGACTCGGCATACGCGCGGAAAGCCAGCATCGGGCTCTCGTGTCGGTGGGGGACGCCGCGGCGCGGACCCTGCGGCCCTCCCGAATAGAGCAAGAACGCCGGTGCATCCGCCGGCCGACGAACCGGGAAAAAATCGGCGTCGGCCTCCGACAACAGCGCATGCAGATCGAGCTGGCCCGGCCGCGCGCCGCCCACCGCCAAGAGCGACCGCAGCGACGGAACTTCCTTGCGAACGGCTTCGATCGCCGGGGCCAGATCAGCGTGCGCCACCACCGCCACCGCGCCGGCATCACGCAGCAAATCGCGGATCTCGAGGGGTCGCAGCAAGACCGAAATCGGTGTGGGCACCAGGCCCGCGCGGACTGCGCCGAGAAACGTGGCCGCGAGCTCGAGGGAGTCGTGCAGCAACAGGCCCACGCGCTCGCCCGGCACGAGGCCCATGTCGAGGAACATCGACGCCACGCGGCCGACTTCTTCGGCGAGGCGGCCGTAGGTCCAGCCGCGCTTGGGCTCACGAATGGCCACCGTGTCCCGCATGCCGGCTTCGAGTGCATCGTCGAGGAGCGTCTCGCACAGGTTGGGGACGTTCGCCGCCGGCATGAGCTCCGATCTTAGCGCGAATGGCTACTTTCTGTCGGCATAGATTGTGTAGCAAATCTGTGGCACAGAAAGGACGTGCGCATCATCGCCGGCAGCGTCGGGGGACGGGTGTTGCGCGCGCCCAAGGGCATGGCGACGCGGCCGACCTCGGACCGGGTGCGCGAGGCGGTGTTCAATATTTTGACGTCGCGCTCCGCGCCGCCCGAGAGGGTGCTCGATCTCTTTGCCGGCTCGGGGGCGCTCGGGCTCGAGGCCGTGTCGCGCGGGGTGGGTCGGGCGGTGTTCGTCGAGCAACACGCAGCGACGGCGCGACTGATTCGCGACAACGCCAGAGAGCTGGGCTTCGACGGCCAGATAGACGTGCGGTCGCAGCGGGTGGATGACTTTTTGGCGCGTACGTCGCCGACGCCGTTCGGCTGGATCTTCCTCGATCCGCCGTATACCGATGCGGCGGGCCTGGGACGGGCGCTGGGGGCGCTCGGCCCGTTTGTCGACGACAGCTCGCTGGTCATCGCCGAGCACGATGGCAAGCTGCAGCCGGCCGAGAGTTACGCAGGGCTGGCGCTTTGCGATCGACGGCGTTACGGTCAGTGCGCCGTTTCGTTTTACACATCGGTGAAAAATATATGACGCGGATCGCTGTCTATCCTGGGTCGTTTGACCCGCTGACCAACGGGCATGTCGACATCGTGCAGCGGGCGCTGGTGATGTTCGACCGGGTGGTGATTGCCATCGCGAACAATGTTCGCAAGGCGCCGCTGTTCTCCGTCGAAGAGCGCAAGGACCAGATCCTCGACGCCATTGGCAACCACGACCGCATCGAGGTCGACGCGTTCGAGGGACTGCTCGTCGAATATGTGCGACGGCGCGGCGCCAACATCGTGGTGCGTGGTCTGCGCGCGCTCGCCGATTTCGAGTACGAGTTTCAGCTGGCGCACATGAACCGCCGCCTTGGCGCCGGCATCGACACCATCTTTCTCATGACCAGCGAGAAGGATTTTTACGTTTCCTCGTCGCTGGTCAAAGAAGTCGCGCAGTTCGGCGGCGATGTCGCGGGGTTGGTCCCGCACAAAGTACAGTTGGCCCTGGAATCCCGCTTCCCGAAGCGAGCCCCCAAACCATGAAGATCTCCGATCGCGTTCTCCGCATTCAGCCGTCTTTGACCCTCGCCGTCTCCGCCAAGGCTGCCAAGCTGCGTGCCCAGGGCATCGACGTCATCGCCTTTGGCGTCGGTGAGCCCGACTTCGACACGCCGCAGTACATCAAGGACGCGGCTGTCAGCGCCATGGCCAAAGGGGTCAGCAAGTATACTGCGGTCTCCGGCACGGCCGAGCTGCGTAGTGCCGCAGCCAAGGAGATCAACGCTGCGCATGGCACCTCGCTGGCCGCCGAAAATGTCATCGTCTCCGTCGGTGCCAAGCACAGCTTGTACAATTTGTTCCAGGCCATGCTCGACGACGGCGACGAGGTCATCGTGCCGTCGCCGTGCTGGGTCAGCTATCCGGAGATGGTGCAGATCGCCGGTGGCAAGGCGGTCATCTTGGAGACGTCGGCTGCGTCGGGCTACCAGCTCGATCATGCCGCGCTCGCCGCTGCGGTGACGCCGCGTACGCGTGCCATCTGTATCAACTCGCCGTGCAATCCGACCGGCGCCGTCTACACCGCCGAGTCGATGCAGGCCATCGGCAAAGTGCTCGACGCGCACCCGCACGTCATGCTCATCACCGACGACATCTACCGCCGACTGGTCTACGGCGACACCCAGTGGCAGTCGCTGGCCAAGCTGCGCCCCGATCTGGCCGACCGCATCATCTTCATCGACGGCGTCTCGAAGAGCTACGCCATGACCGGCTGGCGCATCGGCTTTTGCGCTGGGCCGAAGGCGCTCGTTCAGGCCATGGACACGCTGCAGGGCCAGTCGACGACCAATCCGTCGGCGATCGCCCAGGCGGCGGCGCTGGCGGCCATCACCGGGCCGCAGGCTGCCGTCGAGGAAATGCGCGTGGAGTTCGACCGCCGTCGCCAGCGTATGGTGACGTTGCTGCGCGCCATTCCCGGCATCACCTTGGCCGAGCCCGAGGGCGCGTTTTACTGTTTCCCCGACGTGAGCCACTATTTGAACATCCAAGGCGCCACCAACATCATCACCACCGACGTGCAGCTCGCGGAGTGGATCCTCGAGGTCGGACGGGTCGCGGTGGTCCCTGGCTCGGGCTTTCTGGCGCCCGGTTTTCTCCGTCTGTCGTACGCAACGTCGATGGACAACATCGAAAAAGGCGTCGAGCGCATGGCCGAAGCTTTGGCAACCTTGCGCCAGAACCACTAAGACCCACCGAGCCACACGGTAAGCCGGATCCCCAAGTAAGCTGCTTATGATATGGTGTCCGACGCCAGGATTCCCGCGCGTCAAGGAGAGCCATGTCCGTCGATCCGTCGCTGCCGCAGCACAGCACCGATGTCCACGCCCGCACCCGGGCCCTCGAAAAAGTCCGCCACGAATACGACTACGAGAAGCGCCAGGACAACGTCCTCTCTCCGGTCGCCGTCGCTGGTAAGTTTCCGTGGTGGGAGAACTATCTCCTCGACTGGGCGATCCCGTACTTGCCCCATCTGTTCCAGACGCTCATCAGCACCAACGCCAACAAGCTCTACTACGGCATCCGGGCGCTGTTCGGGCCGTATGACAAGTACAAGGCGTACATGCGCCTCTTCAACCCGGCCATCGATCTGCCAGTGCCGGTGCCGGTGCAAGATTGGCAGGATGACGGCGCCTTCGCCCGTCGCTGGGTAGACGGGCCCAACCCGCTCACCATCGAGCGCGTGACCTCGGCGGCACATCTCGACTCGCGGCTCGTCATCAGCGAGGCCCAGTTTCAGACGGTGCTCCCCGGACCACGGACGCTCCTACAGGAAATCACCGACGGGAAGCTTTTCATCGTCGACTATGGCCTCCTCGAGAAGGCGCTCATCCCGCCGAGCCCGGTGCACCGCGATACGCGCTGGCGCGCCAAGTACCTGCCCGCGCCGGTGGTGCTGTTGTGCGAGCGGACGGGCCTGGCAACGACGGGCGACCTCGTTCCCGTCGCCATCACCATCGACCAGAAGGCGGCTACGCCTCCCAACCCGCTCTATTTGCGGGGACCTGGCGTGCCGTGGGAGCTGGCCAAGAGCTACGTCAACGTCGCCGACTACAACCTGCAGCTCATGTCGAGCCACATCTACCGGCACCACTACACCGCCGAGCCCGTTTCCATCAGCACCCGGCGCCAGCTCTCGGAAGTGCACCCGATGCTGGTGCTGCTCGAGCCGCACATTCGCTACACCATCTCGGTCAACCATCAGGCGTTCAAGCTGATGTCCACGCCGGGCTCGGGCTTCGACACGATTTATGCCGGTGAGCTCTCGGAGACCATCAACATCATGGCCGTCTCGCGCGCACGCTGGGAGCTGCACGAGCTGCGCGTGCCGGTGGATCTGGCGACGCGCGGTGTGGCCACGCAGCCGGCCTATTACCCGTGGCGTGACGATGCGCTGCTGTGGAAGGACGCGCTTGATCGCTATGCCGATGCGACGGTGCGGCTCTACTACACCAGCGACAGCGACGTGGTCAACGACTGGGAGCTGCAGAACTGGTTCGAGGAGCTCAATGCGCCCGACCGTGGCGCGATGCGTGGCCTCACACCGAGCGGCACGCTGGCGACGGTGGCGGAGCTGATTGGCCTGTTCGCGCAGCTGCTCTTCACGTGTGGACCGGGGCACGCCGCCGTGCATTTTCCGCAGACCGACTATTTCACCTATGTGCCGATGTATCCGGGCGCGGCCTATCTGCCGCCGCCGGACAGCGCCGATCCCATCGACGCCCAGCGCCTCGTCGACATGATGCCGCCATACGACGTCGGTGCCGACCAGTTCCAGACCAACCAGATGGCGTTTTACCGTTTCGACAAGTTCGGCGACTTCGGCGCCTATCGGCTGTCGAAGGTCGCCGCGGTGCAGCCGGCCATCACCCGACTCCACCAAGATCTGGCCGCGATCGAGACGACGATTGCCACTCGCAACGCGTCGCGGCCACGCCCATACATCTACATGCTTCCGTCGCTGGTTCCCAACAGCATCAACGTCTGAGGAGCTCTGTTAAAACATGTTCACGCCGGCACACGATTGGAAGAACTGGATGGGCAACCTCGAGGCGCGCGTGGGGCTCTACGAGCCGCGCAACGAGCTCGAGCTGCAGCGCGCCGTGGTCCATGCGACGGCCAGTGGCAAGGTCCGCGCCGTCGGTGGCTCGAACGCCTGGAGCCAGCTGGTGCCGCCCAAGCACGCCCACCATGGCGGCAGCATCATCAGCCTGCAGCACTTCGACAACATCCGCCACATCGACGCCGCCAGCACGCCACCGACGATGACGGTGCAGGCCGGCTGGCCGATCAAGCGCCTCGTGAAGGTTTCGGAGAAGCACGATCTGACGCTCATCTCGCCCACCATCTTCGAGCAGATCCGTCTCGGCGGCGCGCTCGCCGTCGGTGCGCACGGTACCGGGCTCGGCTGGGGCACGATGGCCGACGCCGTCGAATCGATGCGGGTGGTCACCGCCGACGGCAGTATCCAACAGTGGACCGCCGCCGATGGCGATCTGTTCGACGCCGCCCTCGTCGGGCTCGGGTGCTTCGGCGTGGTCTTCGAGGTCAAGCTGCGCTGCGAGAAGGCCTTTCACGTCCACGTCGAGGATCGCCTCATCCCACGCGAAGAGGTGCTGTCGGGGATCGATGACCTCCTGGCGACGTACGAGTTTCTCGAGCTCTACTGGTTCCCGTTCAACGACACCATGTGGGTCAAGGCCATCAGCCGCACCACCCAGCCTTTGCCCAAGAATCCGTGGAAGCAGGACCTCCACGACGCCTTCAACGAGACGCTGACCATTCTTGGCGCCAAGGTGCTGCCATGGATGTCGACGTATGCGCCGGGTCTCACGCCGGCGTTCATGAAAATGGCGCCGTTCTTCGAGATGACCGAGGGCACCCGCATCGAGACGTCCAGCGACGAGTTTCATTATCAAAGGGCCTACCCGCGCTGCTGGGACATGTCGTGGGGCGTGCCGCTGGCCGACGCCGAGCAGGCCTGGCGTGACACCATTGGCCTCGTCGAGGCGTTCGCCAGCCGCAAGCAATATCCGGTGAATTTCTGTGTGCACAGCCGCTTTGTCGGCAAGAGCCGCGCCTGGATGGCGGCATCGTACGAAGGACCGATCTGCGACATCGAGGTCGCCACCGGCAAAGGCACGCCCAATACGGATCCGTTCTTTCAGGCCTGGACCGATCAGATGCTGCTCAACCCACATGCCCGCCCTCATTGGGGAAAGTACATTTTGTCGCCCGAGCGCCTTCGGGCGCGCTATGCCCGGGCAGGCGATTTTGTTGCACTGGCCCGTTCGAAAGACCCCGCTGGGGTCTTCACGAATGAGTTCCTTGGCCGACACATCTTTCAAGAGATCCCGTGATGTCCATCCTCGTAGATATTGCGCAGTGGCCAGTGGTTCAGACGGTATGGGATGGCGAGACGACGGTCGCCGACGTGGAGAAGTACATCGTCCAGCTCGACGACATCTTCGGTCGCAAGGAGCCGTTTCTCACGATCACTTGGATGAAGAAATATTCGACGTCCAGCGAGGTGCGGAAAAAGATCAGTGAATTGATGAACCGCCATTCGGAGGGCGCCAAGAAGTACTCGGTGTGCTCGGCGCTCATCGCGCCGTCGACGGCGTTTCGGTTCGTGCTGTCGACCGTATTCTTGATCAAGAAGATGGATACGCCGTATCAGGTCTGCGCCAACTTCGACGAGGCGCTGAAGTTTGCGCGCACCGAGGCGGGTAAACGTAATTTGCGCCTGCCGTTCAAGGTGATGCCGATCTTGGCTGCGCTGTAGCTTGTGACGACTAGGCCGCCCGCAGGGTCAGAATGGCGACCTCGGCCGGGGCGCCGGCGCGGATGGGCACCGACGAAGATCCGACGCCACAGTTGACGTAGAGCTTGCTCCTGCCGACGTCGTACCAGCCCTTCAGGTAGCGGGCGCCGGTGACGCGGCGAAAGAGGGCAGGGGTGACCCTGGGGATGTGAACGTGGCCGCCGTGGGTGTGGCCGGCCAGGATCAGCGACGGGCCCTCGGCGTCGCAGCGATCGGCCAGGTTGGGCGCGTGGGTCAAAACCAAGCGCGAGCCGTCACGTCGCACGCCGGCGAAGGCGCGCTTGGGGTCGTGGTGGTTGGTGATGGCGTCGTCGATACCGACGATGCTGAACGGAGAGTGGTTGAGCATCAGCTCGGTGTGTTGGTTGCGCAGGACGCTCACGCCGGCTTTTTCGAGGGCCATCCGGGCGCCCTCGGCGTCGGTCCAGTAATCATGGTTGCCGAGGACGGCGTAGCTCGGCGTGGTGATGCCGGCGCACAGCTCGGCCAGGGCGCCGACGAACTTTTTGTTGTAGCAGAGGAAGTCGCCGGTCATCACCAACAGCGACGGATTTTCGGCCTGGGCGAGCTCGAAGGCGCGGCGGATTTTCTTGTGCGGGGTCAACATCCCGACGTGGATGTCGGTCAAATGGGCAATGGTCAGACCGTCGTGCGCTGGATCCAGACCCTCGATGGGCACCTCGTAGCGACGTAGCTGGAGGGCCATCCCAACATCATAAGCACGACGCTGCCAATGTGCTACCTCGGCTAGCGGAAGGCGGCGATGACGTCTTGCAGGAGCTTGACGGCTTCGTCGTGCGGGCGCTGAAAGGCGTTGCGGCCCATGATGGAGCCGAAGCCGCCGCCAGCCGCGATTTCTTTCACGTCGCTGAGCAGCGACGCGGTGTCCTTGGTCTCACCGCCCGAAAAGATCACGATGCGTTTGCCGGCGAAGCACGACTGCACCACGTGGCGTACACGCTCGGTGAGCGTCTTGGTGGGGATGCCGTATTTCTCGAAGACCTTCTTGGCCTCGTCCTGGTAGACGACGTCTTTGGGAGGCTTGACCTTGACGATGTGGGCGCCGAGCTGACAAGCGATCTGTGCGCCGTAGGCCGTCACGTCGATGGCCTGCTCGCCTTCCTTCGCCAGATTCGAGCCGCGCGGATAGGCCCAGATCACCGTCGGGATGCCGGCCGCTTTTCCCTCTTCGATCAGCGCGCGGATCTCGGCGTACATCGTGTTGCGTGCGCTCGAGCCGGGATAGATCGTGAAGCCAATGGCCGAGCAGCCGAGGCGCAGCGCGTCTTTGACCGAGCCCGTCAGCGCCGAGCAGGGCTCGAGCTTGGCCAGCGAGTCGGAGTTGTTGAGCTTCAAGATGAGCGGGATCTGGCCGGCAAATTTTCCGGCTACAGCCTCGAGAAAGCCGAGTGGAGCTGCGTAGGCATTGCAGCCGGATTCGATGGCCAGCTGGATGTGATAGTCGGGATCGTAGGCCGGCGCGTTGGGCGCAAACGATCGGGCTGGGCCATGCTCGAAGCCCTGGTCGACGGGAAGGATGACCATCTTGCCGCTGCCGGCCAGCGTGCCCGAGTTGAGCAGGCGGGCGAGGTTGGTCAGGGTGCCGGGGTTGTCGGAGGGATACCAGGACAGGATCTGACTGACGCGTTCGGTGGCTTTCATGGCGGCCATGATGCAGCTGCGGGCACTCTATTTCAACAGCTGCGCCCGCACGGCCATGTGGGCCGACCGATAGCCGGCCAAGACGCCGTCTTCGTAACTCCACTCGGAGTTGCCTTGCAGCTCGTGGAAATCATGGGGTTGGGCCAGATCGTCGTCGGTGAGCCGGGGGTTGATGCCGTCGGCGAGGGCCCGGACTTTCTTCCACTGGTGGTTGATCATCTCGGCGAAAAGAACGTCGAGCTTGGCGAGGTTGTCGTCGGTGGGCATGGCTAGCATCCGTGGCAGAGAGGGTTGTCGGTGTCGCGCTCGATCTGGATGGTCACGTGCTGGATGTCGAAGTCGGTGGTCAGGACCTGGTTGAGCGTGGCCAGGATGGTGTCGCGATCTTCGTCGGGCCCGACCATGACGTGCGCCGACAATGCGTGGCGGCCGGAGGTGATGGTCCAGACGTGGAGGTCGTGGACCTTGAGGACGCCAGCGACATGATCGATGGCGTGGGTGAGGCGGGCCAGGTCCAGATCTTTGGGGACAGCCTCGAGGAGCACGTCGACGGCTTCGCGTAGGAGCCGATAGCCGCTGTACAGGATGAAGAGGCCAATCAGCATCGACAACAGCGGGTCGAGAAAGCCGAGGCTGGGGCGGAACCAGATGGCGAGGCCGCCGATGAGGACGGTCACCGACGAGAGCGTGTCCATCACGATGTGCAGATAGGCGCCGCGGACGTTGAGTGAGGTCGCGCCGTGGAGGAGCCAGGCCGACAGCAAGTTGGCGACGAGACCGAGCGCAGCGACGGCGGTCATGAGCGCGCTCTCGATGTGGACCGGCTCGTTGAGGCGAGAGGCGCCTTTCCAGATCACGCCGCCGGCCAGGACCAGGAGGATGAGGCCGTTGCCGAGGGCGGCGAGGATTTCCAGGCGATACCAGCCGTAGGTGCGCTTGGCGTCGGCGGGGCGCGCAGCGACGATGAGCGCGACCAGGGCCAGGAGCTGGGCGACGACGTCGGAGAGCATGTGCCCGGCGTCGGAGAGCAGCGACAGCGAGTGCGAGAACACGCCGCCGAGGACCTCCAGGATGAGGAAGGTGAAGGTGACGGCGAGCGTGAGCAGCAGCCGGCGGCGGTCGGAGGAGCGGGCATGGCTGTGGCCGTGATGATGATGACCATGGTCATGGCCGGCATGGTCGTGGCTCAAGGCTGCACACTTGAATACTTCATCACATGTAAGGAGTACTGTAGTCTGGCGTCGGGGTCAAGGATGGTAAGCTGTATAAATCTTGAGCTCGCGCGCACTGTTGGCCTGTGTGCTGGGCCTTTCGGCCTGTGGCGGTGTGCCTGGCGATGTCGGCGTGGTGCGGCTTGGTCTCGGGGGTGAGCCGCAACCCCATGCGCAGTCGCGGGTGCTGTATCTCGCGTTTGGTGGGGCGACGCTGATGCCGGGCTCGGACAACGCGCCGGTCAACATGTCGAGTCTGGTCACGTCGGCGACGACGATTCCGGCGTTCGATCCGGCCGTTGCCGCGCCGCGGGTTGCTGCCGCTGATGTGCATGAGGTCGTTTTCGAGCGGGTCAAGTCGCTGCTGGCGCCGTACGCGCTGACGGTCACCGACAGCCGACCAGCCAGCGGCGCTTTCACCATGGTCGTGCTGGGCGGTGGGCATGCTCTCTTGAACCGCTCGGTCGGCGTGGCGGGCCTTGCGCCCATCGACTGCACCGACAGCGACGCCAGCGACGTCGGCTTCGTCTTTGCCGGCGACATCGACGCGGTGCACGGCGGCGTGGTCGCGGTGGCCAACACGGCGGCCCACGAAGCGGCGCACACCTTTGGCCTCGAGCATGTTGGCGAGGTGGCCGACCTCATGTTCGCAGCGGATCCGGTCGTTCGCTCGCCGACCCTGCCGGGGCTGTTTTCGTTGGCCTTCACCGACGGAGCAACGTATTCGTCGTATGTCGCTGGCGGCCTGCCCCAGGCCGAGCAATGCGGCCGTGCCGACCCGCTCGACAACCACGCACTCCTCGTCGCTGCGCTGGGTGCGTCGACACCCGGCGCCGACGTGACGCCTCCGACGTTGTCTTGGGTTTCGCCGATCAGCGATTCAGTGCTGACCTCGCAACCGGTCGAGGTCAACGCTGCGGACGCGAGCGGCATTGCGCGCGTCGAGCTCTATCGCAACCTCGAGCTGTGGGCCGTGTTGCGTGGACCCACTTATGCCGCTGTCGTCGACGGAGAAGGCGGCGTTGGCTATTACCTGACCGCGGTCGCCGTGGACACCGCTGGGGTGCGCTCGGTGGACTCACGCTGGGTGGTGCCGATGTGGCCGCCCGATGCGTCGATGCCGATCGATTTCGCTGGGAGCGATGGCGCCACCGACGGTGGCATGGGACCGCTGAAGACTCCCGGCTGTGGGTGTGAAGTGGGCGGATCGTCGTCAATGCCGGTTCTGCCGACGCTGGCGCTGTTCGCCGCGATGCTGCTATGGAATCGTCGCCGGCAGAGACGTATCGGTGACCGGCGCCGGTGAGGCCTGGGCGACCGTCGCTGCGCCGTGTGAGCGGACGTAGAGTCGGCCGTAGCCCCCGCCGCCCCCGCCGCCCGACGAGGTCTCGTTGTCGCCAGCACCGGCGGCGGTGGCGTCGCCGGTGTTGACCACGGCGTTGGCGCCTTTGCCGCCGACCTGGGACAGGCCGAACTGGGTGCCGCCGCCGAGTGAGCTCTGGTTGATCTGGGTGCCGTACACCAGGCCGTCGCGCCCGTCGCTGCCGTTGACGGTGCCAAAATTCTGATGGCCGCCGGAGCCGCCGCCGCCGCCAGAGGCGCCGAGGACGCCGCTGATGACGACGCTGGGGGCCTCGACGAGGACCGCGCCACCAGAGCCACCACCGGCGCCTGAGGCCGTGCGGGTGCTGGCGCCGCAGCCGCCGGCACCGGCGCCGCCGGAGACGGAGACGATGCCGCCGATGGCTCCGAAAAAGCTGCTGTGGTATGTGGCTACCGAGACGGACACGCGCGCCGAGAGCTGGATCGCACCGCCGCCGGCGCCGCCGCCCGGCGAGCTGTCGCCGCAGAAGATGGTGTTGCCGGAGGTGCTGACGCCGTTGCCGCCACCAGAGCCGCCGACGAGCGTGGTCAAGATCGGGCTACCATAGGTGACGCCACCGACGGGACCGGCGTTGCTGCCGCCACCGGTGGTGGGCCGGGCGCCGCCTGCGCCGCCTGAGGTGCCGTAGCCGCCGCCTGCGCCGCCGGTGGCGTTGGCCGTGCCCGGCGCGCCTGCGCCGCCTGCGCCGCTGCCGATCCCTGCCGCGCCGCCTGCTGGGCCGGCCTGGCCGCCTTGACCGCCACCGTCGAGGACGCCGTTGATGATGATCGAGTCGCCGGCGACGATGACCAACGGGCGGCTGCCGATGACCCGCACCTTGGTCGAGGAGCTGGCGTCGTTACCGAGGGTGAGCTTGTTGAGCGCCAGGACGGCGAAGCTGCCGTCAGCGACGAAGACCACGCCGCTTGGTGCCGCTGGGGAGATGGTCAGCGCGCCGGTGTCGATGGTGGTGTCGCTGGTGATCTTCCAGTCGATCTTGGAGTCGTCGAGGTAGTGCGCTGGCACATGCGACGGGAAGACCAGTGGCGCCGTCAGATCCGGTGGTGGCGTCAGGTCTGGCAACGTCGAGAAATCGAGGGGCACCAGCAGATCGGGAGCCGAGAAGTCGGGCATCGACAGATCGGGCGTCGACAGATCGGGCATGGCGAGGTCGGCTCCGGCGAGGTCCATGCCGGCCAGATCGGCCCCCGAAAGGTCGATGCCCGCCAAGTCGTCACCGGCGAGGTCCGGCAGATCGTCGCTGCTGGCATCAAAGCCGCCGTCGGTGTCGGCAAGATCTTGATGGTCGACATCGATGCCAGCGACCGTGAAGACGCAGCCCGAAGCGAGGCCAAACGTCACGCACAAGATCAGCGAACGAACCGATAAGTGAGTCGACGACGACATCTGGCGCGAGCCTAGCAGGCTCAGAGGCTGGTGTCGAAGGACGCGCTTGGCGAGACGATGCCGGTGGTGGCGGCCTGGGTGCCACGGGTGCGGAGCCAGATGAAGCCTGCCGCGCCGCCACCGCCGCCACCGTTGTTGGTCGCATAGGCGCCTGCCGTCGCTGGGCCGGCGCTGGAGCCGCCGTTGCCGCCGTGACCGCCGCCGGTCTGGCCGCCGGTGCCTTGGGTGCCGTCGAGGTGGCCGTTGTCGCCATTGCTGCCGTCGGTGTTGGGGAAGATGCTGCCCGATCCGCCGCCGCCGCCGTTGGCGGTCAGCTTACCAGCGACGGAAACAGTGGGCGCTTCGAGGAAGACGACGCCGGCCGAGCCGCCACCGCCGCCTGACGCGCCGTTACCTTTGCAGCCGCCAGTGCCGCCGCCGCCGTTCACCGATAGACGGCCGTTGGCTTTGATCTCGATCGAGACCGCGGACGAGATCTGCAGGGCGCCGCCGCCAGCGCCGCCGACGCTGGTGAGGCCGGTGTTGCATGCCGAGCTGCCGTTGCCGCCTGGCGAGCCTCCGAAAAAATTCACGTTGGTGACGGTGTAGCTGGCGCCTGCGGGGCCGCCCGCTGCGGCGGGTGTGGTGCTGGTTCCGCCGGCTCCACCACCGGCGCCACCGATGGTGCTGTACCCACCGCCACCGCCGCCCCCGTCGCTGAAGCCGCTGTTGGCACCGTTGCCGCCGAGACCCTGAGCGATGGCCACGATCATCCCGCCAGGGCCGGCGCTGGCCAGATCGGCCGAGGCGTTGACCGCGTGATCGACGACGACAGCCCGTGCAGCGACGATCGCCAACGGTCGCGAGCCGGTGACGCTGACGTCGAAATCGATCGACAGCCCGCCCACCGAGAGGACAGCGATGCCGCCAAAGGCCGCGAACACCACGCCCGGCGGTGGCTGCACCAGACCGGCGCCGAGATCGATCTGCAGGGCGTCGGTGTCGACGGCGCGAAGCCCAGCCAGGTCGATCGCCCCCGGCTTGTACGTCGACGCCGGCACATGGCTCGGCACGAACACCGTCGACAGATCCATCGTAGCCAGATCGACCTGCGCCAGATCGATATGCGCCAGGTCGACCAAGGCCAGGTCGAAGCCCGTCAAGTCGAGACCGGCAAAGTCACGCACGTCGACGGGACCGTCGGGAGTCGCCGCCAGGTCCGGACCGAGGCTCTCATCCACCGCAGCGACGCGGAAGGAACATCCCGCGCCGAGCCAAACGGTCAGCCACACGCAACATGACGCCCCCGTGCGCATCAGTCATCCTAGCACGTCCGTCGGTTATGCCGCACTGCGTGGTAGCCGCCGTTCCGCTATGCTAGCTTCGCTCATCGCGGAGCGTGAGGCTGTGCCGAACAGCGAAGCGGGAGCGGGAGATCCGGAACCCTCTCAGGGTTCCGGGCCAAGATCATGATCGACCTTCGACCCTACGAGAAGCTGCACACCATCCAGATGCTCAAGGGCATCATCCGTCGGTGGTGGCGCGTCGAGCTCGCCTTTGCCGACGGCAAGGGCTACGTGCTCGATCATGCCGAGGGCAAGGTGGTGCCGCCCAACAACGAGTTCTGCCGGCAGGCGCTGTTTTCTCGTGAGGGGTTCCGTCGCTGCAACGAGTCGGTCAAGAACGCGCGCGACAAGCTCAAGACGCAGTCCAAGCCCCAGCGACGCACCATCGTCCACGAGTGCCATCTGGGCTTCGATGTCATCGCCTGTCCCATCGAGCTCGACGGGGAGTTCGCCGGGTTCTTGTTCGTCGGCGGTTCCACTCACGCCGAGATGTCGACCGTGGCCGAAGACTCGCTGTTGAAAAAAGTGCGCGAGGTCACCGGCAACCCGACGCTGGGCGGCATCGACACCGAGCGCGCGGTGGCCAACATTCCGCGGCTCACCCAGACAGAGATCGACCAGCTCTGTGACCTTCTCGAGTTCGGCGTCGACGAGATCCAGGAATACCACCTGGAGTGGTCGCGGCGGGATCGCGAGCTGACCACGATTGCGCACGACCTCGGCGAGCGCTATCGCTTCGAGAACATCGTCGGCAACTCGCGCGCCATGCAGGGCGTGTTTCGGCTGCTCGAGAAGATCATCGAGAGCGACTCGACGGTGTTGGTCAACGGCGAGAGTGGCACCGGCAAGGAGCTGGTGGCGCGGGCCATTCACTACAACGGGCCGCGCGCCAAGAAGGCGTTCGTCGTTCAAAACTGTTCGGCCTTCAATGACAACCTTCTCGAGAGCGCGCTGTTCGGGCATCAGAAGGGCTCGTTCACCGGCGCCATCAAAGACAAGAAGGGCCTTTTCGAGATCGCCGACGGCGGGACCTTCTTTCTCGACGAGGTCGGCGACATGTCACCGTCGCTGCAAGTCAAGCTGCTGCGCGTTTTGCAGGAGGGAACCTTTACGCCCGTCGGTGGCACCGAGACGCGGCAGGTCGACGTGCGGGTCATTGCGGCGACGCACAAGGACCTCCACAAGATGGTCGAGCGCGGCGAGTTCCGTGAGGATCTGTACTACCGCATCAATGTCATCCGCGTCGCCATCCCGCCTTTGCGTGAGCGGCTCGACGATCTGCCGGTGTTGATCGACCATTTTTTGCGCAAACATTTTCGCGTGCGGCCGGGCGGGCCGCAGCGCAAGCCGCCGCGTTTCTCGACGGAGGCGCTGGGTGCGGTGCAGCGCTATCCGTGGCCGGGAAACATTCGCGAGCTGGAAAACGAGATCGAGCGGTGCATGGTGCTCGGCGGCGATCTCGACGAGATGCCGGAAGATCTGTTGTCACAACGGGTACGCGAGGCGGCGCCGGTGCCGGGTGCGCGTCCGGCGGCGCGGGCGCTGTTGGCCTATGAGCAGGCAGGCTCGCTCAAGAATGCCGTCGAGCAGCTGGAGCGCGACCTCATCCAGCAGGGGCTCATTCGCACGCACTGGAACAAGTCGCAGCTCGCCAAAGATCTGGGCATCTCGCGCAGCAACCTCATCGCCAAAGTCGAGCGCTACGGCCTCGAAAAACCGTAGCCTCTGCGACGCGCCGCGTTGCTCTGACGTCACATCCGAAACGCGCTTTTTACTTGTAGAGTTTGGAGGCGCGCGCTACAGCGCGGAGGTGGACGGGGGTTCGCATGAAAGATCGGCGAGAAGATAGCGGCCCGATGGTGGTGGTGGACTTGGCGGAACCAAGGTCAGGTGTAGGGGCGGACCGTCGACTGCACGAACGCGTGGTGGTCGACATCGAAGTCGACTATCGCGCCGACGACACATTTCTGTTCGCTTACATCACCGACCTGTCTGCGATGGGGATTTTCATCCAGACGCGGACGCCGCTCGATGCCGGGACGACACTCAACCTGTGTTTCCGTGCGCTCTCGGGGCAGCTCTTGGAGCTCGAGGGTGAGGTCATCTGGGTGAACCTCTACCGGCCGCACGATCCCGATCCCGAAGGGCGCAATCCGGGCATGGGTGTGCGCTTCCGGGAGCTCGAGCCGTGGCAGCGCGAGGAGCTGTTGCGGATGGTGCGGACCTTCGCCTATCTCGACGACGAGCCCAAAGACGATGGCAGCGACGACGGCGGCGGTGGACCCGTCGGTCCCAGCTAGCGCTTCATGGCCTCGCACGCTTGTCCGATCTGCAAGGTCGAGGTTGCCGAGATGGTGGCGCGCAGCAAGGCGTGGCCCTTTTGTAGCGAGCGTTGTCGGCTCATCGATCTCGGCAACTGGCTTGGTGACAAATATGCCATCGCCGGGGAGCCTGCAGAAGGCACGCCCGACGCTGCGGCAGATTCGGAACGAGAAAGAGACTAGCGCTTGGCCAAGCTTTATTTTTATTACTCGGCGATGAACGCCGGCAAGACCACCACGCTGTTGCAGAGCGCGTACAACTACCGCGAGCGCGGCATGCGGACGCTCTTGCTGACACCGACGGTGAATACGCGTGATGCCGACGGTCACGACGCCACCATCGCCTCGCGTATCGGGCTCCGCGCTTCGGCGCAGCAGTTCTCGCGAGAGGACAACCTGCACGAGGCAGTACTGGCAGATCTGGCCAACGGCGGGCGGCTCGACTGCATCCTGGTCGACGAGGCGCAGTTCCTGACCAAGGGTCAGGTGTGGCAGCTCACCGATGTGGTCGACGAGCTCGATATTCCGGTGTTGGCCTATGGGCTGCGCACCGATTTTCGCGGCGAGCTCTTCGAGGGCAGTCAGTATCTTTTGGCCTGGGCCGACGATCTCGACGAGATCAAGACCATCTGTCACTCGGGTCGCAAGGCGACGATGGTGGTACGCGTCGACGCCCATGGCCGGGCAGTGCAGGATGGGCCGCAGGTGGAGATCGGCGGCAACGACCGTTATGTGTCGGTGAGTCGCCGCGAGTTCAAGAAGATCTTGTCGGGGCAGAGCCAGATCGAGCTGCAGCAGCCGTTGCTGTTGCCGGCGTCAGCCGACAAAGCCTAGAACACCGAACGGTTTGACTCCCGTCGCCATCGCTGCTGCGGGCCTCGTCCACTCAGGAAAGATCAGCGCAGGTCGTTGAGCAGGCGGCGCAGGCGGCGGTCCGCACCCATCGAGTCGTCGGCGCGCAGCGACTCGAGTGCGGCAGCGACTTCGGCGCGGATCTCGGCGACGGTGAGTGGGCCGCGGCGGGGCGGGTAGGCCTGGGCCGGGTACTGCTGATACTGGGGCGGTGGTGGTGGCGGGGTGGCAGCGACCATGTGCGGGCGACCGGTCTGACTGAGGCACTGGACGACCTGCGAGCCGATGAGCTGTGAGCAGTTGGACTGCTCGCCGCGGTTGTAGTCCTTGCCAGCGATGACGCTGACGCACTGGATGACCTGCGAGCCGATGAGCTGCGCGCACACCTGGGCGGCGCCTGGGTCGATGTGGCGACCAGCGGCGGCGGCCTGGCATTGGCCTACCTGCGAGCCGATGAGCTGGCTACACAGACCGGCCAGAGCCTGGCCGTTGTCGGCGAGTGCGGGGATCGACAATAGAAGAACGACAGCGACGGCGGCGAGCTTGACGACCAGCTTCATTGCGAGCTTCACGAAGATCTCCTCACAGATATTTGGCGGGGTGTTTAGCGGACGGTGATGCCGCCGAGCTGGACGCGATTTTCGCCGTCAGAGCGGCCGCCGGTGGTCTTGAGGCGCGTGTCGCCGGCCCAGAAGCCGACAAACAAGCGATAGGCAGCCGGAGGCTGTTGCACCTTGTCGGGAACGACCGTGTATTCGTCGGTGACGTAGGTGCCCACCGGCCAGTTGTTGGTCGGCAACAGGCCGCCGACCGGGGCATGGTCACCGTGGAAGCGCGCGCCTGGGCTGTCGAAGTGCATGAAGATCTTGTAGGCCGCACCGACGGGCTGCTTGACCTGGAAGTAGAGCTTCACCTTGAAGTCCTGGCCCCGCTCGACCTCGCTCGGCATGTCGTAACCGAGGAGCTGAATCTTGCCTTCGAAGTCGGCGTCGGCGAGCGCGCGGGGCTTCGGCGCCGTCGACGACACCGAGCGGCGCAGCGGGTTCTTGTCGCTCTCGCCCTGCCCGAGCTGGTTGGAGAGCACGGCAAATCGGTTGTTGCTGTCGTCGATGAGGTAGTAGGTTTTCTGCGACTCGCGGGCGTGCTGGTCGATCGCGGCCAGCTCGGTGGAGCCGACCATCACGAAGACGCGCTCGGACTTGCCGAGGAAGTCGAACAGCTCGTTGACGTTGCGCAGATCGGTCGGCGTGCGGCCGTTGAGGTAGTAGCTGGAGCCGGTGCCGCCGAAACGGTACTGACCGAGCGGCGCGTTGGGGTCGAGCTGCTTGGCCTTGCCGTAGACGTCGCGCACCGAGAGATTCTTGGACACCGACGGGACGACATAGGCGAGGACGGTCATCGCGGTGAGCAGTGCCACTGCGCCAGTGACGAGGAGCATGCGACGGCGTACTTGTAGTCGTAGGGCGGGTGTCGTGGCCCAATACGGCGCGGGCACACCCACAGCGACGGTGGCGGCCAGCGAGAACAGGATGCCGAGGCCGAGGAGAATGCCGCCCACGACGCCGAGCGTACCCGGCCAGCGCACGGTCTCGAGCAGGTGATTGCCGACGAGGAGGTCGGGCTGGGCGAAGATGTCGTGGGTGACCATGAGGCCGGTGAGTAGAATGGCCAGCGCGGCAAACGGCTGCGGTGCGCCGTCGTCAGCGACGGTGTCGAGGTAGCGACCGACGAGCAACGCCAGCGGCAGCACCGACAAAGGCCACAGATCGACGACCAGCGCGGCCTGGACCACACCGGTGATCCAGGTGGCGACAAGCCAGGCGATGAGCACGAAGCCGGCGCCGTCTTGCTCTTGATCCGGATCCTTTGGTCGGCGCTGATCGTGGGGGACCGCGCCGTCGCCTTCGCGATAGGGATGGAGCTCGGCGCTGCGGCGAACGCGCGTTGCTTCGTCGCTGGTGTCGGTGGTGCGCGGGGCGAAAGCGGCGACGACGGCGATCGGCACCAGGGCCACCCAGGGGAACAGGCCGACGCCGACCTTCACGAGATGCTGGGTGAAGACCATGGTGTGCGACGACGGATGAACCGGGCCGCCGAGCAGGACCGAGAGGTCCATCTTGGCGGGGTGAAACCCGGACCAATCGAGGGTGTATTTGAAACAGAAGAGGGTGAAGAGGCCCAGCGCAGCGACGGCAAAGAGCGGTGCGGCGAGCTTGACGGTGAAGTGGGCGCGAGTGGCCGGTAGGGCGAGAGCCACGGCCAGGAGCGGCGCCCCGACGCCCAGCAGAAAGCCGGAGGCAAGCACGCCGACGGTCATGGCAGCGACGGCGATGGCCAAGTGAATGGAGCGTAAGATGACGGATGCCTGTGCCGGGCCAAGCGCCCGCCACAGCCCGCCCCAGGCGAACACCATGGCCAACAGCGACGGGGATGCCGACACGATCTGCCGGCCGCCAATGAGAAAGCCGACCGAGGTCGCGAGGACGAGGCCGCCCCAAAGCGCGGCGCGCCGGCCAACCAACGACGCACCGGCGTAAAAGAGACCGAGCACCGTGAACAGCGACGAGAGCGCGATCGGCAACCGGCCACCAGACTCGGTCACGCCGAGCCATGAAAACCCCTTGGCCACGGCCCAAACCAGCATCGGTGGCTTGCCAAGCGGCAGCGACAGCGTGTAGCCACCTGCCGGGATGGCGCGTGCAGCGTCAGCGACGCGGATCTCGTACGGCTCCCAGAACCCGACCGCGCCGAGCCCAGGCAAAAGCAGGAGCAGCGCCGCTCCGAAAAGCAGATAGGGAGCATACCGTCGCAGCTTGGCGTCACTCACGGTCGGCGACGCTAGCCGATTCCGGCACTGCGAGCAATGGGGCGCGACGGCTACCGTCTTCACAGGAGACGGAAGCGGGAGGTGGGAGACAGCTACAGAAAATTCTGGTTCCGACCTCCCGCTTCCGTCTCCTGTAAAAACCCGCAGCGTGGCGGGTCATCGCCGTCGCTGCGCGAGCTAGATGATGATGCGCGCGACGTCGATGGGCGAGGCGACGCCCTTCAAGGTGGCGGTGTAGCGCTGCCGGATTTGCTCGGGCTTGATGAGGCTTTGCTCGAGGGCGAGGTCGGCCAGGGCCGAGCTGACGACCAGCTCGCCACTCTCGGCCTGCGCCTGCAGGCGTGCCGCGATGTTGACGGTCTGGCCAAAATAGTCGAGGACGTCGTTGGCGTTGACCAGGTAGCAGGGGCCGGCGTAGGTGCCGAGCTTGATGTGGGTCAGGGCGCGGTGCGGGTGGCCTTCGACCCACGGGGACCAGGCGTTGAGGATCTCGAGGCCAGCGCGCGCAGCGGCGAGCTCGTCGGCAAACGCGGCCATGACCGCGTCGCCGATGGTCTTGACGAGCGTGCCCTGGCAACGCTCGATGATGCCGATGACCACATCGAAGTGATCGTGCACCAGCTTGAGGGCGGCGGCGTCGCCCACCGACGAGTAGAGCTGCGTCGAGGCGGTCAGATCGGAGAAAAAGATGGCCACGCGGCGGATCTGGATCGACATGTCCGGCCGCAAGACCTCCGACGAAAAATCGCGGCGGAAGCCGGGGATGGCGGCCACGGCGCCGGCAGTGGCGGCAGTGGAGGGGACGTGGCTGCGCTCGAGCTTGATGTGCGTGCCGTGATCGTCGTCGCTGCCGACATGGACCACGCCGCCGGTATGGAGCCGCAAGGGCGTCTTGGCCGTGCCTTCGCCGGCCAGGGTCGCCAGGTCGAGGTCGACCTCGCCGGGCGCTTCGTCATTGGTGACGTTGACCTCGGTGGTGAGGCCCCCGCGCCGAAACAGACGATAACGGCCGGCTTCGGTGGGCGCGATGAGGTCGGCCTGGCCATGCGCCGGCAAGATGGCCTGGGCGACGACATGCGGCACGCGGGCTGGGCCGCCGACGCAGTAGGGTTGGACGTCGACCTGGCGCACGGCGCCGTTGGGCGTAAACGTCGCCTCGATGGCTTCCTCGACGTTGAGGGCGAACTCGAGGTCACACAGATGGCAGCTGCCGCGCTCACCCAGCGACGACAGGGTCGAGACTTTGCCGGTGCCGACCTTGCAGCTCGGGCACACCGGCTCCCAGCGCAGCTCGAGTAAGCCGGCGCGGACGGCTCGCAGGCACAACGTCAACACGGCTTGCCGATCGGCGCCCCAGGCGTCGGCCAGCTCGTACGGCCGGATGCGCCCCAGATCTTCGTCGCGCGCGGTCATGACATGGTCGGCCAGCCGGTCCACCAACGACTCTGGCGACCCCAGCTCGGCGAGGGCGACCTTGGATCGCGACAGTGCGTCGGAAACCGGCATGGGCACGAGGCCCGGCATCGGGCGGCCTGCATGGACCGCAGCGTCGACACCCATGATCGTACGGCACAGATCGCGTGCCGCGCGCGCCGAGTTGAGACGGGCAAACGGCCGGATGAGAAAGATCTTGGGCTCGATGGAGACCTTGACCGTCACATCGGTGCCACCGTCGCTGCGCACGAGAAATTTGAGCTCGGTGCACAGCGTCTTGATGGGCCCGACCACCACGCGCCGCAAGATGCGGTAGCGCTGGTGGAGCGTCCATTCGCACGGCTCTTCTTCCCACTCCAGGCGAAAGCCGCCAGCACGCGTCTTGACCCGATAGCGGGCCGGGCTCACGTCGACGATGGCGGTCATCTCGAGCGGCTTGAGGCCGCTCAGCCGATTGAGGTAGCTCGAGTCGGCGAGGCGATCCCACAACGGCCCAATGGCCGACTTGCAGACGGCGGTGTCCTCTCCCGAAATCCAGCCGGCTTCGGACGAAGGGGCTGCCGCCAGACGTTGAGGGTCGCGTGACACCGACGGCATCGTAGCACGAGTCGCTACGCGCTCGACCTCACCTCAACGTTCCAGATCGTGGATGAGGCTGCGTAGCTCTTTTTGCATGCAGTCATTGGCGCGGCCGCGATCACGGGCTCGACGGAGTGCGGGCAAGAGGGTCTGGTTGGCCTTGGCCCGTTGTTCGACGAGGGCCGCCTTGCGATCGGCACACGTGGCACCGGTTTCGAGAGCCGTCCTGTCTTGGCGGCTCAACCAAAAGGCCGTGGTGCCGGCAGCGAGAGCGAGCAGAAACAGCGTGGCAAAAGTCAGACGCCGCTTGCGCGCCTTGGCCTCGCGGGCGGCGCGATCGGCAGCGACGATGGCGTCGAGCGCACCTTGCATCGCGGCCGCCGACTGGTACCGATCTTCGGGCAGTTTTTCCAAGGCGCGGGCGACGATCTTGGCCAGCGCCTCGGGAATGTGAGCGTCGGGAACGACCGCCGTCAGCGATGGCGCAGCCTCGTGGGCATGGGCGCGCAACAGCGCCTTGGGATCGGAATCGACGAACGGCAGCCGGCCGGACAGCATCTGGAACAGCACCACGCCGACCGAGTAGATGTCCGATCTGGCGTCGGTGGGGAGGCCCATGGCCATCTCCGGCGAGATGTACTCGGGCGTGCCGAAGGCCACGCCGGCGGCGGTGAGCTTTTCGGCGGCGCGCTCGTTGGAGGCGATGCCAAAGTCGAGCAGCTTGACCGTGTCACCGACGAGGAAAATGTTGTCGGGCTTGATGTCGCGGTGGGCAATGCCAAGCGCGTGGGCCTTGCCGAGACCGACCAACATCTGGCGGGCAATGCCGAGCGCGCGCGGAGCCGGCATGCGGCCGGCATGCAACGCATGCGAGAGCGAATGACCCTCGAGCAGCTCCATGACCAGAAAGCGCCCGCCGTCGGGGAGATCGCCCGCGTCCCAGATGGCGACGACGTTGGGATGGTCGATGCGGCGACCGGTGGTGATCTCGCGCTGAAAGCGACGTGCCAGCTCGGCGTCCTGGGCGCTTGCGGCTGGCAGGACTTTGAGCGCGACGCTCTTCTTCTCTTTGCCGTCGGTGGCGCGGTAGACAGAACACATGCCGCCAGTGCCCAGCAGAGACTCTATCTTGTAGCGGCCACCGACAGTGGTACCGACCAATGGATCTCTAGACACGTTCGACCATTCTATCTGCGCGCCTTGCGCTTGGCGAGCCAGTCGCGGAGGTCGAAGCTCCAGGACAACAGCGCCGCCAGGTAGACCTGCTTGAGGTTGGGCGCAAACACGGGTGCCATCGGGCCAGGCGGATGGGTGCCGATGGGCAGGTCGGCCTCACCGACGAAACGCAGCTCGAAACCGCGGTATTTGACGGCGATTTCAGACGTCAGATCGAGCTCCGTCGGCTGCAGCGGAAATTCGTCTCGATCCGTAAAGAAATTGAGGTCGAGCCGCACTACGAGCCACGGCAACAGCACCAGCTCGCCGTGGATGACATAACGGAGCAGCGCCAGTCCCGTGTTGTCCGGCCGCGCGGCATAGGTCGGGTTGTAGAGAAAGCCACCGACGGCGGCGAACAGCGAGATGCGCGGGTGCGTCCAGGTGAGCCGCGCGTAGGCATCGACGTAGGACTGGGAATAGCCGGCGTCGAAACAGCCAGCGCCAGGCATGGTCTGGCAGTCGGGGTGTCGCGCACGAAAGGCGGCATTGGGCCCAAAGCCCGGCTGATCGGTCTCGTAGTGGACGGCCAGCGTCAAATCGAGGTGCTTGGGCAGAGGAATGGTCGTCAGAACGCCAATGATGTGATCGTGCTCGGTGGGCACGAACGGGCCCGGCGAGCCGGCGCTGCCGTCGGAGAACGAGTTGAGGTCGTAGCTGAGCGTGAGCCAGCGGTCATAGAGATCGGCGTCGACGTGCAAGCCATAGCGGAGCTGGGCGATGCCGGTGTTGTCGGGACGGGAGGCATAGGTGGGGTTGAACAAGAACACGCCGAAAAACAGGTTGCCGCTGAGGTTGAAATGGCCGAGCGGGCTCGGTCCCCCGTCGCTGATGGCGCGCTCGCCTTGTTTGTTGAGCGCATGCGCCCGTCCCGTGCCGAACAGGATCAGCAGGGCCAGCGGGAGAAAAAACGCTTTGTGCCGCGCCAACACGCCGCGCTCATAGCAGATTTGCGTGGTTCGTGATACGAACCGCGGATGCACGCCGACGGTCGCGTGGTCGTCCTGGGCGGGGGCCTCACCGGCATCTCCGCGGCGGTCCACCTGCGTCGTCCGTTCGTGCTCTTGGAGCGCGAAAGCCGGCTCGGCGGACATGCCCGCACCGACGTGAGTCGCGGCTTTCACTTCGACAAAACCGGGCACTGGCTCCACCTCCGGGATCCGGCGATCAAGGCACTCATCGGCGAGCTCTTGCCCGGAAAGATGATCGAGGTCGCCCGCAAAGCGCGTGTCTTTTCTCACGGTGTGCTGACCCGTTTTCCGTTCCAGGCCAACCTGCATGGGCTGCCTCCCGAGGTCGTGTCCGAGTGCCTGCTCGGGTTTCTGGCCGCGGCGCGGGAGCCGTCTCCGTCGGCGCCACGCAACTTCGAAGAGTTTTGCCTGCAAAAGTTCGGCGCCGGCATCTCCAAGCACTTCATGGTGCCGTACAACACCAAGCTGTGGGGCGTGCACCCGCGCGAGATCACGGCCGAGTGGTGCTCGCGTTTCGTGCCGATTCCCAAGCTCGACGACGTGGTCAAAGGCGCGGTTGGCGACGTGCCGCCCGAGCTCGGTTACAACGTGCACTTCTTGTATCCCGAAGAAGGCGGCATCGAGACCATGACCAAGGCGCTCGTGGGCCGCATCGATCGCGGCCTGGGCCAGGTGCATACCGGCGTCGATCCGGAGCGCATTGACCTCAACAAGAAAACGCTCGAGCTCAACGGCGAGACGTTGACCTTCGATGCCATGATCGCGTCGATCCCCATGCCCGAGCTGTGCCGGCGCCTGGTCGATCTGCCGCCGGAGATCGAAGCCGCAGCGTCGAAATTGCGCTGTACGCCGGTGCGCTACCTCAACGTGGCCACCAAGAGCCCGCCGCCAGCCGACTTTCACTGGATCTACGTTCCCGAAGAAAAATATCCGTTTTACCGCGTCGGCATTTACTCCAATGCCGTCCCCAAGATGGCGCCTGCCGGTCATGGCTCGTTGTACGTCGAGCTGAGCGATCGTGGCCCTTTGCCGTCGCTGGACGCCCTCATGCCCGATGTGGCCTCAGCCCTGGCGGCGTCCAAAGCCATCGCGTCTGCCGACGACATCTTGTTCGCCGAGCTCAAAGAGCTCGAGTACGCCTACGTCGTCTTCGACGACAATTACTACGATGCGGTCGGCACCATCACCCGCTATCTGGAATCCCATCGCGTGTACCCGCGTGGCCGCTATGGCTCGTGGATCTACAACTCGATGGAAGACTCGATTTTGGCCGGGCGCGAGATCGCCCTCCGCCTCAACTCAACCTTAGAGACCTAGAGAATCGGCCCAGCCTATGACAACTCAGCCGCTCGTCTCCATCGTCATCCCCGTCTACAACGAAGAGGGCATCCTGCACTCGGCAGTGGTGGACCTCATGGAGCGGCTGGAAGACATGCCGTGGAGCTACGAGATCCTGCTCGCCGAGAACGGCTCCAAGGACGCCACCGTCGCCATCGGCGAGGAGCTGGCGGCGAAATACGCCCAAGTCCACATCCACTCGCTCGGCGCGCCCGACTATGGTCTGGCCATGCGCGGCGGCATCGAGCGCGCTTCCGGAAAGTTCGTCATCTGCGACGAGATTGACCTGTGCGACACCGACTTTTACAAGCGGGCACTGGCCATCTTGCAGCGCGACGACGCTGACCTCGTCGTCGGCAGTAAAGTCATGAAGGGCGCCGAGGACAAGCGGCCGATGATGCGTCACGCGGCCACGCTGGTCATCAGCGGCATGCTGCGGGTGCTGGTCGGCTTTCACGGCACCGACACCCATGGGCTCAAGGCGTTTCGCAAAGAGCGCCTCGTGTCGACGCTGGGGCACTGCGTGTTGACGCGTGATCTGTTTGCGTCGGAGTTCGTCATCCGCGCCGAGCGTGAGGGCAAGCGAGTGGAAGAAATTCCCATTCGTATCGTCGAGAAGCGTCCGCCATCCGTTCAGCTCTTGCGCCGCGTGCCAAAGGTCCTACGTGACATTGCGAGGCTCGCGTACATCATTCGAGTGCAGGGCTAACCAGGAGACCACCCATGAAGACCATGTTGCTGTTGTCTGTGTTTGCGCTCGCTGGTGTGGCTCATGCCGAGGCGCACAAGGCCAAGGCCGCCGGAACGATCGAAGCCAAGAGCGGCAGCAAGCTTGCCGGCACGGTGTCATTCACGATCGACAAATCGAAGGTGACGGTGAAGATCGACGTCTCTGGCGCGTCGCCCGGCGATCACGCCGTGCACCTGCACGAAAAAGGCGACTGCTCCGATCTCGAGGGCAAGAACGCTGGCGGCCACTGGAACCCGACCACGACCATGCACGGCAAGTGGGGCGCCAAGCCGTTTCACCTGGGTGACATCGGCAACCTGGTCGTCGGCGCCGACGGCAAAGGCACGCTCAGCCTGACCACCGATCAATGGACGGTCGGCGGCGGCGGCAACAACGACGTCGTCGGGCACGCGCTCATCGTTCATGCCTCCATCGACGACTTCAAGACGCAGCCGACTGGCAACGCCGGCGGTCGCATCGGCTGCGCCGTCATCGCCAGTAGCCCATAGGTCCCTCGATGAAGGTCTGCTCGGTCTCGGTCGACCTCGACCCGCTCGGCTGTTATTACAAGATCCATGGGCTCGGCGAGCCGCCGCCCGTGTTGCGTGATGTCGTGCTGCGGCGCGGCTTGTCACGGTTTCTCGACGTCTTCGCGCGTCGCGGCATCCACGCCACGTTCTTCGTCGTCGGCACCGATCTCGACGGTGACACCGCCAGCCAGTCCCGACTGGCCGCGGCGGCAAAGGCTGGTCACGAGCTGGGCAACCATAGTTATGGCCACCTCTACAACCTGGCGCGCCTGTCGCGTCCCGAGATCGACAGTGAGGTCAAACGCGCCCACGACCTCATCGCTGCCGTCGCTGGCACGCCGCCGGTGGGCTTTCGGTCGCCGGGCTATGACATGTCCGGCATCTTGCACGATGTGCTCTGCGAACGCGGCTATCGCTACGACTCGTCGGTGTTTCCGTCGTGGCCGTACTATCTGGCCAAGGCGGCCGTCATGGGCGGGATGGCGCTCGTCGGACGGCGTTCGCGCTCGGTGATGGTCGATCCGCGCACGCTGTTTGCGCCGTCGGATCCCTATCGGCCGGGCCGGTCGCCGTTTTCGCGCGGCCAATCGACGCTGGTCGAGCTGCCGATCACGACTTCACCGGGGCTGCGGTTGCCGACGATCGGGACCTATCTGGTGGCCAGCCCGACCTGGGTGCGGTCGCGCCTTCTCGAGTCGGTCCGGTCGCGGCCGTTTTTCAATCTGGAATTGCACGGCATCGACCTGATTGGTGCCGATGAAGATGGCATTCCCTCGTCGCTGGTGGCCCGACAGGCCGATCTACGTGTGTCCCTCGAGCACAAGCTGCGCGCCTTCGAGGCCACGCTCGATCGGCTGGCCCAGGACTATCGTTTTGCCACGCTCAGGGATGTCGCCGCTGAGTTCCAGCGCGAAGGCCATCTCAACGCAGCTTGAGCTGCACGCACGCCTCGATGGGTGAGCCATCGGGACGGCGCGGACACACCCGCACCAGCTTGCCGATGACCTCGACGAGCACGTAGTTGAAGTCGTTCACGAAGGTCAACACCCTCGGTGGACACGCTTTTTTGCCCGCCACCCCACAGCGCTGCGCACGCAGCTCGGCGCCGCCGCCGCCCGTCACGATGTAGTCAAATTCACCGACGCGGCCGCGTTCGTAGTCGTGGTCATGCCCGCCGAAAAACAGCGTCACCTTGTGACGGACCATGATGGGCACATAGTCCTGGATGGCGATGGCGTTGTCGCCGTGCAGCCCCGACGTGTAGGGCGGCGCATGGGCGTAGACGAAGAGGCCGCGCATGCCGCGCTTTCTCGCGTCCCCGAGATCGTGATCGAGCCAGGCCGCCTGCCGCGGCGACCGATATTGGTTGGAGTCGAGCGCAACGAAATGCAAGCCAGCGACGTCAAAACTGTAATAAGCGCCGTCGTCGGTGACCTTGCCTGCGAACGGCCGAAAGAGCTGCATGAAGCGGGCGGCCCCTTGGCCCAGCCGCGCGTACTCGTGGTTGCCCGGCGCCGGGTACATCACCATGCGGACGAGTAGCTTGCGCGCCACCTCGAAGAAGCGCTCCCAGTCGCCTTCGTCGCTGCCACGGTCCACGAGGTCGCCGGTGATGAGCGCAAAGTCGGGATCTTCGATGAGGAGCCGCTCGTTGAGCTGGGCATGGATGTCGTGACCGGAGCGCACGTCGCCGTAGGCCACGAAGCGGACGGCGTGACCAACGGTCGCCTGGGTGTGAAAGCCCGACTCGCCGAGTGATCGTTCACCGAGGCGGACCTCGTAGGGAACGCTGGAATTGGGCTTGAGCCGGTCGAGCGTGAACACATGGTGCGTCGACGGCTCGTCGCTGCGACGGCATTCGTCGCAGTCTTTACCCCAGGTGACGCTGGCTCGCGTCGGCAGATCGGTGTCGACGACCAGGACCGCGTCGCGCTCGCCGATGCGCAGAAAATAAGGCCCGCGGATGGCGCGCGGCGCGTCGGAGCCGAACAGCTCAGCGTCGAGCATGGCCACCCGGCCCGGCGTGCGCGGATGGGCTTCGATGGCCAACACATTGCCGCGGCCACGCAGCACGCCGTCTTTGAGCGGCACCACGAAGCTCTCTGGCTCCGGGCCATGGACCTCAGTCGACATCGTCGTCGGGTCGGCGTTGGGATCGAGACGACGACGGGCGATCTCGGTGCCGTTGAGATAGGCGGCAAAGCCATGCTGATAGCGAAGCCGCATCGTCAAGGAGACGAGCTTGGCGGCCTCGGGCCCCACGTCGAACTGCCAGCGGACATAGAGCGCACCGACGCCGGGTGCGCAGCCAGGTGCGAGCCCACCGTCGGGAACCGTCGTCGTCGGTGCGCCGCCGTCGGGCGCTCCAAGAAGTCTTGGCACGAAGCTACGTTCGTCAGCGCCAGGCGCCTGCCAGCCCTTCGGCGGCGCGCAACTGACCTTGCCTCCGTTGCTGTGATCGACGTAGTGGTGATACGGCGCGCGTTCGTCGGCGCGCACGACGCCGACGGTGGCGCAGAGTATGAACGCCGCCACCACCCTCTGCATGTCAGTTGCGGAGCGAAATGATCGGCGCCGGAATGCGGCCGCCGAACGAGATGAACCCCTCTGACGAGAACCGTGAAACCTGCATGATGGTGGCCTCGCCGAGCAGTCCGCCGAACACGACTTTGTCACCGACGCCCATGCCGGGCACGGGGATGATCCGCACCGCGGTCGTCTTGTTGTTGACGACGCCGATGGCGATCTCGTCGGCGATGATCGCCGAGAGCGTCGAGGCCGACGTGTCGCCCGGGACGCACACCATGTCGAGGCCCACCGAACAGACCGCGGTCATCGCTTCCAGCTTCTCGATGCTGAGCGCACCGACGGCGACGGCCTGATCCATGCGCGAGTCTTCGCTGACCGGAATGAAGGCGCCCGACAGGCCACCGACGGCAGACGAGGCCATGACGCCGCCTTTTTTGACCGCATCGGTGAGCAGGGCCAGCGCCGCCGTCGAGCCTGGGCAACCGGCGCGCTCGAGGCCGAGCGCCTCCAGAATCTCGGCGACCGAATCACCGACGGCGGGCGTGGGCGCCAGCGACAGATCGACGATGCCGAACTTCACGCCGTCCCCGAGCCGACGCACGACTTCGCGGCCTATCAGCTCGCCGGCGCGCGTGACCTTGAAGGCCATGCGCTTGATGGTCTCGGCCACTTCGCCGAGGTCGACGTGGCGCTTCGACTCGCGCAGCCGCTTGATGGCCGACAGCACCACACCGGGACCGCTGACGCCGACATTGAGCACGCGATCGCCTTCGCCGATGCCGTGGAGCGCGCCAGCGACGAAGGGATTGTCGTCGGGGATGTTGGCGAAGACCACCAGCTTGGCGCAGCCGATGCCGCCACCGTCGGCGGTGCGCGCCGCGAGCAGCTTGATGATGCGGCCCATGTGGGCGATGGCGTCCATGTTGATGCCCGCGCGGGTGGTGGCCACGTTGACCGACGAGCAGACGCGCTTGGTGATGGCCAGCGCCTCGGGGATCGAGTCGAGAAGGACCAGATCGCCGGGGGTGGCGCCTTTTTCGACGTGCGCCGAAAAGCCGGCCACATAGTCGATGCCGAGGGCCTCGGCGGCGCGATCGAGAGTCTGCGCCAGAGGCACATAACTCGAAGCGCGGCTCGGCTCACCAACGAGCGCAATGGGCGTCACCGAGATGCGCTTGTTGGTGATCGGGACGCCGAACGCGGCCTGCACCTCGGACGCGACGTCGACGAGACGGCCCGCCGAGCGCGTGATCTTTTCGTAGACCCGCTCGCACGTGCGCGAAAGATCTTCCGACGCACAGTCACGCAGCGAAATTCCCATCGTCACCGCGCGGATATCGAGGTGCTCGGACTCGATCATTCGCAAGGTTTCGCGCAACTCATCAGACTCGTAAATCACGGTAGGCTCGCTCAGATCCGGTGAAGGGCGGAGACGACGTCTTCGTGCATCATCATCGACTGCAGGCCGAGGCCGCGTACGGTGGTTTCGAGCTCGGACTTGAAGTCGGCAAAGGGCACGCCGAGGGTGCCGGTGTCGACGACGATGATCATGGTGAAGTAGTCGCCGACCAGCGTCTGCGAGATGTCGAGGATGTCTCCCGAAAGCTCGGAGATGCGGGCGGTGACGCGGGCGACGATGCCCTTCTGATTGCGGCCGGTGGTGGTGAGGACCGCGCGGCGGCGACTGCGGGCGCGCTCCGATTCGAGACAGAGCTGGCAGAAGTCGATGCCGAGCCCAACCGACTCTGCGCCGGCTTTCTCGACGGTGGCGGCAGGCTGTTGTTGGCTCAGCGCACCGATCACCTCGCCGATGACCGCTTCCAGCACCTCCGGCGATGCGTCGCCCAGCCGAGCGACGACCTGGCGCGTGACCTGACGGACGAGCGCCGGCGGGATGCTGGCCGAACCGGCGCGCTCGAGGCGGACGCCGAGCCGGCGCGCTTCGTCCTCGGCTAGCGGCGTCAACACCGCGTCGGGATCGAGATGCAGGGTGCCGCCAGGACCAGCGGCCTCCACCTCCGAGTGACTGACCAGCTTCACGAATTGTCTCCTTCGCCGCTCATGATCGAAAGCCGATCGACGATGGCCACCACCGCAGCGTCGATCGGGATGGAAGGCTGCTCGCCCGCCGACAGCGACTCCGAAATGGCGACACGCGCGGCATGACCAAAGGCCACCACCACGTCTTCGCCGACGCCGGCTCCGAGGACATCGGCGCACACCACGCCGTCATGATTGGGCGCTGCGTCCACATCGGTGCCAACGCGAGCCAGATCGGCCAGGCTGTACGGCCGCACCAACAACAGCTTGTGCCCTTGCAGCTCGGGCCATTTCACCGTCGACCAGACCGTCCCGATCACCCGTCCGAGAAACATCAGCTCTCCTGTCCGTCGACGAGGACCGCGATCGCGGCATCACAACAGAGCTCGCGATTGTCGGGGCCCGCCTTCAGGACATTGCGTGCGCCAGATCCGACGGCGACCAACACCGTCTGGCCCTCGCGTGCGTCGAGGGTGTCATAGGCGACGATGACCCGATCGGCGCGATCCACCGCCACCAGCACCAGCCGTTGCCCGTCGAGCTTGGCCACTTTGCGAGTCGCCCACACCGAGCCAATCACCCGCCCCCGAATCATTGTTGCCCGGAACCCTGAGAGGGTTCCGGACCTCCCGCTACGCTGTTCGGCACGGCCTCACGCTCCGCGTTTTCTGCCCAGTTCGGCGCATGGCCGTCGACGAAGGTCAGCGGGCGTTGGCCGCGATCGGCGCTGAGCTCCACGCGGTCGACGATGGCCATGACCGCAGCCTCGATCGGCTGGTTGACGCCTTCGCCGAGCGATCGTCGCGCGGGGGCTCCGAGGCAGACCACGACCTCCTGGCCGACGTCGACGCCGATGCTGTCGACAGCCACGAGATGTCCGCAGTCGACCGCAGGCGCGTACCACAGCGTCGGTCGCACGATCACCAGCTTGCGACCCGACAGCGCCGCATGCTTGCGCGTGGCCCAGACTTCACCGATGACGCGCCCGAGAATCAAGCGACGCTCACGGCGGGTCAGTGCCGTCGACAATGGCGACGACGACGTCTTTGCATGGAATGGTGGGACCGATGGTGAGATCGCGGACCCGTGAGCCGTGGGCGACGAGCACACGGTCGTGGGGTCCGGCCCCGAGCTGGTCGTAAGCCACAATGGTGTGGCCCGCCGCAGTCTCGACGAGCAGCAGCTTGGCGCCGTCGAGACCCGCCGCGTGACGGGCGCCCCAGACTGCGCCGCGCACCGTCCCGAGGAACATGAGTGCTTAGGCGGCCTTGGCCTTCGACTTGGTCGCGGAGCGGAACATGTCGTAGAGCTTGCCGGTGCCGAGGCTCTTGAGCTTGGTCACGTAAGGAGCGTCCTTGGCCTTGCCGAGCGCCTTGGCGGTCTCTTCGGCGAGCTTCTCGACGCTGCCGAACTTCTCCTTCACCACGCTGCCGATTTCCAGGAGGCGAAGCAGCTTCTTGTTCGAAGCGGCCAACAGGCGCGCTTTGACGGTGTCTTTGTCCTCATCCGACTTCTGGATCGTGCCGAGCACGGAGACCAGCGTGTCGACGAGCTTCTCTTTGCTTCCGTGATCTTCCTTGGTGCGCAGCAACGGCGACTTCTTGACCGACATCTGGAGCTCCTCTTCGTTTTCTACTTGTTTTCTGGCTTGTGGTGGTGGTGCAGGTTAAGGGGTGGTGCCCGGTGGGTCGATGGGCGCCGGTGCCTGGGCTGGCGCAAGACCGCCAGTGAGGCTGCCGCGCAGGCTGGCCAACAGGCCCTTCATGCGGTTGATGAGGTCGTCGACCTGCGGCTGGTTGAAGACGATGCCGACGTGGAACGTCGCCTGCCGCGCCTCGATCTTGACGTTGTCGAGGAAGGTGCCGATGCCAGCCATCATGAACTGCGGATTCTTGCGGGCCTCGGCGAGCTGGCCCTGGATCTTGGTGGTGAGGTCGGTCGCGTCCTGGTTGGAGCCCAGGTCGGCGTTGAGGTCGGCGTTGATGCCGTTGGCGAAGTCGAAGGAGCCGAACACCAGCTTCATCGTCGACGCCACCGACAGATTCGGGTCGTCTTTCAGGCTGTCACGGGTCGTCTGCGACACCAGGCCGAGGCCCCATACGCCGTCGGTGGTGCGGACGCGCTTGTGAATGGCCATGACCTCGGCGTTGTCACGGACGCTCTTGGGAAGCTCGGTCTGGCCTTCGGCTTTTTTGCCAGTTGCGAGGTCGATGGTCTTCTTGATCCAGTCCTTGCCGCCAATGGCGACGGTCTTGGCGTCGAGGAACGTGGCGAACGCCTGCGAGCTGCGGGTGTTGGTGTAGAGCTTCTTGCCGCCGTACTCGGAGACGGCCATGTCGCCGCCGTCCTTCTTGAACTGCTCGGTGGCGCACTCGACGAGCTTGGGTTCATTGAACGGTCCGCGGACGATCATCACGAACTCTTTGCTCTCGGTCATGCCCTGCGGAAAGCCGGCGAACACCGACTCCAGCGACACCATCGGATCAAAGGCGCACTTCTTGACGAAGTCCTCGTAATCCTTCTTCATCTGGACGTCGCTGTCGAGCAGATCGAGGAGCTTGCGCCACATGGTGGTGTTGCGGACGCGGGCGAAGTTGGTGGCAAACAGCACCTCGGCCTCTTTTGGCACCAGCGCCATGTCGTCCTTGGGCACGCCGCCACCGCCCAGGCCCTTGCAGCCAGAGCAGCCAGAGCCGGCGCCAGCGACGGTAACCAGAGCAAAAATTAGCGCGTACGAGTGCTGCCGAAGGGTCGACATGGAACGTCCTCCCAAAGAATCAGGGCGTTATAGGCGGTGGGTCGGGCACTGTCAATGCCTGCCTCGTCCCCGGCAGCCGCAGGCCGCCATAAGACCCCGGGCCAAACGGCCGTATTGACAGGTATACATACCGCTATCATGGTCTGAGAAGGCCATGGCGCATGCTCGCAGAATCACGGCCAACCTTCCTCCAGATCTGCTGCGCGATGCACGGTCAGTCAGTGGGACGGGTATCACCGAGACGCTGATTCTGGGTCTCGAGCTCGTCAAGCGGCGTGGTGCAGCCGCAAAAGCCCAGGCCCTGAAGGGAAAGCTGCATCTCGATATCGATCTCGAGGCCTCGCGTGAGCGTGCTGGTCGTTGATATTTCGCCAAAGTGGCTGGGCACCTTGGGCTCAAGCTTGCATCGCGGTCCTGAGCGGAATTTGGTAGGTTGCGCGCGTGTGGGCCAGTAGGCGATTTCGCGGAGACAGAATCTGGGTGCGGCTGGATGCGTCGGGCGTGCCGGCGGCCGGCAGCGACGGCAGAGTGGACATTTTGTATCGGCCGGGCGGCAAGGTGTACCGGGCCTCGACGCGCAATCTCGAGGTCGATCCCGAGGCCGAGCAATTGACCGACGCCGTGGCCAATGCCGCCGGGGCCGAGAAAAAACCTCAGGACAAAGCCGTTGTTGCTACGCCCGTCCCGTCCGACGCCATCATCGTCTACACCGACGGAGCCTGCACCGGCAATCCGGGCCCGATGGGCATCGGTGTGGTCATCGTCGACGGCAGCGGCGGCAAGGCCACCCGCAAAGAGCTGAGCGAGTATCTCGGCCACGGCACCAACAACATCGCCGAGCTGACCGCCATCAAGCGCGCGCTCGAGGAATGTCCTCGCGATCGGCCCGTCGTCGTTCACTCCGACTCGTCCTACGCGCTCGGCCTCCTCGGCAAAGCCTGGAAGGCCAAGGCCAACCAAGAGCTCGTCGCCGAGATGCGGAGCCTGGCCAGGCAGTTCAGCGACGTGCGCTGGGTCAAGGTGCGTGGCCACTCCGGTGTGCCCGAGAACGAGCGCTGCGACGAGCTTGCTCGCCAGGCCGTCACCCGCGGACGCTAAGCTTTGCCGTGAATCCGTCCGCAGTTCTCGTCGGTGTGACCTTCATGTGGGGGACGACGTTCTTGGTCACCAAGGACATCGTGTCGGAGTCGCCACCGTTCACCTACATCATGTTGCGCTTCGGCCTGGCGGCGCTGGTGCTGGTGCCGTGGTGCTGGTCGCGCATCCGGCGCGCCGGGCCCGGGCTGTGGCGGGACGCGACGCTCTTGGCGGTGCTCAACACCGTGGGGCTGTCGTTTCAGGTGCTGGGTCAGGCCTACACTTCCGCCTCGAAGTCGTCATTCGTGACGTCGCTGAACACGCCGCTCACGCCGCTGGTCGGCTATCTGTTTTACCGGACACGCCCGTCGCTGCGACAGCTTGGTGCGCTTGGCCTGGCGACGTTCGGAGTGTGGCTGCTCACCTATCCCACCGACGGTGCCGCCTTCAATCGCGGCGATCTTTTGACGCTGGCCTGCGCCGGCATTTATGCCACGGTCATCGTCGAGCTGGCGCGCCGCACGCCACGTCACGATGCGCTGGCGTTGACTGCGGCGCAGTTGGTCGTGACGGTGGTGGTGTGCGCGGCGATGCTGGGTCTCAGTCGGGCGGCCGTGGCGTGGGTGCCGGCACACCAGTTGCCGCCGGCGTTGGCGCTCGAGGGCCGACCGTGGATCTGGAGCCCGCGTATCGTCGCTGAGCTGATCTATATGGCGGTGGTGTGTACCGTCTTGACGTTTTCGGTCCAGAATTGGGCCATGGCCCGCATGAGCGCCGTGGCCGCCGCAATCATCTTTTCGCTGGAGCCGGTTTTCGCCACCGGCATGGCGGCGTTGTACGATGCCAGCGAGTGGCCCGGCCTACGCGGCGCCGTCGGTGCGGGCCTGGTGATCGCCGGCGCGATCGGCTCGATCGCACCCCGACAAGAGGAAGCATGAACGACGAAGATCTGGCCAAACGTCTCGTCCACGGCGTGCGGCGCGTGGCCGTCCTCGGCATCAAGACCGAGGCACAACGAGGTCAGCCGGCCTACGACGTGCCGGCGTATTTGTCGTCGGTGGGCATCGAGGTCGTGCCGGTCCCGGTCTACTATCCCGAGGTCACCACCATCCTCGGCCAGACCGTTTATCGACGGCTCGTCGACATTCCCGGCGCGCTCGACCTGGTGGTCATCTTCCGTCGCCCAGCCGACGTCGCCGCGCACGTCCCCGACCTCCTCGCCAAGCATCCGGCAGCGGCGTGGCTGCAGCTCGGCATCCGCGACGACGCCAGCGCCGCCACCTTGCGCGCCGCTGGCATCGAGGTCGTCCAAGACCGCTGCATCCTGGTCGATCACCGTCGCTGGGTCGCCTGAGCCGTCTACATGCTCATGCGAGACAATGCAGGCAGACAAAGGTCGAGCGGCCGGCCTGCACGAAACGGGTGATGGGCGTCTTGCAACGGGGGCAGGGCTCGCCAGCCTTGCCGTAGACGCGGAACGGGTTGTCGGCGCCGGCTTCTTCGACGTAAGTGAGCTCGTCACCGTCGCTGAGCGAGAGTGTGTAGGCCAAGGTGGCGTCGATGCCGCGGGCCAGGCGCTTGACCTCGGAGGGCTCTAGCTGATTCGCTGCCCGTCGCGGATCGAGCTTGGCGCGCCACAGCGCTTCGGTTGCCTGGATGTTGCCGATGCCGGCCAGCAAGGTTTGATCGAGGAGCGCGACTTTGACGGGCCGGCGGGTGCGCAGAAGGGCAGCGCCAAGGCCGGCGAGGCCGTCGACGAGCGGGTCGGGGCCGAGCTCGTCGAACGCCGTCGGTGCGGTGCCTTTGGCGAAGAGCTCGAGCCGGCCAAACAAACGCGGATCGAGGTAGCGCACCGAGGTCTTGCCAGCGTCGAGCCGGGCGCGTTCGTACGGTAGCTTCGGCGTCGCTTCCGTCCGCCGCACCCACTTGCCGGTCATGCCGAGGTGGGAGAACAGCACCCGACCGTCGTCGAGCGGCATGCGCAGCCATTTGCCGCGGCGCTCTACGGCGATGACGCGGCGACCAACCAGCTTGCGCCCGAGGCTGGGCGTTCGCACCACGCGGCTTGGCGACATCTCCGCGGCGGTGAGGACCTCACCGGACAGCCAGGCAGAAAGGCCGCGCCGGGCGACCTCGACCTCGGGAAGCTCGGGCAGTTACTTCAACAACTCGACGGCGGGCGTCTCGTCGGAGTGGCAGTGGCAGGCCGATTGGCAATCATCAGCTTCCGGCGACCACACGCCGATGAGCATGGCCGCCCAGCCAAGCCACACCGCCGTCATGACGGCCACGAGGGTGATGCGACCCGCGTTGCGGTGCTCGAACGCTCCAATGCCGGGAACATCAGTCGACATGCATTCAGGATACACCCTGCGACGAAAAACTGCACAAGCGAAGTGACCTCAGGTCTCGGCAGCGTCGGCAGCGATGAGGGCACGCAGGCGCTCTTTGACCGATTGAAAGCGCTTGCGCAGCCGGGCCGATTCACGCGTGAGCATGTCGTCGTCGAGCTCCACCTCGGGATTCATGACCCGCGACAGGTCTTTCCAGTCGAGCTCGCGCTCCACGCGCAACACCAGCAGGATCTGATCTTCGGGCGGCAGGGTCTCGCGCAGCTCGCGCAGCCGGTTGCGGCGCTCGTTGCGGAGATGCGAGCCGGTGCTGGTGCGCACCGCCGCTGCCAGCGACGAGAACTGCGAGTCGGAGATGATCACCTCTCGGCGGGTGGCTTGCTGCTGGCGGATGCGCGAGGAGGCATGCCAGGCGATGGCGTAAGCCCAGGTGCGGAACGACGAACGGCCGGCAAAGCCGGGCAGGCCTTTCCAGAGCTGTTCACAGAAGAGCGAAAACACGTCGGCAGCGTCGTCTTCGGCGCGGTGGATCGAGGCCAACAGCGCATAGATCTCCGGCCCGTAGGCCTTGAGCGCGTCGGTGGCCGCCTCCCGCACCTGGCTCTGACGCAACCGCGCGAGCAGCTCGCGATCGAAGACCGCGTGATCGATCTTGTGTGGCGTCATGTGGCGTCCCAGGAGCCCGCGCCCGGCACGAGCACCTGCATCAGCCCCGCGGAGGCGCCCTCTTTCTGCGTCCATTCTTCTGATCGGCTGATGAGCTCTCGACCGGTGTCACCCCCGATGAGCCGCCCGCGCGCCAGCCGACACGCAGCCAGGAGTGCTTCGAGATGGTGCGTCTCACAGTGCGGCTCCGCCTCGGCCAAGAGGCCCACGGCACCGTCGCGGTCACCGTCGACGAGCGCCACGGAAGCCGTCAGCGTCCGCGCGATGGCGTCGATCCAGGGCGCGTCCTGTTTCTCCATCCATCGCACGACGCGCCGCGCTTCGGCGAGCATGGACTTTCGCGCCGCCAGCGACGCGTGGGCGCGTGCCAGCGCCGCGCCCGCCCGCACCCACATCCCGGACACACGCTGCGCCTGATTGACCGGCACGATACCCGTCTTGGCCGAATCGCCCACCGTCTCCACGAGCTGCCAGGCCTCTTCGGCTTTGCCCTCGAGCAGCAGATACTTCACCTGACCGAACTCCAGGTACCAGCGCTGCAGGGTAAAACCCTCGGCCGGCAGCCGCGCCCGCACCAGCTTGCTGAGGGCTCGCGCTTCGTCGATACGGCCGTTGCACGAATAGGCCCAGGCCTCCATCAGCGTGAGCCAGACCCACGCATACAGGTTGCTGTGCTCCTCCATGGCGCGAATCTGCGGCGGCACGATGCCCAGCACCGTGCCCGATCGGCCCATCCAAAACAGGCACATGATGCGGATGGCATAGACGGTGCCGCGCACCGAGCCGTGTCCGGCGGCGTTGGCGCGGCGTTCGGCTTCCTCGAGGTGTTGCAGCGCCTCGGTCCATCGACCCTCGAGGAGATCGGCGATGCCATTGGAGAGACCGAAGTTGGCCGACGGAACTTGGCTGTCGTCGAGCTGCGAAGCCAGCGCGTGGGCAGTTTCGAGCAACACCCGGGTGCGGCGGCGACTGCGCGATCCTCGTTGAGCCGAGCCGGTGGCCTCGACGGCAAGGGCGAGGCCGGCCCGCAAGCGGTCACCCGAGCGGAGCGCCAGGTCGAGGTGTTTGGTCTGGAGCGCGTAGCCCAGCAACGGATTGAGGAGACAGGTCGTCCAGGCCAGGCTGGCGAGCGTGTCGACGCGCAAGAGCTCGTCGGCAGAGGCTGGCGCGGCACGCTCGGTGAAACGCGTGGCAAACAATAGGTTGCGCAAGCGACTCCACAACACGCGGGTCACGGCGCCTGCCGTCGAGTGCGGCATGGAAAGCCCAAGCAGGGCCAGCACGCGATCCATGGCCACATAGCCTTCTTGGACATGGCCGGAGAGCAACAGCTCCTCGGCGCTGCGGCGCATGAGGTCGATGCGCTTGACGTGGTCGACGCGGTCGACGTGGTCGACGAGACGCAGCCACAGACGCGCAGCCTCGGGACCGCGACCGGCCGCGGACAAGATGTCGGCGTAGGCAAGCTCGAGGTCGAGGGTGGCGGCCGGTGTCGGCGCAGGAAAGAGCTGCAACGCGCGCTGATAGAGCAGCGCCGCTTCCTCGTACGCCAGCGCGGCAACCGACTGCTTGGCGGCGCTGGCCAGATATCCACTGGCGCGGGCTGGCTCGCCACCGGCGGCGAGATGGTTGCCGACCTGGGCTGGATCGACCTCCGCCTGTCCCTCGAGCGCAGCGGCGAGCCGCAGGTGAATGGCGCGTAGCTCGTCGGCGGCGATCCCGTCGACAACAGCCTCGCGAATGCGGTCGTGGTAGCTCTCGACACGCTTTTCGGTCTGGGTCTCGCGGTTGCGCACCAGGCGCTCGATGCGCAACGTGCCGAGGGCCTCGCGGAGCTCGTCGCCGACCTCGGATGCGCGTGCCGCCACGTCCAGATCGAGGGGCTGCGCAGCCACCGCCACCACCTCGAGCATGCGCCGCGCCGCACCTTGGAGCCGGGCCACGCGCCTTCGCACCAGGCTGCCGAGCGCATGATCTTCACCAGACGCGCGCGCCAGCTCGTGCACGAAAAAGGGGCTGCCACCTGACTCGGCAGCGATGGCGTGGGCCCTGCCGGTATCGTCGCTGACCAGGATCGATGCGAGCTGTTGGGCCTCGTTGCTGCCGAGACCTGCCAGGCGGAGCTCGGTGACGTCGACGTCTTTGTGCGTGGTCTCGCGGAGCTGCGTGAGGCGCCGCATCATGGGACTGGTGGCGGTCTCTTCTTGCCGCACGCTGGCCACCCACAAGACGGCAGGTGGCCCAGGCGCCCGCACCAGCTCGCCGAGCAGGACCGCGCTATCGACGTCCCCCCACTGCAGATCGTCGACGCACACCACCACCGGGCGGCGATCACTGAGGCGCGCGAACAGCTCGCGGAGCGCGGCAAGGGCATGACTACGCAGGTCGCCCGCCTCGGCCCGACCGTCGCTGGCCTTGGCGCTTCGGTCGCTGGTGCGCGCAAAGGCCGGCACCTGACGTAGCACCGGAAACAACGTCACGAGCGCCGCGGCCTCGCGGGGCAAGAGCGTCGCTGCGTCGACCTCGGGTAAGCGACGCAGCTGGCGTGCCAGATCGTCGATCACCTCGTCGAGCGCCTTGTAGGGCACCGATTCGAGCTCATAGCAGCGACCAGCGAGGATGAGGGCATCGGGATGAAAACGGCGGATTTCGTCGAGAAAATGCCGCAACAGCGCGCTCTTGCCGATGCCTGAAGGGCCGAGCGCAAGCGCGATCTTGCAGGCACCAGCACTGCTCTCGTCGAAGAGCCGAGACAAAATGGCCAGCTCGGTGGCACGCCCGACGAAGAGGTCCGGCCCGACAGCGCGCTGGGGAGAGACGGCGGTCCCGACGCTGAGTCGCACGAGCACGTCGTCGCCGCTTGGCCGTTGCGCGGGGTCGATCGACAAGAGGGCGACACACAGGTCGTCGAGATCGGTGGGCACATCTGGCACCACCGAGCTGGGCCGTGGGGCTCGTTGCGACTGCTTGGCCTTGAGGAGCTGGCCGATCGGGCCATCGAAGGGCACGCGGCGGGTCAGCGCTTCGTAGAGCACCACGCCGACGGCATACCAGTCGCTGGCCTGGGTGAGCGGCAGCTGGGCGCACTGCTCCGGCGACATGTAAAGCGGCGTACCGACGAGCTCGGTGCTCTCGCGCGTGTCGATTTCGACCGCGAGGCCGAAGTCGAGCAGCACCACCCGGCCGGTCTTGTCGACGAGGATATTGGACGGTTTGACGTCGCAGTGCAGCTTGCCGGCGCGGTGCAAGGCGACGAGACCCTCGGCGAGCTGTCGCACTGCGTCTCGGGCGTCGGCTGGACGGGAGCCGATGTGGTCGAGGAACGGCACACCGTCGATGAGCTCCATGGTGAAGAACACATCGGGCGGCGCGGCGTGCAGCTCGTGGAGCTGGATCAGGTGCTCATGGCGCAGCTGAGACAGCGCGCGAAACTCCCGCTTGAAGCGATAGAGCCGCTCGGCATAGGGCCGACGGAGCAGCTTGAGGGCGCAAAAGCCGCCAGCGACATGATCGATGGCCTTGTAGACGATGCCGAAGCCGCCTTCGCCGAGCTGTTGGACCAGCTCGAAGCGCGGGGTGCCGCCGAAGTCGCCGGGCCGGCTCAACATCGACGTTGACGCTGCCTCACGGAGCGCGCTGTCGATGGTCGGATCTCCGGTTGGAGTTACCGGCTCTACTGGCACTCGGGGATCTTACTACTCGCGAAGAAAACGGTCGAGGAGTGCGTACTTACTCGAGCAATTCCAGTGCGGGTGTAGGTGCCTCGGCGCAAATGGCCTCGCGCACGCCGCCCGGAGACCAAGCACCGACGACGAGCACGGCCCAGGTGAGCCAGACGACGGTCAGGGCGGCGAAGACCGGAAGTCGGCCGGCGCGGTGTCGAAAGCCTCCAAAGCCTGGGATGTCGGTGGGCATGCGTGCTCCTTTTGTTGTTCGTGAGCCTTCCGCGCACAGCTCGCCTTCGGCTCGCTCAGCGCTCGGCTCACTACTGTGCGTGAGCCGGTCAGCGGACCCGGACCACGGTGTTGTTGGCGGTGAAATCGTAGAGTCGGGCGGCGTCGGCCGGGGCCAGGTTGACGCAGCCGTGGCTGGCCGGGTGGCCGAAGTGGTCATGCCAGAGGGCGCCGTGCAGTGCCATCGACCCCACGAAATATTGGACGTGGGGGACGGCTTCGTAGGCGTAGGGGACGACGCCGGTGTGGCCAGCATTGGACATGTCGCTCGTCGGCAACTTGGTGAAAATGCGGTGCACTCCCGGCGGCGTTGCGATGGGGGAGCCGGGGCGGCCGATGCCGGCCGAGACCAGCGTGGCAAAGACCGGCCGGTCGCCTTCGTAGGCGACGAGGGTGCTGGAGGCGAGGTCGACGTCGATCCACCGCTCGGTGGGTCCGACGACAGCTGGGCGTGTGCTCACCATGGCTCGTCTTACGTCCGCGGCGCGAAACCATTCCTTGCCTGAGCTGAGCCAACCTGGCGAATTAGGATCGGCAGCGAGCTTTCTCAGCAAGGTGTGGCGCGGCAATAAGCGCCGAACGGATTTTTCCTGCGGGCCGACGAACGCAGACACGCCTTTGTTGACGGTCCAGCCCACGTCGACGACGCCTTGCAGGACGGCTCCGGTAAAGCCTGACGGGGTGGCGGCTTGCAGCGCGTCGAGACGCACCCAGCGACCGTTTTTGCTGCGGCCCTGGCGCTGGCCATGATCGGGGTCGGTGCGCTCGGCGGTGATCAAGAGACCGAAGCCGGGCCCAAGCTCCACGCCATCGGCATCGCGGGCGCCAGCGGGGCCGACCAGGTAGTAGCGGGCTACCGTCGGTGCAGCTGATTGTTTCGGCTCGCTGCAGCCGGCCAGCGCGAGCAAAAATAGGGCGCGCTTCATTCGACTCTGAGCTCGCGGCTATCGACGCGGCCGTGATCGTCGACGGCGCGCACCACGTAGCTGCCCGGTCGCGGCGTGAAAAACAGCGGCGTGCCGCTCTTGGCTTTGCCGATGAATTCTTTGCCGACGAACCAGAAGACCTCGTGTGCGTCGCCACCCGTCACCGACGTGAGCGCCACGCGATTGCCGCCATCTTTCAGCGCATAGGTCACACCGCGCAACGGCGAGGTGATGCGCGGTGGCACGCCGTTTTGCGACAGACCCAGCTCACTGTTGCCGCAGCCGGCGGCTGGCTCGGGAATGGCCCGTCGGGGCAGATGGGCCTCGGCAAAAAGCTGCTGCATATCGGAGGACCAATCCTCGAAGACCTCGACGTGCGTCGGCCCAGTCGTCGTCGCACAGGCGCGTAGGCCGGTGGCGTCTTCGAGGGTGATCGCGCGGTGGATCTCACAGGGCGTGATGGCTGATCGGCCCGGCAAGAACCAGCTCGTCTTCTGATGGTGACAGTTGGCGCCCGGCAACTGACCCGACACGGCGCACACCGACACGCGCCGCAATTTCGGCGGTACTGGCCAGCGCGGCGCCTCGAGGCCGGGGTCGGCAGCGACGATACTGTCGACGATCTCGAAGAACAGCGGCGCCGCCGCGCCAATGCCGACGAACGACGGATTGCCCTCGCCCGAAAAATTGCCGACCCACACCGCCAGCACGTAGGGCCCAAACACACCGACGGTCCACGCATCACGAAACCCCCACGAGGTCCCCGTCTTCCACGACACGGGAAGGTGGTTGCCCTCGGCGCCGCGGGCCCGATCGGGACGTGGATTGTCGGCGAGCATGTCGAGCACCAACCATGACGCGTCTTCGGACAAGATGCGCGCACCGTCGTCGCTGGCTGGCCCTACTGGCCTCTCGGTGGTGTGTAACGGGCGGAGCATGCCTTTGTTGGCGAGCGCGGCGTAGAGCGTCACCAGCTCTTCCATGGTGACCTCGGCGCCGCCGAGGACAATGCCGAGGCCATAGTGGCCTTCGGGGCCGAGCTTGGAGACGCCAGACTGCCGCAAGAACTCGTAGAAGCTCGGCTTGTTGAGCTTGCCAGCGACGGAGAGCGCGGGAATGTTGCGGCTGCGGATGAGCGCGTCCTTGGCCGACAGCGGGCCGGCAAAGCGCCCGTCGAAGTTTTCCGGGCTGTAGGCGCCGAAGGTCACCGGCACATCACGCAGCATGGTGGCCGGCGTGATGACGCCTTGCTCGAGGCCGAGCGCGTACACGAAGGGCTTCAGCGTCGATCCCGGCGAGCGCTTGGCCTCGGTGCCATTGACCTGGCCGGCGATCTCCGCGTCGCGCCAGTCCACCGATCCCAGCTCGGCGCGCACCGACATGGTCCGCGTGTCGACGAGCATGACCGCAGCGTTGTGAATACCGATGCGTTGCCGCGACGACACATAGGCGCGGGTGTGCCGCTCGACGAGACGTTGCAGGCTGAGGTCGAGCGTGGAGCGGACCTGGCTGTCTTGTGGCCTGGATGGTGTTTGCGGTTCGTTCTTGCGCGCCGCCATCAGCGAATCGACGAAGTGCGGCGCCAGAAACGGCAATTCGTCGACGGTGCGGAGCTGGATGGGCAGCTTCATCAAGGCTTCGTCGCGCTTGGCTTCGGCGTGTTTCGCCATCCACTGCCCAAACAGCTCGCCGCGTGCCTCGAGCAGCGCTGGGCCAAATGCGCCCCGCTTGGTCGGGTTCTGCGGGATCACCGCCAGTGTCAGCGCCTCGGGCAGGGTCAGGCTGCGCGAAGGCTTACCGAAATAGATCAGACTGGCGCCGCCGACGCCTTCGATGTTGCCGCCGTAGGGGACGGTGTTGAGGTAAGCCTCCAAGATCTCGTCCTTGGAGTAGACCGCCTCGAGCTGCATGGCGCGCAGGATCTGCATCAACTTGCCAGCGACGGTGCGCGACTCCAGATGATAGAGGCGTCGCGCCAGCTGCATGGTGACCGTCGAGCCGCCGATGCGCCGCCCGCCGCCGTAAGTCGAGGTGACGGCGCGGAACAGCGACACCGGGTTGAAGCCGCCGTGGTGATAGTAGTGCTTGTCCTCGTAGAGCAAGGTGGCCTCGACGAGGTTGGGCGAGATCTCCGCCATCGGCACCCAGAGTCGATATTGTTCGTCGCCCGCGAGCACGAGGCGCAAGAGCTTGCCGTGTGTGTCATAGACGGCGGTGCTGGTCGGGAAACGGTCGGCGAGGCGGGCGTGGGGGACGATGGCACAGAGCGCACGAAAGACCAGCCAGCCCAGCCCGACAGCGACGAAGCGGGCGCGAAAGGTGCGCCACTTCTGTTGCCGGGTGGGTGGGCTTTTGGGCACTGGAGCTACTTCTTGATGATGGTGATCTTGCTACCGACGCCGCGCGCCACGACGGTGCGGTCGTACATGGAGTCGCCGAGGATGGGCGGGACGGCGTAAGAGCCGGCGTTGGTGGCGCGGAGCACGTAGACGAACTCCTTGGCGTCGGGGCTGGCCGAGCCGTAGAGGACCACACGGTCTTCGCGGACGTCGCCGTACTCCGGCGTGAAGGTGGTGCCGTCGACGCTGATGGGCAGGGCGAAGCTGCCGACGGCGTCGCTGTCGTCGCTCTGGCTGTGGCGGGAATTGCCTGAGGTGTCGTCGCCGGCGGAGTTGTCGCCTTCACCTTCACCCTCACCCCCGCCTTCGCCTTCATTATTGTTTTCGTTGCCTCCCTCGTCTTCGGTGTGCGAGGCGCGCTTGCGCTCCTGGACCACCACCTCGAACCCGCCCGGCAAGAGGTCGACCAAGGCGATGCTGTTGATCGTTTCCTTGCCGAGACTGCGCACTTTGAGATGCGCGAAGATCTCGTCACCGACGATAACTTTGTCGACGCCTTTGCCGGCCGCGTCGGTGTATTCGCGCAACACTTCGATTTTTTGCGTGATGGGCTTTGTCGGCATGTCGAGGTCGAAGCCGCGCTGCGAGACCAACCAGTAGGCGCCGAACGGGCCCGCCGACGAGAACGAGATCGACTTGGCGTTGCCGGAGTAGCTGGCGATGGGCAACAGACCCTCGGTCAGCTTGAGCGGCTTTTTGCCGCCCGAGTCGACCTCCGAGATGGCCATGGCGCCGTCGGTGGAGAGGGCGGCGGCACGGCCATACTGTTCCATCGCCAAGATCGTATAGGCCGACGAGAAGGTGTTGTAACTGCCCTGGAAGATGGGCTGCACCATGGCGTCGAGCTCCTCGGGCGTCACTTTGGCAGCGCGCTCCGGGAAGTGGCGCGCCAGCAAGTAGAGCAACTGCGCGTCACGCGCCAAGGGGTCGTAGTAGGTCTCGAGGTCGGACGTCTTCTCGGTGCCGAGCCTGACCTCGTCGACGAGCGTCCGGGCGGCGCGATCTTGCTTCAACAGCGACAGCGTCGACGCCAGATAGGCCGCGGTGAGGTCCTTGCGCCAGACCTTGGGGTAATTGGCATCCAGATACTTTTGCAATGCAGTTGCATATCCGGAGGTGACCCGGCCGCCGCGCGTCATGACATAGATGGCATGCGCCCGGAGTCGCGCGTCACCGATAGACTCGCCTTCGTCGGTGGCCAGCGTCTGCAAGTAGCCGAGCGCCGACTTCAAGATATCGGCCGACACCGGGATGCCGCGCTCCTTGGCCTCCAGCATGACCTGCGTGGCGTAGACCGATGCCTGCTTGTCGACGTGCGGATTGGCGGCCCAGCGCCCAAAGGCGCCGTCGTCGTTTTGCCTGGAGCGCAAGAGACCCAGATACTGGGCGACGGCCGCGCCCGACGTCTCCGCCGAGAAGCCGAACTCCGGCCGCTTGCCGAGGACGATGGCCGGCACCGCCTGTGACGTGATCTGCTCGGTGCAGCCGTGCGGGAATTTTTCGAGATAGCCGACGAGACCATGGGTGAGGCCAAGCGGCAGGTGCGAGATGCCAGCCTCGAGCTTGCGATATTCAGAATACAGATGCCGCTCGACGGGCACGTCGATGTCGCCCGATTTGAGATGCCCGGCCTTGAAGGTCACGAGGTAAGGCGCGGCCGGCCGCACACTGGTGTCCGTCGACAAATGGGCCGATTTGGCGCCGAGCGAGGCCACGAAATGGAGGCTGCCCGAGCCGAGCTGCTTGGTGGCGCGAACCACGAAGGTGACCGTGCCTTCGCGCAGCTCGGCGATCTTCACCGTCTGCTTGGCGGCGCCGACGATCTCCAGCTCCTTGCCGACCGTGAGCGCCACTTCGATATCTGGCGACGCGCCCGAGCCAACGACATTGTTGGCCACAGCGACGGGAACGTCGAACTGATCGCCAGGCGCCACGGCCAGAGGCACGTTGGGGCTCAACACGAAGTCGCCGCGAATGACGGCCTTTTTCTCGAACGTCCCCACGGCATCGGGCGCGACAGCGACGGCCATGATGCGCAAGGTGCCGTTGAACGAATCGGGCACGTTGTAGACCAGCTCTTTTTCTTTCGTCCCGACGTCGATGATGCCCGACCAGAACGTGACCGGTTTCTGGTGCTTGCGCTTGAACGGATTCAGATTGGCCCCGATGGCGGCTTCGTCGTCGCCACCCGGCGCCACCGTCTGCATGAGGCGCCCGAACTCCGGCAAAATAAGATCCAAGATCTGCGCGGTCCGGACACCCAAGGCGCGCTTCTGGAAGAACCACGCCAGCGGATCCGGCGCCTTGTAATCGGCCACCCGCAAGATGCCTTCGTCGATGGCAAACAAGACCATCCGTGTCGGCCGATCCGCCGACACCTTCATCTTGAACGGCTCACCCGGCTTGGCCAGATCCGCCGTCGTCACCGTCACCTTGGCCGCGCGCTTGGCCCGGCTGACCGAGAACGGCACCACGCCATACGACAGCGGGCTCATGAACACTTCCGGCGACGACGGATCACGAATGAAGGCGACCGACACGTAGGCGTCCCCCTCGAGATCTGGCGGCACGGCAATAGTCTGCACCGCCGCTGTCGTCGAGGTCTTGAACCACTTGTACGCAAACACCTTCTCGCGCTCGATGGTGATGAGGCCGGCTCCGGTGAACGGCGCCTTGATCTGCATCTCCAGCTCTTCGCCCGGGCTGACGTCACTCTTCTTCAGCGACACTTGCAGCTCCGCATTCTTCTCCAGCTCGCGGCTCAGATTGCCGACGCCAGCAACGGAGTACTGCACTTTTTGCAATTCGATGTCTTTTGCATCCCGGATGACGATGGCAAAGTCGCCGGGCTTGGTCGTCGGTAGACTGATCTTGGTGCCACCGTCGCCAATGCTGATCGGCTTCTGCGAGACTTCGAGCTCACGGCGCACCGACTCATACTTGTACGTGCCGTTGTCCTGGCGCATCAGCACCGACACATAACGTCGTTCGATGAGGACGCTCTTCAAGCCAGCGACGGCCACTTTGGCGCCGGTCGGCCCGACGGCGATGAAGTCGACCTTGTGCTCGGAGCCCTTCGGCAAATAGTTGAGGTCGCCATCGGCCTTGTAGCCGATGAGGTGGCTGAGCGGCGAGACATAGATCTGCGCTTCGGCGGTGACGCTACGCCCGCCTTCGGCCTCGAATCCTTCGCACAACAGCGACAGCTTGTACGTCGCCGCCGAAAAACGGGCCAGGTTGAGGTCGATCTCGGCGCTGCCGTCGACGGAGGTCGTCGCATCCGGCAGCGCGTCGGAGGTGCCATCCTTGGCGTGCAGCGGATCGAAGAAGTGATAGTCACGCAGCTTGCCGAAGCTCGGTAGACCAGGTGTCAGCGTCAGCTGTGAGCGCACACGACGGTTGGCCGCTGGCGTGCCGAACAGATTGGCCAGGTTGACGCGACCCTTGAGTCCCGTCGGTGGAACCCAGCCTTCGGGGTTTTCCGCCGACAGCCTGACGCCGATCTTCATCCGATCGGGCAAGAACTCGCGGACCTTGACCGTGGTCGAGCCGAGCAGCGCGCCGCCCTGGCCGTCCTTCACGATGTAGAGGTTGACCGTGTACGTTCCCGTCGGTGCGACCTCGGGCGGCGTGTGCCGGATCTCCTCGAAGCCCGACGCCGACAGCTTGATCTGTTCCTTCTTGACGATGAGCCCGCGTGCGTCGGTGATTTCCACCTGCACTGGAATCCCGCCCAGCTTTTCCCGCCAATCTTTGGCGCGCACGATGGCGCCGACGCGGATTTCTTCGCCCGGCCGATAGAGTCCACGGTCGGAGAACAGATACGCCGACAGGCCTTTTTGTCCCACGCTGCCGTCGGAGATACCGCCCACGTCGAAGCGCGACATATCGAGATAACGGTCATGCCGGCCAACGGGCAAGTACGACACGTCTTTGCCCTTCTGGACCATATACACGGTCGGCGTGTGCTCACGCTGGAGGTTGCGGAACGTCGGCAGATGGACCACGCCGCCGCCGTCGGTGGTGTCGGTCAACGCCGGCTGCCCGTTCTTGCCGAGCACGGACACCTTTGCGCCCGACACGGGATCACCCGACTGGATCGACTGCACGAACAGATCATGACTTCCGTCGCTGGCATCCTTCACCAGCACGCCCAGATCGCTCACCAGGATGAGCCGTGCGTCACGCTCACCGAGCGGATAGTTGCCCTGCGGATTCCACGACTGCACTTTGACGAAGAAGAGGCCGCGCGAGCCGCCCAGATATTTGGTCAGATCGAGCGCTTCATAGATGGGCTTGCCCGGCGCACCCGCCAATGGATGTATCTCCGAGAAAAACTCGGCCAGGTTCTCTTCGCCGAGGCTGGAGTAGAAATTCGGGTGCGCAAAGTCGCCCGAGCCGATCGAGAACACATGGTGCACCTGGTCGGGCAACACACGACCGATCTCGAACTTCAGCGCCGGCACATCGCGGGCAAAGACCGAGACCTTCTTCTCACCGCTCATGGAGATGAGCGCGCCCGACTGCAAGATCTTGAGCTGGCGCGGGAACGGCGGCACCTCGACCACGCCGTCCCAAGTGTCGCCGAGCACGTAGCCGCCAAAGGCGCGCATGCCCTTCTTCACTTGAAGATAGATCGTGCGGCCGACCTCGGCCTGATAGCGGAAGCTGTGCAGCGTGGCGTACTCGCGCTCGGCGGCGATCTGGGTCAGCTTGAGCGGCTTTGCCTTCTTGAGATCCTCGGGCGAGATGAGCTCGGTGGACCAGGTGTGGCGCGTCTTGGCGGTCTTTTCTTCGTCGGTGGCGTAGAGCGGCATCACCCAGGCGGTCAGGTTCTTGCCGAGCTCGGCCTCGGTGATGCCGGCGGTGGTCTCGAGGACCAGGACCTCTTCGGGCTCCATCCGATCGTTGTCGACGACAGCCGGCCGGGCCGACGAAACTTTGAGAAAATTGTAGAGGCCGGGGATCACCACGTCGGAGTCGAGCTTGTCGCCAAAGGCCGGTCCGCCAGCGCGGGCAGCCACACCTGAATCGAGAACGATGCGCATCTTGGCGTCGCGCTGCGGGATGGTCACCGGCAGCGAATGCACGAAGGCACGGCCCTTCCATTTGTCGTAGCTGACGCGGAACTCGTAGGCTTTCTCGGCGTCCTCTTTGCTCGATGGCACCAGCGTCAAATGCACGCGCTTTTCGAAGGTCGCGGGATCGACCGGATGCGAAAAGCCAAAGGTGGCGACGACTTTTTTCAGATCGGGGTCGACCGGATCCTGATTGAACTCACGGCTGGCGAGCTTGGCGACGAACGGCGCCGTCGAGAAGGTGACCTTGTAGGTGTCGAGCTTGACGTGCGGCGCGACGAGCTCTTTCTTGGCCAGCCTGATCGTGTACTCCTGTCCGACGGGCCACTCGGCCTTGGGACGGAACTCGAGCTCGCGATCATTGGCCCATTTCCAGGCGCCGTCGACCTTGGGCGACAGCTCGATCCCGACGGTGACGGGCTTGCCGATATTGGCCAGTGGCGCGGCCGACCCGTCAAAGTCGACGAGCAGCGCGTTGGGCTTGGCGTGATCGTCCATGTCCATCGGCTGCGGCGCCGAGACGGTGACGGTGGTCTCTTGCGGCTTCGGCCGATGCTTCCACCAGCGCACGCCAAACGTGCCGCCAGTTCCCAGCGCACCGACGAGAACCAGCCCGCCGAGCGCCGCCGCTTTGTGGCTACGCGACCAGCGGCCCAACGCCGCCGCCCGACCACCCAGAAACGCCAGCCAGCCGGGCGCTTCCCACTTTGGCCTGCCAAACAAGAAAGTAAACGCCGCCACCACCACGCGACCGATACCCCGCAATACCGAGACGCTTTCCTGCCCGCTCGCCATGTGATCCCGCCTACCCCTGAAGTTGGAAGTGGGTCAGATCGGACGCCGACTGACCGACCGGGTCAAGCCCTGTCTCCGAATGATACGTTGCGACGGGACAGGGTATCCCTACAGGCAAGAAGCTCTTTCCGTAGCGGAGCGTCGGGCTTTGCCCGCGCGGAGCGTCGGAGGTTCGGAACCCTCTCAGGGTTCCGACTTCAAAGACGCGGAGCGTCGGGCTTTGCCCGCGCGGAGCGTCGGAGGTTCGGAACCCTCTCAGGGTTCCGATTTCAAAGACGAGGCTGCTTTACATACAGACGCAACCGCCGCCGAGGCAGCAGTTGCCGGCGCTGCAGCAGCCTGCGCCGCCGGTGACGATGCAGCTGGCGCCGTTGGCGATGGCGGTGCCTTTGCACACGCCACCCTGGCAGGTGTCGGTGCTGGTGCAAGGATTGTTGTCGTCGCACAAGGCGCCAGCGGGGCCGGCCGCATGCTGGCAGGTGCCGCTGGTGGGGTCGCAGCTGTCGATGGTGCAGCTGTTGCCGTCGCTGCAGTTGCGCGTGGTGCCGACGCAGACGCGGTTTTGGCAGCGGTCGTTGGTGGTGCAGCCGTTGCCGTCGTTGCACGGGAAGTTGTTGGGCAGGGGGATGTGCACGCAGCCGCCTTGTTGCTGGAGGCAGAAGTCGAACGTGCAGGCGTCGTTGTCGTTGCAGCTGTGGGCGCGGGTGGTGCACTGGCCGTTGGCTGGGTTGCAGAAGTCGTCGGTGCAGGGATTGCCGTCGTTGCAGACCACGCCGGCGCATTTGTTGGGCCCGAGGTCAGCCGGTTGCGACAGATCCACGCGACCGAGGTCGCCAGGCGGCGGAGACAGGTCCGGCCCGCCCAGATCGGTCGGGAACGAGATGTCGGTGGGGAACGAGAAATCGGTCGGCTTCGATAGGTCAGGCGGCGTGGCCAAGTCCACGCCGGTCAGGTCCACGCCCGCAAAGTCGATGGGCCGCTTCGCCAGATCCGGCGCCGTGAATTCCCACATATCGGTCAGGTCGGGCTGCGGCGTTGCAATGTCGACGGGCCCCGGCATGTCGACATGGATCGGCATATCGCTCGGCGTCAAAAGATCGGGCGGCGTCTCGTTCCCATTGCCGTCGTCGAGCCCAGTTCGACCACACGCCGCAGCGAGGAGCATCGAAAGCAAAGTCAAAGACCGCATCTGCCCGATTATATCACAGATTTACGTGGCCTCTCAGACCTGCAGCGCGGTCACGATCATGCGCGAAGCCCGCGACCGATTGAGCGTGTAAAAATGAATGCCCGGGACGCCAGCGCGCAAAAGATCGACGCACTGAACCGTGGCGTGGGCGACGCCGAGCTCGAGGATGGCCTCCGGGTCGTCCTTGCGCTTCTCGAGTGCCAGCCGGAGCTTGGTGGGGATGGTCGCGCCGCACATCCGCGTCATGCGCTCGATCTGCTCGAAGTTGGTGATGGGCATGATGCCGGGGATGATCGGGCAGGTGATGCCGAGCTTCCGCGCCCGCTCGACGAAATGAAAATAGAAGGCGTTGTCGAAGAAGAGCTGGCTGATGAGAAACTGCGCGCCCGCGTCGGTCTTGAGCTTGGTGTGGCGCAGATCTTCGTCGCGCGACTCCGACTCGAGATGACCCTCGGGATAGCAAGCGCCGCCCAGGCAGAAATCGAAGCCTTCCTGGCGGATGAACGCAGCGAGCTCGGAGGCATGCGAAAAACCGTCGGGGGCCGGTGAAAATTGCGCCTCGTCGCGTGGCGGATCGCCGCGCAACGCGAGCACATTGTCGACGCCGGCAGAGCGCAAGAGGCCCAGCACCTCGCGCAGCTCGGCGCGGCCGTGGCCGACGCAGGTGAGGTGGGCCATCGCGTCGGTGCCGGTCTCGCGCTGGATGGCGTTGACGATGTCGAGCGTGCGCTGGCGGGTCGAGCCACCAGCGCCATAGGTCACGCTGACGAAGCCCGGCGACAGATCGGCCAGATCGGCCAGCGTCTGAAACAGCGACGCATAGCCGGCGTCGGTCTTGGGGGGAAAGAACTCGAACGAAAAACAGGGGGTGCCGGTCTGAAGTCGGTCGACGATGCGCATGTCGGGGCTAAGCTACCACCACCGTGATGGACGCCCAGCCCGAAACGAAAACCGAGGTCCTCCAGCTCGAGGTCGGCCTCCTCCAAAACCTCAACGTCTTGATCTGGTGCACGGCCACCAAGGAAGCCGCGCTCGTCGACCCGGCCTACGAAGTCGACCGGCTTTTGGCCGAGGTGAGCGCCCGAGGTCTCAGCGTGAAACATGTGCTGTTGACCCATACCCACCACGACCACACCGACGGTGCCGATGAGGTCGTGCGCGCCACCGGGGCCGTCGTGCATGTGGGCGCAGGGGAAGTCGCCGCCGCGCAGAAGGCGGCCCCGACCGGGCAGGTCCACGGCGTCGTCGACGGCGACATCATCCAGCTCGGCCAGGTGCCTATCACGTGCCTTGGGACCCCGGGGCACACGGTGGCCGGCATCTCCTACCTCGTCGACGGGCGGGTCTTGACCGGCGATACGCTGTTCATCGGCGGTTGCGGGCGCACCGACTTCCCCGGCGGCGATCCGGCGATCTTGTGGTCGAGCCTGCAGCGACTGGCCGGGCTCCCCGAGGAGACACGGGTCTACCCCGGCCATGACTACGGCCAAACGCCCACCAGCACCATTGGCTGGGAGGTGACACAAAACCCCTACTTACTGTGCAAGACCGAGTCGGATTTCATCGCGCTACGAACCGGCAAGACCCCGCATCGGCCCACGCGCGGGGCTCGATAAATGGGCTAAAAGTAGGTCGTACCGACGAGCGCGCCGTACCAGGTGATGACCTGGTTGTTGGAGCCTTGGTCGACCCCGACGAAGAGGCCGGCTGAGCCGGACTCGAGGCCGAGCGCGAAGTGGCGGTGGAGGAGGAAGCGTCCGCCGATCGACAGGTCGTAGCCGAGAACGAAGGAGTTGCCGCAGCGGTCGCCCGCGCAAGCGATGGCCACGCCGAGGGGCAGCGCGACCTTGCCGTAGAAGGCGAAGCGCATGTCACGCGACTGGAAGATGTCGATCGAGGCGGTCGGCACGAAGGTGACGAAGTTGTTGGCGGTGTCGGTGACGCCCGCGCCGGTGACGGTGCGGAGGAACGAAAAGCCGAGGCCGAGCTGCAGCCGGTTGATGAGCCGGACGCCGACCACCAGCGACGGGACAGCCGTGCCGCCGCCACCACCGGTGAGCGTCGCTGCGCCAGCGACGCGGAACTCGACCATCAACGCCAGCGAGCGAAAGCGGGGAATCTCCTGCTTGGGCCGCTCGGGACGCTGTTCCTCGGCAGGACGCCGCTCCGGCGCAATCTCGTCGGAGGTCGTGCCGTCGTACTCACCCGCTGCCCGCGCTGCGCCCGCCGCCAACAGCACAAACAACACCACCAGCCACACCCCAGTTTTCGTTCGCATGGCGCGCCCTTACCACAGCGAAGAACGCGCGCCAACCCCCGGTTTACTGCTTGAAGACGACTTGCGCCGAGCCGACATTGTCGGCGGCGTCGACGGCGCGAACGGCGATGGAATGGCTGCCCGGCGTCAGCTTGGGGAGCTTGAAGGCAAAGTCCTCGACCAGATCGTCGAGGATGCCGTCCTTGGGCCGGGCCGGCAGGAACTCGGCGCCGTCGACAGAATAGCTGAGCTCGCTGATGGGCGAGGTGCCGTCACGGGCACGGCCGGTTACCAGGCCGCCCGAGACGCGCAGGTCGACGACCTCTGGACGGCGGTTGTCGACGAGCACCGGCGCAGACACCAGCGTGTGCTCGAGAGCGTCTTCACGCGGGTTGACCCGCTCGTCGGAGGCGGTGACCTTCAAGAGATACGTGCCGTCGGGAATGCCCTCGGTGTTCCACTCGAATTCGGCCTTGGTGAGCGGATCAGGGCCGCCCAGCACCTTCCAGCTCGGGTCCGATTCCTCGCGGTAGGACAGCTGGTAGATGAGGTCGTCTCCGTCGGGGTTTTCGGTCTTCCAGGTGATTTTCAGGGTGGCCGAGCGGGGCTTGCCGCGGCTCGGTTTACGTTCCTCGACGCCGAGCTCGGTGACGCGCCCGCGCTGGTTCTGCGACTGGTACCAGGCGGTGAGATCGCGCAAGACGGCTTTGTCGCCGAAGCCGACACGGAGCTGAACATAGCGGCCTGGTGGCGAGCCCGATTTGCCGATGCCACCAGCGCTGCCGTCGGCGAGCTTGTCGACGTGGCCGAGCGGTGTCCAGGCTGACCAGGTGGCGTCGGGCTTGGCGGTGTTGCCGGTGCGCGTCGTGACGCTGAGCGCACCCACGCCGCGCCAGCGTACATTGCCGACGCGTGTCGGATATTGGGCGTCGAGCACCTTGCTGGTGAACCGGGCGTCGTGCGGTGGGGTCAGCACCAGCCGATAGATGGCGCCAGCGTCGCCGGTGCCGACATATTTCTCGGCGCCGTCGAGGCTGAGGCTCAAGACCTGGCGTTCCGGGAGATCGAGGACGGTCTGGACGATGCGATCGGCGCGGTCGGTGCGGACCTGGTAAACCTTGCCGGAGGTGCCTGCCGCCCAGACAGTGCCGTCGCTGTCCACGAACAGCGCCGAGAAATAGCCGTCGGTGACCGCGTGGAGTTGTTCGACGCGCCCGTCGGCCTCGACCCGGAAAATGGCACCTTTGCCTTTGCGGTCGCGGGTGGAGCCGGTCGTACCAGCCGGAAGGCCCGTCGCTGGTGCGGGCGTCGCGGGCGTGGCAGGCGTGGTGACCTTGGTGCCCCGCAATGCGGTCGACGCGGCGGGAAGGCCGGTGGTGTTGGTGCGCGTGAGCTCGTTGACGGCGACATAAAGCGTCGTTCCACGGCGGGCAATGGCGCGGACCTCTTCGCCCTCAAAATCATGGAGCGCGGTGACCTTGCCGTCGCTGGTGATGGCCAAGAGCAGGGCTTCGCCGGCCGTCCCGGCATACAAGACGCCGCCTTCGCCGCGGACCAGTGACAGGACATGTTTGTCGCCGGTGTCGGCAAAGACTTTCTTGGATCCGCTGCCCACGTCGACCGACCAGACCTTGCCTGGCACGCCCGCGCCAGCGTACAGCGTCTTTTGACCGTCGAAGACCAACGACCACACATGTTCGGCGTCGAGCTTGGCAAGCTGCCGGGATTTGCCGGTGGCCACGTCCACGGAAAACAGCTTGGCTCCGGGCAGGCCGGCGGCGAAGACCGTGCCCGCCGGCCCCGTAGCGACGGCAGTGACCAAGCCGACCTCGGGCAGCGTGCCAAGCTTGCGCGGCTTTTTGGCGCCCTTCTCGACGATCCACAAGCCGCCGTCAGCGCCGCCGCCAAAGATGACCGCTCCCGACGCCAGGCTGGCCGCGCAGTACGCCGTCGCGTCGCTGTAGCCCTCGAGTCGGGTGGCGGTGATGCCGGCACGGACCTCTCCGTCGGAAGTCGCGGCCACGCCGACGACCTCTCCCTCGTCGAAGTCTTTGTAACTGGTCAGCGTGAACGTCCTCGTGGGCACGGCAAGGGCCTCTGCGGCGACGAGAACGTAGGTGAACGCTGCGATGGTACATGCAATCAGCCGTGGCACAGGCACTCCGGACCTCGGGGAACGTCGGGTTAGCGTGTTTCTTCGCGGACGTGAATCGTCAGATCTTTGGAGCCGATCAACACCGGCTTCGACGGTGTCACCACCCGCAGCACTCGACGGTAGACGTCGGCGCGGCGACTGGAGCTGGCCGGCCGCAGGGTGTCTATGACGGAGCCGGGCAGATCGGCCAGCACCGCACCACGCACGGTCACGCCTTCGTCCGCGGTCTCGATACCGATGACCAGCTCGCGGGCGGTCCAGCCTTTCTTGAGGTTCTCGACGAGGCCGGCGAGATTTTCCGGCATGGCCAGCTCCGGACGCGACAAAGTCCCAGCGCCAGCGACGATCTTGACGGTCTGGCCGGCCAAGGAGCGCGGCACCTCGATGGCGACGGTTTCGGTGTACTCGCGGCCGTTGAACGGACGGAGGGTGACATAGACGCTCGGCCGCGAGCCGGGCTCGAGCTCCTCGCCAGCGACGGCGACGCCGATCACTTCGGCGAAGTCCGGCCGGTAGTCGACATCGACGCGGATGCTGACGCCTTCGATGCGCACCGGCGTGAACGGGTTGAAGGCCAGCTCGGAGAGCGCGCGCAGCCCCGAGGACGACGCCAGGACACGGGCCGAGATCCCGTCGGGGGCAAAGACCGAATCGGTCAGCACGATCGGTGCAAAGCCCTTGAGCCGGATGGTCGAGCGCAGGGTCATCGTCGCATCCGACAGATCAGACGACATGCTCTGCACCGACGACGACACCACGTTGCCGGCCAGCACCGACGTCAAGAATCGATGGCGGGCGACCTCGGCGCGGAAAGTCTGCTCCGGGCGACTGGGCCCAGCGACGGTGACCTCGATGGGGATCATGTCGGCGCGACGGGTCAGATCACCGAGGATGGCCGGCTGGCGATCTTGGATGAGGGAGCCAATCTCGCGCATCGGCGAGCTCAGCTTCATCGACGTGGACAGCGCCGACATGAAGGTATGGATCTCGGCAGTGGCAATGGGCAGGTAGATCTCACCGACGTTGAACATGGGGTGACCGAAGGCGAGAACCTTGTCGCCGACGACCTGGCTCACGGTGCCGGTGCCGGCCATGCTCATGTCGCCGCGGATCAACTGGACGGCGATGGGCCCACCGTCTTCGAAACGGGTGGGGCCACTGTCGGGGCGACCGACGCCGCCAGCGCTGGCAGCGACGAGATGATACGGCTCGAGCGCGCGACCGATCTCGGCCGCCGAGCCTGCCGAGAAGCCAGCCAGCGACAGCGGGACCGAAACGCGTTGCAGATGCGGCTCGGCGCCTTCGAGGAGCCGTGGCGGCAGCGGCAGTCGGCCGAAGAGTGGCAAGGCTTTCTGACGTGCGTCGGCGACGTCAGCGATGGTCGGCCCGCGGTCATGATCGAGCGCAGCCTCGGAGCTCGGCGTCGCTTGCGGCCCACGCAACGGCCGCGTGAGCTCACGGCGCATGCTCTCGATGGGCGTGACGCCGGCGAGAGGATCCTTGGAGAAGCTCCAGCCGTAGGCCAGGGCGCCTGCCAGCTTGCCCTCGAGGTAGATGGGCGAGCCGGACATGCCGGCCACAATTCCCGAGTGCAACAGGCGCGCGTCGTCGCTGCGGATGAGGATGATGTCCTGATTGGGCAGAAACCGGCGCAGCACGCCGACCACCGAGACCTCGAAGCGCTCCGGCTTGGTGCCGGCGAAGACCGTCAGACCGTAACCCTTCATGCCGGGCCGCACCTCGCCGAGAGGCAAGATCTGCGTCGGTGGGCTGGGTGTTGGCGCCGTCGCTGCGGCGGTGGCCGTCGTGGTCTCTACGGGCCACAAACTCCAGCCGCAAACGAGGACAGCCGAGACCGCGACGAACGACAAGGCACGGAACATGTCCGGGAAGCTTAGGTCAAATCCCACCCACACGCACCTCAGCTGTAGAAAGGCTCCTTTCCGGCGTGCTTGGCTGGCGCCCACAGAAGCGGTATCATCCAGAGATGCGGTCTTTGGTCCTTAGCCTTGGCGTGGCCCTTTTCTCCCTCGGCGGATGCAGCTCCACCCCGTCCAATGTGCAAGCCGTCATCGGCAGTTACGACATCACGGTGTCGCGCAACGGGCTGTCCGATCCCGATGTAGTGACGGTGAGTCACGGCACCGGCAACGCCGTCATCCTCTCGTTCAACACCGGCATCTGGCCCGGCGAGGGCGCGCCCAGCCTCTACGGCATCCGCGGCTCCCTCGACTCCACCAAGATCAGCATCGCCAGCCAGCCGGCCGTGGTCAACTACTCCACGGGTCACCTCGACGGCAAGATGACCGGCAAAGGCATCCTGCCCACCGACGGCTCCAGCATCATGCTCGACGTCAGCTTCGTCCCCGCCGCCGGCATCCGCGACGCTGACGGTGGCGTCATCGCGGCCACCGACGGTGGCGTGGTCAGCCTCGACTACCACATCGAGGGCAACAAGTTCTAAGGGACGAGAATCGTCCCGATGGTGCCGGGATGGTCGAGGGCGTCGGCGATGTGGCCGTCGACGATGTAGATGGCGCGCGCGCCGAGGCTGAGGGCGGCCCATGATTCCTCGAGCTTGGGGATCATGCCGCCGCCAATGGTCCCGGCGGCGATGGCTCGGCGGCCTTCCTCGACGGTGAGGCGAGGGATGCGACTGCTTGGGTCGGCGACATTGCCAAGGACGCCGGGGGTGCCGGTGACGAGGACCAGCGCCTTGGCCGAGAGCGCGCCGGCGAGCTGGTTGGCCACGATGTCGGCGTTGATGTTGTACACGCGTCCGTCGCTGTCGTGACCGAGACAGGCCACGACGGGCAGGTAGCCTGCGGCTGAGATGGATGCGAGCAACGGCAGATCGAAGCCGGTGACGTCGCCGACGTGGCCGAAGTCGATGGGGTCGGGACCGCCGCCGGTGATGACCCTGGGCGGGCGGCGGGTGGCCCGCACCACGTCGTGGAGACCGACCGGGCGGCAACCGGCCGCACGGAGCCGCGAGGTGAGGTCGACGTTGACCTGACCGGCCAGCGTCATCTTCATCACTTCCAGGGTCGCGTCGTCGGTGATGCGACGGCCGCCGACCAGACGGGGCTCGAGGCCGAGACGCTTGCCGAGCGCGGTCGCCTGCGGGCCACCACCGTGTGAGACGATGATGCGTTCGCCTTTGTCGACGAGCTGGCGCAGATCGGCGGCGATGGCGTCGAAGGCGGCGGAGTGGACCACCTCGCCGCCCAGCTTGACGACGATGTAGTCGTTGTAGGCGTTGGGGTCTTTGCCGTCTGGGCTCATGGCCATCCGCCCGGATCTTCCAGCGTCAGTCGCTCGTCGAGACCGAGCATGAGGTTCATGCTCTGGATCGCCTGGCCGGCGCCACCTTTGATGAGGTTGTCGGTGACCGAGAAGCAGCTCACGGTGCGGCGCCCGTCGGCGTCGAGGTCTTCGGCGAGAGCGAAGCCGACCTCGACATAGTTGGTGCCCGAGACGGCGGCCACTTCGGGCAGCCGCTTTTTCGGCACGCGCACGAAGGGATCGCCGGCAAATGCGTCGTGGAACAGCGACGAGAGCCGCTCTTTGGTGAGCGCGCCATCGACATGCGCAAACGAGGTGACGAAGATGCCACGCGACAAGGGCGCAGACACCGGCACGAAGCGCAGCTTCAGGTCACGCGCGCCTGCGGCATGCAGCGTTTCGGTGATCTCCGGGATGTGCTGATGCTCGAGAGGCTTGTAGGTGCGCAGGTTCACCGAGCGCGTCGGGTGATGGGTGGTTGCAGTTGGGACGACCCCGGCGCCAGAGGAGCCGGTGATGCCCACCGTCTCGACGCTGCCGGCGAGAAGACCCGCCCGCGCCAGCGGCAAGAGGCCGAGCTCCACCGTCGTCGCAAAGCAGCCGGGCGAGGCGACAAAGCGGGCTTCGCGAATGGCGGCGCGGTTGAGCTCCGGCAGGCCATAGACGAAGGTGCCGAGCAGCTCCACCGACGGGTGGGCTGCGCCGTAGTAGCGCTGGTAGGCAGCGGCATCCCGGAGCCGAAAGTCGCCGGACAGGTCGACGATGCGGGCGCCGGTGGCGATGATCTCCGGCACCTTGTGGGCGCTGACCTTGTGCGGTAGGCCGAGTAGCACCACGTCCATCCCCGTCGCTGCTTCGGCCGCGGAGAGGTTCTCGAAGCGGAGCTCGGTCTGCCCCTCGAGCTGCGGATGGGCCGCCGACAACGGCTCGCCGACAAAATCCACCGACGCCACGCGCACCAGCTCGACCTCGGGGTGGCGAAGGAGCCGACGGATGAGCTCACCGCCGCCGTAGCCGGAGCCGCCGATGACCGCTGCACGAAAACGACGCCCTGCTTGGGAAACCATGCCGCTCGTGTAACGCCTCGCAGACAAACGGTCAAGCAGCGACGGGGATGCAAGGACGCGGACAGAAAGCATGTCATGAACCCGGACCGAGGCGACGGGAGGGTTTGTGACATGCGTTCTAGTGCTAGGATGCGACCATGAGCGGAAATCCTTTGGTGATGTTCGAGTGGAGGACGCGCGACGCCAGCAGGCTGCGTGCCTTTTACAACGCGGTGTTCGACTGGAAGTATGGCGAGCCCGCGCCGACTGGCTGGCAGCCGGTCAAGACTGGCAAACGCAACCGCGTGGAGTCGGGCATCGTCACCATTCCGAGCGATCCGAACCTGCCTTCGGGGCTGATCTGCTTCTTTGGCGTCGACGATCTGGAGAAGGCCGAAGAGCGTGTGCGGGCCCATGGCGGGCAGGTGGTGCTGTCGGCGCGCGAGACGGCCAATGGCCGTTTTACCCTGTTCCGCGACGTGGATTTCAATCAGGTCGGGTTGTGGGAAGAGAAGAAGAAGGGCAAGGGCAAAGTCCTCGATCCGGTCAAGGTCGCCGAGCGGACCGCCCGCAAAGCCGCTCAAAAGTTGAAGAAGCAGGCCGAGCGCGTGGCCCGCGAGCAGAAGCGGGCACAGAAAGCCGCCGAGCGCGCCGCGGCCAAGGCGACCAAGAAAGCCGCCCAGAAGGCAGAGAAGACGGCGCAGAAGGCGCAGAAGGCGGCAAAGAAGGCGCAAAAAGCGACGCCACCGACGCCAGAAGAGCTCCAGCGCCAGACCCAAAAGGCGCACCAAAAAGAGCAAAAGAAGGCCGAGGCCAAGGCGGCCAAAAAGGCGGCTCAAAAAGCCGAGAAACACGCGCCGATCACCTCCGCCCCGACGCTGGTGCCCACCCCCGACAAGCGCTAGCTCGGCGGGCCAGAAGCTTCGTCCGAGCACCGATAAAACTCCAACTTGAGTTCCCCGGCCGAACGGGTGATGTAGAGGCATGAAATTTGGACGTTCGGGCTTCTGGACGGCGATCGCGGTTCCCCTCCTGTTGGTGATGGGGTGCGACAACGGTCGCGGCGGTGGCAAGCTCGACCAAGGCCTGCCCCTTTCCTACGACGCGGGGCCGCCCGATTTCGCCGGCGCCGACCTCGCGCAGTCAGGTTGTGCTGGGCAAGGCGCGGGCTGTTACACCGTCTATGCACACAGTGATCATGAGCTCTACAGCATCGATCTGCAGTCGAAGCAGCTCGTCGACGTGGGCCCGTTCCGTGCGCCGATGGTCATGGGAAGCGAAGACGTCATCACCGATCTGGCCGTCGCTCCCGACGGAACCATCTGGGTCATCTCCATCGGCAGCATCTACACCGCCAGTCCCACCGATGGTCACGTGACGCGCGTTGGCAGTCTCAACAACTGCGGCGATGTGTGCGTCGCCTTGTCTTTCACTCCCGACGGTAAGCTCTATACCGCCGACTTCCAGGGCGCGTTCTGCCAGATCGACATCACCACCTCACCGCCGACGGTGACCAAGGTGGTGGCGGCGCTGGCCAACAAGATCGCCGTCAGTGGCGACCTCGTCGCCGTCGCCGACGGCACCATGTACGCCACCGCCTACAAGCTCAACGACAGCGCCACTCAAACCAACAACATTCTCATCAAGATCAACCCAGCCACCGGCGCCGTCACCAACATTGGGCCCACCAGCTTCCCCAAGCTCTTCGGCACCGCGTTTGCCGACGGCAAAGTGTTCGGCTTCACCCACGACGGCACTGGCCACGTCATTACGATCGACCCCGCCACCGGCAACGGCACGCTCTTCGGCACCTTCCTCGACTCGACCTCGATGGGCATCAAGTTCGCGGGCGCCGGTGTCAACGCCTTGGTGTCGCCGATCCCGTGATTATTTGACGAAGTCGCTGTTGAAGGCGAAGCCGAGAACCAGGTAGGGGACGCCTTGGTTCACGTCGGCGCCGGTGCGGTAGCGGTGCTCGACGTACCAGTTGACGATGAGCAGCAGCGTCGGGCGGTTGAAGCGGGCGTTGCCGCGATCGAAGAAGGTGTACGCGGCCAAAGGACCGACTCGCATGTGCTCGTTGCTGAGCTTGCCGAGCGATTCGCCGGGGCGGAAATCGCTCTTCGCGTAGATCGGGTCAACCCAGGAATAGCGCACGCCGAGCGCGAGCTGCGCGGTGGGCTTGCTCTGGAAGCGGTGCAGGTAAATGAGGTCGAGATCGTCGCTGAGCACGAGCCCGTTGGCCGGCACCAGCGTGTCGAGCGTGATGTCGTACCAGACGGTGTCGCCGTTGTGCACGCCCATGTTGAAGTACTCGAGCGAGAAGCGGTTGCGGAGGACGACCGGGCCGAAGCGGACCTGGAACGTCGGCTCGAAGTAGGCGTGAAAGCCGGCCGGCGTGTAGTTGAGGCCGAGCTTGGCGTTGTTGGCCAGCTGGGTGTCGGAGTATTCCTCGACGGGGGAGCCGAACGACTGCAGATAATTGAAGGTGCCGAACCACTTCATCAGCTCGGCGCCGAAGCGCAGGCTCAGCATCGAGAACGGCATGACCTCGAAGGTGGGGCCGATCTTGATGAAGGCGGGGTTGATCTTGTAGCCGAGGCCGAAAAAGATGAGGTTGTCGCGGAACGCCGGGTGCTTGTGATCGTAGAGCGTCATGGCGAGGCCGGCGCGCACTTGCCACTCGAGGCCGAGGGGGTTGATGCGGCCGACGAGGAGGCTGCCGATCTGAAAGCGCAGCGGGTAGGGCGCCACCCAGGGGGCTTCCTTGGGCTTGACCTCGGGGACCTTCGACGGCGTCGCCTGACCAAAGGCGGTGCCGGCGACGCAACAGAGGAGCACACAGGTGATCCCGACGGTGGTCTTTAAAGGCCGCATGGCCCCCACGTTATCATGACTGACGCTAGGGCGCGCGCCAGCCGAATCTGGTATGGCTTTGTGGTCTAGGTGCGGGCCAGCTTTTGGGCGACCGCGGCGGCTTCGCGGGCACGGGCAAACACGGCTTCCTCGTCGACGCGCGGCGAGCGGCCGTTTTGTAGCACCAGCTCTCCGTCGATGAGCACGTGGCGAACCTTCCATGAGCCGCTCAACAGATGCGCTACCAACGAGCTGTTGTCGATGGGAGTCGGCGCGGCGTAGGCGACGGCAATGAGGTCGGCTGCGGCCCCTGGGGCGAGCTCGAACGGGACGCCGTAGTGCCAGGTGGCCAGCGCCCGACCGCGCTCGATGGCGCCGACGACGTCGAAGGTGTGATGATGGGCCGAGGCGAGGAGCTGCGACAGGCTGGCCTCAGCGAGCACGTCGACGCCAGCATGGCCGGAGCCGAGCACCGACTGCGTCCCAAAGCGACCTGGGCGCGCGTAATCAGCTCCGTCGGTCATGGCGGCGTGAGGCGCATGCGCCAGATACACGCCTGCATCGCGGAGCCGGGCGGCGTCGTCGTCGGAGAGGTACGTGCCGTGGGCGAACACCGACCCGGCGCGCACGAGGCCCCGGGTGGTCAGCCAGGCGGCTGCAGAAAAAAACGAATCGCGCTGGGCGTCGACGCTGTCCTCGGCGATCGGCAGATGGACTGCCGCACGATGACGCAGCGCCAGGTCGGTGAGCGCCTCGGCTGTCTGGTCAGATAGCAAGTTCGAGCCGCCAGCACCGACGAGGCCGCGAATACGTGCCCGTGGTTTGGCCGCCAGCGACGACAGAAATCGATCGGATTCAGCGATGCCGCGCCGTGGCTCACCGGCCGCACCGTCGGTGGTACCAAACGCCAACACCCCGCGCAGCCCGACTCGCTCGAGCGCCTCGGCGATGAGGTCGAGACTGCCGTCAGCGATGCCGCCGTCGAAGCCGCCGAACAGGTCGAACACGGTCGTCGTGCCGGCCGCAAGTGCGGTGAGCGCCGCGGCTTCCACCGTCGCTGTCAGTCGCTCCGCATCGAGAGCGCGGCCAAGCGGCGCCCAGCGCCGTTCGAAGCGCTGGACATGGTTGATGGGTTTTTCCCGAGGCGGTGCCATGCCGCGCTCCGCCCCGGTCCAAAGCTGGGTATGGGCGTTGACGAAGCCGGGCATGAGGTAAAGGCCCTGGCAGTCGATCACCGTCGCGCCGGCAGGCGGGCTGGCCGTGAGGCCCGAGATCTGACCGTTCTCGACGACGACGGTGAGCTGTCGCAGATCGGGCGGATCGAGACGGCAGACAGTGCCGCCAGTGAGCGCCAAGACCTCGCCGGCCTCGCCGCCAGCGTCTGTTTTCTTCTTGGCAGCAACGGTGCGTTTCATGGGTGGATTGGCCATCGGGCCGAGATTGTAGCCCAGTAGGCGCGCTTTCCCTTTCTAACCAAACGGTCCCGCCGCAAAATAAAGGCATGGCTCTCAACGCCCACGAGGAGCTGGTTCGCCTGCGCCGGGCTGGTATGTCGGTGGTGTTGTGCACCGTGGTTCGCACGCACGGCTCGACACCGCGCAAGGCCGGGGCGGCGATGGTGGTGAGCGCGCGAGGCCTCGAGGCTGGCACCATCGGCGGCGGCCGGGTGGAGAACGAGGTGCTGGCCACGGCGCAGGAAATGCTGGCGACGGGCGTGGCCGACACCAAGCTGGTCCGCTATCACCTCACCCACGAGCTGGCCATGTGTTGTGGTGGCGAGATGGAGGTCTTTCTCGAGCTGGCGCCGCCGCCGCCGTTGCTGGTGGTGTGTGGCGGGGGTCATGTGGCGCGGGCGCTGGTGCCACTGGCGAAGACGGTTGGCTTTTTACCGGTGGTCATCGAGGATCTGGCCGAGCTGGTCGCGCCGGGGCATTTCGCGGAGGATATTCGTGTGATCGACAGCTTCGATGTCGGCGACTGGGACCTGTGCCTCGACGAATCGACCTGTGTCGTCGTCGTGACCCGCGATCATGCGACCGACTTTCGCTTGCTAGAACAGCTTCTCGACGTGCAACTCGGCTACTTTGGCCTCATCGGCTCACGTCGCAAGATCGAGATGTTCCGTCGACGTCTCGAGCATCGTGGCCGGTCTTTGGAGCGCTGGCCGTCGGTGCACGCGCCCATTGGCCTCCACATTGGCGCCCAGACCCCTGAGGAGATCGCCGTCTCCATCGTGGCCGAATTGATCTCGGTGCGCGCAGAGGCCCGCAGATCGGGTAGTGTCGGCAACGCAACTCGTCTCGAGCCCGACAGGACGATCCGACGGCTCAGCGACAAAGAAACCCAGGAGCCCTCATGATTTACACGATCATCCTCGCCGCGGGCGAAGGCACTCGCGTCGGCAACAAGCCCAAGGCTCTCCTCATCGGCCCGCAGGGACGCAACTTCGTCACCACCATCGCGCATACCGTGCGTGAGGCCGGTGGAGGCGGGGTGTCGGCGGTGATCGGGCCGCCGCACGGTGACCTCGTCAAGAAGGGCCTGCCGCCCGGCGTCGGGGCCATGACCAATCCGCGGCCGGATCGCGGCATGTTGTCGTCGATCCAGTCGGGCATCGCCGCACTTCCCGCCAACGCCGTCGCCGTGCTGGTCTGGCCTGTCGACGTGCCCACCGTTCAGGTGGCCACCATCCGCGCCATCCTGTCGGCTGCGCCCGGCAAGCTCGTCGTTCCCACCTTCAACAAGAAGGGCGGACATCCAGTGCGCATCCCGCGTGATCGGTTCGGCGAGATCATGGCGCTCGACAACGAGAAGACTCTGAAGGACGTCATCGACGCCAAGCCCGAGCAGGTCGAGCGCCTCGCCGTCGACGACAAAGGCGTGTTGGTCGACGTGGACACTCTGGCCGATCTGGAAGCGTTGATCGGCACCAAGAAGTAGCCACCAAGCAGTAGCCACCAAGCAGTACCCACCAAGCAGTAGCCACAGTAAGTCTCTGTGCCACATAGCCCCCCGATGTAGTGCCATCTCCGTCGGAGACGTGCATTGACGATGGCCGAGAGTGCGGGCATCGTTTTACGATGAGCTTTGCTCTGCGCTTCCTTTCTGTCCTCGCCCTGCCTGCCCTTTTTCTCTCCGCCTGTGACCCACCACCCCTCATCGGAGGTGGTGACGGTGATGGAGGGACCGATCTCCGAGATCTGACGGGTGTCTCCACCGACGTCCTGACCATCTCGCCGCTCGACGCTGTGGTGACCATCACCAACGGCACGATCACTCCACTTGGCTACAGCGCGACCCTCAATGGGCAAAGCGTCACCGCGGCGTGGGCCATCAACCGCGGCGAGCTCGGCTCGATGGGCGCCAACACCGGCCAGTTCACGCCGCTCGGCGACATCGGCGGCAAGGGCATCGTCACCGCCAGCGTCAACGGCATCACCGCCTCCACGTCGGTGACGGTGAAGCTGGTGCAGACCCAAAACGGCGATCCGGCCTATCCGGCACCCGCACCGGGCCCAGGCGGCTACGGCGGTGTCGGTGGCAACGGGCCCGGCGGTCCAGCCTCTGGCACGCAGATCACGACGCTCGGCGGCACACCGACGGCAGATGCGGCCGTGCAGTGGCTCTACCCATACAACCACACCGTCTTTCCGCGCGGCCTTCTGGCGCCGCTCATGCAGTGGAATCCCGGCACGCACAACTTCGACTCGCTGCGCCTGCAGATCACCAGCAAGGCCAACACCTACTCCTTCGACGGCACCTTCGCCAAGCCAGGCGCCAAGCCGTTCGTGAACCTGCCCATCCCGCAGGACGTGTGGCGACGGGCCACTTTTTCTTCGGGCGGCGACGAGCTCACCATCACCGTGACGTTTGGCGAGGGCGCCAGCGCCGTCGGGCCGATCAGCGAACAATGGGTCGTCGCTGCCGGCACCTTGAAGGGCCTCGTGTACTACAACTCGTATGGCACGGCGCTCGTCATCAACTCCAACCGCAACGACAAAGCCGGCAACCAGTTCGGCGCGGCCACGCTGTCCATCAATCCGGGTAATCCGGACCCCGTGCTCGTCGCTGGCAAGCCGAGTGGTCTCGACGGCACCGGCTGCCGCGTGTGTCACTCGGTCGCCGCCAACGGTAGTCGTCTCATCACCCAGAAGTTCACCAACGACGACCAAGACTCGAGCCTGGTAGACCTCAAGAACAGCAACTCCGAGAGCAATCTCAGTGCCGGCAATGCAGCGTTCCCGGCCATGTATCCCGATGGCAGCCGTTTCTTCAGCTCGTCGGGTGGCATGCGCAATCCGGATCCCGCGGGCAGCAATCTGTATCTCTTGCCGGCCGGCACCAAAGTGGCCTCGCCGCCGGGCCTGCCCGCTGGCCTGCAAGCGGCGCTGCCGGCGTTCTCTCCCGACGGCAAAGTGCTGGCGTTTACCTTCTATGGCGGCACTGGATCCGACAAGGTCTCGCTGGCGGCCATGTCGTTCGACGCCACCAACAACAGCTTCGGCACCATCGACATGCTGCACAAGCCGGCCAACGGCCCTGCGCTGTGGCCGTCGTTCTTGCCGTCGTCGAAGGCCATCGTCTTCGAGAACGAGATCGAGACGCACGAGTGGGGTTTCACCCGCGGCGGCAACAAGGGCAAGCTGTGGTGGTTCGACATCGCGGCGCGCATGCCGACGGAGCTGACGCAGCTCAACGGCGGCAACTATCTGCCCACCAACGGCACGCACCCCGACGACACGCAGCTCAACTACGAGCCGACGGTGAACCCGGTGCCGTCGGGCGGATATGCCTGGGTGGTGTTCACCAGCCGGCGCATCTACGGCAACGTGGCCACGCAGGATCCGAAGCTCAGCGATCCCGGCGATTACGACTGGAAGAACAACGCCACGACCAAGAAGCTGTGGGTCGCGGCGATCGATCTCAACGCCACGGCTGGTGCCGATCCGAGTCATCCGGCGTTCTATTTGCCGTCGCAGGAGCTGTATGCCGGCAACTCGCGCGGATTCTGGACGGTGGATCCTTGCCACGCCGACGGCGCCACTTGCGAGACGGGCGACGAGTGCTGCGGCGGCTATTGCCAGCCGGGCGGTGACGCAGGCGCCTTGCAGTGCACGATGGTGGCGCCGATGTGCGCACACGAGTTCGAAAAGTGCGCCGTCGATGCCGACTGCTGCCCACCGTCGACAATCGACCCCGGGGCGATGCCGCTTCAGTGCATCAACAACCTGTGCGTCAACGGCTCGGCCCCCATACCATAGTTGCGGCTAGCGGCAATGCCAGTCACTTAGCGAACACTTGTGGCTGCGGTTTCCCGCGATGAGCTTCCATTTTCACAGGAGGTAGGAGTTTGGGGAGCCCACATCGCGGCTAGTCGGATCGGATCAAATCAGCCAATTCCCGTCGGAGATTCCTAGCTTAGAAACATTTCTTTCCGACTCCTTCCTCCCTCCTCCTGTGAAAAACGGAAGCGATTGTTTAGCCACCGACGCATGCATCG
>Ga0123336_10000127_pt1 | contig 75807 bp, 67 predicted proteins | sample SSSSmetaG_FD_96466 | JGI IMG/M metagenome (GOLD analysis project Ga0123336, IMG submission 96466) | Glacier valley bacterial and archeal communities from Borup Fiord, Nunavut, Canada, to study Microbial Dark Matter (Phase II) - ​SSSS metaG | ecosystem: Environmental > Aquatic > Freshwater > Ice...
CATCTGCAAAGTCCATTTTATGTATATAAAGACTTCCTTCATTTAAACCATATAACTGATTATCAGTTAGATTCTCAATAAATATGTTATTCACATTTTCTTTGATTAGATCAGCATAAGAAAATTTTAGTCCAAATTTGTTACCTTTTTTAGAAGAACTATCATCTAGTATAACAGCACAATAATTCGCACCTACTGTACCAATCACAACATCCTCAATCAAAGGTATAAGTTTATCTATATCAGAATTTGTTCCCATATACTGATTTATGTCATATAGCATAGAAAACATAGCCAATTCGTCTTTAGCAGAGGCCAACTGGCTTTGTATATTTGCTACTTCTGTTGATAAAGACATAAATAATTCAATCCCTGCCTCAATCTTTTCTCCAATCATTTGTACCACCAACCTCTCTTTAGTACACCCGATATGTTTTTAATATACTTACTTTATAATATAAAAGTTAAATTAATTAATTTCAATACAATATTTCAATGAAAATTTTGAATGAAAATTAGTATATCATCTAAAAATTGCAAGAATTGAACATTACTAGATACTTATGTTTAAATATGTTATATTTTAGTGCAAGAAAATTTTATTTATTAATACAAAAGAATAAGATCCAATGCATAAAGCCTATAGGTTCATTAACCTATAGGCTTTAATAGTCTTTAATAGCTTTTTGAAAAATTACTCTGCATCATATAATTTAACTTCTTTATCTAACTTATAAAATTTGTGTTGTTCCCCAAATTTAAAAATTCCAACTTTGTTTGAATTCGGATAAATAATTGTCTCAGGTGAATGTACAAAATCAATATCCAAATATGTAAGTTTTTCTGTCTGAGACTTGTTTATTATTTTATGTGCTCCATTTGAAGATGGTGGACATACAATAACATCGCCCTCTTTTATTTCCTTTTCGCCTTCTGGTGTTAATAAAATTCCATTCCCAGAAATAATATAAAAAATTTCCTCATCTCTAAGATGATAATGATAAGGAAAATTAGATTTTGAAGGTGGAATTTCATAAAAGGCTACATAGCTCTGATCTCCAAGTTTTCTCTCTGTAACTTCATACTTGTAAAATTCAAAAGGTTCATGATCATCCCTATGCTTTACTTCAATTTCTTTTTTGTTAGTTATTAGTATTTCTCGTTCATTCATCCTGTAATCTCCTTTATTGATTATTTTATTACAATATATTCCTCTTAGCAATATATTTATTTCCATTTTTTACTCTACCTTCCTTAGTAAGGGATTTGATGGTGAAACGGTAACATTTGCATGAGTACTTAATTCCAGACATAGTAAAATATGCTGTAGAATGCCTACATTGCGCCACGGATGGCAAATCCTTAAATTAATAATTCAGATATACTGTGAATTATCCTATCAGGTATTATCTGAGATTTATCTGGAAGTCCATTCTTTCTATAATCATTCCATATAGAATAAATACCAACTTTTTGAGGAGCTTCTATATCCCAAACCAAATTATCGCCTACCATCCATACGTCATTTGCTTTCAGCCCTAATTCATCTAATACAAGTTGAAAAACCCTAGTATCTGGTTTTCCAAATCCAACCTCTTCCTCAATAAAACATCTTTCGAAGTAATCCGAAAGACAAAACTTATTAATTTTTCCTCTTTGTTTTTCAGAAGTACCGTTGGTTATTAAGACCATTCTAATTTCCATAGATTTCAAATGTTTCAATGTAATTAATGAATTTGGAAACAAACAAATGAGGTCTTCTTGCATCTTACTATAGCTATCAGCCATTTCGTAGGCTCTTTCCTCATCGTAGTATTCTAGGTTTTCTAAAGACATCTTAACAATATCTCTTCTTGCTCTTTTCATATCCATTCTTCCAGATTTATGCCTTTTCGCATCTCCCCAATACCATTTTCTAACTCTATTAATGCTATCTAATAAAATGTCTGCATCAAAATGTGTATCATTATGTTTAACAAATATAGATGTTGCCTTTTCCCATGCAATTTCTGCAGCTCCATCAAAGGATATAATCGTATCATCTAAATCAAATAAAATAGCCTTTGGTAGCATTGCCTAACCCCCTTTGACCGTAATTCATTTACTTCTTATCCCGCCAAGGATGGCGGGCTTTAACATCGAATTGCATATAACGTCCCGCGTCTCCGACGTCCTTGAATGGTCTATTTAGGATGACCCACGTTAATGCGCAACCGCGCCATCATAAAAACCAATATAATATAAACTTTCTTTGTGAGTCAAAAGCGTTTTGTAAATTACTCTTTACTTATTCAACTCTTGGAAGTTCTTTGAACCACTCAGTAATTTCATCACCTGATATCGCCTTATCTACGTCATAATAAACCCCACTTATATTTACATAATTACCGGTGCCCGTTATAGTTAAAACGTCTTTATCATCCACATAAAAGGTATAAAAATAGTTATAACCAGTTCGAAGCCCTTGATCAAATGATTTGCGATAATTTCTATTATTTATGGAATTAATAAGCTTTTTAATCTTAACTGTATTGTCTGTAGAAACAGCACTTCCATTGCTTCCATTACGCATAAATACTTTAGTAATATTTATTTCATTTTTTCCTAAAAAATCCTCAAAGTTCTTTGGCATAATATAATCCCAACCTATAAATAACAAAGAAATGCTCACAAGAAGTACTATCACTGATAAAATAATTAATACTCTATTTTTCATTGTTTTAACTCCTTCATAAATTCTTCAACTAACTTATATATTGCATATATAACTCTTCAAAGGCACACCAGAGCAAATCCGAGCAGGACGCGCGGCCTTTCGGTGCATATCATCTAATGGTTTCATCTCCACACCCATGTCGTGAATGACAATAATATTAGTGTCGTTTGCGACGTGGTGTCATGAAAGGCCTTTCTAGATGATAAGTTTATCTATATGAAAATTATAACATTATTACCAAAATACTAACAAGTGAAATGCATTTTTATAATATGCGATAGTGGAATCATACTACGATTAGACAAAATAAATCTTTTCAGAGCATTAAAAAAAGGCCGGTTCTGATTTTAGCTCATATTTTCATAATTACCATTTTAAAAAATAATTTCCAATTGAAAAACATGGCAAAGAGCATTTGCAGAACACTTGGTTCAAAACAGCCCAATAGTCAAGAAGTATAATACTGCTTTTGTATTGACAACTTATATAAATAGTATTACTATAAAAGTACACCCCACCCCATAGGGGGGTACTTAGCAGGAGGGAAAAACATGAATAATGAACAAAAACAAGCATTGCAGTCTATGAAGGTTGCAAAGGGTCAAATAGAAGCGACAATTAAGATGATGGAAGATGGAAGGTACTGCGTTGATGTATCTAACCAGATTATAGCCGCCCAGTCACTTTTGAAGAAAGCTAATATGCTGATTTTGAAACAACATATGAATCATTGTGTTACTGAGGCATTTCAACATGATAATGGAAGAGAAAAGGTAGACGAAGTAATTGAACTTCTTGGAAAGATAATTGGAAAGTAGAAGACTTGTTAAAATAGAAGGAGTGGAGATATATGGCAACTAAGTCATTTAATATAGAAGGAATGACCTGTACAGCCTGTGCAAAAACAGTTGAAAGAGTAACTAAGAAATTGCCAGGTGTAACAGAATCAAACGTAAATTTTGCTACTGAAAAACTAAATATAAGTTTTGACGAAGCTACGGTTTCTGAAGTTGATATTCAAGCAGCTGTTGAAAAGGCGGGATATAAGGCTCTTGTTCAGTCATTAAACAAGACTATGAAGATAGAGGGGATGACTTGTGCATCCTGTGCTAAAGCCGTGGAAAGGGCTGTTGGAAAGCTAGATGGAATCGTGGAAGCGAACGTAAATCTTGCTACAGAGAAATTAACACTGCATTATGAACCATCTAAGGTGAAGGTATCTGATATTAAAAAGGCTGTAGAGAAGGCTGGATATAAGGCGCTAGATGAAGAAATCACTGTTGACGTAGATAAAGAAAGAAAAGAAAAAGAAATTAAACTTTTATGGAACAAGTTTATTATTTCGGCTATTTTTACTGTACCACTACTTATTATTTCTATGGGGCATATGCTTGGACTCAAACTTCCTGAGTTTATTGATCCAATGATGAACCCAAAGGTCTTTGCTTTATCTCAACTGCTGTTGGTTTTACCAGTTATAATTGCTGGAAATAGATTCTATAGAATTGGCTTTAAGACTTTGATTAAAGGAAGCCCTAACATGGACTCTCTAATTGCAATAGGTACATCTGCGGCTTTCCTTTATGGAATATTTGCCATAGTACAGATTTTTATTGGTAACGTAGAATTTGCAAAGGACATGTATTTTGAATCAGCAGGAGTAATTATTACTCTTATTACTCTTGGTAAATACCTGGAATCCGTTACTAAGGGGAAGACCTCCGAAGCTATAAAGAAGCTAATGGGACTTGCTCCAAAAACGGCTATTCTCATAAGAGATGGTAAGGAAGTCGAGACTCCTATAGAAGATGTAGAAGTAGGCGATATAATAGTAGTTAAGCCAGGTGAAAGAATGCCTGTTGATGGTGAGGTTGTTGAAGGTATTACATCTGTAGATGAATCAATGCTTACAGGTGAAAGTATGCCAGTAGAGAAGGTTATTGGAGATAGAATAATAGGTGCAAGCATAAATAAAAATGGTACTATAAAATATAAAGCTACTAAGGTTGGCAAAGATACTGCCCTAGCTCAAATCATTAAGCTGGTGGAAGATGCCCAAGGCTCCAAAGCTCCAATTGCGAAGCTCGCAGACGTTATTTCGGGGTACTTTGTTCCGATAGTTATTGGCTTGGCAGTAATTTCAAGCTTGGTATGGTTTATTTCTGGAGAAACGGCAGTATTTTCACTTACGATATTTATATCAGTTTTAGTAATTGCCTGCCCGTGCGCCCTTGGTTTAGCCACACCTACAGCTATTATGGTTGGTACCGGAAAAGGGGCAGAACATGGTGTTTTGATAAAAAGTGGGGTAGCTTTGGAAACTGCACATAAAATTCAGACTATTGTGTTTGATAAAACTGGAACTATTACAGAAGGAAAGCCTAAGGTTACTGATGTAGTTACTGTGAATGGTTTAGATAAGGATTACCTTCTGCAGATAGCAGCATCAGGAGAAAAGGGTTCTGAACACCCACTTGGTGAAGCTATTGTCAAAGGGGCCGAAGAAAAAGGCTTGGAGTTTAAGGGATTGGATTTTTTTAAAGCTATACCAGGGCTTGGCATTGAAGTTAGCATAGCTGGAAAGACAGTTTTATTAGGTAATAGAAAATTAATGACAGAAAGTAATATTTCAATGGAAGATTTAGAGGCCACATCTAATAAGCTTGCAAGTGAAGGTAAAACGCCAATGTATATTGGAATAGATGGCAAGATGGCTGGAATTATAGCTGTTGCCGATACCGTGAAAGAAAGTAGTAAGAATGCAATTGAAAAGCTTCATAAAATGGGGATAGAAGTTGACATGATTACTGGTGACAATAAAAGAACGGCAGAAGCTATAGCTAAACAGGTTGGAATAGATAGAATTTTAGCAGAAGTTCTTCCTCAAGAGAAGGCGAATGAGGTTAAAAAGCTTCAAGCAGAAGGTAAAAAAGTCGCTATGGTCGGCGACGGTATAAACGATGCTCCGGCATTAGCCCAAGCTGATATAGGCATTGCAATTGGCTCTGGAACTGATGTGGCAATGGAATCAGCTGACATAGTTCTTATGAGAAGTGATTTAATGGATGTGCCTACTGCTATTCAATTAAGCAAGAACACCATAAAAAACATTAAGCAAAATTTGTTCTGGGCTTTTGGTTACAATACATTAGGCATACCAGTAGCAATGGGAGTTCTTCACCTTTTTGGAGGACCACTATTGAATCCTATAATAGCAGCAGCAGCCATGAGCTTTAGCTCAGTTTCCGTACTGTTAAATGCATTAAGATTAAAAAGATTTAAACCTGTAAGATAGCACTATACAGCCTGAAAAGCAGCGGGCGGAATTCTGGGAATATCATAATCAATTATTCCATTATACCAGCCGCTAATTCCATCCTTTTTTATGAGATAACCCTTTGAGGTTTTCTTTATAATTGATAATTTATCCCCGATGTTTACGGGTAATCTGTAGTCAGTGTAGTCATCACACTTTGCATTTTCACCGAAACTGACAATATAATCATTGTGGATCCAAAGACGATAACCTGATGATTTGTGTTCGACGAATGAAAATTCTTCGCCTTTTTCAAGTATTGTAATTTTGTTGTCAGTATAACGAATATTGATTGAGACTGCTGATTTTTCTTGTGGTGTTTGTGCAATGGTAACTGAAAAATCATCATAAAATTCATATGATATATCTTCGGAATCAATATCTGAAATGATGAGCGCATTTAGTTGTCCGTCACGTTTGAGACCACAACCGCCGTCAATACTTATAATTTTCTGCTTTTTATTTATAATTGGATTTGAGGATGCAATTTTATCGTTATAAAGCGTTACCGGCCAGTGACCAACGACAACATATTTGTTAAATTTTAAGCCATTTTCCATGAAAGCATCATTTTTTAGATATGTAAACACATCTGTTTCTTCGAAAGAATCAATATCATTCGATGGTAAACCCCCATGAACAAAAATATAGTTCTGTGTTTCAATAATTGTTGGAAGTCTACGCAGAAAGTCAAACTCTTCTTTAAATCTTATACTAATCTGTTCTTTTGCATTCGGAATATCAGTTGAACTATGAATATTAATATTTAGTTCATTGAACATATCCAGAAAGAGGCAACCTCCCCAGATTTTTTTCATTTTATTGACGTACTCAAAAAACTTTACACTGTTTTCGGTGCTGTTATTATCTAGCATTAAAAGTCTGTGTGCATCTACATTTCCCATGAGCGGGTAAACCGTATAGTTTTTACATAACTGCATAACATAACGAAGTGTTTTAAGGCATAATGGTCCTTTTTCAATTATATCACCCACAATAAATAAGATATCATTGCTTGTAAAACTTACCTTTTTTAAAATATTTTTCAGATGATAATAATGACCGTGAATATCGCTCGTAACAATCATTCGTTTATTTGAGGGTATGTTTATTTTTTTGACTGTCGTTTTCATCGCATTACTCCTATTGTAAATTACTAGTATGATAAAACTATAGTAAAATAATATTGGGTGGACCTCAATTCCAATACTATGTAACCAATTATTGGTAATATAATAGCAAACGTACGTTCGCTTGTCAATACTTATGTAATTCTTGATGAATACAGAAAATAGACAATACTTTCGCCAAATCACATGAATTCATTCAACAAAAAAAGACCGGGCGATTAGTATACTAATTGTCCCACCTATTATAGAAGGTTCTATTCTGCTTATGCACATTGTTCAGCAGGTTCATCCTGAAAGATATTGTTCAAAAAGTCTAACCGTTTTATAAAAAACCTTGAAATCGAACCAACTATCAAAGCGGCAAGTACTGTTCCTTCTCTCAAACCCGTTATGTTACCTAAAAATATCAAAGATGTTAAGATTGATATAGTAACTAAAGATATATCAAAAAGTGTCTTTACAGTTCCGAAATCCTTTCGAAGCTTTGATGAAATAGCTTTAACAAGCGCTTCGCCTGAAAGCATAATTACATTTGCCAATACCTGAATGCTTATGCCTAATCCAATAAAAACGCAGCCAAGCAATAAAACAATAATTTGTGAAAAATAATTAGTTGGATTTAAGTAAGTTAATATGGACATAAAAAAATCAATAAAGGAACCGAGTGCAAAAGATATTACAATTTGGAGGAATTGGACCTTTTGAAAATCCTTTTTTAATATAATAATTTGTCCAATAAGCATAATCAAGTTGACAATAAAAGTAGTTTGGCCAAAACTCATGGGAAAAATAAAGCTTAATACATAAGGTGCACTGGAAATTGGTGAAGTACCTAATCCAGCCTTAGTTGCCAAGCTAATCCCTAATGCACTAAAACACAGACCAATGACGAAAAACGTATATCTTTTAAATAATTCAGATTTTGACATTTAAATAATTACCTCGATTTCTACAATTTAAGTGTGAGCGTTTCAATAAATATTTTTAAGCATAAAAAGAGAACCTTCATTTTACTGCTCAGAAGATTCTCTAAATCTTATTTAATCAAATTTAGAAAAGACAACACGACATAAATGACTTTATAATTATTATAATACTATGTGTTTGATTTGTAAAATTGCTATTAGCCCTGATTTCTTGAAAGTATGACTGCAAAGGAAGTCTGCAAGGTTAAACTCTTCTTGGCGGAATTAAAAGAACTGCCCAGAAGGGTTTTATTAAATTTCATAAGCTAGCTATGCCACATATGGTACTTCGTAGACGGTTAGACGAAAAAATACACAACTTCCATAGAATTTGAATATGTACAAGGAATATTGGATATGGACTTGACAATGAAGATGAGAATATAATTGCAATATGCAAAAGTGTAAAAACATGCATTGAAGAATGTCTTTTTCTTAAGCCTTAAATTACAAATGATCTATAATAAAGTTACAAAAAGGAGCTTTATGAATATGAAAAAAAACAATTTGGTATTTTTAATGACAGACCATCAAAGAGCTGACAGTATACACATGATTCAGGATGGTAAGGAAATAACACCGAACTTGAATAAGCTTGCAAAGGAGTCTACGGAATTTGCTAGGGTCTATGATGCATGTCCTCTTTGCGTACCAGCTAGGACAGCATTGGCTACCGGTAAAAATCCTATAAAAAGTGGTATGATTTTGAATGATGTTCCTGGCGCAATAGCGCAGAATCATAAAACCATTCATGAATATTTTAATGACATGGGTTATGACGTTGCTCATGTAGGAGTACATCATATCAGAGTGAAACCTGACCTTAAGGAAAGGCTTGATTTTAAACTATGGATTGATGAAGACAGCTATAATGAATATGCAGATAGTAAAGGTATAGATATAAAAAGGGATAATGCCAACACAACAATGGTAGATGAGATGCAGGAAGGCCAATATGTAAAATTCAGATATTCGAATGCTAAATGTTCAGTATGGAATAATGAATTTGAGGATTTCAAGGATGTATATTTTACAAGAAAAGCAGTTGAGTTCTTGCAGGAGGAACACTCCAGACCTTTTGCACTCTTCCTTTATCTGTGGGCACCTCACCCTCCTCTTAATGTACCAGAGCCCTATGCTTCCAAGTTTAATCCCAATAATCTTGACCTGCCTAATAATGTAAAAATGCCCTCAAAAGGAGAACCAGCAATAAGAAGAAAAGGTATTGCGGCTCAACTGGCAGAAGGTATTTCAATAGGTGAATGGAAAAAGATATGGGCTACTCATCTGGGCTTGGTGAATATGGCAGATGCGCAGATAGGACTGGTTTTGGACACCCTAAAAGAAAAAGGGCTCATGGATGATACCGCTATTGTATTTACATCTGATCATGGTGAACATTTGGGACAACATGATATGTACCAAAAAATGGAGATGTATGAACCTGCAGTACGAGTTCCGGCGATTATGAAAATTCCAGGAGGAAAGACTCAGATTATTAAAAGTGCCATATCTCATCTGGATTTCCTTCCAACACTACTGGATGTAATGGGAAAAGAAGCAGACCAGGAGTTTGAAGGTACTTCACTGAAGAACTGTATTATGACTGGTGAAGATGAACCTGAAAAGGATATTTTTTCAGTTTATTGTGGGAATCATAAAAAAGGCGATATTCGCAGAGCAGTTATATCAAGTAAATATAAATATATATATGATTCAACAGAAGAAGCTGAATTATATGATCTTGAAAAGGATCCTCTTGAGATGGACAACCTTGCCTTAAATGAGAAATATGCAGGTATTCTCAAAGAAATGCATGATAAATGCAAGACCTGGGGAGCAAATTATGGAGACTATATATCCTACTAAAATATAGATGAGAAGTAAGTAATAAACTTGGAAAGCAATTATTATAAAATATATAATAGAAGCATAAGGGAGTATAATCCCTATGTAGTTAATTTATTATGGCCTTGGAGGTATATATTGTATGAAAAAAAGACCAAATATTCTAATATTTAACCCAGACCAATTCAGAGCTGATGCACTAGGCCTCTTTGGTAACCAAGCTTCAATTACACCGAACTTAGACAAGGTTTGCCAAACTGATGGAGTATCCTTCAGAAATGCCTTTTGTCAGAATCCGGTGTGTACGCCAAGCCGTTGCAGCTTTATGAGTGGCTGGTATCCTCATGTAAGGGGACACAGGACTATGTATCACATGATGAATGAAGATGAACCTGTGCTTTTAAAAACATTAAAGGATGAAGGGTATTTTGTCTGGTGGGGTGGGAAAAATGACCTTACACCTGGTGATAAACCTATAGATGCATATTGCAACATCCGCCACGAAGCAGATAAGTCAATCAAGCCTGATCTTCACGGGATACCAGGATGGCGTGGCCCTAAAGATAGTGATAATTTTTATTCATTTTATGCTGGTAAACTTGATAAGAAAGATGATGAGATTTATCATGATTCTGACTGGGATCATGTGTTGGCAGCGATAGACTTCATAAAAAACGCTCCTGAGGAACAGCCTTATTGCATATATCTACCTATAAACTACCCACACCCTCCATATGGAGTTGAAGAACCATGGTATAGCATGATACAGCGTGAAAAGATACCTGAACGCATTCCGACTCCTGATGATTGGAGTGACAAACCAAGTATACTTAAGGGTATATTTGAAAGGCAAAATTTGAAGGGATGGTCTGAGGATAGATGGACTGAACTCAGGGCTACCTATCTGGGAATGTGCGCAAGGGTTGACAGCCAGTTCGGTTTGCTGATGGAAGCCTTAAAGACTGCAGGTAGCTACGATGACACAGCAGTGTTTGTACTTAGTGATCACGGGGATTTTACAGGGGATTACGGATTGGTTGAGAAAGCGCAAAATACTTTTGAAGATGTACTTGTAAATGTTCCATTTATTATCAAACCACCTGCTTGGATCAATGTTAAACCACGAATTAGTGATGCTTTGGTGGAACTTATAGATTTCTCTGCAACGGTTGAAGATATTACAGGTATTAAGCCTGGACATACTCACTTTGGAAAATCTTTGCTGCCCCTGATTTCGGGTCAAACTGATATTCACAGGGATGCAGTATTTTGTGAAGGTGGGCGTCTCCATGGTGAAACACAATGTATGGAACTTGATAGCGGGAGCAGTGATAATGAAAATGGTCTATACTGGCCTCGTGTGAATCTGCAGAGAAGTGAAGGACCTGAACATACAAAAGCAGTGATGATTCGTACAGAAAAATACAAATATGTGCGCAGGTTTTATGAGAAGGATGAGTTATACGATTTGGGAGCTGATCCTAGTGAACTTCATAACCGTATAGAGGACCAGACATTGTCAAATGTTTTGAGTGAACTTAAAGAAAGGCTTTTAACCTTTTATCTTGAAACCTGTGATGTAGTACCACTCAAAACTGATCGTAGATGATTATGCCATTATATTCCTGAAATAATATAACTCAAAGAAAAGTTTATCAAACTTACTAATAAAATTTAGAATTAATGGTATACTAGTCTAGGAGTGATTTATTTGTTGGAATTTTGTAAATGCGGATCGTTAATAATAAACGGGCAATGCTCTAAAAAAGGCTGTGTTTTTGCGATCCAGAACGAAGACGGTGTTGTTAAAAAGGTGTCACCCAAAAAAGTGCGCACCGCAACTAAAAGCACAACTAAAAGTGCTAGCCCTAGAAAGTCAAAGTCATCAAAGTGCATTACATATAATCTTTATGAAACAAATGAAGAAGAAAAGGATAATGCACAAGAGTAAGCTTAGACAATAACTATATTGCGTCGCCCATTGCTTCTGGCGGTGGACTGCAGATATGTATGCAAAAAACTCCTTCTTGGCAAAATTATTAATATAATGCCAAGAAGGAGTTTTTTGATTTTTAGTTTAACTCCAGGTTAACCTTTCCAGTGCAATATGACTACGATACCATTCATCTTTTTGCAAAAGCTCTTCAGGGGAGCCCGCATTTTTTACTCTGCCATTTTCAAGAATAACTACTATATCGCAGGCAATCATTGAGGATAATCTATGAGATATAGATAATATGGTATGGGCACTGCTTGCTCTTTGTAATACAGAAACAATTTTTTCCTCTGTAATAGAATCAAGATTCGCCGTGATTTCGTCAAGTAGTAAAATGGGGGGATCTGTTACAATCGCCCTAGCGATTGACAAAAGCTGTTTTTGTCCCTGAGAAAAGATCGTACCGCTTTTTACCTGAGTGTTATAACCATTTTCCAAAGACAATACATAATCTGTCAGCCCCACAAAATCTAAGGCATTTACGATTTGATCCATTGTAATGCTTTCGTCCTGAAGGCTTATTTGATCTGCAACTGTTCCATTTATTGAATGAAAGCTTTGGTCCACATATCCGAATATCTTACATTTCTCTGAATTTGGTATGTCATAAACATCTATTCCATTTATTGAGATGCTTCCAACTGTAGGTTTAAGAAGTCCCATTATAAGCTTAAACAACGTTGATTTGCCCACACCTGTTCTTCCCACAAAGGTAACCTTCTCCTGAGGGTTTATATTAAGGTTGATGTTTTGTAATATATCGTTACCATCCTCATAATAAAAGGTTATGTCATTAAAGGATAACTTTACTGTTTCACGGCTGGGGACAATATCTCTGGCCTTTAGATTGCTATTCTTACAGTCATCTTCTTCATGAGTGTAAAATTCATTTACTCGGTAAATACCTGATATTGCCTGCTGAATATTTTGAAGCTCCATACCTAGATTTTCAATAGGTGTAAATAGGTTGGAGATTAATTCAATTGATGCGGCAACCATACCCAAGGAGATACCTAAAAAGTTTAGCTGCTTGGAAGAAAGTATTACTATTACGGCAATAACAACTGCGCGAATAAGCTGGATTATGGGGGAGAACACAGCATCATAAAAATTTACTTTTTCAACAGTTCTATAGTTGTCTAGTAAATACTTTTTAGTTATTTTCCATGTAACTTTCCTTGCTAAAGGATTTAATCATCTGCACATTTTTTAAACTTTCGGCAATATGATTATTAACCTTGGCAACTAGGACTCTGTTTTCAATTTGAGCCTTTAACATTCTTTTCTGGAAAAGTCGAGTAATACCATAGATAAGAGGCAATAGAAGCAAGGTAATGATACCAAGCTTTGAACTGAATATCCAAATGGAAACCACAATTCCTAGAACCTTAAAGCAGTCAACCATCATTCCGGTAATACCACTTGTGAACATGGAGTTGATTGCATCTACATCATTAGTAAACCTTGACACTACAGCGCCAGATTCATTGGAGGAAAAAAACATTGTATTTATCTTTTCAAGCTTTACCATCATTTCGATTCGTATTTCCTTGGTAATCTTTTGCCCTAATATTGTAAGTATGGCTTCTTTCATAAAATCAAAGATGCCAATAAAGAGCAACACACTAAGGTAAGCGATTGCAAAGGTAAGCAGTCTGTCACCGCTTTTGGGAACAAGATTGTAATCTATCACGTGTTTTAAAATCTGAGGAGGAACTAAGCTTGCGGCGACAACACCAAAAATGGCCAGAATGAGCAATATATCAAACTTGATGTTGCTTTTTAATACCTTGGTGATAGATTTTTTTACCAGACTATTTTTCATTATTCTCACCGTCCTCTGTACATTGTAAAGTAAATATCGTCGAATAAAGTTCAGAGCATTTCATCATTTCATCATGAGTTCCATAATCAGCTGTTTTATTATCTTCAAGTAGAATAATTTGATCAATTTTGCTGAAAACAGCTAATCGGTGAGAGATAAGAATAATTAAACTGTTCTTATAATTATTTTTCAGATTTTCGATAATTTTTTCTTCGGTTTTCATATCAACTGCTGAAAAGGGGTCATCTAAAATAATAATTTTGTTTTTCTTTAGCAAGGTTCGAGCTAGTGCTATTCTAGACTGTTGACCTCCGCTTAACCTGATTCCACTGTTGCCAACTAGAGTGCTCTCGCCATCAGGCATTACCCCTAAATCAGCATCAAAGCAAACATCCTTTAAAACGGATTTAATATCCTGATTTTCTCCAAGAGTAATATTGTTATAAATTGTATCAGAAAGTAACTGAGGCTTATGTCCTAAGTAAGAAATCATTTGACTTCGCTCATACTCAGAGTAATCTCTAAGTTCTTTGCCATCAATTTTGATGTTGCCAAAATAGGGATATAACCCAAGCAAGGACACACCGAGGGTTGATTTACCGGAAGCAATAGAGCCTGTCACACCGATGATTTTGCCCTGATTACCTTGAAAACTGATCTTTTCAATAATATTTTCCTTGCCAGTTGGATAGCAAAAACCGAGATTTTCAACAGAAAGCTTAGTAGCAGCATTATCAATATTGCAATTAGTAGCTTTGCATTCATATTCACTAAAATATGGCTTAATTCGTTTCCAGGATACTTGTGATTTTTGAACAGAATTAAAGAGCTTAGCCGCTTTACTTGCCTTATTTGCCATTAAAGCAAACATGGTTATATATGTTGAAAAATTACCAACAGTCCAGCCCCCATTAATTACTTTTGTACCACCAAGGTAGATTACTGTAATAACTCCAAGCATTGCAATAACATTGTAAATAGGCTGCATGGAGTTTTCCAAAATATTGGCTTTAATGGCCTTGTTTTGTAAATCTTCCAAATTAGCATTATACTTTACTCTATTTTTAGCTTCAATACCGTTTACACGATAGAGTATGGCATTTTCAATTGCATCATATGTGATATCAGTGACCTCGCTGCTTTTTTTCCTAAAGTCAATGGAATATTTGTAAATAATGCTTTTCAATTTTTCAGCAAGGACCATTGCGGCTGGGATAAAGATTATAGACACTAAAGTTATTTTTGCATCATATACCAAAAGAGATATGAGATAGGAGGCCATAAGTACGCCAGTATCAAATATTTCTGTTGTGAATTTTCGCATGCCCTCAACGCAGAGATCAACGTCAGAAATTGCCCTGGTCATTAAGTTACCTGTGTTTTCGTCGTCCAACTCAGCAGTGCTTTTATTCATTATGTTATTGTATATCATGAGCCTCATTGTAGCACTGGTGCTGTTTGCAAAGCGTCTTATGTAAAATCGTTTAAAGTAGCGTAGCAACTGAATTGCACCGATAAGGCCAACAAAGGTAGCCGCCAGCATTACAACAGAGGACTGGCTGTCACCTCTGACAATGGAGTCAATTAGCTTACCTTGATAGATAGGACTTAATATTGCAGAACTGTTAAAGGTAAGTCCAAATATTACAATACAGGCTACTACAAATTTCTCTTTTTTCCAATAGTTAATTATTTTATCAGGATGCTTAATTGGTTCAATCTTCAACTTTGCCATAGTAATCAGCCTCACTTTTCTTTATGTTAACAAAATTCTCTATACGTTCCTTTTTGCTTTTTACATAAAGCTCATTCAATACCTTAATAAATACTTTTTTTTCATCTTCATGAATGCCTTCAAGGAGCCATTCATAAAAGAAGGATTCTACAGAAGATGTGGCATTTTTAATCTCATCTGCCTTATCTGTCGCAAAAAGTCTTTTCGAACGTTTATCATTTTCATCCTGTATTTGGTAAATATAGCCTTTCCTTTCGAGGTTTGTAATCATGCGAGAAACCGCGGACTTGTCGATATTAATAATATTTCGTAGCTTTTCCTGGCTAATTCCTTTATTTTTACGAATATAATGCAAGCACTCATATTCGGATGCACCAAGATCTATACCTTTTAAACTGGAATTTGCATATCTGTGTGCTACACGACAGATTTTTGAAATATATCTTTTTGATAGATCCAAAAGTATGTCCCCCTCTTTGGTTTAGTTGATATGTCAACTAAACCAACAATAGCACGACATAGTTGATATGTCAACTATGTCGTGCTATTGTTGTAGGACATAAATTACAAATTTTCATAGGTTTATCTTGAAAAAATAAACTTAATAAATGGCAAACAACCTAAGCAAAAAAAATTGCTAAATAATGATAACTGAAGTCTATTTTTAAAGAATTATCTAATTAACCTTTATAAATTGTCCTTTTTCCATGGCTATATGACCGGACTGATAAAGATTGTTATCTATGGTCAAAACAACTCTTTGTGAATTATAATAGTGACCAAAAGTGTTCGCAATGCTTTGAAGGATAAGCCCTTCATATAAAGCTCCAGCATTTAGCTCAGTTGAAAAGGCACTGTTTAAATCAATATAAACCATATTATCTTTATTTAGGTATAAACTATTTATCTTCGTATTTGTGGTAAATACTTTGCTATTATTATTGTTTACTATTTCTTTATAAGCTACCTCTAACACTTTTCTGGTTATATCATTAGTCTTAAAGCTTATGTCCTTACTTGTAGAATTTAACTTATCATTATTGGGATTAGGGTAGTAGAAGTTAATTTTTTGTGTAAATGAAACATTCTCCTCAATTTTGCTAAGTGAAGAGGTTATTTCATTCCCTCCAGAAATAAATACTGACTTTACTAGGCCCACATTTTTTGCATAATAGTCAATTGTTTTATCTTTTTGACTTTCAGTTGTAATTTCAATTGCGTTATACTTAGCTAGAGGAGTTGTTACATCAACGGAAATGCCAGTTATTGTCCTTATTCTTGAATCCTTGAGAGTCCAGGTGTTACCTTTCGCCAGTGGCTCCATCAAGAGAATCTCATCTTCATCACCCTTATTCTCTAAGAGGTTTTCTCTGTAATAAGCCTCTCCTCTTGAAAAGAGTCTTGTAAGTTTACCATCCTTTAGTTCAACGACCTTAGCCATTATGGTACCGCCATTATCAACTCGTTGCTGTACTTTGGTATCTGAGGTATAGTCATTAAATATATTAAAAGATGCATATTCGTTTCCCGTACCCTCGTACACATACCTGGTATTCACCTTTATTGGAAAATAATCTTTTATTTCTAACGACTGAGGTACAGGGGTTGCTTTGTTCGAGTTTCCATTATTTACTTCACAACCAAAAAAGGATGGAAGTATTAATACCATACAAATTAATGAAATTATTTTTTTCATAATTTATCCTCCTTTTTGCATCTTTATATTATAGTATTCGAAAATAAATATAATATTTATAGTGTAGGAATAAAGAAGTCCAAATAAAGAACTACTAAACCCAATGAACTACAAGGATAGTATATAATAGATAGTTATAATAAACTATTATGATTAGGTTTGCCTCTTTATAAAGCTGTAGAGTTCAGTCTAAACTAGGCTCTACAGCTTTATAAAGAGGCAATCTTATTGACTGATCTAAAGTCAGTCTTATCTTCCTAAATCAATTATGTTTTGAATAAGGCCCTTGCATCTTCCACAATCTTTGCCTGTACCTGCTTTTGTTATTGCGCTAACTTTTTCTACAGTATCAGCGCCATTTTTGACTGCATCAACTACAGTTTTAAGTGAAACTTCCATACAGCCACAAACAGATGAAAGAATATTATTTAGTTCACTTTTACAGCCCAGGCATTCGGTACAAACTCCAGTCATTTTCTTTAATTCTTCTATTGTGCGGGCGCCTTCACACATTGCCTTCCTAATAGTACTGTAATCAATATTATTTGTAGTACAAATCATTCTATTGCCTGCCATTAAGTAAGTCTCCTTTGCATATTATTAATTTTAATATTTCAGATGTTTTTTCAGACATTATTAATCTTAGCAAAAGAACAAGATATTATAAGTCTTTATATATTTTAAAAGTTTCAGGCGTCATTCATTGCATAAGGTTGAGATTCAATAACTGGTATCTTTTTAGATATGAGTTTTTGTATATCTCTCAGATATCCCTTTTCTTCTCTGTCACAAAAGGATAATGCAGTTCCTACCATGCCAGCTCTTCCAGTTCTTCCTATCCTATGGACATAAGTTTCAGGAATATTTGGTATGTCATAATTAATTACATGAGACAGCTCCTGCACATCGATTCCCCTTGCTGCAATATCAGTAGCAACGAGGACTCTTGTTTGTTTTAGCTTAAAATTATTTAAGGCTAGTTGCCTTGCAACTTGAGATTTATCACCATGAATTGCTTGGGCAGTTATCCTTTCTTTTACCAAATATCTGGCAACCTTATCAGCCCCATGCTTAGTCCTAGTAAATATTAAGACAGAATCCATGGATTTGTTTTTTAAAAGCTGAAGAAGCAAAGATTTCTTGTCTTTCTGGTCGACGAAATACACTGATTGATCAATGATATCCACCGTAGACGAAACAGGAGTAACTTCAACCTTTACAGGACTTTTCAGAATGGAATTTACTAGCTTTGTTATTTCCTGTGGCATTGTTGCAGAAAACAACAGGGTTTGCCTTGATGCTGGTAGCTTAGCTATAATCTTTTTCATATCATGTAAAAATCCCATATCAAGCATACGATCTGCCTCATCAAGAACAAACATCTCTATATGCCCTAGATTGATGTACTTCTGGTTCATTAGATCAAGCATACGACCCGGAGTTGCAACAAGAATATCTATTCCTGATTTTAATGCTTTTACCTGGGAAATTTGTGATACTCCACCGAAGACCACGGTATGCTTTATTCCAGTAAATCTGCCGTAGGCAGCTATGCTTTCGCCTATCTGAATTGCCAGTTCTCGAGTTGGAGTCATTATCAACCCCTTAATTGTACGTGGGACACTTTCGTTTTTTGGTTCTTTATAAAGCATCTGCAATAAGGGAATCGCGAAGGCTGCTGTCTTTCCTGTGCCTGTTTGTGCACACCCGAGCAGATCTTTCCCTTCAAGTATAATTGGTATGGCCTGTTCCTGGATAGGAGTAGGCTGGGTATATCCTTCAGTATTTAAAGCCTTAAGGATAGGTGCAATGATGTTCAGATTTTCAAATTTCAATTAATTTTCTCCTTTAAAAGTGGCATTTCCACTACTATGATTATTTTTTTGTAAATTATTCAACCACACTTGCAATATTAAGCCTCAATAACTTAAATTCTTTATTTATAGCTTCAACATCGGATTTTTTATGGCTTCCGTCAATTAGCTGAGTATACAACTTCTCAATGCTATCATATTTACCCATCTTTTTATATGCGCTAGCCTGATTGACAGCATACACTAGCAGCGGATCAATATTATAAGCTCTAGAGAATAGTTTTGCAGCAAGTTTGTACCTGCCTTTAACCATAGATGACTGCCCATCCTTTAAACATTCACTAGTTGTTTTTATTTTGTCAACGGTATCACTTTCTTTTTGATCTCTTTCAATATCATCAAGATTGTTAATAGCTCCATAGTTATTTGGATCAATATCTAATACTTTTGAATACATGTTTTTAACTTCAACAATATTATCATTAAGTTTATAGTATTTTGCCAGCCTTGTGTATGCGGAACAATTATTATGATCTAACTTTAAAATCATCATATTAATTTTATACGCACTTTCTCCCCAAATATTATTCAATGCCATTTTACCAGCTTTGTCCACTAACTTTTGTAAATCTACATTACTCATTATATCCTCTTTTCACCAAATAAATATAAAAAGAGCGGGTAACTCATAATTAATTGAGTCTTCCACTCTACAATCCAGAATGTTTCTTATTGATATCGGAGTCAGGCGGTTGAAAAACAATATTACATTTATATAATATCATATACTTAAAGATATAGCAATTAACTGGAAATAATTAGAGAAAGTATCATTATTATAATATATTATCAACGGGATTTTATAAGTTTTATTTTCTCTATTATTGCTTATATTATTATCTAAGTGGCTTATTATATCCTCTGTCTTCGTAGGGCTGCAACTTTTCCGACCACGACTTTTCCATTTGTTTAAGTTCCCAGCGCTTGTCGGTTACTTCGTCGGCTTCCTTTTCCTCCAGAACCTCGTAGGTGAAGGCTTCTGGCCCAAACTCCTGCCAATCCTTTTGTAGCTGAGAATTTGGATGCCTACCCATGATTAACTGGCCCTGAATGTTCAACCATTTGTTTTTAAGGTTGGGATAGGTGTCTACAAAGATTTTGCAATTTATATTGTTTGTTATTTTTATTGCACCCATGTAGGTCTTAATCTTCTTGTATTCCTCCAGCAGCTCCTTACGATCTTTCTTATCCATATTTCCCCTCATTTCTGTGCTAATAAGTTATATATAGCCTATATCTAATTACCGTATATTTCTAATAGCCCATTTCTTTTAATATCCTTGATAAAGTATGCAAACGTTCACCAATAAGCTCACCATCCTCACTGAGCACTTGGTTGAATAATTTAATATCTTCATCAATCTTTTCATTATCAGTACATACAGCCACTGTCATGGCGTCACCTTGTAAACCCACTCTGTCTATAACAGGCTTGTCTGTATCGTATAATTTCTCATACTTATATGCATCCTGGAAATGAAGTTTTGTTCTGCAAACGAGAATAGCAAGGTCAAGTACACGATGTAGTGGTAATTCTTCTGATTGCCTAGACCATTTTTCTCCTGTGTATCTCCATACCTTAGCTGAAATATCCACTTTGCCTCGATCATTCCATTGAGCTAGTCCAAGGGAGAGCCCCTTTGCGTCTGTATTATATGCATATCTGCCATCAACATTTTCATAATTTTCAGATACTATAACAGGTTTGTGCTTTAAAGTAGTTGGAATTTTCATAATTCTGCCTCCATTTATTTAGTAAATTAGTAATTTAGTAAACTACTAAATAAATAATACTCAAATTAACTGACTGTGTCAATAGGGAATAGGGAATATAAAATACAAAAAAAGTTGCAATATATATTTTTTTCAGTCTTATTTAAAGAAAAAAATGTCGGTTAGGTGGGAGCTTTTCCACCATAACCGACATTTTGTGCTTTTATTATATTATCAAAAGTGGAATGCTTTCTAAGCATATTCCCACTTTATTAAATTTGGATTGGTATCCATAATCGAGTCGTATTGCTCCCTGATTCCATACAAAGCATCTGGGTCTAACAGCTTATATCTTTTATGTTTTGCCGCTCTATCTGTTTTAGTAGCCCAACCAAAATGCTTCACTCTATATTCAGAAGTGGTTTTTGGAAGTGATGATGCGTTTATAGGAAATCTGCCACAGTGTTGTGGTGTCTCATTCCACAAATAATTAAAATGTGGCTGATATCTCATTAAAAAAGGTCTGTAAATACTGTGGGCATTCCAATATTTATCTTCACGATAATGAGTTTCATCCCACATGTCATATAGTCTAAAGTAATAAAAATCTATATCACGCCTATTTATGAGGTCTTTTACGTTATCAAAAAAGCCATTTTCTAATATCTCATCTGCATCAAGATTTAAAATCCAGTCAGGATTAGTTTTTATGGTTTCGCTCCATTGCTTTTTTCTCAGACTTACCTCATTAGAAAACATAGATTGCTCATTTTGTATAATGTGTAGAGGTATACCTTGTAATATTTCTTGACAGATTTGAATTGTGTTATCTGTGCTTCCATCATCAATTATGACAGCCTCATCAATATGTCCCCTTAGACTTCTAAGTACCTGATTTAAATAACGATTTCCTTCATTTTTAACTATCATCGAAAGAGTAAGTTTATTACCGAAATCCTTATATTCACGCACAAACGCAAGGTCTGCATACCCTTTTACATAATCTTGTACACCATCTAAGTCTTGCTCTCTATAAATATGGTATGCGGGGTAGTGAGTATCAACGAAAAGATCAATACCAAGCGTAGCTGCCCTTATGCAGAAAAACCTGTCTTCACCATGTATGGTTAAGTTTTTAATAGGCTTAAAGCTAACACCTTCTACCAATGCAGCTCTACTAATCAATGTACATGCTCCTAATCCGCCCACTTCATACAAGCCGGGGATTCTTAGCTGGTCCAAAAACTTGGTTTTTCTTAGATCCATCTCTTTTTCGGTTATCTTTTCACCTAATTTTTTTGGAACCAAATCATATTCGTCAAATAGCCAGACATTAGGCTCTAAAGGGCTATCGTTATGCCACTGAGTCCAAAATATTTCAGAGATAATATCTTTATTTGCTGTCTTTAGATGCTCAATCAAATTAGGGTACAAGACCAAATCAGAGTCCACAAAAAACAGATAATCATAATCGTTTTCTATTGCGTAATTAATTATAGAATTTTTATAATTTGCGACCTTTAACATTAAGCTATCATCCCAGTGATGTGATTCATCATTACAGAGATACATCCCATCTTCGTTACCCCGAAGGATAATAACCGTGGATTCTTCTCTTTCAAACTCAGATAACAGCTGACTAGATTTTTCATCAATATTGTCATCAACAAACATATAATCCATAGAAATAGTATGTCTGCTAAGATTTCTTAAGGACTTTAAAAACGCTTCTAATATTTCTGGTTTTTGATATACTGGGCTGCCAACTAACACTCTTTTCTTCATTTAACTCCTTCATAAATCTATTTTTTTGGTTTCTTTACTGAGGCTGTATCAGTTGCAATAGTAGGTTGCACAGTAATCTTTTCAACTATTTTCTTCTTTTTCTTTAATTTATTTGGATTTTTATCTCCCATTTGAGTTCACCCCCATTTTCACTTTATTTATTTTTTGAAATAGACATAATTTATAGATATAAAAGAAAGTCACTTTAAGGAAAAGTGGCTTTTAATAGTTAATAGTTGTATTCATTTGTGTTTTTAGCACTCTTCACTGATGAGTGCTAATTTAATAATTATATCACTAAATTAACATAATATCAAAATTAGTTTCGGCTAAAATAATATTTGCTTGACATATAAGTGTGAAGTAGCCCAAATACATATGCAATTAAGATTAATCTATAAGTAAATCTCCATTTATCATACTTCATCCTTTTATTATATAATGTTATAAGTACCAGCACTACAAACATGAATAAGCTGGGGATGTTTACACCTTAAAGAAACTTCTTCTGCCATTGACCGATAGAATAAAGATTAAATACACAAAAGAATGGCATTATGTTACTAAAAAAATCCTATTTAGAGGAATGAAATATATGTTAATATTTTATTAGATAAGATGAATCGAAGGAGATTAGAAAATGGAGGATATTCGGGATTTAAATAAGAAAAAGATTAATCTATCTGAGATAGAGGTTTTTTATAAAATAGAAGAATACAAATGCCTTTGTGATATTGTCTATAAATTGATCAGTGAAGGAATTTTAATTCCTATTAAAAAAAACGAAACTAATGGGAAGGAACCAGCGCTACCTTTAGCATATTGGTTGAAATTAGTTGAAGAGGATAACTCCTTTTATATTGATGAGATTAAATATAAACTCAGTACGAAACTAGACACCAGCTACTATCTGAAATATATTAGTAAATATAAAGAAGACAGGGAGTATGTTTTAAGGCTTAGTAATTTTCTCTCTCAAAGTGAAAATAAACTTAAAAATATGATATCTTTAAATGAAAGAAGTTTTGAAATATGGGGAAGAGAGAAGTTTTTAAGGAGTGAAGGTGGAAAGAGGATTATTAAAAATCTAGGGTTAGGAGAGATGTATTAAATTTCTATCCCACCACGGAGCCCTTGGCATACTATTCACATAGCAAAAAAATCCCCCAAAATATTTTAATTGTTGAGAATAAGGATACTTTTTATAGTATGCGAAAACATCTCCTTGAAGACAATAAAAAAATTTTAGGAATCGAAATTTCTACACTTATTTATGGTAGCGGAAAAAATATTATTAGAACCCTTGAGGATTTAGAAATATGTGCGGAACCATATGTCTCAGACAAAAATAACACAATATTGTACTTTGGAGATTTGGATTATGAAGGTATAATTATTTATGAATCCATGAAGCGCATATTTCAAAATAAATATGCTATTAAGCCTTTTGTGGAGGGCTATATTGCCATGTTGGAAAAGTATGAAAACATGAGATTTCCATTGCCTAAAACAAAAGAGGGTCAAAACAGAAATATTTCAGATAGTTTTCTAGGTGAGTTTTCCCACAAATGCAGGGACAAATTCAAAGAAATCCTAAGTGCAGATGAATATATTCCACAAGAAATCTTAAATATAGGAGATTTTTAACAAATGGATTACGACTTTTTAAAAAACTTTGACAAAAGAATGAAAAGAGTTGGTGCTTATGCTCTTTTATATAAAAACAGCCTCCAGAAAACAACCTGGAAAAAATATGGGTTTGAGGAGTTTGATGAGCAGACCAATGTCATATTTGCACTGCTTCTCTATGTTATGGAGCAATCTTTGAAGGACGAAACCTGCACTTTGGATGATATAGGGAGTTTCATAGATAATTTAAATATGAACTATTATAGAAAATCCATGTCCTATGACGATTGTAAGGAATTAGCTGATTTCATTGTAAACACAATTCTCTGTGACGATGGAAATGCAATGTATTTTAAGGGCTATGATTTCTCCGAGAAGGAATATAGGGAGATAAATATCAGCTTTCTTGATAATAAAATTATATATTTAGATGATACAATACGTAGGACAAGCTATAAGCTATCAAACGACGGCTACTCTTTACTCTTGTCAACCTTAGAGATGGAAGCTAATATGCGGCTTAGCATACATGAGTTTATTTTTAAAATGCATCTGGACAAACAGAACTATGACAAGGCAGTGGAGGAAGTTAAAAACATCTTTACCGAGTTAAAGAGTCAACTTCAAAAAATGGAAGAGGCAATATTGAGAATCCGGCAGAACGCCTTATCTTACTCAGTTCAGGAGTACAGAGAGTTAATGGAGGAGAATCTAGCCGCTTTAGACAGCACTAAAAATAAGTTCGATAATTACAAGAATCATGTTAGAGATAGGATCCGCGTATTTGAAGAGCAAGATATTAACATACGGAAACTGGATAAAGATGAAAGAGATAATTTGAACTATCTGAAGATTATTGAAAAATACTTGGGTAGAGTTATTGATGAACAGCAAAGAATACTTTTGGCTCACTTTGATTTAAAGGATGTATACACTAAGGAACTAGAGGATCTGGCTCAAATGTCTCTAATTAAGAGGTTTAACTTGAAGTCGGAATTATATGATAAGGTTCTGAAAGATGCTAATAAGATAGAGAATATCCACATTTTATTTAAGCCATTGTTTAAAAAGGCTGCCAGAAAAAGCTATAATATTAATAAATGTTTGCAGTACCAAAAGCCTATTACAAAAAAAGCTTTGGAAGAAGACACAGAAATGCTTTCCTTTGATGAAGAAGAATGGGCATTAGAACAAGCAAGACTAAAAAAAGAGAAATTTCAAAAATATAAGAAGTCCCTAAAGTTAATACTTCAGCTAGCTTATGAAAAGGGCTCTATCTCATTAAGTGAAATCAGTGAAGTGGTTGAAAATGATAGGACACTGTTAGCACAATTGATTCCTACTGTTGAGATATTTAGGGAGATAGTAATAGAGCTTCTAAAAAACAAAACAATAAATGTGCAGGAGCTAACGGATGAAAAGGAAAAATTCACCGATGATGGAGCTCCGCAGTTTCAACTAAATGAGACCTTGCTTGGAATTATTGAAGAAGTTGAAAATTTTAATGACATTGAAATTGTAACTGCAAGTAAGAATTTTGAAGGAGAAAAAGTTAAATTCACCTCATTAAAGAGCGAAAATGGCATGGTTAAGGTTGTAACCTGCTCAGATATAATTTTTAGAGTTAAGAGGAGATAGTGCGATGTCCTATGAAATAGAGTACATAAAATTTAGTAACAAAATTTATTATTGCTTGCTGAAATATGGCGAGCTATCAGAAGAAAATGAAAAAGAGCTCTTTAGGGCTTATAGCGAAAATGAAAAGGTAATGAATTTAGTAAAAGCTCAGGCAGATGCCAGCGAGTGTATTGTAGAAAAATACGGCGGAATTATTTATCTTATTCCAAAAGATGATAACGATTTTCTAGGCTTCTCCAAGGGAGAGCTAAAGAATGAGCTTTGCAGGAGCAAGGCCAATGACAAGGATTACTATTTGTCCCAATTTATTATCTTAACCTTGTTGGTGGAAATGTACGGTTCCAAAGGGAGCTCTTCAAAGTCCAGGAACTATTTAAGGGGCGGCGAATTTCTAAATATTATTTCACAGAGGCTTAAAGAGGGTGCTGAAAATAATCTTGAGGAGGAACAGGACAAAAAAGGGATCGCCTTTTCAAATATTCTAGAAAGGTTTGAAGCACTAAAAAGTTCAGATAAAACCAGCAGGGTCAAAACTACCAAAGACGGTTTTTTGTACACAATATTGAAGTTTTTAGAGAACCAAGGGCTGATAGATTACATTGAAGCCGATGACATGATAAAAACAAGAAAAAAACTTGATAATTTTATGGATTGGAATATTCTGAACAAAAACAATTATAGCAGAGTGTTGAAGGCTTTGGGGGAGGTTACCGATGAGCAAAATTAATGCTTTTAGAATTATAAATCTAAATTATAATAACAATACCATGAGGATTGATGACGAGCTTTTTCATCTGAATGGAGAAAGCACTTTGATGTCTTTGCGGAATGGTGGAGGGAAATCGGTTATCGTTCAGGTAATGATGGCCCCCTTTGTAAACAAAAGGTACAGAGATATTAAGGATAGAGAGTTCTCTGGATATTTCACTTCAAATATTCCTACATACATTTTAGTGGAGTGGACCCTAGATGGTGGGGCTAGCAATGTCCTCACTGGAATGATGGTAAGAAAAAGGTTCTCAACTTCTGATGAGGATTCAAAGGATGATTTGGAAATCTTAAATTTTGTCTGTGAGTATAGAGGGCAAAGCCAATATGACATTTCGCATATTCCTTTTGTAGAAAACCTTGACGGAAGGAAAAAGGTTAAAAGTTTTGGCACTTCAAAACAGTTGTTTGAAGAACTGAAAAAGGATAAAAACACTAATTTCAACTATTATGATATGAATAGCGAATATCAGAGGAAAAGCTATTTTGATAAATTGAAGGAATATAAAATAAATTATAAAGAATGGGAATCCATAATAAGAAGGCTGAATTTAAAAGAGTCGGGCTTATCAGATATGTTTACAGATTCAAAAAATGTAAATGGCCTGGTTGAAAAGTGGTTTTTAAAAACAGTGGAAGAAAAGCTTAACAAGGACGAGGACAAGGTCAAAAATTTTGGGGAAATAGTTTTAAGATATGTTAAACAGTATAAAGAGAACAAGTCAAAAATAGATAAAAGAGAGGCCATAGAAGAGTTTTTCGGGGATGCCGAAAACATTAAAAACGCAGCAGAGGCTTTTAGACAGTGCATAGCAAGAACCTCGGATTTTGAAAACACCATAGCCAATTTGATTCAGCTGCTAATTAAAAATCAGGACTCGGAAGTAAACCTGAGAGAAGAGAAAATCCGGAATATTGACAGTATTTCTAGCGATATAAGGGATATCCAGTACGAAGAGCTCTCTCTGGAAATATATAAATGTATTGATGAGAAAGAAAAAATTGAAAAGCTTCTGGAGGAAATAGCTTCAGAACTTGACCTTGAGAAGAAGAGAAAAAAGGAACTTGAATATAAGAGAAATATTTTAGAGTGTGCAAAAATTTATAAGGAATATCAAGACTTTTCAAGAGAGGTTCAAGAATTAGAAAATGAAAAACAACTCATTAGGAAGCAAAATAAAGATTTTGGCCCAGAGAGAATCAATTTGGGCTACACTCTAAAAATTCATTATTCCCATGAAAAGCTCAGAGTTGAAGAGACAATTAAGTCGATTGAAAATAAAATAATGGCTTTGGAAGTGAAAATGAAGACTTCCAAAGAAAATCTTAACGCTTTAAGGGGAAAACTTAGTAAGTTGCATAATGAAATTGGAGGCTTAAATCAAAGAATTGAGAGTTTCAACGAAGTTGAAGAGGATTTCAACCGAATTTATAGAGAAAATTTTTCAAGAAATATTACGGGCTACTATGATAATGGAGCCTTAGCAGATTTGGAACAAAATAATATCAAGTCTCTGGATGGGCTACTTAGAAAAATTGGGGAATTAAAAATGCTTTTCCTCGACATGGAAGAGGAGAAAAAGGCCAGAGACAGAGAGCTAAGAGATAAAGAACTAAAAAATGTAGAACTAAAAGCTAGTTTGGAGAATTTGAACACAACTTTCCAGGGGTATGATGAAGAAATAACTGTAATAAAAGATATTCTTAAATACATAGAATTTCCCGAAGAAAAGGTGTTTGACAAAGAGGAGATAATAGAGGAGTTTAACAAGAAGATTGATATTATTAGTGATGAGGCTTTAAAGTTGAATCTCACATTAAAAAGGGAAGAGGAGGAGCTTTCAAGACTTCAATCAGGAAAAATACTAGAGCTTTCTGCCGATATGGCTGCGGAGTTTCAAAAAAGGGATATCCACGTTGTCTACGGTATGGAATGGATGAAGAAAAACTCATATTCCAAGGAAGAAAATGAAAGCTTATTGAGAAACAACCCCTTTATACCATATTGTTTGATTATGAACTCCAAAGATTTGGAAAAGCTTGAAAAGGACCCTATTGAAAATTTTACCTCATACCCAATAATAATTGTGCAAAAAGATAGCCTTGAGGCGGTACTCTCTGCTGATGGCAGTAAGCTACTGACTTTGGGGAGAATAAATTTCTTAATCTCCTTTAACAACAAGTTAATAGATGAAGAAGGCTTGAAAACAATAATTGAGGATAAGGAAAAAGACATTTCCATACTTAAAGCAAAGCTTATTAAAAAGCAGGAAGAGCTTAAATTTTACGAGGGTAAAAGAAACGAGATAGCCTTTTCTAAATTAGATAAGAAAAAGTACTTTGATGCAAAGAAAATGAAAAAAGCCATGGAAGAAGAGGCAGAGCTTTTAGAAAACGAGCTTTTTGACCTTAGAAAAACTGTAGATACCTTGAAGCTGGATATTAAAAATACTGATTTATCTATAAATGCAAAAGACAAGCAATCCATGGATTTAAAGAGGAAAATAGATGACTTTAAGAGGTTAACGCAAAAATATAGTGACTATTGCTCAAACAAGTCAAAGAAAGAAAGCCTAGTTAAGGAATTGCAGGATACCCAAAAAGGTATTAATGAGGAAGAGAGTACTGAGAAAAACTGTTCTTCTATCAAATCCGAAGAAGATGGCAGAAGAAGAGATTATCTCGATAAAGCCGAGAAAATAAAAAACAAATCCATTGTCTACGAGGGCTTTAGAGAAGGTACTTTAGTGGAGAAGGATATAGAGGATATTGAGGCTAGATACGAAAGCCTTACTAAGACAATTACAGATACTGAGAAAAACCTTGAGGATAGGCTTAGTCAGGCTAACAAAAGATTTATAGACAAAGAGACAGAGCTGATTTCAAAACAGAACGAATACGGTCTCATTGAAAAACACTATAAAGATGAACAGTACGACAACTTAAAAGAGAGACAGTTAAAACAAGGAATTATGGACAAAGATATTTCTTTAGAGAAGCTGAACAAAGAATGCGGCAATTATGGCATAAAGAAGGCCTTAGAAGAGCAGAATATCAGCAATTATGAGAGGGATTTAAAAAGTAAGTTTGATATGGAAAAGCCTAAGGCTAGGCAGGAAATTAAAGAATTCGATTTCGAGAAAAAAATCCGTCTCAAGGAGCATGAGAAAAAGGAGTTACAAGCTTTTATTGATAGGCTTTCAAAGAAAATAAGCTTAATTCAGTATAACAACACTGCCCTAGCGCAATTTACTGATCTTCCCTTAAAAAAGGAAGTGGAGTTGACGGTGGACTATGATAATTTGGACAAATTCAGGGGCGAATTAATACGTGATTATACAGCTTCTAAAGATGCCTGTACGGACAGTAATTCCAAGCTAAATAAAGAAATCGGTAGATTACTACGCAAGGAGCTGTTTTTAAGAGACGATTTCTTTAAAAAACCTCTGGACAAGCTGGAAGAACTATCATCTGACCCTGAACATTTATTGGAAAACTTAAACATTACTATTGGCTCTTATAAAAGCTTAATGGAGAAGTTAAGTGCAGATATTGAACTCATAAACAAAGAAAAGGGTAATGTGATGCAAAGCCTTTTTGATTACGTCCGTGAAGTCCATGAAAATATCGGAAAGATAGACAGAAATTCTTCAATCAATGTCAGAGGTCGTTCTATCAAGATGCTGAGGATATTGCTTCCTGAATGGGAGGATAATGCTGCAATGTACCAGTTGAAGCTCAATGATATGCTTGACAGGGTGACAGCTGCTGCCTTAGAAAGATTGAATAAAAATGAAAATGTTGAAGAGGTCATTTCTACGGAAATTACTACAAAAAATCTATACAATGAAGTGGTATCCATCAGCAGTATAGAAGTTAAACTTTATAAAATTGAAGAGGAAAAAGAATATCCAATAAGTTGGGACGAGGTTGCTAAAAATTCAGGGGGAGAGGGCTTCCTATCGGCCTTTGTCATACTGTCTAGTTTGCTTTCATACATGAGACGTGATGATACTGACATTTTTGCTGAAAAGGAAAGCAGCAAGGTGTTGGTAATGGATAATCCTTTTGCACAAACTAGCTCTGAGCATTTGCTAAAGCCATTGATTGAAATAGCTAAAAAGAGCAACACTCAGCTGATTTGTCTGTCTGGTTTAGGCGGAGATAGTATTTATAATAGATTTGATAACATTTATGTTCTGAACCTAATCTCTTCAAAACTAAACGGTGGCAAGCAATTTGTAAAGGGTGACCATATAAAAGGGGAGGATGAATCAGAGACTCTGATATCCTCGAATTTCAAAATCTCGGAGGAAATAGAGCAGATAGATTTATTTTAATAGAAGCAAAAAAAGGCTTTCCGACGGGCTACCACCCCTCAAAAAGCCTTTTTTACTATGCTTTCCTGCTTATTCAGTTGTTACATACTTTATCTCTCCGTTTGATCAGCTACTAAACTTATTACTCCATATTTTTCTCTTAAACGTGGTTTTTCAATCTTGCCAGTAGGATTACGCGGAATGTTATCAAAAATAATCTTTCGTGGACGTTTGTAACGGGGCATTGGGGCGCAGAATGTATCAATATCTTCTTCAGTGCACTTGCAACCCGGTTTTAGTTCTATGATAGCAGCAGCTATTTCACCTTGACGCTTATCAGGCAAACCAATGACAGCTACATCCTTAATTGCATTATGTGCACGGAGAAAATCTTCAATTTGTACAGGATATAAATTCTCTCCGCCGCTGATTATTACATCTTTTTTTCGGTCAACCAAATAAATAAAGCCATCTTCATCCATCCTAGCCATATCTCCAGTAAATAACCAGTCGTCCTTGAGTACTGCTGCAGTCGCTTCTGGGTCGTTATAATAACATTTCATTACCCCCGGCCCTTTTACAGCTAACTCTCCAACTTGTCCCTGGGTTAGAGAAGATCTATTCTCGTCTGTAATTTTGACTTCCCAATTGTATCCTGGTATTCCAATAGCACCGACTTTATCAATATTCTCAGTACCCAAATGAACACATCCAGGCCCGATAGATTCACTCAAACCATAGTTGGTATCATAAAGTTGGTTTGGAAAATACTTTTGCCAGCGATGAATTAAGCTAGGCGGAACTGGTTGAGCACCAATATGCATCAACCTCCACTGGGAAAGGTCATAATCTTCCAGCTTCACATCTCCTCTATCAATGGCATCAAGGATGTCCTGTGCCCATGGAACCAAAAGCCATACTATGGTAATCTTTTCTTCAGATACTGTTTTAAGTATCCATTCTGGCTTAATTCCACGAAGCAATACTGCTTTACTCCCCGACATTAAACTACCAAACCAATGCATTTTGGCACCAGTATGATAAAGTGGGGGAATACATAAAAAATTATCTTCATGGTTTTGACCATGGTGATTTATTTCCGTATAGCATGCCGACATCAGACTTCGGTGGGTATGCAAAATCGCTTTAGGAAAACCCGTAGTTCCAGAGGAGAAATATATAACCGCATCATCCTCGTCTGTAAGCTTAATTTGTGGGGCCTCAGAGGAACAATTGGCAGTAAGACGGTCATAATTTTCAGCAAAAGTAGGACGGTCTTCCCCTGAAAAAAGAAGTGTCTTCACTTTAGGTATTTGATCATAAATAGTTTCAACCCTGCCTATAAATTCAGGCCCGAAAATTAAAGTAATGGTTTCGGATAAATCTAAACAATATTTTATTTCTTCAGCTGTATAGCGAAAGTTTAATGGTACTGCGATAGCACCGGCCTTTAATATCCCAAAATAAATTGGCAGCCACTCCAGACAATTCATTAAAAGAATAGCCACCTTTTCGCCTTTTTTTATTCCCCGCTTCAGCAACAGATTTGCCATTCGGTTTGCTTTCTCATCAAAAACTCGCCAGGTCATTTCACGTCTATATTCACCTGCCGGGTTGTTCTCAATTAGTTCATACTCACGCCAGATGACATTATGACTATGCTGGAGATCCAAATTAATCTCTGTCAGGCACGTCTCCTGTCCATATATCTCGGCATTACGCGATAATATTTCAGTAATAGGCATTTTCTCCATCCTCCCATTCTACCAACAAAACAAAATATATTGTGTATTTTATAAAAACATAACCGTGCTACATAAAACAACAAAACACTACATTATATTATAAAGGGATAAAATCAATTAATCAATTGCTTCTTATTCTAATTGCCTCAATCAAGAATAAAAATAACCCATATTTTTTTAGAGTGCTCTATAAAATGATGGTATACCCCATAACTACTCAGTGTGTGGGTACCTAAAAGAAAATGAACCTTAAAATTTAGTAAAGTAGATGAGAACACCATTCGGCTCAATAATTGGCAAAAAGGTAAAGCGAACTGGTATAGAATTGTGTCAGAGGGGTAAATGTGTCATCAAATGAATAGAAGGTGCCTATGCCAAGCTTGGCTGTCTAATAAATAATCAAAAGGACAGTCAATTTTACAATTGAACTGTCCTTTTGATTATATTTCATCATATATTATTATGCTTTCTCATCGGGCTTTTTAACTTTAATAGTCTTGCTAGTAACTGGTGTCTTCCGAGTGACTTTCTTAACTAGTGTTTTCTTTTTCTTTAATCTATCTGGGTTTTTAAATGACATTGCATTTCCACCTTTCTAATTTTTCTGCTCTAGCAGTAATACCGTCTCTACATGCGCCGTCCAAGGGAACATGTCTACGGGTTGGACTTCGGTGGCTACAAAGCCGCGTGCTTCTAGGTAGTTCACATCGCGAGCCAGGGTAGAGGGATTACAAGAGACATAGACGATGCGCTTTGGAGCCATTTTCACAAGTGTGTCTAGAAGCTTTTCTTCGCAGCCCTTCCTTGGTGGGTCTACCACTACTACGTCAGCACTGATGCCATCGCCATAAAGTATTGGTATAACCTTTTCAGCCTCACCAGCAAAGAAGTCAATATTATTAATTCCATTGTTTATCGCATTTTGCTTAGCATCGGCGATAGCTGACCTAACGACTTCCACACCATATACTTTTTTTGCTTTTTTGGCAAGAAATATGGTAATAGTACCTATTCCACAGTATAAGTCAAATACAGTTTCTGTGCCAGTTAAAGCGGCATATTCAAGGGCCTTCCTATAAAGTACTTCCGTCTGGACAGGATTTACCTGAAAAAAGGACAACGGGGATATTTGGAAAGAGAGGTCCTCAATATAATCGGTTATCTTGTCAGTTCCATATATATTAATATTTCTATCACCAAGTATTACATTGGTTTTCTCTTGATTAATATTTACTGTAATGCTAGATATTTGAGGGAAGGCCTCTACTAACTCATTAGCTATTTCCTTAGAGTTTGGAAGAGCTTTTCCGTTAATAACGAAGACCACCAGTACCTGGTCGCTTTTTTTACTGCTTCTAATCGTTAGATGACGAACCAAGCCTATACCTGTTTCCTCGTTATAAGTGGTAAGCTCATACTTTATAATAAGTTCTTTTATCTTCTCTCGTATGCTATCTGCGATTTCATGTTGAATCTTACAAACGGGTGTTTCTACAATTCTGTGGCTCCTCTTAGAATAAAACCCTATAACGGGAGAGTCCTTTTCAGTGCCAACAGGGAACTGTACCTTATTGCGATAATTATATGGCTCATCCATGCCTATTGCGTCATGTACAGTTATGCTTTTACACTTTCCTATACGTTCTAGGGTATCCTTTACGACTCTGGTTTTAAAGGAAAGCTGTTCCTCATATGTCATGTGCTGTAGGGTGCAGCCACCACATTTTTTAAATATAGGGCAAAAAGGTGTTGCCCTGTTAGGTGAAGGGTTCAATATTTCAATTAATTTACCATGAGCAAAGCTTTTGTTTACTTTGACAATCTTTATCTTTACCTTTTCTTCGGGAAGGGCACCTTCCACAAATACTGTGAAACCATCTATTTTCCCGACACCGTTTCCTTCATGGGTTGTACCTGCGATATCAACTACATAATCTACATTTTTATTTACCATCATTTAACTCCTTGTATAAAATTTTGAATGTATATTTCATTTATCTAAAATTACTGTAAGACCTCATACTTAAGTTAGGAAAAAGCCTTCAAATTCTAAAAGTGATTAACTAACATCTTAATAGGGCATAATCTAAACATATTTTACCCTGTTATAGAATTTTTGTATATGAAGAAATATATTAATTTAATTTCATAATGCTAAGCTGTTATTGATTTAGAAGAAGAATATTAGAAAATTTTCTTATAATTCACAGAAAAAAAGTCCCCGGAGGGACAAAGTATTATATCAGTTAGCCTTTAATGGTAATTATAACATTATTATTCAATAAATATACAGTCCTAAATTAATTTCCTAATAGTATTTTATTAGGATAAAAAGTATGATAAATTATGTTGTAGACCCTATAATGTTCAATGGTGGTGTGAGAAATGGAGAAAGCTAAGGTAAAGAGAGAAAAAAAGTATTTGTCAATCATGATAGTACCACACTTTTCAAGTAAGCTTAAAACAATAGAATTTATGACGCCCTATAAGAGGTTATTGCTTTCCTTGATGACAGTTTTCATAGCTTTGATATCTGTATCAGGAATGGCAATTTTTACTTCAAAACAAAACGAAAAGCTTAGCAAAAAGGTGGACAGGCTTACAGGTATAGTAATAGATCAGAACTCTTTGGTTACAGAAAAAAACAGTGAAATTCAGGAAATGAAAACAAAAGAAGATAAAAATGATGAGACCATAAAAGAGTATGTAGATAAGTACAAGGAAATAACTGACAAGTACATAAGTTCAAAAGTTAGCAGGAGCGGAGACAGGAGCGAAAAAGGTTTTGCAGAAGATATTTCGGAATTGAGAGATTTACTTAATAAAATGTCGGAATCTAACACAGGTGATGACACTGGCATGGAAACAGTAAAGGAAACAGAGGGTGAACTACAGCAATATATGGATTCTATGCCCACACTATGGCCAATAGAAGGGAGAATAACTTCAAAGTTTGGAGATAGACAGGATCCTTTTTTGTTTGGATCTAAATTTCACTCTGGGTTTGATATTGCTGCACAATACTATGCCCCGGTAAAGGCCGCGGGTAGTGGAGAAGTGACTTTTGCGGCATACAGTGGAGACTATGGCAATTGCGTGATAATTGACCATGGTTATGGAATAGCCTCAGTATATGGTCACAACTCAAGTATTCTTGTTAAGGTGGGACAGAAAGTGAAAAAGGGTGACACTATTGCCAAGGCGGGAAGTACTGGCAGGAGTACAGGACCACATGTGCATTTTGAGGTAAGGATAGATGATAAGCCAGTGGATCCAAGTGGATTTCTGGAAAAATAGATTATATATAAATAGAGAGATAAAAAACTATGGGGGTGCTAATATTATGTTTGGTAAGAAAAAGCAGGCAATTAATTCCTTGATAAGTACCAATACTTATATTGAAGGAAAGGTAACATCAGAAGGAAATATTAGAATTGATGGGCGAATTCACGGAAATGTAAGTGTAAATGGAGATATTTTTGTAGGCCAGACTGGGAGGGTCGAAGGAGACATTGATGCCATAAATCTTTATATTGATGGAAGCATAGAAGGTAACGTTAAGGCGACAGGGTATTTAAGACTTTCATCTGGAGCTAGAATTTTTGGAGATATTGAGGTATTAAGTTTTATAGCAGACGAGGGTGCTGTATTCCAAGGAAAATGTGTTATGTTTGAAAATGAGAAAGTGAAAGAATTGGGAAATAATTAGCTCATTTGTTATTAAGAATTAATTTGATTTTTTACTTTTAAATGTTATATTTAAATTACTATAAAATTTAAGGTAGGGGATATGCACCAAAATAAGAGGCAGTTTATTTTTAATTTCTTTATTGTAGTATTAATATGTGTTGTTTCTGGAATTCTTCTTATGGGCTTTTCTGTGTTTTTTATATACCCCAATATGGATATTTCTGTTTTCATAGAAACGATGATTTTATTGGCATTATTGGCAACTGTCATTATCCTTGGCTTTTTTTGTATATGGATTGACAATAAAAAAAGGGTAAAAACCTTATACAAGGAATTACAGGATTCTCATAATAAATTAAAATCCCAGCTAATTAAACTTGTTACTAAGGAGAACCTTGTAAAAAGTAGCGAAGAGAGATATAACTTTGTTATAAATACACTGAAAATTGGAATATGGGATTATGATGCGACAACTCAGGTTACATATATAGCTCCTCAGTTATATAAAATGTTTGGCTTTAGTGCAGAGGATTTCCAAGATTTTACTAAAAAATGGCATAGAAGAATTCACCCTCAGGACAGGCTGAGTACTTTTAGAAAATTTAGGGAAAAACTTACAAATAAAGTTGATAATATTGACTGCCAGTTTAGGTATATAACAAAGTTTAATGAGTACAGATGGGTGCAAGCAGTTGCAAGTGCAAAATGGGATGAACAGGGCAATCTTCTAAGATTTGCTGGTTCAATAACAGACATAGATGAAGCGAAGCAAGATGAAGAGAAAATTAAGCGCATGGCTTATTATGATTCCCTTACAGGTCTTCCGAATAGAGCTTATCTTCATGAGTATGTTAACAAGGTGATTAAAAGTGGTAAAATGGCAGCCTTTATCTTTATTGATATTGATAATTTCAAATACGTTAATGATTCTTTTGGACATAATCTTGGCGACTCAGTGATAATTGAAATGAGTAAAAGAATATCTGGTTTAGTAGCCAATGGAATTGTTGCAAGATGGGGCGGAGATGAGATTATTGTTATATTGGAAAATATAAAGAGTCAGGATGAAGTCTGTGAGCTTACTGGAAATATGATTCGTAAAGTTTATTTAAGCTTCAGTAATAAGGGGATAACTGTGAATTTATCCATTAGTGCAGGTGTGGCGATTTTTCCTAACCATGGAAGTGATTTTGAAACGTTGCTTATGAATGCTGATACAGCTATGTATTCAGCAAAAGACTCCGGTAAAAATAAATTTAAAATGTTTGATATAAAAATGAATGAAGTTATATATCAAAAAATGAAATATGAAGGGTTACTAAGAGATGCACTTGAAAAAAATGAGCTTGAGCTTTATTTTCAGCCTCAATATGATATGAAGACAGGAGCATTGTGTGGTGTTGAAGCTCTTATGAGATGGTACAACGAAGAATTAGGCGATGTTACCCCCTGCGAGTTTATTCCTGTTGCAGAGTCTTCGGGTCTCATAATTCCACTGGGGTTATGGGCTTTTACGCAAGCTTGTAAATTCCAAGTAAAGCTAAATAGTTTAGGATATAACGATATTGCAGTTGCAATTAATTTTTCAGCATTACAATTTAAACAGGAGGATTTTATAGATTATATAAAGTCCTATATTGTAGATAATAAGGTGAATCCTCAAATGCTTGAGTTCGAGATAACTGAAAGCGTACTTCTTGACTCGACAGATATTACAATTGCTAAATTAAAAGAGCTTCAGAAGATAGGAATTAAAATAGCTCTTGATGACTTTGGAAAAGGCTATTCTTCTTTGACATATTTAAAGTTATTTCCAATAGATATATTGAAGATGGATAGGAGCTTTATTGAAAATGTGACAGTGGACAAAGCAGATCAGGACATATCAGGGCTAATTGTTAATGTTGCTCATAGCCTGGGACTTAAAGTTGTTGCCGAAGGTATAGAGACAATTGAACAAAGGGAGTTGCTTCTGAATATTGGATGTGATATTGCACAGGGATTTCTTTATAGCAAGCCCATTAAGGATATAGAATTTTTTGAGATGCTTAAGTAAGTATATAATGAGCTAATAGAAAAAATTATATTTTTTTTGTTTTCCTTAGATTTTTGAAAAATTCTTTTAATAAGGAAGAACACTCATTTTCTAAAATTCCACCATATACATTTGATTTGTGATTAAAGCTGTCATTTTCAAGAAGGTTAATTAAAGATCCTGCAGCCCCTGCTTTAGGATCATATGCACCGAAAAAAACGTTTCGTATTCTTGATTGTAGGATTGCTCCTGCACACATTGGGCATGGCTCAAGGGTGATATAGATATCACATTCTTCAAGCCTCCAGCTTCCAAGCTTTTTGCAGGCCCTTTTGATAGCCACAATTTCAGCATGTAGAGTTGAATCTTGCTTTGTTTCTCGAAGGTTATACCCTCTAGCTATTATTTTCCCATCTTTTACGATTACAGCACCAATTGGGGCTTCTAGCTTATTAAGAGCTTTTTTTGCTTCTTTTAAAGCCTCTTTCATAAACAATTCTTCTGACATTTATTGTTCCTCTAAACAGATGTTAATCATGCAAAATATTGAAGTAAAACTTTTTAGAACTAAATCTTATCTGATTGGTTTTCTTTATAGTAATTCAAGATAAGCTTGTCCAACTTGCGACTTACCACCAAAACTTGCTCTGAAAGCACGTAAGCAGTGATAACTAGGTTATTCAGCTCATCGCGACATAAGTCAATTTCTTCAAGAATAACCTTTGATTTTTGATTAACTTGCATTTCTACTTCCCCCTGCTATTATAGTACAAAAAACAAACTTTTATTATCTTACCAGAATTTCACTAATTATGGAATATATTTAAGAAATTTATTTTTGCAATTCTTTTTGAATGTACTAATTTTAGATAATCTTCATAAAATAAAATACCATACTGGCGACAACATTTTGTGCATACAGATTTCACACCTTTATACCCCAAGGAGATTTTTACCGTTTTATGTATTTTTATAAATGGGCGTAGTTTGAAGGTACCACAACAATCACATTTTGGCAGAATATCAGGCATGAAGATAGCTATTGAACTAAAAAATGTAATCAAAAGTATTGCCTCAAACACATTCATTATAATCTCCTAAAGGACTCTTTAATATGATAACTACTGATACTAATATATTAATATCATAAACTTTTATGAGACAAATTAAGTAGGAGAATTTGTATAGATATAAAATAAAGGCTACCTATAAAGGTAGCCTTAATATTTATGAATCCTGCTTAGCTTCCTGTAATTATTTCCACCATATTTCCCAACTTAACAAAAATAAGTGTAATATTACTTTAAGGTAGTCGCCAAGATTCTTTGTTCATAGGAATTTTATTTTATTTTTCGTAGTCTTTCCCTGTATATGATTCAAATACTTTCTTTACAATGTTACCGCCTATTTTGCCAGCGTCCCTTGATGTCAAGTCACCATTGTAACCTTGCTTTAAATTAACTCCAACTTCAGAAGCGACTTCATATTTCATCTTATCAAATGCCGTTTTACTTCTGTTTGCCATAAATAAAGCACCTCCTGTATTTAAAATCATGCATCAGCTATATTGCTGGTACAGTAATAATATGTGTAGAAATAAGTTTATTATGTTGGAAGTATAGGGAAAATAGATTTTATTTTTAATGTTGCATCATTAGTCGGAATTCATCGAAAATTTGGTATTAAAAGGTCAAAGCCGTCTTTAAAAAAAAGACGGCTTTGCTTCGATTTAAGCTAAATTCGTTAGTCCCTGGCATGAACAGTATCTCTAAATAGCAGGCTTATGCTGTAGATTCCGGAAAGTCCCACCAAAGTATACACCGTTCTACTAACCATGGAATTAACTCCTCCAAACAATGAAGCAACGAGATCATACTGGAAAAGTCCAACTAAAAGCCAATTTAAAGCACCTATAACTACCAGTAGTAGTGCAAGTCTGTCTAATGGAGTTCTCATAGTAAACTTCCTTTCGTTTTTGGTTTTGTAGCAAATAAATATCTACACTTATATATAATGTTATAAAAATTTAAAATTATACTTAGAGTGGAAAAAAAATAATGGGAAAGGGCTGAGTTATTTCATAAAATGATTGGTAATATAGATATAACAAAATATCATAGCTAATTAAATATATTGTAACAAGAATATTCTAAGATTCTTGATTGAAAATACAAAATTAAAAAGTTATAATGTTTGTACTATTAAATGATACTATATATGATGTATTATATAGGGCATTTCCTAAAGCTACTGTAACTTGAGCCAAAGTTGATGTATTTGCAAAGGAACAGTTACAGGAGTAGGTTTCTATAGCGAGTGATTTTTATAGCAGTGAAAGGATGAATTTATGAGCGAAACTAAAAAGACTACAAAAAGACAAGTGTTGCCTGTGCTTCCGTTGCGAGGGCTAACTGTTTTTCCATATATGATAATTCATTTCGATGTGGGTAGGGAAAAATCGGTGAAAGCCCTTGAAGAGGCTATGATAAATAACCAACTGATTTTTTTGACAGCACAAATGGATGTAAAGGAAGAGGAGCCATCTACAGAAAGTATATATAGAGTTGGCACAATATCAAAGGTAAAACAGCTTTTAAAGCTACCTGGAGATACTATTAGAGTTCTTGTTGAAGGAGTAAGCCGTGCAGAGATAACTGATTTCGTTCATACTGAACCATTTTTCATGGCTAAGGTCAAGGAAGTCGTTATGAAGACTGAAAATGAAGACAGTGTTAGACTTGAAGCTCTCAAAAGGAAGGCTCTTGAGGTATTTGAGGACTATGCAAAGCTAAGCAATAGGTTGTCTCCAGATACAATTATATCGGTTATTTCAATTCAAGATCCATATCAGCTTGCTGATGTTATAGCAGGAAATGTGATTCTTAAAACAGAACAGAAACAGGAGATCCTGAGCGAGCTGGACATTTGCACAAGGCTTGAAAAACTTATTTTTATACTCGTTAAAGAGATTGAGATAGTAGAAGTTGAAAAAAATGTGAGTTCAAAAGTAAGAAAACAAATAGATAAGCAACAGAAGGAATACTATCTGAGAGAGCAGCTTAAAGTTATCCAGACTGAACTCGGGGAAAGAGAAGGAATTTTAGGGGAAGTCGAAGAATATAAGGAAAAATTGGAAAAGGTTCAACTTCCTGAAGAAGTCCATCAAAAATTTCTCAAAGAGTTGGACAGACTTTCTAAAATGCAACAAGGTTCAGCTGAGGGTTCGGTTATAAGAACTTATCTTGATTGGCTTTTAGATTTGCCTTGGGTTAACAAAACAGAGGTAAATTTTGACGTCGAGCGTGCAAGTAAGATACTGGATGAAGACCATTACGGGCTCGAGAAGGTAAAAGAAAGAATACTTGAGTATTTAGCAGTAACCAAGCTTAAAAATAGCCTTAAAGGCCCTATTTTGTGTCTTGTTGGCCCTCCGGGAGTTGGAAAGACATCAATAGCTAAGTCAATAGCAAGAGCGTTGAACAGAAAGTATGTGAGAATGTCTTTCGGTGGAGTTAGAGATGAGGCAGAGATAAGAGGCCACAGAAGAACCTATGTAGGTGCAATGCCTGGAAGAATTATTGCTGCACTAAAACAGGCAGGTTCTAAAAACCCACTGATATTGCTGGATGAAGTAGATAAGATGAGTAGTGATTTTAGAGGAGATCCATCATCAGCGCTCCTTGAAGTTTTGGATGGTGAGCAGAATTATGCTTTCCGTGACCACTACATTGAGCTACCTTTTGATTTATCAGATGTCCTGTTCCTTACCACTGCAAATAATCTTGATACCATTCCAAGGCCACTTTTGGACCGTATGGAGATAATTTCATTGACAGGGTATACTGAGACGGAAAAATTCAATATAGCATCAAAATATCTTGTTCCAAAGCAATTAGAGGCTCATGGACTTAAAAAGTCAGCAGTAAAAATTGAACAAGAGGCAATTAAGGATATAATAAATTATTATACTAGGGAAGCCGGGGTGAGAACCCTGGAAAGAAAAATTGGAAGTCTTTGCAGAAAAGTGGCTAAGGAGCTTGTTTCTACTGGTAAGAAGTCCATGAAAATAAACAGGACTTCACTAGAAAAACTCCTTGGAACCAAGATATACAGATATGATATGGCGGAAGAAACAGACCAGGTGGGTATTGCTACAGGTATGGCGTGGACTTCTGTTGGAGGGGAAACACTATCTATTGAGGTAGTGGTAGTTGAAGGAAATGGAAAGTTACATCTTACTGGGCATTTAGGGGAAGTAATGAAAGAGTCTGCAGAAACAGCTATAAGCTTTATTCGTTCTCGTGTGGATGAATTCGGCATAGATAAGAGTTTCCATACAAAAAATGATATTCATATTCATGTACCAGAAGGTGCCATTCCAAAGGACGGCCCATCGGCTGGCATAACATTGGCAACTGCTGTAATATCGGCCCTTACAGGTATTCCTGTTAGACATAATGTAGCAATGACAGGTGAAATAACTCTAAGAGGTAGGGTACTTCCAATTGGAGGCTTAAAGGAAAAGGTTTTAGCGGCTCACAGGGCTGGAATTGACACTATAATCTGCCCTCAGGATAATTTGAGAGATATAGAGGAGATACCAGAATCAGTAAGAAAGGCTCTTAAGTTTGTTACTGCCTCAAATATGGATACTGTTTTGGAGACTGCTTTATTAACTAAGCCCGTTAAAACGGTTGTAGAAAATGTAAAAGGCGAGGTTGAGATTATTGCGCCACCTGTAAATGCTATAAACTCGAAGGTATTGGAACAGTAATTCTGTGCTTCCTTACGGGTCGACAAAACTAAATATTATAAAAATCTTAATATAGAATAAATACAAGCCCCTCTTTCATATTGATATATAGAGAGATTATGGAAAAGCAATATTTTGCTTACCAAGTCTTTAATATTATTGAAATTTGAAGGCGGGGCTTTTTGTATGGTTATAATATTAAAAAAGAAAACCTTGTTTTTTACGGCTTTGGTCTTCTTGCTAGTTGTTACACTCTATGGTGTTAATCTGAACAATGGGGCAGGAAATAGTGTTACTACGTTGGCAGATGGGGTGAAAAGAGTTGTTATTGACCCTGGACATGGGGGAGAAGACCCTGGCGCAGTTAGTGATTACAATAAAGTAAGCGAGAAGAATATTAATCTCTACATTGGTCTAAGAGTTAAGGAACTACTTGAAAAAGAAGGCATAGAAGTTATAATGACGAGGACAGAGGACAAACTTGAATATACTGACACAAGAAGTGAAACAAATATGAGACATCAGGATCTGATTAGAAGAAAGAAACTTATGGATGAGAGCGAAGCAAATGCTGTCATAAGCATTCACCTAAATAAATTCCCCCAAGCGGGCATTCATGGAGCCCAGGTTTTCTTCCCCAATGAGCCCAAAGAGAGTAAATCTCTAGCAGTTAGCCTTCAACAGTCTTTAAAGGAAGTTGTAGAGCCTGGAAACTCGAGAGAAGCGCTTATTAAAAGGGAACCAATAATAATACTTAAAAATGCAAAGGTTCCTTCTGCAATAGTAGAGTGTGGGTTTCTTTCAAATGCTGAAGAGGAAAAGAAACTAGTTTCCAATGAGTACCAGGATAAGTTAGCAGAAGCTATAAAAACGGGGATTTTAAAGTATATTAATGGTAATTGAGGCCTTTTATCAAAGATATCTATAAGAAAATTTAGTTTGAAAGAAGATTCGACCGCTGTTGTACTCCCTAAGAAGGACAAATCAAATGTCATTCTGAGCCAGAGCGAAGAATCTTCTTTTTATCTTTTACTTTGCGCTTTTTTAAGTTAAAGCTCTCAAGAAGACCAATGCCACCCCCTGCGAGAACTGCGAATATAGGAATCAGAGTAACAATATAACGTGAGCGGGCCTCCCATAAAAGTAAGAAAACCATTATACCAAGGCACATGGACCCCATCATTCTACTTACCTGATTGCACCGACCTCTTAAAGAAGAAATGAAAACTACTAGCATCAGTAATAGTACTGTCGAATGGGCAAGTTGAGCAATTATTAGGTATAGAGTGTTTGAAGCCCCTTCACCTCCAGTTATCTTATTTGGATCAGTATTCAATGGCTCACGAGTTAATTTAACCAGAACATAATATGTGCCATCATTCCAAACATATTCTAGCTTTTTACCTAGGAATTCTAAATATCCACTAACCCCCATATCTCGAACCCTTTGTAAAAATATTCTTGTGGTTTCAGCTTCCTTTTCTTTGTATGTTTCAAGGCTTTTTGTATAAAACATATCTTCATGGCTAAAGCCGCCATATCCGTAAGATGTTCCCCCTTCATTAAAAGGCTTGTTAGAACCAAGCATTAACCAATGGGTATATGGAAAAGTTTTTTCAGTATGAATATTATTACTATAGCCTGAATTGGAGGCATATGTATTAAAGATATTCAGTACAAGAATAAACATTAATATTGATGTGGCCACTGGGGTAATCCTATTTGCTATAAATAGGCCCAAATTTTGTTTAGAGCCTTGAAAAACAAAGGTTTTCCCTCTTAAAATAGTTTCAAATGCAGCTGCGATAAGACCTATAGCTGCGACTGGTTTATATAAGTATCCAAAAGCAGAAAAGATGCCTATCAATGCATATAAAAATAAATATTTTGGGAGGCTTTGAGTTTTAGAACTCTTTGCCACCACCCAGAAATAAATAGTTAGCACAGGGTAAGGCATAGAAAGTGTATCTGTGTAAACAATTGGCGAATACAGATATACAGGTGTACAAAATAGTATAATTATGGTCACAATCGTAGATAGCTTAGTTCCGAGTATTTTTATGGAAAGCAAATATGTTATTATCACTGTGGCCATTATATGAATTGCATTCATAATATATGGAGACCAATAGGTGTTTCCAGTATATCTTAAAAAGAGACCGATAAGCACAGCTGGATTAAGGTTGTGGGGGTACATCTCAAAGTACTCCCGGTATGCAAGAGGTTTTTTGTCCGCTATATTTTTGGCACCATTTAAGACGTCTCCAAAATCCCAAGATGGAGTAACTCTAAAGTTTATAAGAGTTAAAACAAGAAGAATAAATAAGCATATAATTAATATCAAGCTAATTGCGATATTTTGACTATCATCTAATTTAAGTAAAACAAATTTATATAAAATGACAAGATCAAATACTATAAATAAGACTATTCCAAAGGGCCTGAAACCATATAAAACATTAAAGTTTATATTTGTTACAGGGAAATACATTCTCAAATTTATTATTATAAAGGCAGAGGTCAAAATCATAAAAACAGCATATTGATAAAGCTTGTCAAATAGACGTAGAGCAATTTTCTCTTCTTTTTCATCTGTTGTAAAAATATTTTTCACCGCCTGTTTCTAATTAGATTTTCAAATCTTATAAATCAAAGGACATATAGTATTATTTTAAGTAATAAGTTCAAAATAATTCCTTTTGAGAAAATTCTTAAAATATAAATCTATTATAACTATAACTTACCAACATAGAAACAAAAAAATTATATAGTGAATTGATATTTTACTTATTCCACCCATACGAGTATGCCTAACAAAAGTTGTTGCAGTAATTAGCCAAATGCTATAATATAAATGTATAATTTGGATTAATTAGAAGGCAAAGGTGGCTTGACGCTGAGCTGCAAAATGACCATATTTTATGGGAATACTTAATTTATATATTTATGATTTGTAGACTTATTATTTAATTATTGAAGGGAGTGTTTTTATTGATAAAATACGATAAAGAGGACATAATAAGGCTGGTTAAAGAGCAGGAAGTTAAATTTATTAGACTTCAATTCACGGATATTCTTGGAATACTTAAAAATGTTGCAATAACGTCTGAACAGCTTGAAAAGGCACTTGATAACAAATGTATGTTTGACGGGTCTTCTATTGAAGGCTTTGTTCGTATTGAGGAGTCGGACATGTATCTAAGACCAGACACTAACTCCTTTGTAGTCTTCCCTTGGAGGCCTCAAAATGGTAAGGTAGCGAGACTGATCTGTGATGTCTATAATCCCAATGGTACACCTTTTGAAGGAGATCCAAGATATGCTCTTAAAAGGGCACTAAAAATGGCTGAGGAAATGGGCTTTGATGCTTTCAATGTTGGACCAGAATGTGAATTTTTCCTTTTTCTCACAGATAATGATGGCAATCCAACAACAAAAACTCATGATAATGGCGGATATTTTGATCTGGGACCTGTAGACCTCGGGGAAAATGCTAGACGTGACATGTGTTTGGCTCTAGAGGAGATGGGCTTTGAAATTGAGGCATCTCATCATGAGGTTGCGCCAGGGCAACATGAAATAGACTTCAAGTATACTGATGCACTTACTGCAGCAGACAACATTCTTACTTTTAAGCTTGTTGTAAAAACAATAGCTCAGAGGCATGGACTTCATGCTACATTTATGCCAAAACCTATTTTTGGCATAAGCGGATCGGGTATGCATGTTAATTCATCTCTGACTAAGGACGGGAAAAATGCATTTTATGATAAAAATGATCCTTTGGAGTTAAGCCAGGACGCATATTATTTTATTGGTGGAATTATTAAACACATCAAATATATTACTGCACTTACAAATCCTAATGTAAATAGCTATAAGAGACTAGTGTCAGGATATGAAGCACCTGTGTATATTGCGTGGTCAAATAGCAATAGAAGCCCTCTGCTCAGAATACCTGCTACTAGGGGAGCTTCAACTAGGGTTGAAGTTAGAAGCCCAGATCCATCATGTAATCCATATTTGGCACTGGCTGCTATTTTGTCAGCAGGTTTGGACGGCATTAAAAATAAAATTTCTCCTCCTTCAGCTATGGATAAAAACATTTATGAGATGACAGAAGAGGAAAGAGCTGAAAATGGTATTGATTCTTTACCTGGATCACTTGAAGAGGCAATAGCTTTGCTTAAGTCAAGCCCTTACGTTAAAACGATTCTTGGTGATCATATATTTAATAAATATATTGAAGCCAAGACTACAGAATGGGAAGATTATAAGACTAAAGTTACCCAGTGGGAAGTAGATCAATATCTTACAAAATATTAAAAACAATGTATCTTGTGCTAGCCTTTGGCTAGCACAAGAAATTATAATTTTCATTATGGAGTGTTTGGATGGATACTGCACGAGTGATTGTTGCAATAGGAACTGAGGCAGCTAACGCTAAAGTCAAATCATTTTTGGCAGAAAACGGATATTTGGTCGTAGATACAGCTGAAGAGTGTAACGAATGCCTTAGAAAGCTTAGTTTATATAGACCAGATTTCTTAGTTTTAGACAGTTCTCTGCCTAAACTAGGTGGCTATGAAGTAGCAAAGGTTGCGCTTGAGGACGGTTCCTGTGATGTTATTATGATTTCATCAAAGGCTCAAGAGGAGATTGGGTTTGAAATGAGAGACTCATCTCGATTTTCATTTTTGATAAAGCCAATAAATAAAATGCTTTTAATAAATACCCTTGAGTTAATGAAAAGAAGCGGGAAAAGGATTAAAGAGCTTGAACAGGAAGTTGAGCATTTAAAAAGTGCTATTGATTCTAGAAAAGAGGTTGATAAGGCAAAACATCTGCTTATGCAACATTTGAATATGGGTGAAGCAGAGGCCTTTAAACGGATTCAGAAACAAAGCATGGACAAGGGCATTTCTATGAAGGAAATAGCAAAAGCAATAATATTAGCATATGATATATAAAGGATATTGTAGAGAATACAATGTCCTTTAAAATTATAGGAGATGATAGCGTGAAAAGTATGCCTTTAATTGGAGTATCCTGTGGAATAGATTATGATAAGGGATTTTCATATTTAAAGCAAGGGTACTACAGAGCATTACAAAAGTCTGGTGCATTGGTAGTTTTACTGACTGCAGACGAAGAGGGCTATGAAAACAAGCTGATTGAAAGGCTTGATGGGATTCTCCTTTCAGGTGGCCCTGATATTGACCCAGTGCATTTTGGAGAGGAGTCCTATACCTTTAACGGCAATATTAGTCCAGACAGGGATAGACAGGAAATAGAACTTGCTAAGCTAGCCTTTGCAGGTGGCAAACCAATACTAGGGATATGTAGAGGCATTCAAGTTTTAAACGTTGCTTTGGGCGGGACAATCTACCAAGATATTAAGACCCAGGTAAATGAGAACAAGTTGTTGAAGCATGACCAAGATGCCCCTGTATGGTATCCATCTCATAGTATTATGATAAATAAAGAGAGTAGAGTATACGAGTGCTTTGGAGAAGAAACTGCAAGAGTCAATTCTTTTCACCATCAGGCGGTAAAGGATGTAGCTCAGGGGTTTAAGGCCACAGCTCAGGCAAGTGATGGGATAATAGAAGCAATCGAGTACATAGGAGATCAGTATGCAGTTGGTGTACAATGGCATCCAGAGACAATGTGGGAAAAGGATAATATGTACTTGGAGATTTTTAAGGCTTTTGTCAAAGCGTGTTCTGAAGATAAATGACTTACCCCAACCTTTGGAGGAATCAGATGCAAAATAGGGCGCATGATAATAAAAAAGTTTAAATTGTGATAGGGAAAGGTGATTAATTAGTTATGACAGTCTCTGAAATGTTTTCTTTCATTAGAACCAAATTAGATTTCTTGTATGATCCATTAATGGGGATATTAGAAATATTTTTTATTCTTATTTTATCAGCAATTTGTATTAATTTTGGTAGATTCATTATTAATAAAGTTTTTGATAAACAAATGGAATTTAAATATAAACTAGATGAAAAGAGATTGGCTACCGTGCGTTCCATGACTAAAAGTGTATATAGGTATGCTATATATATTTTAGCAGGTGTAGCCATACTCACGAAGTTAACGGGGGTATTTAATCTGGGTTCAGTGATGACTGCAGCAGGCATTGGAGGGCTGGCCATAGGCTTCGGAGCCCAGAGTCTTATCAAGGACGTGATTTCAGGATTCTTTATAATTATGGAAAACCAGTTTGCTGTAGGAGACCTCATTACTATAGACAACTTTTCAGGAACTGTCGAAGGAATGGAACTAAGAGTGACCAAGCTAAGGAACTTTAACGGAGACTTATATATCATACCAAATGGGGATATAAAAAAGATAACGAATCATGTACGTGGTGACAAAGCTGTATTGGTCGATATTCCTGTAGCATATAGCTCAGACCTTGATGCTGCTTTAAATATACTGGAGAAGGTATGTAACGATGTGTCTGGCAAGTTTGATACATTGATTGATATGCCCACAGTTTTAGGTATTACTGAAATGGGCAAAGAGAGTATGATTGTTAGAATAGTTGCCAAGGCTGTGGCAAATGAGCAGTGGGCAATAGAAAGATACATCCGTAAATTAACAAAAGAGCAATTTGATAAGGCTGGGATAAAATTTGTTGACAAATTTAAGATATCTAGTGATACAAAGGAGGCAAAGTAGGATAATGCCAGATAGATTTGCAATTGGTGATGTTGTTGAAATGAAAAAGCCTCACCCTTGCGGTAGCAAGGAGTGGGAGGTTCTTAGAACTGGAGCCGATTTCAGGATCAAATGTAAAGGCTGCGGGCATACTGTGATGATTCCAAGGACCAAATTTGAAAAAGGTGTGAAGAAGATTCTCATAAGCAATGTAAAAAATGAGGATGAATAATAGAAAAAAATTTAGATGAAATAGATTCTAACCCTGAAGTTACCTTATGCCAAAATTAGTAAACATAAAAGCCTGTTTAGATGTAATACTAAGAAAAAAAGGCGAAAGGTGATTTTATGTTTGAAAGAAAACGAAATAATAGATTCGGCAAGGCATTTAGTTTACTATTGTTAATTGGAGCTATTTCAGGATTTGGCTATATACTTGCTGCACCATTTAAAACAGATATACCCAAAAACCTTTCTGCACCTCAGAATCCTGTGGGGATGCAAAGGCTATCTGCTGTTGAACAATCTAAACTACCAGTTCAGACAACAGCTCCAAAGGTTTTTGAGGCACCGATTTCTCAGATTGCAGGAGTTGCCCAAAGCTCAATTCCATCGGTAGTTGGTATTTCTGTGCTAAAAGCAGATGGAGGATCGGTTTTTGAAAATAACCCTGCTGAAAAATGGGGTGTTGGAACAGGTGTCATAGTTAGTCAAAAAGGATATATTATAACCAATCATCATGTTGCTGGAGGAATTAACAAGAGAATAGTTGTCTCTCTTTCCGATAGCAGAACCATAGATGGAATAACAGTCTGGGCAGACCCGGTGTTGGATCTCGCAGTTGTCAAAATAAATCTTCCTAAATTGGCTGCTATACCAATGGGAGATTCAAATACTGTGCAAGTTGGAGAGACAGTAGTTGCTATTGGAAATCCTCTTGGGCTACAATTTCAGAGCACAGTTACATCAGGTATAGTCAGTGCACTTAATAGAACTATAAAAATTGACACAGATACTGGCCCAAATTTTATGGAGGATTTAATCCAAACTGATGCCAGTATAAACCCAGGAAATAGTGGTGGACCACTTCTCAATATAAAAGGGCAGGTAATTGGAATTAATACTATAAAAGTTACAACAGCTGAAGGAATAGGCTTTGCTGTACCCATAAATGTGGTACATGGGATAATAAGACAGCTTGATGATACTGGAGAGTTCGTAGATCCTTATATAGGAATTTTTGCCTATGATAAAGAAGTAATGCCCTATGTGGATATTAATGTAGCAGTAAATAAAGGAATTTATGTTGCAAATATTGATGATAATGGACCTTCTGCAAAGGCAGGAATTAAGGTTGGCAATATAATTGAAAGTATAGATAAAAATGAAGTAAATACAATGGCGCAGTTCAGATCATATATATACTCAAAAAAGCCAGGACAGGATGTTACTCTTGGGGTTCAGATAGATGGGAAAGTACAGGATGTTAAGGTTACCCTTTCTGCAAAAAATGGTGATGGACTTGTGACTAGATAGAGTTATATCCAAAAAGTGTTTTCTCACAAGACGGTATAAATTGGGCATTATTGGGGAAGACTTCTTGTATAATTAGCAGTACAGGAAGGATAACACATATGGAACAAACGGCATTGAAGGAAGAAAACCTTAATGTTGAAGAGTTAATAAGAAAGTATCTCACTGAAGCAAAGAGCAGGCTTGGAACTGAGTTTGTGGGTACTAGAGAAGCTATTAAGCAGATTTCAGAAGAAAAAATTATGGAATACCTAGTATTTACAGATAAAACCATGGATAAGAAAGAAAGAGATCTTTTAAAAGCCGTTTTTGCGGCAAGCATGCATCAGGCTTTTTGTTATGGGTATGGAATAGGCAAGGTTGAAGTAATAACGAAGAAAAAGGTGTATTTATAATTTGTAAAAGACCCCGGTATTCTTTCATGAAGCTTCACATGGAAAAAACCGAGGTTTTTTTATGATGTTCCACATGAAAAATACCCTCGAATATGAAAACTTTATGTATTTAAGTGTTTAAAGAGTATACCGTTGACAATGAAAGTAATAATTGATAAAATTACATACAATATAATCTTAACTAGCAATGAAGGAAAGGATATGTAGTTGGTGCTCAAAGAGAGTCGATGTTTGGTGAGAATCGATAGTAAGGCTGCATTATAGCTCATTCCGGAGCTTTACCCTTGAATAGAGTAGGGGGTAACGTTAACTACGTTATAGTTTAGGTAAAGTTTACCTAGTTGAGGACTTTTTTAAAGTCAAAACAGGGTGGTACCACGAGGATTTTGTCCCTGCGTCCCTGCAAATTTATTTTGCATGGCTGCAGGGATTTTTATATAAATATTTTGGAATTTAGGGAAAATTAAAATGTCTGGAGGTGATGTTGTGATTACTGGTGCAGAAGCGATTGTTAAAGCACTTGAACTTGAGAAGGTCAATTTAATATTTGGTTACCCGGGTGCAACAATCTTGCCTTTTTATGACGCGCTTATTGGATCTTCAGTGCGTCATGTACTTACAAGACATGAGCAGGGTGCTGCCCATGCAGCTAGTGGTTATGCCAGAGCAAGTGGGCAGACTGGTGTATGTGTAGCAACATCAGGACCTGGGGCCACAAACCTTATTACTGGAATAGCAACTGCTTATATGGACTCTATACCTATTGTTGCAATAACTGGGCAGGTTTCCACTGAGCAGATAGGCAAAGACGTCTTTCAAGAGGCAGATATGACAGGAGCTACGGCCCCATTTTGCAAACACAATTATTTGGTTAAGGATGTAAAAGAACTGCCGAGGATAATCAAAGAGGCATTTTATATTGCTTCAACAGGAAGACCAGGGCCTGTCGTGATTGACATACCTGTAGATATCCAAAACAGCAAGCTTGACTTTAAATACCCTGAAAAGATAGATATTAGAGGCTATAAGCCAAATTACAACGGCCACCCCATGCAGATTAAAAAGATTGTTTCGGAGTTTTCGAAGTCTAAGAATCCTGTTATTTGTGCAGGTGGCGGAGTTATCAGTTCGGGGGCTTCAGATGTCTTGATGAAATTTGCTAGGAAACACAATATTCCAATTGTAACCACAATGATGGGCAAAGGTGCTATACCCTGTGGAGATAATTTGAACTTTGGTATGATAGGATCTCATGGAGTCTATACAGCAAATTATGCACTGAACAATTGTGACCTGCTAATGCTTCTTGGAGCAAGAGTAGGAGATAGAGCTATAAATACCGCTACAAAGTTATCTAAAAAGGCAACTATTATTCATATTGATATAGACCCTGCTGAAATAGGTAAAAACCTTGAAGCACATATTCCAGTAGTTGGGGATGTTGAGAATGTTCTCTCTGACCTAGCGCCGAAAATGGATGAAGTCCATTTTAACGATTGGTTTGATGAACTTTCAGATATAAGAATTAAAAACCAAAAGCAGATTCAGATATATGAAGATTTTGTTAATCCAAGAAATGTAATTGAAATCCTCACTGGATTTTTAGGGGAAACTTCTGTGGTCACTACAGAAGTGGGGCAAAATCAGATATGGTGTACCAACAACTTCAAGAGCAAGAGGCCCAGAGATTTTATTTCCTCAGGTGGAATGGGAACAATGGGATATGGCCTCCCAGCAGCTGTTGGTGCCTCTTTCGCAAAAGGTATAGATTTTGTTGTCGCCATTGAGGGTGATGGAAGCTTCCAGATGTCTATGCAGGAGCTAGGTACTATTATCCAAGAAAAGCTTAAAGTTAAAATAATTATCTTTAACAATAATCGTTTGGGTATGGTTAGAGAAATGCAGAAAGTCAAAAATAACGGCAGATATAATCAAGTTTTTTTAAATAGCAATCCTGATTTTGTGAAGCTCGGTGAAGCATACGGCATCAAAGGTGAGATCATAAAAAACGACAGGGAAGTAGGGGCAGCTTTGGATAGAATGTTAAAACATGACGGGCCGTATATTTTAGAATGTAAAGTAAATCCGGAAGAAAGTACATTATAGTATAAAGTATAATTTTAGGAGGGATTTAAATGCCCAAACATACATTATCTGTTCTTGTAGAGAATCATCCTGGTGTACTATCAAGGGTTGCGGGGCTTTTCAGTAGACGGGGCTTCAATATCGACAGCTTGGCTGTTGGCGTTACAGAAGACCTTGATGTTTCCAGGATTACAATAGTGGTTGATGGGGATGACTATACTGTTGAACAGGTCAGCAAACAACTTAACAAGTTAATAGATATTATTAAAATTAAAAAACTCGATGATAAAGAATCGGTTAAAAGAGAGCTGGCACTTATTAAGGTTTCAGCTAATACTTCAACTAGATCTGAGATTATGAATATTGTTGAGATTTTTAGAGCAAAAATAGTAGATGTATCAAAATCTACTCTGACTATTGAAGTTGCAGGTGCAGGTGAAAAAGTAGCAGCTTTAGAAGATATGCTAAAATCATTTGGCATCAAAGAAATTGTAAGAACTGGAGCAATTGCAATTGAAAGAGGCAACAGAATTATTGGTGAAGTAAAGTAAAATTTACAATAGATTATCTATAAATGGAAGGGGATTTTTTAAAATGGCAAAAATGTATTATGATTCAGACTGTAATTTGGAATTATTGAAAGGCAAAACGGTTGCAATATTAGGATATGGTAGCCAAGGTCATGCTCATGCTCAGAACCTTAGGGATAGTGGGGTTAATGTTGTAGTAGGTCTTACTCCAACATCAACTAGTAGAGAAAAGGTTGTTAAAGATGGTCTTAAGGTAATGGATACTGCTGAAGCAGCTAAGGCTGGAGACTTTGTAATGATACTGATTCCTGACGAAAAACAGGCTGATGTTTATAAAGCTAGCGTTGAACCTTACCTTGAAGAGGGCAATGTACTTATGTTTGCTCATGGTTTTAACATTAACTACAAACAGATTATAGCACCTAAGGGTGTTGATGTTATTATGGTTGCACCAAAAGGCCCTGGCCACACAGTTAGAAGCCAGTATAACGAAGGAAAAGGTGTTCCTGCATTGTACGCTGTACATCAGGACGCTTCAGGAAGAGCTAAAGATTTTGCACTCGCTTATGCCTGTGGTATTGGTGCCGGCAGAGCAGGAATACTTGCTACTACCTTCAGAGAAGAAACTGAAACTGACCTTTTTGGTGAGCAGGCAGTTCTTTGCGGTGGTGTAACAGAGCTAATGAAGGCAGGCTTTGAAACACTTGTTGCAGCAGGCTATCAGCCAGAAAGTGCTTATTTTGAATGTGTTCATGAGATGAAACTTATAGTTGACCTCATTAATAATGGTGGATTTGCTATGATGAGGTACTCCATTAGTGATACAGCAGAATATGGCGACTATGTAACAGGAAAGAGAATAATCACTGATGAAACAAGGAAAGAAATGAAGAAAATTCTTAATGAAATCCAGGATGGTACCTTCGCAGCTAATTGGATCGCTGAGAATAAGGCTAATGGTAGAGCGCACTTCCTTGCAATGAGGAGAAACCAGTCAGAGCATCAGCTAGAGCAAGTTGGAGCTGAGCTTAGAAAAATGATGAGCTGGATTAAAAAGTAGAAATTATAGAGAAAAATAATATTTCACAGGGGCTGTTTAATGCAGTTTAAACAGTCTCTGGTGAAATAATTATTTTATTAATGAGATTGATTTTTTTAAAAATACAAGTAGATAGAGAAAAAAACTAGAGACTAGATAGATATTTATGAATGTGAGATTTTTTGTGAATTTAAAATGGAGGTGTTTTTATGTCAGAGAGTATTAAGATTTTTGATACTACATTAAGAGATGGTGAGCAGACACCAGGTGTTAATTTAAATGTTCAAGAGAAACTTGAAATAGCAAGGCAACTTGCTAAACTTGGCGTGGACGTTATTGAAGCAGGTTTTGCTATTTCTTCTCCCGGGGATTTTGAGGCTGTCCGTGCGGTTGCATCTGAGATAAAAGGAGTGACTATTGCAAGCCTAAGCCGTGCTGTAGAAAAGGATATTGATAGAGCTTGGGAAGCTGTTAAAGTTGCAGAAAATCCAAGGATTCACACGTTTATTGCGACTTCTGATATACATATGAAATACAAACTCAAGATGACAGAAGATGAAGTACTTGAGAGAGCCAGAAGTATGGTACGTTATGCTAAGAAATATTGCAGTGATATAGAATTTTCTCCTGAGGATGGAAGCAGAACAAGGCCGGAATTTTTATATAGAGTGCTAGAGGCTGTTATTGCAGAAGGAGCTACGGTCCTTAATATCCCAGATACTGTTGGATATTCAACCCCATTGGAGTTTGGAGCATTAATTAAAGGTGTAAGAGAAAATGTCCGTGGAATTGAGAAAGTTGAAATTAGCGTGCACTGTCATAATGATTTGGGGATGGCTGTTGCAAATAGCTTGGCTGCCATAGAAAATGGTGCTAGACAAATTGAGTGTACAATTAACGGACTTGGTGAGCGCGCTGGTAACGCCGCACTTGAAGAGCTTATAATGACTCTTAACACAAGACGTGATTTTTATCAAATAAACCATAATATAGATAGTACTCAGATATATAGATCAAGTAGACTTGTGAGCAGTTTGACTGGTATTAATGTGCAACCTAATAAAGCCATTGTAGGAATAAACGCTTTTGCCCATGAATCTGGAATTCATCAGCATGGAGTGATGGCAGAAAAGAGTACCTATGAAATAATGACCCCGGAATCCATTGGCTTAAAACAGAACAGAATGGTTCTTGGCAAACTTTCAGGTAAACATGCTTTTGAAGATCGTCTAAAAGATTTAGGGATTTTTCTTTCAGAAAAAGACCTGCAGGTAGCATTTGTAAATTTTAAAGACCTTGCAGATAAGAAAAAGGTCGTTTTAGACAATGATATTGAAGCTTTGGTAAATGAAAAAGTTTCAACAGCTCCTGAGACTTATAAACTTGAAAGCTTCCAAATTAGCAGCGGTAATAAGCTTATTAGTACATCAACTGTGAGCCTCATAAAAGATGATGTAAATATTACAGAGGCAGCTACTGGGGATGGTCCTGTAGATGCAGCATTTAATGCAGTTGAGAGAGCAGTTGGTATGAATTTTGAACTTGAATCCTATGGATTAAAGGCTGTTACCGAAGGAAAGGATGCTCTTGGTGAGGTATCTGTTAGGGTATCACATGATGGGGTTTTCTATACTGGTAGAGGTGTAAGCACGGATGTTATAGAAGCCAGCGTAAAGGCATATATTCATGCAATTAACAGGGCTGTAAGCGAACGTAAAACTAACTAAAGCTTTTATGCTTATATAGAATTTATGTTTGGAGGGGTGCATTTGAAAAAAATCGATATATATGATTCTACATTGAGAGACGGCGCACAGGCATTGGGAATTTCTTTCACAGTTGCGGATAAATTAAAGATCGTTGAGAGACTCGACTATTTAGGTGTTGCATATATAGAGGCAGGCAACCCTGGATCAAACCCTAAAGATCTTGAATTTTTTAGGGAAGTTGGAAAACTAAATTTAACCAAGTCAAAGATTATAGCATTTGGAAGTACCAGAAGGCCTGGAATTAAAGTTATGGAGGATGCAAATGTAGCCTCACTTTTACAGGCTGAGACTGAGGCAGTAGCTATCTTTGGGAAGTCCATAGATAATCAAGTTGTAGAGATCTTAAAAACTAGTTTGGATGAGAATTTGAATATGATCTTTGATACCATCAGCTTTTTTAAACAGCAGGGCAAAAAGGTTGTTTTTGATGCGGAGCATTTTTTTGACGGGTTCAGACTGAATGAGGAATACGCTTTGGCTACACTAAAAGCAGCCAAAGAGGCTGGCGTGGATAGCATTTGCCTTTGTGACACAAAGGGAGGTTCTTTGCCAATTGACATATTTGATATTACAAAAAGGGTTGTAAACATGTTTGATGTTCCAATAGGTATTCATACACATAATGACAACGGTATGGCCGTAGCTTGCTCTATTACCGCAGTTCAAGCAGGAGCGCTTCAAGTTCAAGGTACAATTAATGGCTTTGGAGAAAGATGTGGAAATGCAAACCTTTGTACAATAATTCCTAATTTGCAGATTTTAATGGGATTTGAGTGTATTAATGAAAGTGCTATGCATGAGCTTACACCTATTGCGAGATTTGTAAGTGAGGTTGCAAATGTTATCCACGATGAGAGGACTCCTTATGTTGGCGGAACTGCATTTGCTCATAAAGCAGGAATGCATGCAGATGCCGTTAACAAGAACACTTCATCATATGAAAATTTCGACCCTGAACTTGTAGGAAACCATAGAAGAATATTGATGTCAGAGGTTGCTGGCAGAGGTACAGTATTAAAAATTATAAACAAAGTTCAGCAGGGAATTACTAAGGATTCAAAAGAAACAGCCTTGATTTTAGAGAAGTTAAAAGAGATGGAACATGAAGGCTACCAATATGAGGGCGCTGAGAGTTCCTTTGAATTGATTATTATGAAGATACTGGGTAAGTACAAAAGCTTTTTCGAATTAGGGGAGTTTAAGGTAATAATAAATGAACCGTCAGTTAATAGATATAACTCTACTGCCATGATAAACATCAAGGTTGGCGACGAACAGGAAATAACTGCCGCTGATGGAGATGGACCTGTAAACGCACTTGATAAGGCACTTAGAAAAGCTTTGGAGAGATTTTATCCTCAGCTCGCAACCATGAGGCTGACAGATTATAAAGTTAGGGTTTTAGACTCAACATCTGCCACAGCGGCTAAGGTTAGGGTTCTAATTGAATCAGCCGATAAAGACAAAACATGGTCCACTATCGGGGTATCATCAGACGTTATTGAGGCCAGCTGGAAGGCTCTTATGGATTCGGTTGAATATAAATTATTAAAGGATATGGGCGTGTAGGGTTCATATGACAAAATCAAGGATAGCAAGGGAATTTGCTATCCTTGATTTATGGGTAATGCTGTTTTGGTGCCTTTTTGAGCATATATAAGGTTCTTATTTTATTACAGATAATAATGGGCAGATTTTTCACTGCGTTCAGAATGAAAAGTGGTATGCCATTCTGAGCATAGCGAAGAATCTTATCACTATCTATATATCAAATAACTGGAAAATGTATTATAATAATCTCAGGAATTGTTGTCTAAGGGAGGTCTTATAATGCTTGATTCATATGTTTTTGTTCATAAGGATAAGCTTGACGAAATAGAAGGCTGCGGAATGAAGCTTTCTCGATGGGCTGATAGACAAGTGGTTATTAATGGAGAAGAGAAAAACTTTATTTCCTCGCTTTTAAATCCTAGAGATAATATGGATAGATATAAATCAACGGATTTTAAGGTCGTAAAATTAGAGATAGATATGCGGTACTGTTTTGTTGCAGAAGGCTTTTTATTGAAGAGAGACTTTCATTCTTTACATAACTCATCACTTTATGAAGAGACAATCATACCAGCAAAGGATTATATTTTCGGCATGTATAGACAGCCTGAATGCCTCATAGCTAAAACTATTCTCCCTAACGAAATGAAAATCTCTGGTAAGGGATTGAGTTTTCCTTTCTTTTACGAAAGCTCTGAAAGCCTTTATTTAAATAAAATAATGCAAAGCATGAGGGATGAAACCCCTCGCTTTGACGATGTTGTACTATATTATTATTTTGATAACCTTGCTAAATGTGGTGGGGCGGAGAAAATGACAGATGAAAGTGCGGGTATTGCCGCCTTTTCTTTTAAAGATGGAAGAAGACCGGTAGTTTTGGCACTTTTTGAACAGGAGGCCTTACTTGAAGGATAAGTTACTTAAACTTTTACAGGAAAATCACGACAATTATTTATCGGGTGAATCAATGAGCGAGAGCTTCAATGTTTCAAGAACGGCCATATGGAAACATATTAATAACCTCAGAAAAGAAGGTTATGTAATTGAATCCATAACTAACCGGGGATATAAACTAATTAAGGATTCAACAAATATAACCTCTGCAGGAATATCTGCCAAACTTTCTACTAAATTACTTGGAAAGGATATCATTTGTCTGGACGAGGTAGGTTCAACAAATGATTATGCTAAAAGCCTTGCTATCAGTGGAGCCAAGGATGGTACACTTATTATTGCGGACCAGCAGAATAAAGGAAGAGGTAGAATGGGAAGAATCTGGTCTTCTGCCAAGGGAAAGGGAATATGGATGACCCTTTTACTAAGGCCAAGTATAGAGCCACAGAAGGCACAGATAATCACACTTGCTGCTTCCGTTGCCGTGGTACAGGCTTTGCAGCCTCTTCTAGGTGAGAGGGTTAAGGTTAAGTGGCCAAATGATGTTCTTGTAGATGGAAAAAAGATATGCGGAATACTTACGGAGATGAGCTGTGAGCTAGAGAATATTAATTATATAGTTTTGGGAATTGGAATAAATGTAAATCAAGTCGTTAATGATTTTCCTGAAGAAATAAGGGAAACAGCTACGTCCATTAATGCAATTCTGAATAATTTGGAAGATATAGACAGGCTATCCATAATAGCTGATATATTAAAGGCGTTTGAAGAACTATATTTATTGATTTTAGAAGGAAAAACTGATAAAGTAATTAGTAATTGGAGACTTTTTTCGTGCACCTTGGGTAGAAAAATTAGGGTCAGTTCCTTGAATGGCGATTTATGTGGAATAGCTGAGGATATTACAGAGGATGGGGTATTAATTCTTAAAGATAATTCCGGTAAAATTCATAGGATTTTTTCTGGAGAGATATTTTTTAATATGGGGTGAAGAAATGAATGGAAATGATATTAAGAATAGGAGCGGACATATGAATAATAATGTGAGAAGTGGCAGACAACAAGAAAGCAAGCCTGAAGTAAGACCGGTTCAAGGAAATACACAACAGCCTCAGCAGAACAGGCAATTAAAAAATGATGGTTATAGAAGAGATGGACAGGGATATAAGACTTATAACAGGGACAACAGGGATAATAGAGATACTAGGGATAATAGAGACAACAGAGAAGGCGGCTATAACAAGGATAATAGTTTTAGAACTTATAATTCTCAAGGGACTAGTGCAAGAAGGATAAAGACTGAGGAAACTATAGATGATATTAGAATTGACCTTGCGAGAATTGAAAAAGAAATTGAGCTTGAGATAAAACAAATAGCTACTTTGAGACTTGGAGTTTAAGTTGATATCTAAGATTAAGGGAATATTTATACGCGTTTTCTATTCATAAAGTCGAATGGGAAACAGGGGGGAATACATAGATCGGGAGATGAATGATTTGATTTTAGTTATTGATGTTGGAAATACGAATATTGTCCTAGGTGTGTATGAGAATCAGCTCCTTCTTCATAATTGGAGAATGGGGACAGATAAAGATAAGACTTCAGATGAATATGGAATGTTTGTTTTGGGACTTTTGAATTTGGAGAAGATTAGCACGAGTCAAATAAGTTCGGTAATAATGTCTTCGGTTGTTCCCCAAATTATGTACACACTAGAACATACAATAAGAAAGTTTTTCAAGGTAGAACCACTCCTTGTGGGGCCTGGAACTAAGACTGGCATAAACATAAAATATGAAAATCCGAAAGAAGTTGGTGCGGATAGAATAGTAAATGCAGTGGCTGGCTTGGAGATATATGGGGGTCCCCTTATAATAATCGATTTTGGTACTGCAACTACCTTCTGCGCCATAAGCAAAAAAAGAGAGTACTTAGGTGGAGTAATATGCCCAGGTATACTAATATCAGCGGAGGCCCTTTTCCAAAAGGCTGCCAAGCTGCCCAAGATAGATCTGGTTAAGCCAGACTCGATTATAGGCAGGAACACAGTAAGCAGTATGCAGTCTGGGATTGTTTTTGGCTATGTTGGACAGGTGGATTATATAGTAAACAGGATGAAAGCAGAGATGCAGGAAGATAATATTAAGGTAATAGCTACGGGAGGACTTGCTAGACTTATCGCTTCTGAGTCAAAGACCATTCAGGAGGTAAATTCTATGCTCACTTTAGAAGGGCTAAGAATCATATATGAAAAAAATTATGGTCAGAATCAATTATAGTGGAGTCATGCAAGATTTTCTTATTTATGATTGTACAAATATTGGAGGTAAAAAATGTCTATACAAGAAGAATCACTTAAAGCCCATACTAAATGGAGAGGCAAAATTGAGGTTGTTAGCAGGGTAACTGTGGAAAATAAGAATGACCTCTCAATCGCTTATTCACCTGGGGTTGCAGAACCATGTATGGCTATTCACAAAGACGTTAACCTTTCCTATGAATATACTAGAAGATGGAACACAGTAGCCGTTATAACAGATGGTACTGCAGTTTTAGGTCTGGGTGATATTGGGCCAGAGGCTGGAATGCCAGTAATGGAAGGTAAATGTGTACTATTTAAAACCTTTGCTGATGTTGACGCTATTCCCCTTTGCATTAGGTCAAAAAATGTAGATGATATTGTAAATACTGTAAGGCTGCTTGCTGGCAGTTTTGGTGGAGTTAATCTAGAAGATATATCGGCTCCAAGATGCTTTGAAATTGAGAGAAGACTAAAAGAAGAGTGCGACATCCCGGTTTTCCACGATGACCAGCATGGGACTGCGATTGTTGTACTGTCTGCAATTATAAATGCACTAAAGGTTGTAAAAAAAGATATTGGAAATATAAAGCTTGTACTAAATGGTGCCGGCTCTGCAGGTATTTCAATAACCAAGCTTTTACTCAAAGCAGGTTTGAAGAATGCTATTTTAGTTGATAAGAATGGGGTTGTTTGTGAAGGGGAGCAATGGATGAACCCTGCACAAATGGAAATAGCCAAGGTTACCAACCCAGATAGGATAAAGGGAACCCTTGAAGGTGCCATAAAAGGCGCTGATGTCTTTATAGGAGTCTCTGCTCCAGGTGTTGTGTCAAAGGAAATGGTTTCATCCATGAATGAAGATGCAATAGTTTTTGCTATGGCAAACCCAGTACCTGAAATTATGCCAGAAGAAGCTAAGGCAGCCGGTGCAATGGTTGTTGGTTCAGGAAGATCAGACTTTCCAAACCAAGTAAATAATTTGTTGGCATTTCCGGGAATATTCAGAGGCGCGCTTGACAGTAGGGCAAGCGATATAAACGAAGGAATGAAAATAGCGGCTGCAAAGGCAATTGCAGGCCTAATCAGCGAGGAAGAACTCAATGCTGAATATGTTATCCCATCTCCATTTGACAAAAGAGTGGCAAAGGCTGTGGCAGAAGCTGTTGCAAAGGCTGCGAAGGAAACGGGTGTAGCGAGAATATAGAGGTAATAAAGTGATGTCAATATGGATGCAGGCTGTACAGATTTTGTACGGTTGGCATCCTTTTTTATTTGGAACTTTATAAATATTCCTTCGTCTAATTACTATATAATCAATAATTTTAATTCTAAAACCACAACTACTTTCTGGATAACTTGCTGAAAAATATATAGAAGGAGGATGTATATGAAAAGAAATAGGCTTATAACTGGATTTATTATTATTACAGTCTGCGTGCTTTCTTTGGTTTTAATGAAAAGCTACGATCTATTTGCAGGAGATGATAGCACTTTTCCTGAGGTTTCAGTAAAAATGGATTCCCAAGGGAAGCTTATGCCAATAGAACTTCCTACTGTTGACACAGAGGAAAAATTTAATAAGCTGGTTGAAGAATATGATTATACAAAGAATCACTGGAATTGGCGCTCCTTCGACATGCTTGGAGGTATGAAAACCGCAGATGTTGCTGTAAGTAAAGCTGAAAGCACCGGTAGCTCAAATCCCTCAGTAGCACAGTCAAGTACATCCGGGGATTATTCCACTACAAACATTCAGGTACAGGGTGTTGATGAAGCAGACATTATAAAAACAGACGGAAAAAATATTTATCAGGTCGGAGACAAAAGAGTAAATATTATTAGTGCTTTGCCTGCTGAAAACATGGAACTTTTGTCTACAATTGACTTTAGTAAAGAAAATTTAAACGTATTAGAGCTTTATATAGATGAGTCCAGATTAACAATACTCGTTAGCGGGTGGAATGTTCTTAATACAGTAGAAACTCAAAATGTCGAGAGTACTTCAAAGAGAATTTCCATTGCCCGTCCCTATTTTCAGAATTCCTATGTAAAGGCATTAATATATGACATCTCTGATATTAGAAATCCAAGTCTTTTAAAGGAAACAATGGTTGATGGAGACTATGTTTCCTCTAGAAAAATAGACAGTATTGTATATGTGACCACCAATAAAAATTTAGATTTCCAACTATGGCATAAGAACGGTGAGGAAGCTCTCCCATCTTTTATGGATTCTTCAACGGGAGAAGGGTTAAAGAATATAACATTGGACAATATCAGATATTTTCCAGAAATAAGTGAGCCAAACTTTTTAAACATTATTTCTTTTGACACATTGGATACCGAAAAGGCAGCAAATATACAGTCGTTTCTTGGGGCTGGAAGAACAATGTATTCCTCGGCAAAGAATCTATATGTGGTATCCAACACCAGAGAAAACAAGAGTAACATTATGAAGTTTGCTCTCGATAACATCAACGTGTGTCCCGTAGCAAATGCAGAGGTTGACGGATACTTGATTAATCAATTCTCTATGGATGAGAATAATGGATATTTCAGAGTTGCTACAAATAATCACGATGCAAATGCATTGTATGTTTTAGATGAAACACTTGCTCTAAAAGGAAAGATTGAAAACATTGCGCCATCTGAAAGAATATATTCCGTAAGGTTTATGGGTGATAGAGCCTATATGGTAACCTTTAAGAATACTGATCCGCTTTTTGCAATAGACCTTAAAGACCCATCAAACCCTCAAATAATGGGGCAGCTTAAAATACCCGGGTTTAGCAACTATCTTCATCCATATGATGAGAACCATATAATAGGCTTTGGCAAGGATACGGTCGAAATTGAACGCAAGGATGGCAATGGAAACCTAACTGGAGGGTCTACAGCTTATACCCTAGGTATGAAAATCTCTGTTTTCGATGTAACAGATATAAAAAATCCTAAGGAACTATTTGTTGAAAAAATAGGAGATAGAGGAACGGAATCATTATTGCTTCAAGATCAGAAGGCTTTGCTTTTTAATAAAGAAAAGGAGATAATGGCATTCCCTATAAATGTTAATCAGGTACTCAACCCTACAAAGGATAGTTACTATGGCATGCCTCAATATGGCACCCCGGTTTTCCAAGGAGCATATGCCTATAACTTTAATATTGATACTGGTTTTAGCCTAAAAGGAAAAATAACAAATATGAGTAACGAGGATATTCTTAAATCGGGCTATGGGTACAATAATAAGAGTCAGATAAAGAGAATTATATATATTGGAGATACTTTATACTCCATATCTGATGGCATGATAAAGGCAAGCAGAATGTCCGACCTTAAGGAACTTGGATCTTTAAACCTTCCTACGAAATGAAATAAAGCTTCACATACAACACCTCTCACTGCATATTATGTAGTATGGGAGGTGTTTTTATGTTAGCTAGGATTACGGAGGCCTTAATATATGTACTGGCAATGTATGGGGGAATATGCATTGTTGGAGCTATTATAGATCATTTTTTATCAGGTTCTCGTTACGTAAAGCAGAAATATGAGCTTGTGCTAACAGTGAAAAATCAGCAGGATAACATTGAAGGTATAATCCGCTCCATATTTGAAGATGAGTTGTTTAAAAATTCTGGGCCTGAGTGTAAGGTAGTAGTAATTGACAAAGGCTCTGATGACGATACTATAAAAATCCTGAAGAAATTGTCCTATGAGTATAATAATCTTGAGGTTGTTATTGAAGAAGAAAATGGTCGGCGATTGTGACTGTAATATTGAGCCCACTTTAAATTGTTTTATCAATAAGGTATACTTTACTTAAGATAATGTGGAGGGAGCTCAGCAATGCATGTAAGTGTAGAAGGTACAGTAGATGAAATTATATATACAAACGAGATGAACGGTTACTGTGTTTTGGAGCTTAATACTCCTGATGAAAGCATAGTTGTAGTGGGGTACCTACCATTTATTAATGAGGGAGACTCAGTTAGAGTAATAGGAACCTGGGCAATACACCCTGAATATGGCAAACAGCTTAAGGCGGATAATTATGAAAAAAAACTTCCACATACAAAAGAGGCATTAATAAAATATCTATGTTCTGGAGTTATTAAGGGAATAGGCCCTGTCACAGCCTCAAGAATTGTTGAGCATTTCGGGGAAATGAGCGTCGATGTAATCAAAAATGAGCCAGAAAAACTGTCCGAAGTTAAAGGAATAAGCATTGAAAAGGCAATGGAGATAAATACTGCATTCACTGAACATGAGGCACTTGGCAATGTAGTCATGTTCTTTCAGGAGTATGGCATTAGCCCAGCTTTTTCTGCAAGGATATATAAGGCTTTCGGAGAAGATACAATAAATAAAATAAAGAGCAATCCATATATTCTCACTGAGAAGATTCATGGCATTGGATTTAAAACTGCTGATACTATTGCAATGAAAATGGGCTTTGAACTCGCTAGTGAGAGCAGGGTTATGAGTGGGATAAAATATGTACTTATAAAGGCATCCATGGAAGGACATACTTACATGACTTATGAGAAGCTTGTTTTTGAAAGTGAGAGGCTTCTAAGCATCAATGAACAAAGTGTAGAAAATGCAGTGATATCCTTAATGATTGAGAATATGCTCCATCGAGAAAAAGGTGAGGGCTTTGACCGGATATATTTGAAACATCTTTACATGGCGGAGTTGGAAGTGGCGAGGAAACTTAGTGTTATAAATGCTTTGGGCACAAAATCTATATGGTTTTCAGGTAAGAATCTAGATGACGTTGAAAAGGAAGAGAAAATTATTCTTGCAGAGATGCAAAGGGTCGCAATTGAAGAGTCCCTTCAAAATGGTGTAGTTGTAATAACTGGTGGCCCAGGTACGGGTAAAACTACTATAATTAAGTCCATTATAAGACTTTTGGAAAAAGAGGAGTATAAGATAGCTTTAGCCGCTCCTACAGGCAGGGCTGCAAAGAGGATGAGTGAGGCAACAGGAAAAGAGGCTAAAACAATCCACAGACTGCTGGAAATTGGCTATACGGCTGATGGAGAAGAGCCAGCTTTTGCCAAAAATGAGGACAACCCAATAGACGCAGATGTTGTTATAATAGACGAAATGTCCATGGTAGACATACTACTTATGAACAATCTTCTTAGAGCGCTATCACATGGTGCAAGGCTAATCATGGTCGGAGACGTTGACCAGTTGCCTTCTGTAGGCCCTGGTAATGTATTGAAGGATATTATTAACAGCGGGGTTATAAAGACAATCAGACTGACAGAGGTTTTCAGACAGGCTGAAGAAAGTATGATTATTTTAAATGCCCATGCAATAAATAAAGGGATTTTTCCAAATCTTAACGAAAAGGAAAAGGATTTTTTCTTTGTACAAAGGAGAAGTAATGACGATATATTAAATACAATTGTTGATCTTTGTTCCAGAAGACTTCCGGTAAACATGGATTTTGATCCAATAAGACAGATTCAGGTAATTACGCCAACCAGAAAAATAGGAGTTGGAGTCTTTCAACTAAATCAAAGGCTTCAGGAAGCGCTTAACCCAAAGGCGCCTTATAAGAAAGAGAAGGCTGGACTTAACTGTACCTTTAGAGAAGGTGATAGAGTCATGCAAACTAAGAATAATTATAATCTTAAGTGGAAAAAGGCCGATGGAAGCGATATCTGGGGTAATGGTGTATTTAACGGAGATATGGGAGTTATTTCAGAGATCAATGCTGAAGAGCAGTATGTTGAAGTTCTATATGATGATGATAGAATTGCAAGCTATGACTTTGTTGTTTTAGATGAGCTAGATCTTTCATATGCAATAACAGTGCATAAAAGTCAGGGTAGTGAATTCCCAGTTGTAGTTATGCCTATTTTTCAGGCACCACCACAACTTTTATCAAGAAACATATTATATACGGCTATAACTCGTGCAAAATCTCTGGTGGTTTTGACAGGTTCAATAGATAATCTTAGGCAAATGGTTGCAAATCATCGGGAAACTAGCAGATTTTCAGGCCTTGAAGAGAAACTTTCAAAGCTTAACAATGAAAGCGCTGTGTGAGGATAAATTATGGTTAAAGAAATATTACATATTGTGTTTCCACCAAAATGCATATTTTGTCGTAATGTTTTGGAAGACCATTCCGATATTAATATATGTAAAAGTTGCTTTGATAAGATTCCATTTCAAAACATAAATGGAGATAGTTACTTGAAAATTTTTAACGCACCTTTTTGCGATGCTGTTATTTGCCCTTGTAGATATGAAAGCGTAATAAAAAAAGCACTTACAAATTTTAAATTTCGAGATAAGCCTTCGCTGTATAGAGCTTTGGCATACTTTATAATTATGACACTTGATGAATTGATTGATAGAGAAGAAATAGACATTGTTGCAGCCGTCCCGCTTTCTAGTAAGAGATATAGGATGAGGGGCTATAACCAAGCAGGTCTTTTAGCTGCCTATCTAGCAAAGGAGTTGCATGTAGTTAATGCTTCATCAATAATTAAAAGATCCAGAGACACACAGAAACAGGCTACTTTGGATAAAGATAAACGAGGATTAAATGTATTTAATGCATTTAATGTTATAGATTATAATTATGTTGGCAACAAAAAAGTACTTATAATTGACGATATTTTTACTACAGGAAGCACAATAAGTGAGTGTGCAAGAGAGTTTAAAAATGCCGGTGCTGCTATGGTTTATGCTGCGGTAGTTGCATCAGGAAGAATTTATTAAGGAGGAATTTAAAATGCCAGATGTTAGAAATTGCAGTAGGTGCGGTAAAATTTTTAACTATATAGGAGGGGCTCCACTTTGCCCAGTATGCAGAGAAAGAGACGAAGAGGAATACAAAACGGTAAAGGAATATCTTTACAAATACCCTGGCGCCAGTTTATCTGAGGTTTCAGTTGAATTGGATGTTTCAGTAGAAAAAATTAAAAGGTTTTTAAAAGAAGGGCGCCTTGAGATAATAGGTGAAGAAGGAAACATGTTTCTGGAATGCGAAAACTGTGGTAAGGCAATAAGAACTGGACGTTTTTGTGATGAATGTGAAAGAGACATGAAGAGAAATTTTCAAAGTACTGCTAAAGATATAACCTCTAAACACGAGGAGGAAGAAAAGGCAAAGGAAAACAGATTTAAAATGAGGTATCTAAACAAGTAGTATAAATGGTTTGAGCTTAGTATTTACATTTTAGGAAGTTCTCCAGAAACTCTGTTGGGAAATGCTAAAAACAAAAATAATATATGCCGATAGAATATATGAGAAGATAAAGAGAGAAGTTAGAAAGAGAGTTGATTTACATGAAAATATGGGGAGAATTGCCAAAGGTCAATGAAGTTTATAAATCATCAAAGGTGAATATCACAGAACCTGCTTCCAAAGTAAAATCCAAGAAAGATGTAATTTCTATATCTACTATTGGTAAAGAATATCAGATTGCTTTAAAGGCTTTGAAGGAAGTCCCAGATATCAGGGCTGACAAAGTAAATGGTATTAAAGAACAGTATGCTTCTGGATCGTATAATGTTAAAGGTCAGGAGATTGCTGATAAATTAGTGAAGTCATTTATGGACAAAAAGGTTTAAGTTTGATACAAGCCTTAAATGTTTTATGTTTGAGATATATAAAAAGTGGCTTTTTGCCACCTTTTTTATTAAGTACGTTCTGTGTCATACTGAGTATAGTGTAATGTAATATAGAACGTAGCAGTTAGCCGTTTTGAGCTTAACAAGAATCTTGCTGGATTATTTTAGTAGTTTAACATATAGTTTTGAAATATTTTGGAGGTATGAATATGGAACAATTATTGTCTCAGTTAGAAGAGATTTTAGAAAATGAAGCTACTCTATATTCACAAATTCTAAGTATAGGTAGGCAAAAAACCGATATTATCATAAAAGGGAAGGTTACTGAACTTGCAGCCCTTGTGGAACAAGAACAGGATATAGTTTCCCAGCTTGCGAAATTAGAGCTTAGCAGAGATTATGTCTCTTCGCTTCTTCATAAGGAGCTTAATCTTTCAAATAAAGAGGTTACTTTAACTGAGCTATTCAATCATGTTCAAGGTAGTCATGCCAGTTCTCTTATGACAAGGCAGGAAAAGCTTTTAGATATACTTAAGAGAGTTAAGGACGTTAATGATGAAAACGGGAAGCTTATTAATAATTCCCTAGAATATATAGAGTTTTCTATAAATGTGCTCTCTAATGCAACGAACCCTGGGAACAATTACAACCAGGTAGGCTATACAGCTGGCGCAGGAAAAAGTAGTATGTTTGACATGAAGTTATAGAATTAAGGGGGTCGCCATGGGTTCTAGTTTTGGTAGCTATGGAATAGCGAAGTCGGGAATGTATGTAAGTGAAAGAGGATTGTTTGTAACCGGCCATAATATATCAAATACGAATACGATAGGTTATTCAAGGCAGCAATCCATTATTCAAACCTCCTTTTATCAAGGGATTTCCAGTAATATGCAAGTTGGAACTGGTGCCACAATAGAACAGACAAGGCAAATCAGACATACTTTCCTAGACAACATATATAGGAAAGAGAGTCAGCTACAAGGATATTCAGAAGCTAAAAATAACACATATATTGAGTTGCAGAATATTCTTGGGGAACCAATGAATGATGGGCTTCAGTCTATTATGAATAATTTTTGGGATTCATGGCAGGAGTTATCAAAGGATACTAGCAGTCTAACAGTTAGAGCACTGGTTAGACAAAGAGGACAAGCCATGGTTGATTATGTAAACCACATGGGTACACAAATTGACAGGCTCCAGAGTGACTTAAATAGCGAAATAGTATCTGACATAGATGAAGTTAATAATATTACTTCACAAATAGCTGATCTAAATGTCGAGATACCTAAAATAGAATCATGCGGAGACAGAGCAAATGATTTAAGAGACCAGAGAAATGTTTTGCTCGATAGAATAACAAATCTAATCAATGCAGACATAACTGAAAATCAAAATGGTTCAGTGGATATAACAATTGGCGGATATTTTCTTGTAAACAGAGAGGAATCCACAAATATAGTTGCAAAGAATACAGCAAAATCTGGGATGTTCTATACACCAATGATTGCTGGTACAAAAATAGAATTGCCTTTGAAAAGCGGAACGCTTAAGGGCTTGCTTGAATCTCGCGGAGAAGTCTATGGCGCAGTAGGAAGTACTGAAAATGGGACACCAAGCGCTAATATGGACATTACTTTTGCAGTGGATGTATCTTCTACTGCAGACTTAACCTTAGTAAAGAATAATATTGATGCATATATTGCTCAGATGAAAGATAAAAATATAGATTGCAATTTCAGGTTAGTGACTTATTCAAGTAATGTTATTAACAATGGTAGTGTTACTTACACTGATCCTGATGATTTTAAAGCGGCGGTTGCATTACTTACAAATGACGCAACATCTACTAATGAGAACTTTAAAAATGTTGTTACTACATTATCGGGGCTTACCAATTATGCTGTAGGTGCAGACAGATATACCGTAGTCTTTACAGGCGAAAGTATTGATGGCGACACTGGCACAGCTACGAGCACCACAGATATAGCTTCATATATTGCGTCATTGAAAGATCCGGATGTGAATATGAAGGTTTCTGTTGTGACAAAGTCGGACTACTTTAATGCAGGGCAAACTGGACTGGGTGAAGACGGTTGGAGTAAAATAACTGATCAAACAGGTGGAAAGCTTTATTCAACTGATATTGGTGACAATAAATCAATGATGGACGCCATCAGCTGTGACACAATAAATGAGTCTGTCACCTCACATATGAATGATTCAGCCAATATAGTGCCAGACGTGAGGCAGAGACTTAATGCCCTTATCAATGTTATTGCCAGAGAAGTAAATAGTCTACAGAGAAGTGGTAAAACAATACATTCTACTCCTGTAGCTGGAACAGACTTTTTTGTGGCAACTGATAGCAGCAGGCCTATTGAGATCGGAAATATTAGCCTGAACTCTAATTTATCTGATCTTAATAATATTATCTCTGCGAAAAATGGTGCTAAAGGAGATAATACTTTGGCATTAGAAATAGCAAACCTCAGATATAAGGATTGCACTGGAGATTACACAGATAGGCTTAGCTTGGATGAATTTTATCAGGAAATCATACAAACAGTAGGAAACAAGGCTGAGGAAGTAAAATCCCTTACAGAGAGTCAAGCTAACCTAGTTGAAACAGCAGATAATCAAAGAAAATCAATTTCCGGAGTATCAATGGATGAAGAATTAACGAAGATGCTTAAGTACCAATTTGCATATGGTGGATCATCTAAAGCATTTAACGCAATAGACGAAATGATAAATACAGTGATTAATAAAATGGGATTGGTAGGAAGGTGATAAAATGAGAGGATCTTTTTTTGGACTTAATGTTTCTGTTAGTGGCCTTTTTTCTGCACAGAAGAACCTTGATATTATTAATCATAATATTACCAATGCTACTACACCAGGGTATTCAAGACAAGTTGGATACCAGACAGCGGCTGCGGCGATACCAATGTATGACGGAACGGGAATGTATGGTACAGGATCCGTAGTAAATTCTGTAAACAGAATAAGAGATGACTTTCTGGATTATAAGTACTGGAGTGAGGCACAATCTAGCGGAGAGTGGTCAGCTAAGAATGACTTACTTGCAGAAGTTGAAGCTACATTTAATGAGCCTTCATTAGAAGGTACCAGTGGAAGTGGTTTTACTGCTGTATTTAATGACTTTTACAGCTCACTTCAAGAATTGTCAAAAAGTCCAGCAGATCTGGGACTAAGAGATATTGTAAAGCAAAGAGGAGTTACCGTTGCCAATTATTTCAATTCTACAGCAGCTCATTTTGAGAAGTTACAGGAAGATGTCAATTACAGAATTAAGACCAAGGTTTTGGAAGTAAACTCTATTGCTACACAGGTTAAAGATTTGAACAGACAAATATATACAGCAGAAGTTGATGGAACTGTAGCAAACGATCTGAGAGATCACAGAACCTTATTAGTTGATAAGCTATCTAAGATAGTAAATATTCAGGCAAATGAAGTAGTTGTTGGACAGCTCCCAAATGGCAGGGATAACGTTCATTTTACAATTACCATAGGCGGGAAAAATTTGGTTGATCATTTCAGTAGCTCGGAGGTTCAGGTTACGCAAAGAACTACAAAGCTCAATGCAAATGAAGATGTTGCAAATCTTTATGATATAAGTTGGAAGGACACTGGAGCAGCTGTAAAGGTTACAAGTGGTGAATTGAGAGGTTATCTGGATGTTAGAGATGGCAACGAAGGTGATAATGGAAGTCCAAATATGAAGGGAATACCTTATTACGTAAAAAAGATCAATGAATTTGTGCAGAAATTCGCAATGTCTTTTAATGATGGATATGTAAATGGTGTTGATGTTGGTGCTGGACATGCTGATGGTTATGCATTGAATGGTACAACTGTTTCAGGCCTTAAATTTTTCACTATGTTGGGGGCTGATGGAAAGCCCGAGAGTAGTACGACATTTATAGGTGGCGCTACTACTATTCCTGCGCAATACAGCAAACTGACAGCAAAAAACTTCAGTGTAAGTAGTGAAATACTTTCTGACTCAAGGAATATTAGTGCTTCTGGATCTGCCAGCCAGCAGGAAAATGCTGTAGTCTTAGATAAACTAATCGATTTAAGGAACAATGTCAGCCTTTTTGGTGAGGGCTCAGCCGAGGACTTCATGAAATCTTTAATTGCAAATATGGGCATAGATGCGCAGCAGGCTAAGACAATGACAGATAATCAGGAAACCATAGTGAAGCAAGTTGAAAATGAGAGACAATCAGTCTCAGGAGTATCACTGGATGAAGAACTTGCTAACATGATAAAACATCAACAAGTTTACAACGCTTGCGCTAGGATGATTACAACAATGTCACAGGTATACGATACTTTAATAAATAAGCTTGGGGTATAAGCTAAGGAGGAATTTTTAAATGAGAATTACTAACGCTATGATGGTTAACAACATGATATCTAATATATCTAAAAATCAGACAAGGATGGATAAACTGCAAAACCAAATGGCAACTGGTAAAAAAATTGAAGTCCCATCAGATGATCCTGTCGTTGCGGCACGTGCCCTTAAGCTTCGTACAGACGTGGCTGAGATCACACAATATCAAAAAAATGTAGATGATGCAACGTCATGGGTTGACATTACAGAATCTGCACTCAGCAATATTGGAGATGTATTACACAGGGCAAGAGAGTTGGCAGTAAAGTCTGCAAATGGGACCATGTCTACAGAGGATCAGCAGGCTACGGCAAGCGAAGTCAAACAACTACGTGAGCAGCTTATACAGCTCTCCAATTCTACATATGCTGGAAGGTACATCTTTTCAGGGTATCAGACTGACAAACCTTTAGTAGATGAAGTTACAGGTAATTACGCTATTCCTTCTGCAAGCACAGAGGTTATGAATTACGAAATTGGAGTAGGTAATGACATAAATGTTAATGTTTTAGGCGGCGAACTTTTTGATGGGACAGGGGCCAGTGCTGTTGCAGGGAGTACCCCTAAAATGATTCAGGACATGGATAAATTTTTTGATGATTTAAATACAAATAATCAAACTGCCATTAGTACTTTGATAGATGGCATTCAATCTGATCTTGATAATGTTACAAGAATAAGAGCTGATATAGGTGCTAGGAGCAATAGACTTGATCTTACAAAAAGTAGGCTTGATTCTGATGAATACAACTTCACAAAGTTAATGAGTAACAATGAAGATGTAGACCAAGCAGAAGTTATAATGAATCTTACAAATGAGGAGAATGTCTATAAAGCCTCTCTTTCAGCAGGAGCCAAGATAATTCAGCCATCTCTGGTTGATTTTCTAAGATAAAAAGTTATAATTGTGAAATAAGTTTTTTCCATAAAATACTTATTTCACATATTTCCTTCATCCATATCTTATATACATTTTGAAGGGGAGATGAGTTATGTCTCTTGGAAACATAAGTATTCATACAACTAATGCACAGCTTCAAATGCAGACAACAAAGCCTGTAGTTGAAATGCAGCAAAACCATGCTAAGATTCAAATTCAGACTGAACTGCCAAAAGTAATTATTGATCAGACTGAATGTTTTAACACATCAGGACTTAAAAACAATAAGGCATTTTCTTTGGAGATTTCCAGTAAGGGATATCAACAGGCTATGGAATATATTGCGACTACTTCACAAGATAGTGATAGACTAGCGGCAATTGAATATGGAGGGAATCCCATTGTTGATATTGCTTTGAGAAAGGCAAATCCTGTGAATGAATTTGGTTTGGTAACCATGCCAAGTGCAAGACCTAAAATAGAGGTTACAGGAAGCCTTAATATAAATTTCCAACCAGAGATGCTAGGAATTCATAATGGGGTAAACTTTGATGTGAGATTAGGCAGCCTTGATGTAAATTATGTTCCTGGAAAGATAGAAATAGATTATCAAGTATGATATTAGGTATAATAAGGGCATGCACTTGGCATAGCCCTTTAAATTGTCATTTTAAGCACAGTAATGAATGGCTTTTGACGTAGAATCTATTATAGGAGGTTATAGTTATGACTTTTTCCACAAAATATTTTGGAGAAATAGAAGTTCAAGATAGCGATATTTATACATTTCCGGAAGGATTACCTGGATTTGAAGATAAGAGGAATTTTGCCCTAATAGATAATTCTTCTGAAAATTCGCCTTTTAAGTGGCTTCAATCTGTAGAGGATGGAAACCTTGCATTTGTGGTGGTAGATCCTTTTTCCATAGTGCCAGATTATGAGGTGG
>Ga0123336_10000131_pt1 | contig 74976 bp, 70 predicted proteins | sample SSSSmetaG_FD_96466 | JGI IMG/M metagenome (GOLD analysis project Ga0123336, IMG submission 96466) | Glacier valley bacterial and archeal communities from Borup Fiord, Nunavut, Canada, to study Microbial Dark Matter (Phase II) - ​SSSS metaG | ecosystem: Environmental > Aquatic > Freshwater > Ice...
AATACTATTAAAAGCCAGGAAACAATCAAGCAGCCTGTTATAGCAGACACGCTTCAAAAAAAAGCACCCTGGTATCAGCGATATTTTGGAATAGGGCGTAAAAAGAAAAAGATTGTATCCGTTGATACAACTTCAATTATTGACAATACTATTAAAAGCCAGGAAACAATCAAGCAGCCTGTTATGGCAGACACGCTTCAAAAAAAAGCACCCTGGTATCAGCGGTATTTTGGAATAGGGCGTAAAAAGAATAAAATTTCCGCTGCTGATGATACCACCACACTTAAAAATAATAGTCAAACGCAGACGACTGTAATGCAGGAGCCAGCACCTGATACCCTTCAAAAAAAGCCAAACTGGTTTCAGCGTACTTTCGGTGCTGGTAGAAAAAAGAAATTCTCAGTAAAAAAAGATACCGTTCAGAGCAATGATAATTTAAGACAACAACAGTTTTATGAATCGGAAGCTGAACTTACCAACAGGAAAATTAATCAGGTACAGAAATCAGAAAGTGACCAGGCCATTGAGAGAATTAATTACAGCCGGGAACATAATTTAAATATCGATTCTGCGGAGTATGTAAGAAATGTAAGTATCGTTCAAAAGAGAATGCAACTGAATAGCGATTCGATAAAATTGTTAAACCGGCAATTACAAAGGTCAAACGATTCTATAAAGTATTATAAAAATTTGATGTCTGATGTAAATAGTGACGCTCCAGCTGAAAGCAAGAAGTGGTATCAGGATATGTTTACATCAGAAAAAAAGAAACAGAGAAGGATAGAAGAGCAGAGTAATACCCGGGAACGTACTATTCAACAACAGCAATACTTTGATAATGATGTCAGGAACATGCAAGCACGGATAGGTGAATTGGAAAGAGCAAACAGCGATTTGCAAAATTCTTATCAATCATATAATCCTGGTCGTAACGTCAGAAGAGACAATACGCTGCCGGTATCTCCAGTGGTAGTATATGATGGAAATAACAACAATGGAAATAATAACAGGGAGATAGCAGATCTAAGAGCTCAGCTTCAAAACCTTCAAAATGAATTGAATTACGATGGAAGAGAAAGAGTAAAAAGGGATAATTTAGATGCTTTACCTCAGCAACCCTTAACTGTATTGCAATCACCTGCTGCTATAGCTTCCGATACCTCCCAGGTTAGTTTGCTAAGAAGTGAACTAAATCAATTAAGGACTCAGTTAGACAGTATAAAAAATAAACCTCTGGCTGTTGCCACCGAAAAAGTGATCGTCCCGCAGCAGAAATTCGATGTCACAGGTTTTCCTGTAATCAGTGTTTACTTTAAGATGGGATCTGTATCGTTAACGAGCGATCAGTTGAATAAAATTATTCCCTTCGGTGCGGTAGCTAATAAAAATAAAGAAGCTGCTATAATACTTAAAGGCTTTACCGATCCGGTAGGAAATCCTGCTAAAAATAAAGTTATCGCTGATAAAAGAGCTGTATATATAAAAAGCTTACTCACTTCAAAATACAGGATCAGCGACTCGCGCGTCAATATTGAAGAACCAGGGGAAAGTGAAACAAATTCAAAGAAAGCTAACCCTCTTGACAGGCGTGTAGATCTTCAGTTTAATTAATTTAAGTTTCCCGGTATATTTTTCAAGAGATGATCCTTCGTTTTGCCAGGTATAAAATTGCCTGTATTTTGATCACGCTGTTTTATTGCTTTATATATTAATCAATACTAATTAACAATTTTCTATTAATCACCAACCATTGTTATTTTTACAGGAGTATGAAAAATAGCAAATGGGTTGGTATAGCGGGAGTAATGTTATTATTTGTTGCTGCCTATCAGCCGTGGGTAACCATTATATCAAAGGGCATCACTATAACAGGTATGAACACCGCAGGGACGAATTTTGGAAAGCCCGCTCTTATGAATCTTATAGTAAGTTTGATATCAGCGATCTTCTTTTTGTATTCTTCTGTGATGGCTAAGCGTGTCAATCTTTTTCTCTGCGCTTTTAATATTGCCTGGAGCATCCGTAATTATGTTGTTGTATCTATGTGCAGGGGAGGGGAATGTCCGGATAGAAAGTTTGGTTTGTACCTGTTAATGATATCCGCAGCCATCATTATGCTGGCCTCATTATTTCCGGATATAAAAATCAAACCTGAAACGGAGGAAGTTTAAATGAAAGTGTCTGCAGATTTACAAGTCAGGAGATTCCGCCATTAATCACTATCGATCATCTTACATTCCTGTAATCAATCTTGCGATACCAAAGGCACAGGCGGCAGCCAGCGCGCCAATCATCATTATCCTGATACCTCCGCCAAGTGGACTTACGCCAGTGATTTTGCTTTTGTAATAACCAAATATAAAAAGGCAGACCAGTGTTATTACGGCGGAGAGTTTCAAACCTGTAATGCCATCTTTTACAAAGAAGTAAGGAGATAACGGCACGATCCCGCCGATGATATAAGAAACCCCGATATTAAATGCGCTTTTTCTGGCTCTTTTTTCGTCAGGCTTATCCAAACCCAGTTCATACTTCATCATAAAATCCACCCACTTATCTTTGTCTTTGGTCATTTCTTCCACGGCCTTTTGTTGCACGTCTTCACTTAGGCCAAGGTTTGCAAAAAAATCTTTAACTTCTTCTTTTTCACGTTGCGGCACCCGTTCAACTTCTTCATGTTCTCTTTTTAATTCTGAATTGTAGTGGTCTATTTCTGTTTTGCCTGCAAGATATCCGCCGAGACCCATGGCAATGGAACCGGCGGCTATCTCTGCCATACCTGCGATAATAATAAGACTGGTTGAGTCAACAGCGCCACTTAATCCCGCGGCAAGTGCGAACGGTACTGTTAAACCATCAGACATACCTATTACAACATCTCTGATTAAATCGGAACTTTGCAGGTGGTGCTCCGTATGACCATGATGATGTAAATGTTGCTCCATATTTATAATTTTATTAAGGTCATTTTTACGATACAGTAGCTATAAGCCATAACGTAAAGCAAGTGTTATGTTTATTTAAAAGCGTTTTAAAAAACCCTAAGCCGCTTTACTGAAGGCGAAAAACAGGACATTTTATTTTCAAGCCAAAAATTGCCTGCTTAGTTTTCATCTGATAGCTGACAGCTAACCGCTAATAGCAAAAGTATAATCTTAATTTAAGTCTATCATTAACAAAGATTTTCTGTTTGGAAATACAAATTTAAAGATAGTCACCAAGCCAATAACCGCATTAACATTTCCATAGCGGGTTGTTACCCGGCTATGTTGATCATTTAATAATATAAATATTTTTATCAGCTGTAAAATAAAGTTTTTTAAGCACCGGTATCGGGTTAGCTATCGGTTGATTGCCTGATAAGATAGCTCATAATTTACCTGGTGCCAATATCTTCAGGCTTTGCTTTATAATTTTGATGCACTCTGAAATTTGCTCTTTGTTGATTAACAATGGTGGTGCTAACCTGATTTTATCACCATGAGTTGGTTTAGCGAGTACACCGTTCTCTTTCAGTTCAAGACAAAGTCTTAATGCTGCACCCGGATCTTCATGCCGGATAATGATAGCATTCAATAGTCCTTTCCCTCGTACAGATGCGATGTAAGGTGAATCAAGTTTTATCAATTCTTTTCTTAATAATTCACCCATCAGTGCTGCGTTTTCTATCATGTGTTCTTCTAACAATACCTTTAATGCTGCGATGGCTACTTTACAAGCCAGGGGGTTTCCACCATAGGTGCTTCCATGTTCACCCGGTCTGATGTTTAACATTATATCATCATCACAAAGCACAGCGCTTACAGGAATGGTGCCACCGCTTAAAGCTTTACCAAGAATAAGAATATCCGGTCTCACGTTTTCATGATCGCAGGCCAGCAGTTTTCCGGTACGACCAAGTCCGGTTTGTATTTCGTCAGCGATAAATAATACGTTGTACTGCCTGCAAAGTTCTCTGACACCTTTAAGGTATCCGTCGTCAGGAACCACAACACCTGCTTCTCCCTGGATAGGCTCTACCATAAAGGCTGCAACATTATTATCCTGCAGGGCTTTTTCGAGGGCAGGTAAATTGTTATAAGGGATCATTTCAAAGCCCGGCATATATGGTCCAAAACCTTTATAACTCGAAGGGTCAGTCGAAGAAGAGATAGCAGCAAGTGTTCTTCCCCAAAAATTATTTTCAGCGAAAATAATTTTGGCCATATTGCCAGGTACATTTTTTCTGTCATACGCCCACCTGCGAGCCAGCTTGATAGCGGTTTCTCCGGCTTCAACGCCGGTGTTCATAGGCAATACTTTATCATAACCGAAACAGTGTGTTATATATTTTTCGTACTCTCCGAGTTGATCATTGTAAAAGGCGCGGGAAGTGAGAGTGAGTCGTTGAGCCTGCTCAATTAATGCGGCGATAATTTTAGGATGACAATGTCCCTGGTTAACAGCTGAGTAACCACTGAGAAAATCATAATAACGTTTACCATCGACATCCCATAAAAAAACGCCTTCTCCTTTGTTGAGTACAACTGCAAGCGGATGATAATTATGTGCGCCAAATTCATTTTCAAGATTAATAAAATATTCAGTAGCAGCTGAAGCAGTTCCGGTAATTGACATAAAATAAATTAAAGAGTGTAAAAGATTTCCGTTAAAAGACAGAAGTTGACCATGAGCTTGTACTCAAATGCGGGGATGATCCAGAAAATCTAAATTTTGTGCAAGGAAAAATAGTATGGAAGTATTAACTGAAATGGTAGATGGTTTATTGCAAGGTAGTGAAAACGGGTGAGCTTTTTGTTTGCCGGATAGTTGTCATAATTCCTAAACCGCTTGCATGCTGTTATCATCGAAAAAACATGCATGCTTTGATCAATTCTTTTTTACAAAATAAATTCTGAACCTGAGTGCGCCGGCCGATCACAGATGTTGCCGCTAAAATAAATAATCACTCCAAATTGTGCTCGTGTTATGTTAAGTATGGAATCACATAATAAGTTCCAATCAGCAATCACAGTCTGCCAGGTTCCTCCTGATCTGATGGCTGACGGCTGAAAGCAAATACATCAATTGACGGTCAACTTAACACCCGTCACATCCTTGCTTTTTTGCTGTACCTGGGAATAACGTATTATTGTTGATGAAATATTTGTATGGAGATACTTAAAAACTTTTCGTTACTAAAATATAATACATTCGGGATAGATGCCAGTGCAAAATATTTCAGTGCCTTCAACTCAATGGCACAACTGCATGAGCTACTGGAGTATAACGACCAACTGCATGAGCCTTTACTTATTCTTGGCGGCGGCAGTAACCTGCTGCTCACTAAAGATGTAGAAGGACTTGTTTTGAAAAATGAAATACCTGGAAAGCATTTGCAAAGAGAAGATGATACCTATTATTATATAAATGCAGGAGCTGGTGAAAACTGGCATCGGTTTGTATTATACTGTATCGCTAATAATATGGCGGGCGTGGAAAATCTTTCATTGATACCAGGAAACATTGGCGCTTGTCCAATGCAAAATATTGGCGCCTATGGCGTGGAACTTAGCGATGTGTTTTATGAGTTGACTGCCTTTCATCTACAGGAAAAAAAATTGGTAACATTTAATGTAAAAGAATGTTCCTTCGGCTACCGCGAAAGTGTTTTCAAGACGATTTATAAAAATCAATTTGCGATTCTAAATGTAACATTCAGACTATTGAAACAACCGCGCTTCAATACAGGCTATGGTGCTATTCAGCAGGAGCTGCAAAGAATGAATGTCACTGAATTAAATATTAACGCTATCAGCCAGGCGGTGGTAAATATTCGTAGCAGTAAATTACCTGATCCGGCGCAGGTAGGTAATGCAGGAAGTTTTTTTAAAAACCCCGAAGTGCCTGCTTCAATATTTTTAGCGTTAAAAGAAAAATTCAAGGATATTATCGGGTATGCTTTGACAAACACACAGGTAAAACTTGCGGCAGGTTGGATGATTGAACAATGCGGATGGAAGGGGTACCGGAGAAGGGATGCAGGATGTCATGCAACACAGGCGCTTGTTCTTGTCAATTACGGTTCAGCAAGTGGAAGAGAAATTTATGACCTGAGTGAAGAAATACTGGAAAGCGTAAAAAATAAATTCGGGGTTACTTTAGAAAGAGAAGTAAATATTATCTGAACCATGATTAAAAGAATTTTTAATCATGGTTCAGATAATATTTAAGCATCAAAATCATCTTCACTAGTAAATGATGCTGTCCCTAAATTTACCATAGACCCCATCAGATCTTTAAATTCAATTTTATTTTCGATAATTTTTTTACTGATCATCGAATAAGCTGCTAAGCCATGCAATACAAATTCCATCAGCAATGCATTCTCGGTGTCGTTAGCTACCGGAAAAAATTTCTTTACCAGCGCGTTGAGCCCATCGATTTTGTATAATTGTAAAACCTTGTTCTTATCAGTAGCATTTAAAAAAATGTCTATGGCATTGCCACTGTCGAACCACCTGATAATAGCTTTATAAGGATTCTCGTCTTCTTTATTAACTTCCTTACCCGGATTTCTTCTTTTTTTAATCGTTTCGGGATTAGGAAAGTACTGAATGAATAAAGAGCGGATTGATTTATCCAGCAAATTCATAGAAACCTGGAACGGACCTTCCTGCTCCCCTTCATACACCAGTTCAATTTTACCGGTTATAGAGGGAATAATTCCTACAAGGTCATTGATCCATACCTGGGTATTCTTTTCATTGTTAAGGATCAGTCTTCTTTCTGCAGAGCTTACCGCATTTTCATAAGCGGCAATTGTCAGCCTCGCCGATACACCACTTTTTTTATCTACATATTCGTTGTTCCTGGCTTCAAATGAAACCTGTTCTATCAGTCGCTTAACCAAGTCACTGACTTTTATCTTATCTTTTTGATCTGCATGGATATCAGCTTCCTGCTCTGTAATGGCTAAAGATGTTTCTATACTTTTTGGGTAATGAGTAAGTATCTGGCTTTCAATCCTGTCTTTCAACGGAGTAACGATAGAGCCACGGTTTGTATAATCTTCCGGGTTTGCTGTAAACACAAAAAGAATATCCAGTGGCAGCCTTAGTTTAAACCCTCTTATCTGGATGTCACCTTCTTCCAGGATATTGAATAAAGCAACCTGTATCCTGGCCTGCAAGTCAGGGATTTCATTGATAACAAAAATTCCTCTGTTACTTTTTGGAATAATACCATAATGAATCACACGTTCATCTGCAAAACTTAACCGCAGGTTAGCCGCCTTTATAGGATCGATGTCACCAATGAGGTCAGCAACGCTAACATCCGGCGTTGCAAGCTTTTCGCCATACCGCTCGCTGCGATGCAACCACGCTATTGGTGTAGCATCACCTTTTTCTTTAATAATATCCTTTGCATATTTTGAAATAGGCTTAAGCGGATCATCATTGATTTCACTTCCTTCCAGTACAGGAATATATTCATTAAGTAATTTTATCATCTGCCTTGCCATCCTTGTCTTCGCCTGCCCGCGCAAGCCCAAAAATAAAATATTATGCTTGCTCAACAAAGCTCTCTCGGTATCGGGGATAACAGAATCTTCATATCCCAGCACACCAGGAAAAGTCAGCTCTTTATTTTGAAGTTTTTTAACCAGGTTACGGCGAATTTCTTCCTTAACGCTTATCGACTGATATCCGGATTTTTTTAATTCTCCCAGCGTGTTAATATTTTTGATATCCATTGTTGTTTTTATTTGTTCTGTTTTATATTTTAAATTAAAGGTGCCTTATTAACATTTAAAATGAAATGCATACTGATATTGCGAAGGCTGACAGCTAATATAAAGTTTTTCGTTTTCCACTTTCAAAATCTTTAAAGATGAAAGATCCAAGTTTATCGAGAGAGGCAAAAAAAGCCTTACCATTATTCGTTTCAGTAAATTCCTGCACAAAGCGCTGCAGGTAAGGGTCTGAGGCGATCATGAAAGTAGTGATCGGAATTTTGAGCTTTTTGCATTGTGCCGCAAGATTCAAACAACGGCTTGTAATTTTTCTATCTAAACCAAAACTATTTTTATAATAACGCTTGCCTATCTTGAGACAGGTAGGCTTACCATCTGTTATTACAAAGATTTGTTTATTTGGATTTCTCCTTCTGCGCAGGATGTCCATTCCCATTTCTAATCCGGCGACCGTATTAGTGTGGTAGGGCCCCACCTGCAGGTATGGAAGATCCTTTATTTCAACCGGCCAGGCATCGTTGCCAAACACAACTATATCGAGCGTATCTTTTGGATATTTGGTAGTGATCAACTCACTCAAAGCCATAGCCACTTTCTTGGCCGGAGTGATCCTGTCTTCGCCATACAAAATCATGGAATGGGAGATATCTATCATCAGCACAGTAGACGTCTGGGATTTAAAATCGGTTTCTCTTATCTGGAGATCGTCTTCCTGCATTAATCCATCCAGTCCGTTGTTAATTTGTGAGTTACGGATAGACTCGGTAAAATCGATCTGTTCCAGCATATCACCAAACTGAAAAGGCCTTGTCTCGGGATTTGTCTCGTCACCCAACCCCGGCTTAAACGTATTATGATCACCGGACTTAGTTTTTTTAAGTTTTCCAAAAATTTCTTCGAGTGAACGTTTTCTAATGCCTTGTTCCGTTTTAGGCGTAATTTTTATTTCACCGGTTTGTTTGTTTTCATCAATGTATCCCTTGTCTTTAAGGTCATCAATAAAATCGCCCATACCATATTCGTCATCGGTGAATTTATATTCTTTATCCAACTCGTTCAACCATTTGAGTGCTTCGCCCATATCTCCGCTCGTGTAAGTAAGAATTTGAAGAAATAAATCCATGAGCTTCTCAAATTGTGTCTTACCATCTTTATTAGGATCGAATTTCGAAAAATAATGGCCTTTCATATTAATATTTTTTGTGATCTCGTCCCTGAAACTTTTGCTGTATTTTTCGCTGCAAGATTACTAATTAAAATTGCGTATCGGCAACAGGTTTTATCATGAACAATAAAAGGATAATATTCAGGAAGATATTATTGCTGTCGGTCAGCTGTTTTACTCAATGTACAATTTTTATACTTATCGCAAATTCCCTTAATTTAATGATAACAATAAAGTAGTTATTTAGTTGTAAGAAGAGACTATGGGAAAGAAGGCTTGAAGTGGATGTGTTCATTGCTTTCCGGATCTTACATTTATAATTTACATGAGCTGTCTTTTATAAAGCTGTATTGCATTTTCGTAACCGAGATATAAGGAATCTGAAATCAATGCATGGCCTATTGATACTTCCGCAAGCCCTGGTAAATGCCGTGAAAAGAACCGGAGATTTTCAAGGTTAAGGTCGTGACCGGCATTTATACCTAATCCAAGATCACTGGCTTTTTCGGCAGCTAACAGATAAGGTTTGATAGCTTCTTGCGGATTGGAAGGGAAATAGCTTGCATAACTTTCCGTATATAATTCAATCCGATCGGCACCTGCATCAGCCGCTCCTTCAATCATTTCAATAACAGGATCTACAAACAGAGAAACTCGGATGCCCTGAGCCTTAAAATTTTTTATTATTTCTACGAGGTAATCTTTGTGTCTCACGGTATCCCATCCATGATCCGAGGTCAGTTGTCCTTCAGCATCCGGTACCAGGGTCACCTGGTCGGGTAATACTTCCAGCACAAGGGAAACAAATTTTTTTTCCCGGCAATTGCCTTCTATATTAAATTCTGTGGTAATGATCTTTTTTATATCGCGCACATCCTGGTATCTTATATGCCGCTCATCGGGACGGGGGTGAACTGTAACACCATCTGCACCAAATAGCTGTGCGTCATTCGCTGCCTTCACTACATCAGGATTATTACCGCCTCTGCTATTACGTATTGTTGCAAACTTATTTATATTAACACTTAACCTTGTCATACGTAAAGTTATTTCAAACCTTTGATGTATTAAAATTCGAGTGTTTAGGATGGCTTGACAAACCGTTTTTGCATTTGGCTGCCGGCTGTGAAAGAAACAAGTTAGGGTGGATGTGTTAATGGCTAATGCGAGTGATGATTCTAAATATGATTAACATATAAATTGACCACCGATATATTTCTGAGAGTTGATCTTTGTCGCAAAATAAATATGCGAGTAAGTGAGGATTACAAAAGTATAATTATAAGAGATTTGATTCGGGCATGCCGCCTGCATAGCAGCATTAATTTAGGAATGAATTTCTGCTATCTTAACAATTTTAGTAGCGAATAAATTTTTACCATCCATATTCTTAATATCTACAAAGTAATCACCTGCGGGTAATGTATCCAAATCATCAATAGAAGTTTTGTTCGTGCCTTTCTTAAGATTCCACTTAAGCATCTTAATTATTTTTAATTTTTTGTCAAGCATCTGAACTATTGTACAGGCATTGTTTTCAACGATTACTTCAAATGAAAGCGTAGAAAGAAAAGGATTAGGAAAAATACTTACCTGGGTGCTCATATATTGCATAACAATAAGAATTTTAAGATAGGGTTAAAGACAGCTGCACAAGACGCTAATACCGTTCCAATTTTACAATTTGTTTACAATCAACATGATAGTATTAAAATAGCTTACTAAATTTTTCCATTCGCGGGAAAATGCAAAACTGTATAGGGAAAGTACAATATAAATGTGGTTTTCCGCAATTTAATTAACAAAGGGTCGATGACATGTCATTGGTGTATGTCAACCTATTTTGATGGTGTTGCTATAAGCGATCAGCCTAAGGCTATAGCGTCGGATAATATTTGACAGCAAGTGTGAAGTCAATTAGTTCCTGACAAATCATCAGCTTAAAAGCGGGTGATAAGTTTAAGATTCAATAACCTGGGAGTAAGTCTGTTTGGGACAGTAAATATTGTGTTGGAAAAATCTTTGATAAGCAGGTAAGAAATGGTGTTAAGACGATCAATGATATTGAAGACCTCAGCCGTTATCCAAATATTCTCAAAGTTGCGGAACGGACTATGACTGCGGCGTTTGCTTTTATCACTATCAAGCAGTAACGCACTAAAACCAATGTCAATACGGATATACGGATCTATGATTAAAGCATTGCGGTATTTTACGCTGTTGGGAATATTATATGGCAGGTTGCTTCCATAAATTGTATTAAGAAAAACCTTAAAATTTTTATTGGTAGACAAATAATCCTGGAAGAATAAGCCGAATGTAATCAGCCGGTCGCTGGGCCTTCTCAACCAGCCGCCTTGTTGAAGTGAACTATCGATCGGGCGATTGAGCGAATCCAATTTGTAGTTATAATAAGAATCATCATCAAGATTTTCCCGTGTACGCATTAACCCCAGACTAACCCAGCTTTCCGCGTCCTTTACTATCTCTCCAAATAAACGCATTTCTATTCCGGTTGCATAAGCTTTGGCATTGTTCTCTCCTGAATAGCGGATGCGCACATTATCAATATCATAAGGAACTACCTCCCGCATGTTTTTGTAATAAGCTTCAGTGGTGAGCCGGAACGGGCGATTATTGGAGCTGAAATTGTAATCAAACCCGCCGGAGATCTGCCAGCTCTTTTGTGCCTGCAAAGTTTTATTGATGGTTCCGTTGTAGCGGCGGTATTCTCTGTAAAATGCAGGCTGATCATATATGCCTGCGGCGCCTCTGAAAATTACATCCCGCTTCCATGCTGAAGCTTTCCAAGAGATGCCTGCGCGCGGAGAAAGTAAAAATTCATTATTCAGTGAGTTATAATTGTACCGCAATCCTGCCTGCAAACTAAAACCCGTAGAGTCTCTAAATACAGCATTGTCTTGTATAAAACCGGAAAGACGGGTAATGTCAAGATCAGCTCTAGATTTTAATACGGAAAACAATGAAAGTTGTGATGAATTATGCGGTAGCGAATAACCGGCGGAATCCTGGTATTGCCATTCATTCAGCCTGTCCTGTACCCTTTGCTGTTCAGCTGTAACACCCCATTGAATATAATGCATGCCTTTATTAAGGTATCCCTTATGGCTCACATTGAGAACGGATATATTTAACCTGTTTCTTGAAAAATTTTGAAAAACACCCGCTCCCAGAGGGTTTACTATCAGACCGAAAGTGGAATTGCTTTTATCAAAATCTCTTTCCCCAAAAAGGTAGGCGCCTGTTATGTCAACATTTTCTTTTTCGTTATTTTCAAACCTTGATATCATCCATTTTAACCGGAGCTGTTTTTTCACCTGCTGAATTACTGATAATCCTATCATACTTGTCTGGTACCTGTCTTGTTCTTTTCCATCAAAAAAAATATCCAGTCCTAAATTGGCACTAAAGACAGGTGAAAAGACCGACGAGGTCTGCTGACTAAATTGAGGGATAAGCGTAAATTTTGTCCGGGAGACGTTAGCAAACAATTCAACTGACCATTTATTATTAAACCGGTAAGTGAGCAGGCCTTGCAAATCCGCAGAAGAAGGAATATAATTTCCTTTGGTTTCCTGACTTCCCAGTAGGTTCCGGTTGTTCCGGTTTCGTGTGCCTACCAGGTAGGTAAATTTATTATCATTGCTAATGCCTTCCAGGTGCATGCCTTGCTCAAGCAAACCAATGTAAGCGGAGCCTCCAAACTGTGTAGGTTTTTTATATTGAATATCCAGAACCGACGACATTTTATCTCCGTACCTGGATTGGAAACCACCGTTATAAAAGTTCACACCCCGGGTCATTTCAGGATTGATAAAACTAAGTCCTTCCTGCTGTCCGCTATTAACCAGGTACGGGCGAAAAATTTCAAAGTCGTTAACATACACCAGGTTCTCATCATAATTGCCACCCCTCACGGAATATTGTGAAGTCAGTTCGTTATTGGTACCTACAAAAATTTTAATCAGGCTCTCTATACCGCCTGTAGGAGTGGGGATATTAATAGCATTTTTTGGGTTGATGATAACCAATCCGGCTTCCCGCCGCTGGCGTTGATCCGTTACTATTAAGGTCTCCAATTCCTGCGAGCCCCGTTCCAACCTCACTACTATATTTTCTTCTTCGTTGGCGTTTAATAAAAAATTTCGTTGTTCTGTCTTGTAACCGGTATAACTGAATACCAGTGCAAAAGCTTTTTCGGGAGAAACCCTTATCCTGAAGCCGCCAGAATCATTTGAGATGATAGAAGAAGTCCTGCCTAATATTGTTACAGAAACTTTACCGATGGGATGCTCATTTTCATCCAGCACTTTTCCGGAAACATAAGCAATTCTTTTTTGCGCAATAGAAGATAAGTAAGCTAATACAAATATTAATAAGAAGAAGCTTTTGAAAGATCTCACCAGTTAGCACTTTTATAGTTGACCCGAAGATAAATAGAATTGAGATGATAACCTTTTCGGGTAAATTATGGTGTGAAGTTCCGGATGAATAAGTAAACTGGCGACATGTCAGTTATAAACCATCTTACAAATGTTTTGTCAGCGGTCACCTGTTAGCGATGCCGAAAACCAACACTTTGTTATCGTTCTTGGTGAAAGCTGACGGCTGATTGCTGATAGCAAATAGGTAAGGTTATTTGTTAAGCCAATTAAATTCTTCATGCTTACCTTTTACATAGCCTTTAGTAACCTTATTGTTTCTTTAGGATCCTTCGACTTAAACACAGTGCTTCCTGTAACGAGTACATCAGCGCCGGCTTCAACTACCATTTTCGCATTCTCCAGTGTAATACCTCCATCAACTTCTATCTTTACCTTTAATGCTTTCTGATCGATTATTTGCTTCAGTTGTTTTATTTTAACAAGCGCATGCGGGATAAATTTTTGGCCGCCGAAGCCAGGGTTAACACTCATTATAAGCACCATGTCAATATCACCTAGTATATCCTGCAGCATTTCAACCGGTGTATGCGGGTTTATAGCAACCCCGGCCATCATTCCCAATTCTTTTATCTGCTGGATGTTACGGTGAAGGTGGCGGCATGCTTCCAGGTGAACGGTAAGCATATCAGCGCCGGCTTTTTTAAAGGCTTCCGTAAAGTTTTCCGGCTGTTCAATCATCAAGTGCACATCGCAAATTTTATTGGTACTGGTTCGGATCTGTTCAATAACAGGTAAGCCAAAACTTATATTAGGCACGAATCTTCCGTCCATCACATCCAGGTGAAACCAGTCCGCCTCGCTGTCATTAAGCATTTTGCACTCATCTTCTAGTCTAAGAAAGTTGGAAGCCAGCAAAGAAGGAGCGATGAGGGGCATAGTGGTAAAGTATTAATGATTGACGAAAGGTTTGATGATCTGTAATTATCTTTTATCGACTATCAATAAATAATTAACCATTAACATTAATCATTATTAATACGTCGGAGAGCATGTTTTGCTTCCGCGAAATTTTTGTCAAGCGCTACTGCGCGCAAATAGTTATCACGTGCTTCCTTCATTTTACCAATGCTTTCATAACAACGGCCCATCCAGTAATAAGCGTCGGGGTAAGTGTTGGAAACCCTTGCTGCAAGTGCAAAAGTTTTTAAAGCCTCATCGAAATTATTATCTTTAAAAAGAAGAATACCTTTTTCTATATAAGCCTCCGTAAATTTCCAGTCACGATTGATACAATCATCAAACTGTTCCAGCGCCTGGTTGCTTTGATGGATGTTAGCAAAATAAATGCCTTTGATAAATACAGCGTCAGTGAGTTCATGGGCTGAATCTTTGCTGATCAGTTCATCACACAATGCCAACACTCTTTTATTTTTTGTTTCTGCGTATAAATTAGCAAGGTAAATTCCAACGTGCTGCAACGGTTGCAAGGTATAAGCCGTTTCCAGCGATTGGATGGCTGAACCGGTATCTTTTAATTTGGCAAGCAATACTCCTTTTTCGTATAAGGCTTCGAAATCTGTGGAATCACCTTCAATTAATTTATTGAACTGAGAGAGTGCTTCCTGGCTTTTACCGCTTTGCATGTAAGCTTCGCTTAACCTCCGGGGGAATTCTTTGTTTGCAGGGAATTTATTAAGGCATTCTTTTAAAAGCTTGATGGCGTCTGCTTCCCTCCCTGTCATAAATAAGTTTGCCGTATATGAAATAGCAGTAAATTCATCCGGATATAAACCCCACGCCTTTTTAAAATCAGGATACGCTAAGTCAGGAAGGTCTTTCTGTGATAACAGGGCTGCGCGTTTTACATATAAAGATGCATCAGCCGGAAATCTGCCAATACTGTCTGTAAGAATATTGAAGGGGGGACTATTCAATATTTTAGTGGTCTTATCAGTATTACCATCATCAAAGAAATTACATCCGGTAATTGAAGCTGACACTAATAATATATACATAGCTGCAAGCCAACTCTTCATAACTCAAAACTAATAAATTAAGCATGTTGAGTAATAATTTATGATAACTATTTAACATTAGATTCCCAATACCCTGACTTGTTACCTGCAGAAATAAATAATTGATTTGTCTTTATTAACGATTGATCATTATTTTTGAAAGATATCAGAAACGCAGGTTAGTGTTTGTGCTTCATATTTTGAATTAAAAAATGTTATTACATGTACCAGGTACTTATTTATTTGCATAGTTTACTAAGATGGATCATTCTGTTACTTGCAGTAATCGCTATAATAAAAGCTTACAATGGAATGGTAAATAATAAACCCTTCAGTAAATCTGATAGGCAGGTAGGATTATTTTTAATGATTTCTGCACATATCACTTTACTTATAGGATTGTATCAATGGATCGCCGGCCCATTGGGATTACAAAATATTCTTAACTCCGGTATGGGAGCAGTAATGAAAGACAGGGCATCAAGATATTGGGCCGTTGAACATATTACTGCTATGTTGATAGCGATTGTGCTGATTACAATCGGACGAGGCGTTGGCAAAAAGAGTATCGCCGACAAAATAAAGTATAGAAGGACTTTTTGGTATTATCTAACTGCAGTACTGATTATACTGGTTACCTCACCATGGCCTTTCAGGGAAGGAATCGCAAGGCCGCTACTTCCGTGAATGACTCAATAAAAATAAAGATTGATTATCTCTTCCCGAGCTCAATTGCCTCGCAGTTTTTTATCGTTACTCCATCAATAACAAAACGGATGATCGTTCGGATGTTGTGCCAGCCTTGTTTTCCGGCGGCGCCTGGATTCATGTGAAGGCAATTCAATCTCTGATCGAATAATACTTTCAAAATATGTGAGTGTCCGCTGATAAACAATTGCGCCGGATGTTCGGTCAGTTCTTTCTTAACCCATGGGACATATCTTCCAGGGTAACCGCCGATATGTGTCATAAAAATTTCCACCCCTTCACAATGCCATCTTAGTTTTTCCGGATAGAACTGCTGAACATCCGGCCCATCGATATTACCATAAACAGCACGTAACGGTTTAAACGATTCCAGTCTCTTTGCGATTTCGATAGTACCAATATCACCAGCATGCCATATTTCGTCGCAATATTTAAAGTAAGTAAAAACCTGCTCGTCCAAAAAATGATGCGTGTCTGAGAGTAAACCAATGCTCATCAAGGTAATTGCTTTAGTAAGAACGCCTGATCGCAGGCTTAGAACAAAATTAAACCGGATTAATCATCCTTATACATTCAGTCAATACTTTAAGGATGTTTTTATCATGCAAAGTATTTTCTTTATTATTTAATAACCTTCCGTAAATTGGAAAACATAAAATTTATTTCACTATGATTAAAATGCAGGAACTAAAAATTGGTGATTATGTTTTGGCGGACTATGAAGGAGAGAACTGGGAAGGACTGGTTAAGGATTTCAATTTCGACGAAAAAGAAGTTTGTCTTAAAACAGACGTACAGGATTTCTGGTTTAAGCCAGAGTCTTTAAGTCCGATTCCACTTAACGATAATCAACTGCAGAAACTTAATTTTGTAAAGCAGGAAAATGAAGATGGTTCCGCAAAGTATGGCAAAGGCCCGTTTCGTTTATTTCTCCAGGACAAAAATGATTTTTCAAATATTGAAATTTGGTATCGCGAAGATCGCCGTCACCTCACTCATCCCTTAAATGTACATGAATTACAAAATCACTATCAGCAAATGACCAAGGTAAACCTGACCAGGAATTAATTCTTGAATTTTTTTAAGCCAGTTTTGTTAAACTATATAAATATTTCTTATTGGTGATTGAAAATTATTTTCATTATTTTATGTTTATAATTAGATTCTCCTATCTTTGCGCTCCCAAAAACTATGGCGAAGCAAGCACTCATTAAACAAGATGGTACAATTATAGAGGCACTTTCAAATGCTATGTTCAGAGTGAAGTTAGAAAATGGTCATGAAATACTAGCGACTATTTCGGGTAAAATGAGGATGCATTATATCCGTATTTTACCTGGTGACAAGGTGGGAGTTGAGATGAGTCCTTACGATCTTACCAGGGGGAGGATTATTTTTCGTTATAAGTAAAGGGATAAGGATAAGATTTTTGTCTTTGAAAGCTGAATAAATAGAAATATATTTTTTAACCTGCAGTTGCAGCCAGAGAAAAAAGTAAGAACATGAAAGTTCGCGCATCCATTAAGAAACGTAGTGTTGATTGCAAGATTGTTAGAAGAAAGGGCAAGTTGTACATCATCAATAAAAAAAATCCCCGGTTTAAGCAACGCCAGGGATAAAATTAGTTCTGGTTAAAGGTATATCAGGATGATTGCTTTTAAACTATTCTCACAAAACTATAAATTTAAAATATGGCTCGTATTGCCGGTGTAGATTTACCAAAAAATAAGAGAGGCGAAATAGGTTTAACCTACATATATGGTATAGGTCTTTCTACAGCTCAGTATATTCTTAATACATCAGGGATTGATGTTAACAAAAAGGTGAACCAGTGGAACGATGATGAGTTAAATGCTATCCGTTCGCTGATAACCAACGAATTCAAAGTCGAAGGTCAGCTACGCTCTGAAGTGCAGATGAGTATCAAGCGTTTATTGGATATTGCATGTTACCGTGGCCTTCGTCACCGAAGGGGTTTACCGGTTCGTGGACAACGTACACGTACTAACAGCCGTACCCGTAAAGGCAAGCGTAAAACAGTAGCCGGAAAGAAGAAAGCTCCGAAGAAATAACTAATAATTTTTTTTAATTGCAGCGTAGCCACGGTTACTCCTGCAATTTTGAATATATAATCGATACCTGATCCTATTTAACGGGGGAGGATTGATTGATTCCATCACTTGTTGGGATATTTTGAATTTTAAAAGATTACCTCTATTAATTAAATTATGGCAAAAGCACAGGTGAAAGCACAGGCAGGCAGCGCTAAAGTAGCCTCTAAAAAAAGGATCGTGAAAGTTGAGACTTATGGTGATGCTCATATCACGGCGAGTTTTAATAACATCATTATTAGTTTAACTAACAAGCAGGGACAGGTAATTTCCTGGAGCAGCGCTGGTAAGATGGGTTTCAAAGGGTCTAAAAAAAATACTCCTTATGCTGCACAGATGGCTTCATCAGATGCTGCAAAGGTAGCTTTCGATGCAGGTTTGAAAAGAGTTGATGTATATGTTAAAGGTCCTGGTTCAGGACGAGAAAGCGCTATCCGTGCGCTTAGCAATTCAGGTATCGAGATAACACAAATAAAAGATGTTACGCCACTTCCGCATAATGGCTGTCGTCCTCCTAAAAAGAGAAGGGTTTAAGTTTTTTATGAACTTGGGATAAGGCCTATATCTGGTAGATTATATCCCTGTTTCATTCTATATTAATAACTGGATGTATGATTAATTTTTAAGATTTTTAAGGATCGTACATCATAACTAAAAAATCACTTAATTAAATATGGCACGTTACACTGGTCCTAAGACCAAAATTTCGAGAATTTTTGGTGAGCCCATTCTGGGTAATGGTAAATGGTTAAGCAAAAACAGCAATCCCCCAGGTCAGCATGGCGCTTCCCGTAAGCGCAAGAGCCTTGGTGAGTATGCGCTTCAATTGCGTGAAAAGCAAAAAGCTAAATATACCTACGGTGTCCTGGAACGCCAGTTCCGTAAGACTTTTGAAGAGGCATCACGCCGTCGTGGTGTTACGGGTGAGAACCTCATTAAATTACTGGAAGCACGTCTTGATAATGCAGTTTACCGCTTAGGTATTTCTCCTTCCCGTGGCGGAGCACGCCAGCTTGTTTCTCATAAACATATTGTAGTGAATGGTGAAGTAACGAATGTTCCTTCTTTTCAATTGAAGCCAGGAGATGTTATAAGCCTTAAACATTCCGCTGTGGAAAACGTTGGTATCACCAGTCAAATGGGAGTTAAGAACCCAAGATTTAGCTGGCTCGACTGGAATGAAGCTGAAAAGAAAGGAGTATTTCTTGGCTATCCTGAAAGAGAAAATGTTCCTGAAAATATTAAAGAGCAGCTAATAGTTGAATTGTACAGTAAGTAAAACTGTATTCATTTTTAGGTATCGCTTATCACAAATAAATCTGAAATAGATAATATGGCCATTTTAAATTTCCAGAAACCTGACAAAATTGTTCTTCAGAAAGCTACGGATTTTGAAGCGCAATTTGAATTCCGCCCATTAGAACCCGGATTTGGTGTAACCGTTGGTAACACTTTGCGCAGGGTATTGCTAAGCTCGCTGGAAGGTTATGCTATAGTAGGCATCAGGGTTGAAGGAGCAGATCATGAGTTCGCTACTATTAAAGGAGTAACAGAAGATATTACAGAAATTATTTTAAACCTCAAGCAGGTTCGCTTTAAAAAGACCGTTGACCACGAAGTAGGAAATGAAAAAATCACTTTGCATATTAAAGGAAAAAGTGAATTTACTGCCAGTACTATCCAGGAAGGCACTCAGTCTTTCCAGGTGATGAATCCTGAATTACTTATTTGTACCATGGATCCTTCCGGTAAGTTTGATATTGAACTAACAATCGGAAAAGGAAGAGGTTATGTTCCAGCAGAAGATAATAAAGTGAAAGATGCTCCATTCGGATACATTCCTATTGATTCTATTTTTACACCTATTAAAAATGTCAAGTACAGCATCGAGAATACCCGCGTTGAACAGAGAACCGATTACGAAAAGTTAATCATAGAGGTTAATACAGATGGTACTATTCATCCGGAAGAAGCAGTAAAACAGGCCAGCCGGATATTGATCCAGCACCTTATGATTATTACGGATGAAAATATCACCTTTGATAATAAGGAAGAAAAGAAAGAAGATCTTGTTGACGAACAAACTCTACAACTTAGAAAGGTTTTAAAAACACCACTGGAAGATCTTGATCTTTCCGTCCGCGCGTTTAATTGCCTGAAAGCCGCTAAAATTAATTCATTAAGTGAACTGGTTCAATACGAACAGGAAGATCTAATGAAGTTCAGGAATTTTGGTCAGAAGAGCCTGGCTGAAATTGAGCAGGTGCTTACAGAAAGAGGTTTACATTTCGGTATGGACCTGAGTAAGCTTAAACTTGATGATGAATAATAAATAATTTTACTGATATAATCCTGTAATTCCTGACACGGTACAGGATTTCAAAATTTAAATGTCATGCGCCACGGAGATAAAATAAATAATTTAGGCAGAACAGCTTCTCACAGGAAAGCTTTGTTAAGCAACCTCGCCTGCCAGTTAATTCAATATAAGAGAATTGTTACTACGGTAGCAAAAGCCAAATCTCTTAGGGTTTATATCGAACCGCTGATAACCAAAGCGAAAGAAAATACCACGCATCAACACCGGGTGGTGTTTAGCTATCTGAAGGACAAAGAAGCTATTAAAGAACTTTTTAGTACTGTTGCTCAAAAAGTAGGTGGCCGTCCCGGTGGTTATACGCGCATTATAAAGTTAGGTGCAAGGGTAGGTGACAATGCAGAAACCGCTTTAATTGAACTGGTTGATTTTAATGAAATTTATGGTAAAGCAATTGATACAAAAGTAGAAAGCGGCAAGAGAACACGCCGTGCCGGGAGCCGTAAAAAAGCTACCGACACCCCAGTAAGTGAAAATGCCGCGCCGGTTGTTGCTACAGATGAGATAGTACCTGGTGAGACTAGTACGGAAGAAACAAAACCGGAAGAAAAACCTGCTGAGTAATTGATGTTTTTTTAATTTATATTCTACAGCAGGACTCTAATAAGTCCTGCTTTTTTTGTGAATAATGTGAATAGTTTTTAAAATTGCGATGTGTAAAATGTATATAGTCTGCTGGCATCATTAATAATGACCGTTAAAAATTTATGGCTTTCTTTGCAAAACATTTGTATTAACTATGTCTGATAAACAATTACCCGCGATTTTATTATTGGAGGATGGAACGGTGCATCACGGAAAAGCATTCGGAATGATTGGTACTACTACTGGTGAAATTTGTTTTAATACGGGCATGACAGGTTACCAGGAAGTTTTTACCGACCCAAGTTATTACGGACAGGTGCTGATAATGAACAATGTGCATGTTGGAAATTACGGAGTAATGGATGATGATGTTGAGTCTGCTACAGTTAAGATTCGGGGGTTGATAGGGCGTAACCTGGAAGAGCAGTACTCCCGTAAAATGGCTAAGGGATCATTGAATGATTACCTTAAAGATAATAGCATAGTAGCTATTGAATGTGTTGATACAAGGGCGCTGGTAACTGAAGTTAGGATCAAGGGCGCTATGAACTGTATTATTTCCTCCGAAAATATGGATATTGAAGCACTTAAAGTACTGCTTGCAGAAGTGCCATCCATGGATGGACTGGAATTGGCAAGCCAGGTAAGTACCACAGAGAGTTATGAATCAGGTGATCCGGCTGCTTCCATAAGAATTGCGGCGATGGATTATGGTATTAAAAAAAACATCCTTACCTGCATGACGCAACGCGGAGCTTTTGTAAAAGTATTCCCTGCTAAAACTTCCATCGCAGCATTGAAAGAGTTTAAGGCGGATGGATACTTTATTTCTAATGGCCCTGGAGACCCTGCAGCGATGGACTATGCAGTGCAGACAATGAAAGATATTCTCAAAGAAGAAAAGCCTCTATTTGGAATATGCCTGGGCCATCAGTTGCTGGCATTGGCGAATGATATCCCGACATTCAAAATGCATCATGGTCACCGCGGATTAAATCATCCAGTCAAAAATCTCCTTACCGGTAAATGTGAGATCACTACCCAGAATCATGGATTTGGTGTTGATCCGGTAAGTGTAAAAAAGGCGGGAAATATTGAGATAACGCATGTCAACCTGAACGATTCATCTATTGAAGGAATTCGTATTAAAGATAAACCGGCATTTTCCGTTCAATATCATCCGGAGTCTATGCCTGGTCCGCACGACTCAAGATACCTGTTTGATGAATTTTTAGACATGGTGAAGCAAAATAAATTAATATTGATGGCTAAAGTGTAATCATTGCCCATGACCAGGCACATCATTCTTTCTTCTGGTAGCTGACGGCTGACAACTTCTTAAAATTACTCGTATGAAAATCGCTATCATAAACGGTCCTAATTTAAACATGCTTGGAAAGAGAGAGCCGGGAATATATGGCTCTGAAGATTTTGAATCTTTCTTTGCAAGGGTGCAACTTAAATATCCGATGATCACATTCACTTATTTTCAAAGCAATGTTGAAGGGGAACTGATCAACGAAGTTCAGCGATCAGGATTTGATTATGATGGCATTGTGATAAACCCGGGTGGATACACACATACTTCAGTGGCTCTTGGAGATGCTATCGCAGCTATAACTACCCCGGTGATAGAAGTGCATATTAGTAATGTTCATGCAAGGGAGGACTTTAGGAAGATCTCACATGTTTCTGCGAAGTGCAAAGGGACTATCAGTGGATTAGGTTTGAAAGGGTATGAATTAGCAATAGAGTTCTTTAAATGAATTTTAAGCAACAGCAAATGAAGTAAAGTTACCAGAATAGTACTTATAAAAAGACGCGCAACAATAACGCGAAGCCTGTGTCTTCTTTTGAATCGGCAGTTTTTTTCACTACATGTACACCTTGCCTGCTCCAGACTTTAAACACTTCTCCTTTTTTTCGTACCGCTAATTCTTTTTCAACTTCCGGAAGAATGGATCCTCGTGCTATCCATCCCAGGTCACCTTTCGTTTTAGCCTCACCGCCCATTGAATAAGCCTGTGCCATATCTTCAAAGCTTGCCATGCCTTGTTTAATCCTGATTATAATACTGTTAGCTAATGAATCAGCAATATGCCTTCTAAAAGTTGCTGTATCGATAAAAATCTGACTTACCCGATTAAAGGTATTAGGCGCACGTCCTAACACCATTACCAAATATTTTTTTTCTATGGGCCCATAAACTTTTCCTTTTTTACCAGCGTAAGCAAGGCTATCTGCCATTCCGGCAAATTTACTGGTGCTCATCACTACAATGGTATCTATCTTATATTTCTTCTTTAAATTTTCTCTTACATAAGCAACGGGGTTAGCCGCTTTTTCTATACCTGCTTTCATTTGAGCTATTGTCATCTTTTGAGCGATACAATATTGAACAGACATAAACAGAATAAGAAACGGTAAAATAGATTTCATTTTATTTGTTAAGGCTGCAAAGATATGTGATTACCTAAATGGGTGTGTTAGGTTAACGATTAGGGAGTTGAATTTACTGCTGTTGACAGCTATCATTTACTGGGATATGTTAAAACTTATTGCTCAGGCAGCGTTAAGTTTTTTTTGGAAATGATATCTGTATGACTGGCATATTATCTGTCGTAACTTTATAATATAATAAGAGTCTTAGCATTACAGACATTCGGGTAAACAAATAAACTTTCATATTAATTGCTTTTATAAAAATAGAACTATGCGTTTAACTTTTTTGATATGCTTATTCTTCGCTTTCAATGGTTATGGCCAGTTGAAAAAATATAGTATTGGTATAAAAGGTGACACACTGAACATCATTGATTCCAAAGGGATGAAACAGGGGAAATGGGTAATTCATATTAATGAATTACGCGGTGAGCCTGGATATGAAGAAGAAGGGTTGTATGTTAAAGACAAGAGAGAAGGCCCCTGGCGCAAGTATACTATAATGGGCGACCTCGTTGCCATGGAAAATTATAAGTGGGGTAACAAAGATGGTCAGAGCATGTATTTTAACGGATTGGGTGAACTTCTTAGGGAGGAAAATTGGAAAGCGCTGAATCCCGACAAATTATATGATACGTTAGATATTGAAGATGTTGACAAACCCGATCATTACAGAAAGGTAATAGTTAAGAATGAAGGTGCCGGGATACGTCATGGTCACTGGATTTATTACGATCCTACCACTAAGTTTATCACTAAGGAAGAAGATTATTTTTTAGGTACGCTCGAAGGAAAAAAGAAAAATGCTGCGGTGGCATCTTCTTCAACTACTGAAAAGAAAGTTGCAAAGCCTAAAGAAGTGCTGGAATTTGAAAAGCAAAATGCGGGTAAGAAAAAAATCAAAGTCAGGGATGGGAGTACAGGTTACTAACTACCGGTAACACTTAAAAATTTTATGTAAATTTTTCCTGATTAGCAGAAATGGACTGGACATATATTGTGGATTTAAAATGATATGATAGAAGTACTTACAATACTATAAGTGCTGTAGCATTAATTAATGTGCTATAAAAACTATTAAGACCATTGCCTGATAAACCTACAATCTAACGGTCATCCGGGTTACAACCGTTGTTGCAACCTACCCGCTTCATTATTGATGATCATAATCTATTTTCCTTTCAAATATTTTATTGCAGGCTACGATTTGTCTCCTCCACCAATCGGCGTAAAATTAAAATTTTGAATAATAGCGGTTATAATATATATTTGATATCAAATTGATATCAAAAACTTATTATCATGGAAAAGATTATAAAACCTGTTTCTGGATTTTTGGTCCTTGTAATTGCAATTATGTTATTTGGCATCTCGGTATTTGTTTTTATCTTATCGAAGACACACAATGAATATTTATGGGTAGGAATAATTTCATTCATAGCCGCGATATTTCTTGTAAAGGGACTTATTGTAATTAGTCCTAACCATTCAAAAGTACTTACGCTGTTTGGAAAATATGTGGGCACTTCGAAAGAGAATGGATTATTATTTGTGAATCCATTTTATAATCAACAAAATATTTCGCTTAGATCGGAAAATTTCGAAAGTACCCGTCTTAAAGTAAATGATAAGATGGGTAATCCTGTAGAGATTGCGGCGGTTATTGTCTGGCAGGTAAGCGACACTTATAAAGCTGTTTTTGATGTAGCGGATTACAGTAATTATATAAAAATACAAAGTGAATCTGCGGTTCGGCACCTGGCAAGCAGTTGTCCTTATGATCACATGGAAGATGAAAGCGCTTCCATTACATTGCGCGATGGTGGTGAGAAGGTGAATGAACTGCTGGAGAATGAGTTGCATGAAAGACTTATGCCTGCAGGCATCATTATCAAAGAGGCCCGAATCAGTCACCTGGCTTATGCACCTGAAATAGCAGGCGCTATGTTACAACGCCAGCAGGCTACCGCTATTGTTGCAGCGAGGTTTAAGATTGTTGAAGGAGCGGTTGGGATGGTAGAGCTGGCACTTGAGCAACTATCAAGAAAGCAAATCGTTCAGTTAGATGAAGAACGTAAAGCGGCGATGGTCAGCAACCTTATGGTAGTGCTTTGCGGAGAACGTGGAGCGCAGCCAGTACTTAATGCCGGTACTCTTTATCAGTAATATTTTTTGATACCGATGGCAAATAAGAAAAACTTTGTGCTGCGTATAGACGAAGACGTATATAAGGCACTTGAAAAGTGGGCTGCCGATGACTTCCGTAGTGTCAACGGACAAATAGAATGGCTTATCGATAACGCTCTGAAAGAAACGGGAAGGAAAAAGAATGCGGAGAAGTCTTCTAAAGATAAGAGGTAGTTTTACATTGAGTGTGAGATCACGTAAGAAATTGCTATCAGCCATTAGCAGATCAATGCCTGCCGGTTATTCTTCTAACGGCTGACGGCTGATAGCAGATCACACTTTAACATCATATGAGATAATCATTAATTGCATTTACCTTACCTTATATTTAATAACTCATAGTCCTGTTTCCTACCTCATACTTTCATCCCTTACTATCAAAATGCTTTCTTCACATCTTTCTCCTGCGCTTTTTGCATTGGGTTGCCGCCGTTAGACTGGCCCCTTACTTGTTGCTTTGCTTTGAACAATTGAAATTTAGTAGTGCCTGCAAGTTGGGGCCAGCTGTTATTCGATTCATCCGTATCAGCTGTTTCGCGCATTGGATCGAGCCTGATACCCTTAACTTCTTTCGATTTAATAAATAATTTTTTTACACCACTTTCATTTTTTCTCCAGATCTGCGCAGGTATTCTTTCCACTTCTTTAGTGCCATCTGCATAGGTCCATTCAAGAATGATAGGCATTACAAGCCCTCCTTTATTACTAAAGCTTAGCTCATACAAATGTTTGTCAGCAAAATTTATCTGGCTGTTTTGATCAGCGCTTTCCATACCGATAATTATTTTGGAAGGATAGGAGGTTGAATCCGTTGGAGCGATGCCCCTGTCGTATTTCCAATAAAAATCTCTTAAGGTAGTATCGGTGTCGGTTAAAAATTTTATGTCTTTATCTTCCCGGTTCCTGACTTTTGATATGTCTTCAAAAGCATTAACAATTGGTTTTGCTGTACGCCTCATTATAGTAGAATCTTTTACTTTTGACGGGCTGCTGCCGGCTGTCATGTCTGCGGTAAAATGTTTAACGCTGTCAATTGAAATGTCGCATTTATCAATGCTGTAAAACCATCCTCTCCAGAACCAGTCAAGGTCTTCACCACTGGCATCTTCCAGTGTACGAAATAAATCTGCAGGTGTGGGATGTTTAAAAGCCCATCTTCTTGCGTATTCTTTAAAAGAATAATCAAATAATTCCCTTCCCATTATAGTCTCCCGAAGGATATTCAACCCGGTAGCGGGTTTTGAATAAGCATTAGGGCCAAAGCCGATGATGTTTTCCGAATTAGTCATAATTGGTTCCAGCTGATCTTTCGCTAAAGACATGTAATCAGTAATAGCCCATGCCGGGCCACGCCGGGAAGGGAATTTGCTGTCGTATAATTCCTCAGTCAGATATTGAACGAAAGTATTGAGCCCTTCGTCCATCCAGCTCCATTGACGTTCATCGCTGTTGATGATCATGGGAAAAAAATTATGTCCTACTTCGTGGATGATAACACCCAGCATACCATATTTGGTTGCTTCACTATATGTGCCATCCTTTTCGGTTCTTCCGTTGTTAAAACAAATCATGGGATATTCCATGCCGTTAGAAGCTTCGATACTTTGTGCTACTGGATATGGGTAAGGGATGGTAAATTTAGAATACGTCTTAATAGTATGCGCCACTGCCTTGGTAGAAAACTTACGGTATAATCCATACGCTTCTTTTCCATACAGGCTCATGCACATAACTTTTTTCCCTTCCACATAAGCCGGCAAGGCATCCCAGATAAATTTCCTGCTGGACGTCCAGGCGAAGTCTCTTACATTGTCCGCTTTAAATATCCAGATTTTCTTTAATTTACTTTTCTGTTTTTCAGCCGCCCTCGCTTCTTCCAGTGTTGCGATTTCAAGCGGCTCTCTGGCGGTCTGCGCTTTTTGCCACCGGGCAAATTGAGCCGGAGACAATACCTGCTGGTAATTTTGACATTCCCCTGTTGAACCAATAACATGATCTGCGGGAACGGTCATTTGTACTTTGTAATTACCAAAAGTTAATGCGAATTCTCCCCGGCCGGTAAACTGGTGGTTTTGCCAGCCCTGGAAATCACTGTATACGCAAAGGCGGGGATACCATTGTGCTATAGTAAATAAATAGTTTCCATCTTCCGGAAACAATTCATAACCACCTCTGCCGCCTTCTTTTAAACGGTCGGATATTTTATAGTTCCAGCTGATGTTGAACACGAATTTCTGTCCGGGCTTTAATACCAGGGGCAACTGCATCCTCATCATCGTTTTGTTGACAGTATACAGAAGTGGTTTACCCAGCGCATCGGTGATGTTGATGATGTTGACACCAAAATCATTTTGTTGTGTTTCACTGCCAATTCTTTCCAGCATCTTATCCGTAGCGCTGTCAGGCATGGTAGTGGCGTCCTGGTAATTTGCATTTTTAGCATTGCTGTGTTCGTTCTCATCTAACTGTAACCAGAGGTAAGTAAGCTGATCAGGAGAGTTATTAAAATAGGTAATTGTCTCTTTACCGGAGAGTCGCAGGTTAGCTTCATCAAGTTCACACCTGATATCGTAATCGGCACGCTGCTGCCAGTACTTTGGTCCTGGCGCGCCGCTGGCTGTTCTGTATTCATTCGGAGTAGGAAGAACAGTACCCAGCTGTTCAAATTTGTTTCCATGATTTGAATTAGGATTGTTTTTAATGTCCTGCGCAAAACTGCTAAATGTTGTTAAAGCCAACAAAGCAAAAAAAATTTTCTTCATGTAGATATCATTTCTTTTAAGGAATTCTTTCAAAAACCATTTTCAATGCAAGACTAAAAACTGCTGAAGATAAAAATATTACCCATTCCCTTCTGTTCACCTTTAATTGTTGTATGAAGATAAAGGCAATCATTAAAAGAATAAAAACTATTACAGCCTGACCCGTTTCCAAACCAATATTAAAAGCGAATAATCCTACACCTATACACTGATCCTTAGCAAGTATAAAACGAATGGTATTTGCAAAACCCATCCCATGAATAAGCCCGAAGAACAGCGCCAGGTAGTAATTTAACCTGATAGTTTTTGATTTGAAATTATGTTGAAAGAAATTAGAAACAGCTGTAATAACGATAGTACAGGGGATAAGGAATTCAACCCATTTGCCGGGAAAACGAATGATATCATAAACACTTAAAGCAAGTGTTATTGAATGCCCGATGGTAAATGCTGTCACCAATACTAAAACTTTTTTCCAATCATAAAGAATATAAATAGCGGCAAGCGCTATAATAAATAAAATATGATCAAGTGCGTTCCAGCTGATTATATGATTCCAACCCAACCCGAAATAAAAGCTAAAATCTTTCATATTGGTGCAGTGTTGAAATTAATGCAGACATTTGTCACGAAAAAATTTCTTTTGTTCATGGGTGCATCATGGGGTAAATGGTTGTTGCTGATATTGTTTCAGGTAAACCCGGCGTCAGCGTTGTTTTTATCCCACGCCTCGGCGGTTGATCTTCCTAATAAATCTTTCCATCCTTTCTATGTGAGTGTAACTGAATTTAATTATAACCAGAAAGATAAGGTGCTTGAAATTAGTTGTAAACTGTTTGCGGAAGATCTGGAAAATGCTTTAAAAACACTTAATAAAATTAATATAGATATTATTCATCCGAAAGACCCTAAGCTCTTAGAAAAATATATATTTGAGTATCTTGCAAAACACCTCCAGCTGAAAATTAATGGTAAGGCAGTAACGCTTCAGTACGTAGGATATGAAAAAGAGCAGGAGGCGGTGTGGGGCTATCTGCAGGTAAACAATGTGCCGCCGGTAAAAAGACTTGAGGTGATGAATAATATTTTGTATGAATCATACACTACCCAGATAAGCATTATGCATGCCTCTGTTGGTAGCAGCCGGAAGAGCACGAAGCTGGTGTATCCGGATAAAGAGGCTAGTTTTGAATTCTGATAATTACTTATATAAACATTACTCTTCCATCTCGCTCCTGATTGTTTCTGAAATCGATACCATCACTTTATCTATTCTCTGCGCGTCCATGTCTATGACTTCAAAACCAAAGCCGCGCCATTCTAATTTATCACCTGTTTTTGGAATACGCTCGAGCTGATGAAGGATAAAGCCTGCCATGGTATCAAAATCCTGTTCGCCTTCATTCATCCATTCGGTTTTATCAAATTTTGTTAAGAAATCATAGAAAGGAATCTGTGCATCTACCAGGTAAGAGCCGTCTTCTCTGCGAAGAATTTCGTAATCGTCCATGTCTGTTTGAGGAATGTCACCCACTATGGCTTCCAGGATATCATTGAGGGTGATCATACCTAATAAGCTGCCATATTCATCTACTATAAAACAGGAGTGTATCTGTGATTCCTTAAATTTTTCTATCACCTGGTAAGCGGAATTATTTTCAGGCACGAACATGGGAGGTTTCATTATGTCTTTAAACAATATCAGGTCATCTGAAACATACAGGTCTTTTATGGAAACCATCCCTTTGATATTATCAACCAATCCGTCGCAGATAGGATAAGCCGAATGCGGCTCGCTGATGATTTTTTCTTTTATTGAAATTTCATTATCATTTATATCAAACCATACAATATCACTTCTATGTGTCATTAACGACGTGATGTTACGGTCGCCCAGGTGAAAAACTCTTTCGATAATTTCCTGTTCCGCTTCCTGGATTGTTCCCTGTTCCTTTCCTTCACTGATGATGGCTTTAATTTCTTCTTCCGTAACGGAGCTGTCTTTGTTAGGTCTGACATTGAAAAGACGAAAGAAAAAATTGGTCGTATTCGTTAGCACCCACACGATGGGATGAGTAGCTGTAGCAAAAAACCGCATCGGCTTAGCAACACCTCTTGCAATGGTTTCAGCATAAATCATCCCTATGCGTTTGGGCAGCAGTTCACCGAATAAAATAGTCACAAAAGTTACCACTATCACAATGAGCACCGTAGAAATTGTGTCGGCGTACTCCTTAAAAAATGCTATCTTTTCAATATACGGTCTCAACTGAGGCGTTAATTTTTCGCCGGAATAAATACCTGTAAGAATAGCAATCAGCGTTATCCCAATCTGAGCTGCCGATAAAAACACTTCCGGATTTTCTGACAATGATAATGCTACCCTTGCTTTGTTATCTCCCCTATTTGCCAACGATTCTAACTTGGATTTCCGCGCAGAAACAAGCGCTATCTCAGACATCACAAATAAGCCATTCACCACTATCAAAACCAATACAATTATTATCTCAGCCATAGATTTCCAGCCTCCGGCCAGGTGATTAATTTATCAACAAAAATACATTTTGTCATTAATAAACAAGTGACTGCGAAACAGGTATCAGCATCAATCATTGAAGGTTTTTTAAGGGATAAGAAACAAGCCCAATATAAGTGTTAAACGATTTGCTCACAATAAATCCTAACAAACAGCCAACCAATGCACCGCAAAAAATATCCATCGGGAAATGAACACCTACGTAAACCTGGGCATAAGCTATAAGGGCAGACCAAACAAAAAACAGACTGATATACCGGGATGTATATTGCCTGAGTGTTGCATTAAGAAACCAGGCAACACCGAAATGAGTGGTGGCATGTGAGGAAACAAAACTGGAACTCATAGGACAATATTTAACTAAAAATCTGACATGGCCTTCAACAGCCGGATCCCGACAAGGCCTTAATCGAAAAATACTTTCTTTGATGATATGACTGCTGATAATATCGCAAACAGAAGCGGTGCAGATAAGCGCCACCGCCCAATACAAACCTCTTAAGCCAAAATTTATCCATATAAAAACCAATAAAAATAAATATAAAGGAATCCAGACGGATGACTCACGCATGAGAGGAAAAAAAGTATCCAGAAAATTGCAGGTCCATGTTCCATTGATCTTGAAGAACAGCCAAAAATCAAATTGCAAAAGCCGCTCTATTGCACTCATTAACCTTAAACTTGTTGAAAAAATTATTTGTAAAAATAGGTAGTTAACCCCAATGATGAGTTTTATCTTATTTATACCTTATTTTGCCGATCATGCTTCCTGTTCCGCGCATTATCAAATGGTTATTATACCTGGACATTTTTTTTCTGTTGGTCATGTCCCTGTTACGTCTGGGGACCTGGTGGCTATTAAAGACCGACCAGGTGTATTTTAATGAAAGCATACCTGTATTTTTATTGGGGATGCGTTATGATGCGAGGGTTATTGGCGTGTTTTCAGCGGTGATATTAATCTTTGCCAGTATCCCGGTCTTGCATCCATTCCGGTCACCGTCATCCGCGAAAATCTGGCGCTCTTATACAGGATTGTTTTCCACGATTTTTATAATAATTTACTTGTTCGACTTTCTGCACCTGCGGTATCTTTCTCAACGACTGAACGCTACCGCATTAAGTTACCTGGAAGATGCGAAAATATCTTCCGCCATGGTTTGGCAAACTTACCCCGTGATCAGGATTTTTATCGGACTGGTTATTTTCATTGTATTATTCACCTGGATAACTTCCTTTTTTTTACGAAGGGTTACCGGTTCAAAAAAAACAATAACAAAGTCATCAAGATTATCATGGTTTTTTATACTTTTTTTTTTATATGCCCTGGCAATTTTTGGCAGAGCCGGTCAGTTTCCTTTACGCTGGAGTGATGCATTTAATACCGGTAGCGACTTCAAGGCTAACATCGCATTAAACCCTTTTCAGTCTTTCCTGAGTACTTTAAGCTTTCGTACTTCTACATTCGATAGCAAAAAGGTGAAGCTATATTATCATTCGATGGCAGCCTATTTAGGAGTGGACAAGCCGGATTCTGTACACCTTAATTTCGAAAGGAAAATTTCAAAACGCGATAGCGGCATTACCACTAAGCCCAATATCATTATTGTTATTTGTGAATCGTTCAGCGCTTATAAAAGCTCCATGTGGGGCAACCCGCTTAATACCACGCCATTTTTTAATAGTATCAGTAAAGAAGGAATTTTTTTTGATAATTGTTTTACGCCGCATTTTGGTACTGCCAGGGGAGTGTGGGCTACCGTGACAGGGATACCTGATGTGGAAATAGTAAAAACTGCCAGCAGGAACCCCGCAATGGTAGACCAGCATACAATCATCAATGACTTCACTGGTTATGAGAAATTTTATTTCTTAGGTGGAAGCACCAGCTGGGCAAATATCCGGGGACTGTTGACTAATAACATTAAAGGGCTTCACTTATACGAAGAGGATAAATACGATGTACCAAAAATAGATGTCTGGGGCATAAGCGATAAAAATTTATTTCTTCAGGCTGATAAAGTATTAAAGCAGCAGCATAATCCTTTTATAGCGATTATTCAAACTGCTGACAATCACCGGCCCTATACTATTTCGCCGGAAGACCTTCCTGAATTTTCCCGTGTAAATTTTCCTGATGATTCCTTAAAAAAGTACGGCTTTGAATCTAATGAGGAACTGAATGCTTTCAGGTATACTGATTTCGGCTATAGTAAATTTATAGCGGCTGCTAAAAGATCGGTTTATTTTGATAATACCATATTTGTATTTGTTGGAGATCATGGTATCAATGGTAATGCTGCTGATATGTTCCCGCGTGCCTGGACTGACAATGAGCTGACTAGCTATCACGTACCTCTCTTGTTTTATTCGCCCAGGCTCATACCCGCTAAACGACTTCATGAGGTTGCTTCCCAGGTAGACATTTTGCCAACTGCCGCCGGTATGGCAAATATCGATTATACCAATACAACACTGGGCAGAGACTTGTTGCAGAAGAAAAATAATCCTCCCGGGATCGCATTTATTATGGACCATAATAACAATGATATTGGAGTGGTGAAAGGAAGTTATTATTATAACCGGCAGCCATCCGGCAAAAAGGAAAACCTGGTGTGGGCTGATTTTACCCGGAATGATCCTGGTACACAATCAGATTCAATCAGGCAGGTTTACCGCGATCTTACCAATGCTTTCTATGAGACCTCGCGGTATATGCTGCAGAACAATAAGAAGAAATAGCTTCAGCAATGATGTACATCATAGGATTTGAGAAACAGGCTCACCTTAAATTTTCCTGGCAACCATTATCATCCGTGGTGAAGTGTTTATATTATATCCTTGTAATTGGTAGTCACCAAACACTTCCTGTATCTGGAGCTTGTGAGAAGTAAACATATCGTTAAAATCACCCAAAGTAAATTTGGCGATCTTTTCGTGAAACACCAGCGGTTCTTTAAGACGTTCGTCGTTCACGGTAATTTTTTTATAAAAATGGGTTTCATCATACCACCTGGTAAGATGAAAATTTACTCCATCAACTTTTTTATCTTCTGTATGAACCAGGCGGTTCTCCGTATATTGAACATTTAAATAATCCGACACCAGTATTCCGTCAGGTTTCAAAGAATTTGCAATTGTTCTGATGGCGTTAGCATGTTCCCGTTTAGTTTTATAAAAACCAAAATTGGTAAACAGGTTAAATGTATAGTTAAAATAATTCATCCAGAAAGGGAGGCGCATATCGTGCTGAAAGAAATGGAGTTTATCGGTTTCATACTTTTTAGCCTCATCCACATTTTCAAAAGACGGGTCTACACCCGTTACATCAAAACCATAAGAAGCCAGTAGGATAGCATGGCGGCCCTTTCCACATCCTGCATCCATCAAAAAAGAATCCTCCGGGGGATGAAGATAATCAACCAGCCTGGTTATAAAAATACCCGCTTCGGAATCATTGCTATTAAAATAAAGCTGGTGATAATACGGTGAACCAAACCAATCTATAAACCAATTGACGGGGATGTCCATGATTTTTAATTCAAATGTAGGTGCGAAATTTTAAATCGGATCAAATGAATTATGTTGATTTCCCTGAAAATAAATTGATGTGAGACACAGGATTTTAAACGCGGGCATCACTGTTATGTTTTGAGAAGATTGCGATGAACACCGGCATATAAGTTTAGAATAATCTATTCGTAGCAGTCATTCCTTCCTTATTATTCTTATTTTTGATGCTCACTAATATTTGGACTTGTGGCGTTGATTAAAAGTATATCTGGTATAAGGGGCACTATAGGTGGATTACCCGGAGAAAATCTAACTCCACCCGACATCGTTAAATTTACTGCGGCTTACGGAATTTGGCTTAAAGAAAAGGGCAATGCCGGCAAGGTAGTAATAGGAAGAGATGCACGAATAAGTGGTCCTATGGTTCAAAACCTCGTGGTGAGTACATTACTGGGTATGGGAATAAATGTCATTGACATTGGACTTTCAACCACACCAACTGTAGAACTGGCTGTAATTTGGGAAGAAGCAGGTGGCGGAATTATTATAACCGCCAGTCATAATCCTAAAGAATGGAATGCGTTAAAGCTACTAAACAACAAAGGTGAATTTCTTGATGCTGAAGATGGGGTGTTCATATTAGATAAAGCAGCGGCAGGAAACTTTTCATTTGCTTCTGTGGATAAACTCGGAATGCTCACTACAGATCACTCCACACTTGAAAAGCATATCCGGGCAATATTGGATTATCCATATATAGATCAACCGGCAATCAAGGCAAATAATTACCGGGTAGTGGTTGATGTTATTAACTCGACAGGCGCTTTGTTCGTCCCTCCTTTACTCAAAGCATTGGGCGTTGAAGAAGTTATTTTGTTAAACGGAGAAGTAAACGGCAGGTTTGCGCACAACCCCGAGCCATTGCCGGAAAACCTTGCCGGGTTAAGTGCGGCTGTAAAAAAATCAAAAGCTTCCTTCGGTATCGCCGTTGATCCGGATGTTGACAGACTATGTTTTGTTTGTGAAGATGGCAGTATGTTCGGCGAAGAATTTACGCTGGTTGCGGTTGCTGATTATATGCTGGGTAAAAAGCGGGGTAATACAGTCAGCAATATGAGTAGCACTAAAGCACTGAAAGAAATTACTGTAAAACACGGTGGCGAATATTTTCCATCGGCGGTGGGAGAAGTGAATGTTGTGAGAAAAATGAAAGAAGTTGATGCTGTAATTGGTGGTGAAGGCAATGGTGGTATTATCGTCCCTGATTTCCATTACGGGCGTGATGCGTTGATAGGCATCGGATTATTTTTAAGCGCATTTTCTTCTCATAAAAACGGCATGAAATCTTTCCGTAATAAATATCCTGATTATTTTATTTCAAAGAATAAGATAGAACTCGAAAATGGCATCGATGTAAAATTAATCCTGGAAAAGATTAAAAACAAATACAGCAGGCAACCGGTTAATACAGAAGACGGGTTAAAAATAGAGTTTGATTCAGACTGGGTTCATCTTAGAACCTCCAATACAGAACCGATCATACGCATCTACGCTGAGAGTAATTTTGAAACAACAGCCAGTAATATCGCAATGAGATTGATGCAGGATATAAAAGAATTTATCTAGAGGGATAAGCTTTCAGCTATACGCTGCCGACAATGAACTTATGGGCGGGCTTGTAAGTCTGTATTGATTGCCTTGCATGGGCAACATTACGGCAATAAAAATTATAGCATTTTAATACTCAGAACAACAATGACCAGAATATATTTAGATAATGCTGCAACAACAGCGTTAGATCCCAATGTGCTGGATGCGATGATGCCTTACCTGACAGAAAAATTTGGTAATCCATCTTCCATTTATTCTTATGGCCGTGAGAGCCGCCTGGCGATCGAAAGCGCACGCAAAACAGTTGCTAAACTTTTACATGCACATCCCGCTGAAATATTTTTTACTTCCGGTGGTACAGAAAGTAGTAACATGGCAATCTGCGCATCAGTAAATGACCTGAGTTGTAAACGCATCATTACTTCTGAACTGGAACATCATGCAACATTACATACAGTGGAAAATCTTTACCATAAGGGAAAGGTTAAGTTAAGCTATGTTGAGTTACTCCCTGACGGCCATCTTAATATGAGAAACCTGGAAAAGTTATTAGCAGAGAGCGGTGAAAAATGCCTGGTTACTTTAATGCATGCTAATAATGAAATCGGCAACATGCTTGACCTCAATTCGGTCGGCGAAATTTGTAAAAAGTATGACGCTGTGTTTCATTCGGATACTGTTCAAACAGTGGGTCATTACCCATTCGATCTTAAAAATACGCCTGTTCATTTTGTAACCGGTTCCAGTCATAAATTTCATGGACCCAAAGGAGTAGGTATCTTGTATATAAATGAGAATGTAAGAATCAAGCCCTTCATTCGTGGCGGTTCACAGGAACGAAATATGCGGGCCGGCACCGAAAATGTTTATGGTATTGTAGGTTTCGCCAAAGCGCTGGAGATAGCTATCGCAAACTACGAAGCAGATAGTAGTTATATCCGATCACTGAAATTTTATATGGCTGAACAATTACAACAAAATATCCGTACTGTGTTATTTAATGGTGATACTTATGGAGATAGTTTGTATTCAGTGTTGAATGTTTCATTTCCAAAAACGGATAAATCTGAAATGATGCTGATTAATCTGGACATAAACAATATTTGTGCTTCAGGTGGAAGTGCCTGCACCAGTGGTGCCGATCAAGGCTCTCATGTAATCCGGGCGATTAATGATGATCCTACCAAAGTGGCAATTCGTTTCTCATTCTGCAAGCATAATATAAAATCTGAAATTGACCAGGTAATCAACAATCTAAACGGGATGTTATAAATTCTAATAAAAAATAGAGGACATAAAAGTACCTCATTACAGGCTTTTATGTCCTTTGATAAAATTATGGAGTAAACTCTATTTGTCCTCTTATCTCTCCACCCGGGTTTTTCTTAGTATGAATATTCAGGTAATAAAAACCAAGCAACAAGCTATCTTCTTTAATAGCCGAGCCGTCAACCGTGAAAGTTCCCGAATAACTGCCGGTTAACGCGCCTTTGTTAGTAACAGTAAATGGAACTACCACACCTGCCATCGCACCGCGTTTACCAGTACCATGAATATGTGATGAAACGATTGAATCGGACAGTCCCATCCAGTTAACATTGTAGGTAAGCAACTTCGTACTTTTATTGTAAGTTACATCCATAGTACCTGTCGCATTACTAGTTGTAACAGCCGGAACCTCCTGTGAAGTATTCACAAGCAAACCAGTTTTTGTCACCACCGGATTTATAGTGGTATCACTATTCTTTTTACAGGCTGCAACAATTAAAACCAACGAACCAAATGCAGGCAATACCAGCTTTTTCAAATTTATCATTTTTTTAAATTTAATTTACAACCAATCATTTTGCGATGGTTAGAATTTATTTACTTAAAATGTTCTTCAAAAGCTATGCCCGGGTCTGTTAAATCCAATACCAGATTTGTTAAAAAGTATAATCCATGTAGATAATGGTATGGTGTATCATAATAATATATTTTCTGTGTAAGATTAATAGTTTTATGCCCGGTAACATTATACGTTTTTTTGGGGACGCAACATTTAATTTAAAAAGCCTTATTTCACCCTGCTTTTTATTTCCTGTAATTTCAGCAAGGCTTCTACAGGAGTAAGCCTGTTGATATCTATATCGTCCAGTAGCTTTCTTATCTCAGCGAATGTTTGAGAATGCTCGTCGAAGATTGACAACTGCACATGCGGTGCAGCTAATTTTTTAACCTGTTCACCCAGGTTATCATCTACATGCTTCTTTTCAAGTTGCTTTAAAATTTCATTTGCCCGCTCAACCAGGCTTACGGGCATGCCTGCCATCTTTGCCACATGAATACCAAAACTATGCTTGCTGCCACCCGGACAAAGCTTACGAAGGAAAATAATTTTATTACCCACTTCTTTGTTTGAAATATGATAATTTTTTACCTGTGGCAATTTATTCTCAAGCTCATTTAATTCATGGTAATGAGTGGCAAACAAAGTTATAGGGGCGTGAATACTTTTATGTAAGAATTCCACAATGCTCCAGGCAATCGAAATGCCATCGTATGTTGAAGTTCCACGGCCTATTTCATCCAGTAACACCAGGCTTCGGGCTGTGAGGTTGTTAATGATACTTGCTGTTTCATTCATCTCAACCATAAACGTACTTTCCCCGCCACTAAGATTGTCATTAGCCCCGACTCTTGTAAAAATCTTATCGGTTAGTGGAATAATTGCCTCATCGGCAGGTACAAAACTTCCTGCATGAGCCATTAAAGTGATCAGCGCTACCTGGCGTAACAAAGCGCTTTTACCGCTCATATTCGGACCCGTAAGAATTATAATTTGTTGAGATGATTTATTTAATTCAATATCATTGGTTATATAGGTCTCACTAACAGGCAGGTTTCTTTCAATTACCGGGTGACGCCCTCCTTTTAGCGAAAGTTCATCGCCTTCATGCAATCGCGGGCGTTTGTAGTTTAAACGAAGCGCGTTATTAGCAAAGCAAAGCAAACAATCGAGGATAGCCAAGGTATTGCCATTTGTTTGAATAGGGGCCAGGTAATCCTGCAATTCATTTAGTAAAGCTTCGTATATTTTAAGTTCCAGTTCCAGTATCTTATCTTCCGCCCCCATGATCTTTTCTTCATACTCTTTTAGTTCAGGCGTAATGTACCTTTCTGCATTTGCCAGTGTTTGCTTTCTCATCCAGGTAGCCGGGACTTTATTTTTTTGAGAATTAGTAACCTCCAGGTAGTAACCGAACACATTGTTAAAAGCGATTTTCAGAGAGGGGATGCCGGTAGCTTCCGCTTCTTTTTGTTGAAGCCTTACCAGGTAGTCTTTTCCGCTGGAAGAAATCATCCGCAGCTCATCGAGCTGTGCGTTTACACCATTTTCTATCATGTTGCCTCTGGCTGCCAAAGCAGGAGGGTTGTCAACAATTTCCTTCGCAATTTTTTCAGCAATATAATGACAGGGATTTAATGTATCGCCTAACCTCTTAAGGTATTCGTTTTCACATACCGATGATATATTACGGATGCTTTCCACCTGTTGCAGTCCGCGGCTTAGTTGCAATACCTCTCTCGGGGTGATTTTTTTAAGTGGAATTTTACTTACCAGCCTTTCAATATCACCACAGAGTTTTATGTGTTGGGAAACTTTGGTTCGAATGTCGACTTCCCTGATAAGAAATTCAACCAGGTCAAGGCGTTCATTGATTTTATTAATGTCTTTGAGCGGAAAAACGATCCAGCGTTTGAGTAAGCGCGCTCCCATGGGTGATACCGTATTGTCAAGAACCTTAAGTAAGGTTCTGCCATCATCCTGGCCGCTTCCCAGCAGTTCCAGGTTTCTGATAGTAAAGCGGTCCATCCACAAAAAATCTTCCTTATCGATCCGCTGCATACTAATGATGTGCTGCAGGTTGGGATGTTCGTTGTCTTTAAGGTAATGCAGGGTGGCGCTGGCGGCTATTATTCCGGCAGTCAAAGTTTCTACCCCGAAACCTTTCAATGAATGTGTCTGAAAATGCTTTAACAGCATTTCTTCCGCATACACGTCCTGGTAAACCCATTCATCAAGGGTGTAGGTATAAAACTTGCTGCCGAAAATTTCTTTAAAATGCTTCTGGCGGTGACGTTGAAATATAACTTCCGCCGGCTTAAAACTCTGTAACAGTTTGTCTGCATATTCCCTGTCGCCCTCTGCGATAAGGAATTCGCCGGTAGAAATATCAAGAAAAGATATACCAAAAAGCTGTTCGCTGTGAAAGTGGATACTCCCGAGAAAATTGTTAGAATTCCGTTCCAGTAATTTATCGTTGGTAGTAGTACCCGGGGTAATCATTTCGGTAACTCCCCGTTTAACGAGTCCTTTTGTTAATTTAGGATCTTCCAACTGATCGCATACTGCTACCCTGTATCCCGCTTTCACCAGTTTGTGTAAATAGGTATCGAGTGCATGATAGGGGAAGCCTGCCAATTCTGTTGAAACGGCAGCGCCATTGTTCCGTTTGGTGAGGGTGATACCCAGCACCTGTGAGGCTCGTACGGCATCTTCACCAAACGTTTCATAAAAATCACCTACCCTGAAAAGCAAAAGCGCGTCAGGATATTTAATTTTTATGGCCCGATGCTGTTGCATCATTGGCGTATCGGAGATGCTTTTTGACATTGCGCAAAAATAAGGCTTTGCAAATTGTGGCAAACTGGTGATTACACTGTTTGCTATCTTTTATACCCGTCTTCTATTAGTCTTATCATTAGTGTCATGTTAAAGACTGGAGCGGTCAACTTTCAGCCGTCGGCTGTCAGGAGGAAAGTTGACCCTAGATTAAATTACTCATAGCTAAAAGCTGACAGCTGACTCCGTTGGCCAGAGCTTATGGCGCCGGACGATTGTAGATTTGTAGGATACTATGATTGATATGACACTTGTATTACTTTAAGCTGACCTTTCCTGCTTTCTTTTCTCTCATCCCTCACACTCAAGGCTCAGAGCTTATTGCTACCTTTGTGAGATGCGAAAACTGAGTATGGACGAGCTAAACCGCAAATCGGTGGAGGATTTCCGCAGCGCTGACAAACAACCTATCATTATAATATTAGATAATATTCGCAGCATGCATAACGTTGGCAGCGTTTTCCGCACCGCAGACGCATTTTTACTGGAAGCTATTTACTTATGCGGTTATACACCAAAACCGCCGCACCGGGATATTAATAAAACTGCCCTGGGCGCCACAGAAAGTGTAAAATGGAAGTATGCTGCTACAACCACTGAAGCTATCCAAATGTTAAAAGAAGAAGGATATAAAATTTATGCCGTGGAGCAGGCAGCGGGAAGTTTGTTACTTCAAAACACTGTCTCGTTAAATACAGAAAAGCTGGCGGTGATTTTTGGAAATGAGGTAGAAGGAGTTGCTAATGAAGCATTGCAATTATGCGATGGTTGCATTGAGATACCACAAATGGGGATGAAACATTCTCTTAATATTTCTGTGGCTGCCGGCATTGTTCTATGGCAACTGGTCAGTAACAGGATTTGGAAGAATTAATACTTATCAAATTAAACGCAATAAATAGTGACTACAACTAAAAATTATTTTTCTCTTATAAAATTCTCTCACACCATTTTTGCTATGCCATTCGCGATGATCGGATTTTTCTTAGGTATTACCTATGCGCCTAAGGAAGTTAACCTTAATTTGCATAGTGGCTGGTTATTCGTGAAAGGTAACATCAGGTATCATCATCTTGCAATACTGGTACTGGTAATCCTATGTATGATTTTCGCCCGCAGCGCCGCTATGGCCTTTAATCGCTGGCTCGATAAAAATTTTGATGGCCTTAATCCGCGTACCTCACTTCGTGAAATTCCTGCCGGAATTATATCCGCTAACAGAGCTTTATTATTTGTAGTGTTCAACTGCATCGCCTTCATCGTTTGCGCAGCACTGATTAACATCCTTTGTTTTTATTTGTCATTCATAGCGTTGACAGTGGTGCTTGGCTACAGTTACACTAAAAGATTCACCTCGCTGTGTCATTTATTTTTAGGACTTGGATTATCACTTGCACCGATCGGAGCATACCTGGCAGTCACCGGACAATTTGCATTATTACCAATACTTTTTTCTTTCGCTGTTATATGCTGGGTAGCGGGCTTCGATATTATATATGCTTTACAGGATGTGGATTTTGACCGCTCACAACATCTGCATTCAATGCCGGTGTGGGTAGGTAAAGAAAGCGCTTTAAAAATTTCTGAAGTCCTTCATTTGTTAAGCGCTGTATGTGTAGTCGCCGCCGGTGTTTATGGAAGATTTCATATATGGTATTGGCTTGGTATCGCTATTTTTACCGGGATGCTTATTTACCAGCATTCTATAATAAAACATGATGATCTCAGGAGAGTAAACATTGCCTTCATGACTGCCAACGGCATTGCCAGCGTGGTGTTCGCTTTATTTGTAATAACAGACCTTGTTGTACACTGATGATTTCAGTTGAAATCCCTTTATCTATTAAACACTGCTTTATTAAATTTTATAACATGCCGCGCATACTTGCGATCGATTATGGCTTTAAACGTACAGGGATAGCTGTTACAGATCCGTTAAAAATAATTGCTACCGGCTTAACCACCATAGCATCCAAAATGCTGATTGCTTTTCTTAAAAATTATTTTATTATGGAGCCGGTAGAACTTATAATTATAGGTGAACCAAAAAATTTAGATGATTCGGATACCCATGCTACTCCTTTGGTAACTCAATGTGTTAAAGAACTCGTAAGAAATTTCCCCCTTATTCCTATATTGAAAGTAGATGAGCGTTATACTTCTAAACTGGCAGTTCAAAGTATGGTGCAAAGTGGAATGAAAAAAAAAGATCGTCGGAACAAAGCCCTGGTGGATGAAATTGCCGCTACTATAATGTTACAGGAGTACCTGCAACATAACAGTTAGTAAGGAATTGTGATGTACATGAATTAAATTTGCCCACTTAAATAATATATATTTTGCTTCAGCAAAACATATATTGAAGTGTTATCATTATGATTTTACCAATAGTAGCTTACGGAAATCCGATTTTGAGAAAAGTAGCGGAAGATATAATCCCCGAATATCAGGAACTATCTAAACTGATAAGCGACATGTGGGAAACAATGTACCATAGCAATGGGGTAGGACTAGCTGCACCACAAATCAACAGGAGTATCCGGTTATTTGTGATGGACAGCAGCCAGATTTTTAGAAACATGAAAGAGGATGATGAAAAAGAAAATTACCCGGATGACCCGGGAATAAAAAAAGTGTTTATAAATCCCCACATAATTGCTTTGGATGGAGAAGAATGGTGTTACAATGAAGGGTGTCTTAGCATTCCAAAAATAAGGGAAGATGTATTCCGCGCTGAAGAAGTAACACTTGAATATGTGGATGAAAGCTTTGAGCCCATGGAGTTGACAGCTAACGGACTTACAGCAAGAATCATTCTGCATGAGTATGACCATATTGAAGGCAAACTTTTCATAGACCATCTGAAACCGTTAAAAAGAAAGTTACTCAGAAGAAAACTGGATGATATTTCAAAAGGTAAAATCAAAGTGGACTACCGAATGTTGTTCCCAAAATAGTCGGTGGCCCCGGCAAATTAATTTCGTTCATGATGTTATTGCCTTTATCCTGCATAAAATATTCTTTATTAATAGGTGTACTTAGTCTCATTTCATTTGTGTCATCTTCACAGGATAGCTCGGTGATTGTTTCAAAAAAAATCATAACACTTAAAGAAGTTGTCGTTCGAAACAATCTCAATGTCGCTGGATTTATTGACCGGGTGCAGAACGATACCACCTTTTATAAGGCATTTAAAAATCTCCGGATAACAGGATATACTGCCCTTAATGATATACGGATGATGGATAAGAAAGGCACTGTGCAGGCAACGCTTCAAAGTAAAACGCAGCAGTTCGTTCTCAATAGTTGCAGGAGTATGGAAGTCATCAATGAAACAACATCGGGGAATATGTATGACAATCAAAAGGGACTGAATTATTATACAGCTGAATTATATGCGGGATTATTTTTTACTAAAGACACTGTCTGCAATGAAAATAATATTGTTAGAGGAGATGCAATAAGCGCATCTGGAAAGTCAGGTATCCAAAAGCATAAAGAGCAATTGAAAATGTTGATTTTTAGTCCTGGTTCTAAAATTCCCGGCATCCCATTCATCGGAAGTAAGGTTGCTATTTTTGAAGAGGAAGAAGCTGCTTTTTATGATTTCGAAATAGACATGGATAATTACCAGGGACAAAACTGTTATTTGTTTACTGTAAAAGCCAGGCAGGATCTTACCGGATCTGAAAAAAACAACATTGTAATTAACAAAATGACCACATGGTTTGATAGTCAGTCAATGGAAATTGTCGCCCGTAATTACGACCTGAGTTATAATGCCGGCGTATATGACTTTGATGTACACATGCAGGTGGAGCTGACAAAGTTTAATAATTTACTGTTACCTAAACTTATCAGGTATGCAGGTAACTGGCATGCCATCTTTAAGAAAAGGGAGAATGGGATATTCACTGCAACGTTGTTTGATTTTAAATAACCGGATCTCATAGCTATCAGTCATAGTATAAAGCGGGCGTTGTGTTACGGCCAAATAACCTTGAAATTATACTAAATCAATAATCATCACTACCAAAAGTTTTAGCGCCTGTTTCAAAACACCATGATAAGGCATCTGCTGATAGCTTCTATATAACTGATTGTTTTTTAAGCTCTTTTATATAATCACAAACTTGTTACTTGCTTATGATTTAGTGCAATTTCCAACATTACGCCCGTGTTATACTATGGCTGATAGCTGATAGCTATTTCTTCAAATAATTTCTCCATTTTTCAATCACGAGCTTCATATCATCTGCAAGCGCACTTTCAAATACCACCGTTTCCCTGGAAGTAGGATGTTCAAATCCGATAACCTTAGCGTGAAGCGCCTGACGTTTGCATAATTCAAAACAATTATTAACGAATTGCTGGTATTTGGAATACACCGTCCCTTTTACAATCCTGTCACCGCCATAGGTATCATCATTAAACAGCGGATGACCGATGTGTTGCATATGTACCCTTATCTGGTGCGTTCTGCCTGTTTCAAGGCGACATTCAATTAAGGTTACATAGCCGAACCGTTCCAGCACTTTGTAGTGCGTGATGGCTTCTTTTCCATAATCGCCTTCAGGATAAGCATCAAATAATTTCCGCGTTTTTTTATGACGGCCGATATTAGCTATCACCGTACCGGTATCCTGCACCATATCTCCCCAAACAAGCGCATGGTATCTTCTTATCACGGTATGATCAAAAAATTGTTTAGCCAGCGATGATACTGCCAGCGAATTTTTTGCAAGCACCATTAGTCCACTGGTGTTTTTATCAATCCTGTGTACCAGCCCAAAACGCGGAAGCGTTTCTTCAGAAATTAAAGTATTCTTTTCAAGCAGGTAATAAGCTACTCCGTTAATAAGTGTGCCGGAATAATTACCGCAGCCCGGATGCACTACCATTCCCGCCGGCTTATTGATAATCATAATATCCTCATCTTCAAAAAAGATGTTTAAAAGCATGTTCTCAGGGACAATTTCTTCACCCTGACCTTCTTTGTCAGCATATACCACAATTTCATCCAGTGGTCTGATTTTGTAATTAGACTGAACAACTTTATGGTTTACCAGTACCCTTGCATTTTCAATGGCTTTCTGCACTTTGTTTCTTGTAGCGTGTTCTGTCCGGGCCACTAAAAATTTATCTAGACGTACAGGATCCTGACCTTTGTCCACGATTATAGACATTCGTTCAAACAGCTCCTCCGGCTCTTCAAGGTTATCAATATCATCTTCTGTCGGCGCTGGTTTCATCTTATCGTATTTGGTGCAAAAATAGTAAAGTAAACATGCAATGGGGGAAGTCATTATAAAGAAATAAATTTGCCTGTTATGCAAAATGTTTCGCTCCGCGACCTGGGTACGATCGATTATTTATCTGCATGGAATTACCAGGAGTCGTTGTTGCAGGAGAATGTAAATATTAAATTAGCTTATAATAAGATATCAGCTGAAACTTCACCGGCACAAGCTGGCTTTCCAGTAATGGATTTGCCAACAATTAATTACCTGCTGTTGCTTGAACATCCGCCGGTGTTTACACTTGGCAAAAGCGGGTCGGCTGAAAATATGCTGGTATCTGAAAATACACTGGATAAAAAAGGAATCGGTTTTTTTAAAACCAACAGGGGAGGAGACATTACTTTTCATGGGCCCGGTCAGTTGGTAGGATACCCTATCCTTGATTTAGAAAAATTTTATACGGATATCGGCAGGTACCTGCGAGAATTAGAAGAGGTAATCATTCTTACTATCGCAGCATATGGATTGAAGGGAGCACGTTCCAGGGGAGAGACGGGTGTATGGTTGGATCCGGATATCCCCGGCAAAGCCCGGAAGATATGTGCTATGGGAGTAAGATGCAGCAGGTGGATAACCATGCATGGGTTTGCCCTAAACGTACATACCGACTTAAGTTATTTTGATTATATAATACCCTGTGGCATTATGAATAAGCAGGTAACATCTTTACAAAAAGAACTGAATATACCAGTCTCCATGGCAGAAGTGAAAGAAACATTTCTGCTTAACTTTCAGGAGGTCTTTAATGTCAGGCTGCAACCCGGGATGAAGCCAGCTTAAAAATCTTTTGGGACATAAAATTTATGCTTTTCTTTTAGCTTTCCTTCTTCATACAACTCGAACAAAAACCAGCCGGAATGGATAAAATTAGTTTTGTCCATTATTACCAGCGGATCGCTTATATGTTTTATTTCAAAAATTTCCGTGTGATCTTCTTCAAAGAACTTCAATGAATATTTTTTAACACCGGCATCAGTCAATGAAATTTTAATGTTACCATCTTTTTCAGTGTACACAAACCGCGAAGGCCGGTAAATCTCTTTTGCGATAAACGGCCTGATAACAAGTGTATCAGTGGTTTTCATAAACAGCGTATCTCTTGTAGTAAAATTTACTGAATCCCTGAAACGTTTTAGGGTTGATTCGCTTATGGCCCCCAGTAGCACATCTCTGCTTTTGACAAATATAATACGCTCATTATTTTTTTGCACTTCATTTCTTAATTCCTTCAAGTCCTTAATTTTTGTGATCGCCGTTGCTTGGGTTGATGGTATAGCATTTAAAGAATTGCTTTGGATAGTACCGGTGTCCTGTCTGGGACGTTTAACAACGCTGAAAATATATTTACCACTGTCTCTTAAAATATATAACCGGTAAAACATGTGTTCTGTAGTGGCTTTACTATCAACATAGCCATTCTGTGGAATCGTTGGGTCAGGAACCGTGAGGATTGTCTTAAAGTTTTTAAGGCTGTCAAAAGAACGTTGAATACTTAATTGCCTGACTGTAGTGCCAAAAAGATTTGTCCAGCTGATGATGATCCGGTCGTTCCCTTTATTGATAACTGAAAACTTGGGAAGCGTGTCTTGTGCTGAAGCAAAATAAGAGATTGATAATAATATGATTAACAGGCAGAGAGTCCGGGACGTCAATGATAAGTAATGCAACTTAATTAGTTAGTGTTTTTACGGTGCAAAGATAATAGCGAAGCATATCTAAAATACATTAACAAGTCAGCTGTAAAAAAAATTAAAATAATAACGTCCCTTCAGGTAGCGAAGCGTTTCCCTGCAAGCCGCCACTATGAATTACGAGGACTTTGCTGTCTGCTGAAAAATAATTTTTGGCAATAAGGTCGTAAAAAGCAAATATCAATTTTCCTGTGTAAACAAAATCTGTAGGAATACCCGTTTGTAAATAAAAGTTATTCATAGACCCGATCAACTCTTTGGTCTTTTTTGCATATCCTCCAAAGTGATATTCATATCTAATTTTGCTTCGCTTAAGCCCGTGGGCTATAGTATTCTCCGTATCAAATTCAACACCTTTCAATACAGAAATACCAATAACTTCCTGACTGGGAAGGGAGGAGTTGACAAGTCCGGAAAACATTGTACCCGTGCCTATGCAGCATAGAACATGAGAGTAATCGTTTTTATCAACTAATTGTAAAATTTCTTCACTTCCTTTTATGCCAGGTAAGCCCGCTCCTCCTTCCGGTATAAAATATACCCTTCCAAATTTCTCTTTGTAAAATTGTTTAAAGCCGTCATCGTTTTTTTCAGAATAAGATTCCCTGTTTATAAATTCAAGTGTCATTCCATAATCATCTGCGTTCAGTAACGTCTGTGACAGTTTTAAAGGTCGTTCCCCGCGGATGATTCCTATGGCATTAAGGTTGTAAAGCTTTGAAGCAAATGCTGTTGCAACGATGTGGTTTGACCAGGCCCCGCCGAAAGTGACAATGGTGTTGAATTGTTTTTCAAGTGCTTCTTCAAGATAAAATTTTAATTTAAACCATTTATTTCCGGAAATGACAGGATGAATTTTATCAAGTCGTAAAATATCGGCTTTCACATCTTTAGCCAGCAGTTCAGGAAGTTTTAATGACTGTAATGTTGCATTATTAATATTGATAAAACGCTCCCTTTCATTCATACTAAAATATATAACGCCTGTAAAACAAAGTGCAAATGTATTGTAAGCTTATATCACCACTATAATATTCATGTTACAGACGCGCTGAGGATGTTTAAATCCTGTATTTGACATAGCGTATCAGCGTTCGTAATGATTACTGTAAAATTAATTCTTAAAAATTAATGATTCCGGGACACTCATTTTCTATATTTTCGTGCCAGTAAAAAAACAAGCATGCAACCAACATTATTAATTTTAGCGGCGGGAATGGCCTCCCGGTACGGAAGTATGAAACAGATACAATCGTTTGGACCAAGTGGTGAAACTATTATGGATTATTCTATTTACGACGCTATGAGATCAGGGTTTAAAAAAGTTGTTTTTATTATCCGTGAAGAATTCGCAGAAAATTTTAAAGCAATTTTTGAACCTAAGCTTAAAGGAAAAATAGAAACTGATTATGTGTATCAGGACCTGCATTCCTTTACAGGAGATTTTAAGGTGCCGGATGAAAGAAAAAAACCCTGGGGAACAGCACATGCTGTACTATGTGCGAAAGACGCGGTGAAAGAACCTTTCGCAGTTATTAACGCAGATGATTTTTATGGCAAAGATGCTTTTGAAAAAGCCTATCGATTTTTGACCGCTGAAAACAATTCTTCTACACATGCTATTATAGGGTACTACTTATCTAAGACTTTATCTGAAAATGGTACTGTCAGCAGGGGAGTTTGTGAAGTGGATTCAAACGGCAACCTGGTCTCTATTGCTGAAAGAACGAAGATTTACAGAGAAGGAAATAAAATCGTGTATGAAGTAAATGGTGAAAAAACAGAAGTCCCGGAAACTTCTTCGGTATCTATGAATTTTTGGTGCTTTGATCCATCGGTTTTTGGATTCATAGAAACACTTTTTAAAAATTTCCTATCGAACCAGTCATCAGATCCAAAAACAGAATTTTTTATACCTATTATCGGAGATGCCTTTATCACCCAGGAGAAGGGAGTTATTAAAGTGATACCAACATCAGCTCAATGGTTCGGAGTTACTTATAAAGAAGATGCTCTGGGAGTTAAGCAGAGTCTTGATAAGCTTGTAGATTCAGGACAATACCCAATTAAAATCTGGGATTGATTTATTATACTATAATCCTTTTATTGTTAAAAGATTATTGTGTTAACTCAATTATCGATGCTTTACTTTTTTAATCACCAGGCAAATGCGAGTTAACTAAAAGGGTTTGATAAAAATAATTGTCAGCGTTATAACGGTAAGGTTGAATTATACAATAAAAAAGTATTCAAAATAAAACACGCCATACACCGGTGTTCGAATTTCTGAAGAAAGCTGAAAGTCTTTTGTAAATGCTTAGCTCAACACTAGTAAATTTTAACCATGAACACATAATCCTGTATTCTTTTTACCTGTTGAATCCTGTCTAACCCTTTAAGGTTTGAACCGGAAAATATTTTAAGATTTTGGTAAGAAGTATCTTGCCTGAGTTCTTCAAATATGCTATAAATATTTTTAGTTTTAACAGCAAAAACAACCCCTTCAGCCTTGACCTGCCGGGTACTTAAAATTCCTACTACTTCACCACTTCTGTTGATAACAGGACCTCCACTATTTCCTGGATTTGCTGCTACTGCTATCTGACACGCCAGTGTATCACCATTAAAGCCTGTCTTAGCACTCATATAACCTTCGCCATAAACAATTTCGTCGCGTGGATAACCCATAGTAAATATTTCTTCTCCCAGATCAGCGCCCGTTTTCTTAAATCCGTAAGGAATGGATGCAAGCGGTTTGAAATCTACATCTTCAATCTTCAAAACTGCCAGGTCTCTTACCGGATCAATCTTTACTATCACCGCCCTGAATTCCTGTCCTTTACTATTTTGAACAACTACATTTTTATAGTTACCTATTACATGTGCGTTGGTAATAAGGTATCCTTTGGCATCTACGAGGAAGCTGGTACCACCAGATTGTACACTTACATCCGTTGGAATCTTAGGTGCCTTTTCTGTAATAGTTATCTGGTTACTGAGTGCGTTTTGCTTTTTTTCAAGATTATTTACTTTCCGGCTTAGTTGTTCAACATAGGCCGTATTAGCCTTAGGAGTAAAATAGGCGATAAGCCCGCTAATGCCTACAGCTGTTAAACCGGCAATGGAAGCAGCAACGGCAATATCGCCACTATATCTCCTGATTAAAGTTATAATCCTGGCTTTAGGTTTGATTGGTAGTAGGCCGCCGGTATCCACAAAATCTTTGTGAATATCCCCCAGCACCGCCTTGAAGTTTTTGCGTTCACCAAACTTTTCCAGTTGATTAAAAAAAATTGTGTATTCAACCACCAATTGGTCAAGTTCGGGGTTATGCTTGCGGGCTTCTTCAAAAGTCGCCAACTCTTCAGCATCCATTTCCATCTGAAGATAACGTTCAATAGATTCAAGCATTTGGAGATCTTTCATCACAGAAAATCATTTTTATATTTTGAAAAGAAAAGTTTTTTTAAACGCATCAGGCACTTGTACTTTTGATTTTTAGCATTGTCAGCATTAGTATAACCAAACGATCCGGCGATTTCAACCATACTTTTTTTTTGCATATAGTAAGCTTCTAACAAAGTTTTACAAGGTTCACCTAAATTCATTAAGGCCTTGTCCATAACGTGAAATTCAACATTTCGTTGTTCGTGAACTTCTACTTCATCCTCAACATCAACGATTTCACCCATGTTATCTAGCTCGCCACCATATTTTTTAAGCTGTAATAAGCGCTTTAGCCACAAACGACGGGCAACAGAGTACAGATAAGTTTTTATTTGGCAGCTTAATGTAAAGGTCTCAGATTTAGCATTTTCATAAAGAACGATTATAGCTTCCTGAAAAATATCTCTTGCATCGTCTATTGATCCGTTGTTATTTACTATCAGCGACTGAACCATGTTATAGTTCTCCTTATAAATGGTTTCAGCTGCCTTTTTATCATTCTGTGCCAGGCCTTGGAGTAATTTTTTTTCTGACTGATCTATAATCACAATTCCGGATTTAATACTTAAAGTAACAAATAGTAACCCAAACTCGAAAGCTACAGCCATCTAACGTAATGGAGTTAACCTTCTGTAAAAGCTGACGAATACTTATATAACTTCCTGTGAATAAAATAAAAAGTTAAATAAATATTATTACGGCTTTAAAATCTTGGCATCCTTTAGTTAAAGTATAACCAGTAATAGATACCAATTATTATTCTGGTAAGCTGTACAGCTCAAATAAAAATTATTGTTAACGGTATGCATTTGACATTGATTGTCCAATTACTAAAGGTTAACACATAAAGGCATGCGCCGGTCTATTAAAAATAATCGTAATACTTTATAAGGCAAATAATCATTAGTAGCTGTCTTGTAATAAGGATAGCATCTTTCAAAATTCAGGTCAAATATGGTTGGGTTACGTTTCCGGACTTTTTGTATTAACGGTACAAATTATTCACAAACAAAAATTTAAACATGAAAAAAATCTTATTAGTTTTATCAATCGGCGCATTCGCTGCTTGTAACGATAGTGCTACTACTAACGGAAGTACATCATCAGATAGCTCAAAAATAACTATTGATTCAACCGCTGTCGCTCCACCAGCTCCTATGGATACGTCTTCAAAGATGTCAACCGATACTTCAAAAATGTCGAAGATGCCAACAGATACCACAAAGAAGAAATAAGTTTTCCGATAATTAAAAAACAACAAGGCTGTTTTAAGATAGCCTTGTTGTTTTATGATAGGCTTGTTTGGATACTTTCGATCTCAGTATAATAATTAAGCCGTTCCATAAGAACGGCTTAATTATTATTATAGTTTTTATTGTAACTGACTATAAAAGTAAATAAATGTTGTAAGTAAGGTTATCAAAACTTTATCTGTATTGCTCCTGCAATTGTGCTATAAGTTTGATGAAATTTACAGTCCCATTTTTATTTTGAGATTTTTATCAATTGCATCCAAAAATTCTTCTGTATATAAATAATCTTTGCCGTGTTCAACCTTGCTTCCATGGATGCAGACAGCGAGGTCTTTAGTCATTTTGCCACTTTCCACTGTTTCGATACAAACCTCTTCAAGGGCAGTGCAAAAATCAATTAATTGCTGGTTGTTATCTAATTTGCCACGAAATGCCAGACCTCTTGTCCACGCGAAAATCGACGCGATAGGATTGGTTGAAGTTGGCTTGCCAGCCTGATAGTCACGAAAGTGGCGTGTTACCGTACCATGAGCAGCTTCAGCTTCCATTGTTTCACCATCAGGAGTTATTAATACCGAGGTCATGAGGCCAAGAGAACCAAAACCTTGTGCTACAGTATCACTTTGCACATCACCGTCATAATTCTTACAGGCCCACACAAAATTACCATTCCATTTAAGAGCGCTTGCTACCATGTCATCTATAAGCCGGTGTTCATAAACAATACCGGCAGTTAGAAAAGCGGTTTTGAATTCATTCTTATAGATTTCTTCAAAGATATCTTTGAACCTCCCATCGTATTTTTTTAGAATAGTATTTTTTGTAGAAAGATACAAGGGCCATTTTTTGCTTAAAGCCATATTGAAACAACTTCTTGCGAACCCGCTTATGCTTTCATCCGTATTATACATACTCAGCGCAACGCCATCACCCTTAAAATTATATACTTCAAACACCTGGGGTTCGCTGCCATCTTCAGGTGTAAAAGTCATTGTTAACTTTCCTCTTCCCTTTATAACGGTGTCAGTAGCACGATACTGATCACCAAATGCATGACGACCAACTATAATGGGTGAAGTCCAGTTTGTTACCAGCCGTGGCACATTTTGCATTACAATAGGTTCTCTGAAAACTGTACCGTCGAGTATGTTCCGAATAGTGCCGTTCGGGCTCTTCCACATTTGTTTCAATTTGAATTCTTCTACCCTTGCTTCATCAGGGGTTATAGTGGCACATTTGATACCTACTCCACATTTTTTTATGGCATTTGCAGCATCAATGGTTACCTGGTCATTTGTTTCATCGCGGTATTTTATCCCAAGATCATAATATTGTATTTCCGCCTCCACATAAGGAAGAATAAGTTTGTCTTTTATAAACTTCCAGATAATGCGCGTCATCTCGTCACCATCCAATTCAACTACCGGATTTATAACGCTGATTTTTTTTGCCATAATAATTAATTTATCATTCAAAAGTGAACAAACCTACGTGAAATGAATGAATTCTCAAATAGCAAATTCATTGCTTACAGCGAGATTTTTGTCATTAGTTCTTTTGTTAAATCTTAAACTTTTGTTAACTTCCTACAAATAACGGGAAGGCATTAGTTCCTTTATATATATATTGCAATATGCTGGAAGCCTTGTACAAATATTTTACTCGTTTTGTAGACATATCCTATGAAGAGTTCGCTCATATAAGTAAGTTTGTAGAGGTGCGTCATGTTAATAAAAAAGTAAGACTGGTAAATATTGGTGAAAAAGAAAAGTACATAAATTTTGTTATTAAAGGTCTTATAAGAAAATATTTCTACAGGCAAAAAGAAGAAGTGATTACTCAGATTGCGGGAGAGGGCGAATTAATATGTTCTTCTGTATCATTTCTTTCCGGACATAATTCTGACTACGTGGTAGAAAGTGTTGAGTCCACTACAATGCTGTCTATATCCGCTGAGAATATCGAAAAAATATACGCGATAAGCTATAAAATGGAAAGACTTGGAAGACTGGTAATCATTGACTGGCTGTTACAGAAAGAGTATTGGGAAAGTGAAAGGATCAGGCAGGGACCGAAAGAAAGGTTTTTAAATTTTATCACTAACAATCCTGACTTGTTAATTCGTGTACCACAGAAATACCTGGCTTCCTATTTAAACATCAAGCCGGAAACATTCAGCAGGTATAAGCACCTTCTGCAAAGGCCAGCTACTCAATTCAAAAAAAATATCAAAACCCTGACTCATCACTAACTTTAAGTGAGTAAATTAACCGTCAATAAAAATTATACTAATTACATTGAAAAAATTCATCAATATTTCAATGGTTTTGTCCCTTTATCCAATGAAGAATTTGAAGAGCTGCTTCCTTATTTCGAATTCAGAGATTTCAGTAAAAAAGAACAGGTTGTAAAATTAGGAGAGACAGATAAATATTTTAATATCATTTTAAAAGGACTAGTTCGTAAATACACAATAGTTGGTAAAAAGGATGTTACCTTACAATTGTCTATAGAAGGACAAATGATTCACTCTGAGATTTCCTTTAACACCCAGACTCCCTCCGACACTATTATCGAAGCCATTGAACCTACGTTATTTTTTTCGATGAGCTATAGCAATTTACAGGAAGTATATGCTAAATTTCCAAAGATAGAGAAACTGGGAAGACTGATCATCACTTATATGTTTATTAAAAAAGACTTTCGTGATTTTTCACAATTAAAAAAAACAACGCGTCACCGCTTTTTGGACTATATGAACTTACATCCTGATATGCTTCAACGTGTCCCACAAAAATACATAGCTTCTTATTTAAATATCAAGCCTGAAACCTTCAGCAGATTAAAGCATTTAATGAAACACAAGAGTGACAGGACTTAAAATTATTAACCGCTATTTACTATCAGCACCGCTATTTTAAGTTCGTGCCTTACCTGGTTTATTGTAGCGCCGTACAACCAGTCTTTCACTCCCGCATGTCCATGAGATCCCATAACCAGCAGATCCGCCTGAACGTCATTAACGATCTGAACTATTTCTTCTTTTCTGCCGCGATAACCAAGTCTGCCTGTTACTTGAAAACCCCGCCCAGCCAATTGTTTAACATAGAAGTCCAGCTGTTCTTCATCCTTTCTTGTTTCAAGGTCATCAGTGGCATTACCCATCATACGTGCGGTAGCACTTTCCACCACATGAATCAAAACAAAAGATGTATTTTGTTTTCCCTGGCCAATCGCAAATGCGAGTAAGTGCTGGTCATGGGCGCTAAAGTCTAATGCTACTGCCACCCTTTTAAATTCGGGTATTGCTAAGTTGTCCAGGCTTTGTACTTCGGGATGAATAGCTATATGCTTGATATTTTTAATTTTTTGAAGCCATGGATAAGCTGTTACAATTACAAGTAGCGCCAGCAGTACTATAACCCCGGTTATGATTAAAATTTTCCAGTATATAGCGTGCGGTGTAAACAAGAATTCAGTTATAGAACCACTGACCATTTTTAAATTCAGGAATACCAGGATAGCAGTAACGAGCCAGGAAAGAATTTTAGTAATTGGCTTTATGGCAAATGATTGCATCTTGTTTTTATCACTAACAAAATGAATAAGAGGAATAATAGCGAAACCTAATTGCAGACTTAATATAACCTGGCTTAGAATCAGCAGCGCATCAATTTTTTTATCGCCATATAATAAAATAACCACTACAGCGGGTATGATAGCCAGCAAACGGGTTACCAGCCTTCTTAACCACGGATTAATACGCAATCTTAAATACCCTTCCATAATAATCTGCCCGGCTAAGGTACCTGTGATAGTGGAGCTTTGTCCGGCGGCTATCAGTGCGACAGCAAAAAGAACAGGGGCTATGCTGGAACCCAATAATGGCGCCAGCAGCCTGTGTGCATCTTTTATCTCCGCCACTTCTGTTCTGCCGCTTTTAAAAAATACTGTAGCGGCCAATACCAGGATGGCCGCGTTTACAAAGAAGGCCAGGTTTAGCGCTATCGTACTATCAAGAAAATTCATTTTAAGTGCATGCCTGATACCCGCTTCATCCCGCTTTATTTTACGGGTCTGCACTAGGGCGGAATGCAGATATAAATTATGCGGCATTACTGTAGCGCCAATGATACCTATAGCAATATACAAAGCCTCACTGTTAGGAATGTATGGAATAAGCCCGGTAGCTACTTCACTTAAAACTGGTTTGGCAAAGATCATTTCAGCGAGAAAGGAAAGCCCGATAATTGCCACCAGGCAAATAATAAATGCTTCCATTTTACGCATGCCTAAACGCTGCAATAACAAAAGCAGCAGCGTATCTAAAACAGTTATAAGCACGCCATATAATAATGGGATGCCGGTTAACAGATGAATACCGATAGCCATTCCCAACACTTCCGCAAGATCGGTAGCGGCAATCGCGATCTCAGCCAGCAGGTATAAAGCAAAGTTGATCTGCTTAGGATATGCTTCGCGATTAGCCTGCGCAAGATCCCTTCCCCTGACAATACCCAACCGTGCCGATAAACTCTGCAGTAGCAACGCCATGAGATTACTCATCAGTAAAACCCATAGTAACGTAAAACCAAACTTACTGCCGCCTGCCAGGTCGGTAGCCCAGTTACCAGGATCCATATAGCCAACACTTACCAGGTAGGCAGGTCCAAAGAAGGCAAGTATCTTTTTAAGCTTACCAGTATTAGCGGTGGTATCTACTGTGCCATGGACTTCACTTAATGATTCGGTACTAAGCGTTTTATTCATAATGTAAACAACTGATTGGTGATTATAAATTAAGAATTCTACTGTAAGCCATCAACTTTCAGTAGCAGAACAAAGCATGTATCCGTATTTTACAGCTATCGCTAAAAATGCTATTCCACGCTGACTCAACAAGGGTCTATTTAATTTTATAATCATTTAAATAATCTATTTTTTATCGGTGGATATCTGCTCCTGCTTTACAAAGAGATTTTTAGCAAGGTGTTCACTGATGGTAAAAGCCGGCTGGTTACGAAGTTTTATTTCCAGGGAATGATCAAAGCTGAATATCTTTTTCACTTCCAGCTTTGTCCCGATGCGAATGTTCTTATGGTTTAAGAGTTCCATAATCTCTGATGTCTGGTCACCGATATTACTAATAACGCACACGGCATTCACCGCCAGCTCAGCCAGCTTTACCTGTTTACTCACTGCCATCCTGCCTTGCAGATCCGGTATCGGATCTCCATGTGGATCAGTTTCTGGAAAATCAAGAAATTCTTCTAACCGGTCCGTAAGCTTTTTACTGGTAACATGTTCCAACTCTTCTGCCATTTCGTGAACCTCTTCCCAACCAAAACCCAATTTATGTACCAGGAAGTATTCCCATAACCGGTGTTTACGGATAATTAAAATTGCAATTTTTCTTCCTTCAATAGTTAATTTTACTCCTTTGTACTTTTCATAATGCAGTAATTTTTGCGTTTTCAACTTTTTCAGCATATCCGTCACGGAAGCGGCTTTCGTTTGAAGCGCCTGGGCAAGGGCATTGGTGCTTACACTCGATTGCTCCTGTTGTAAATGGAAAATGGCTTTTAAGTAATTTTCTTTACTGGCAGAGTATTTCATTTTTCATTTTTTAAACGCTTAAGTGAACCGTTATCCCTGTTATTTTTCACCACCAAACGCATATAAAGTTAATAATTTATTTTAACTCACCTAAATTAAAATTTAGACTCACCTAAAATATGGTAATGTTTCGAGTAACACTTAAAATATTTAATTTAATAACTTAAGTTATTTTTACTTTTATTTATTGAGAATGAATATTTATGAAGAAAACTTTAATGATTTTTTTGTTGATTCTTTTTATAACCGGTTGCAAGAACAAAAAAATAAAACTGGCGGACAACGACACGGTAGAGATTGCAGATTTTGTTGAATTCTTCCCTGAAATAAAGTTGCCTTTTCAAACAGATGACAGCCTGTTGTTTAGAAAAGAAACGGATTCTTCAACGATAGGGTACAAAATTTTTACCCAGTTCATACCTGATAGCGTTTTAACAATGCGGTTTGAAAAGGAAATGAAGATTAAAATTTATCCATTAGGAAGGGTAGCTTTAAAAAAAGCCGAGACTTATCTTTTTTTAAAAGTAACAAGTCCTTCTAAAAAAGCGGTATTTGTTATTGCGCTGGATAATGAGAATAAATTTATAGCAGGGATGCCTTTAGTAATGGATGATAAAGACCCTTCCACCGAACAGAAAGCTTTGATGGATAAGAAATATACGGTAACTCAAATTACGCAAAAGAAAAATCAGGGTGGAGAAACTGTTGAAACAAAAAATGTTTTTATACTAAATGCGGAAGCCAGGAACTTTAGTCTTATAATGACAGACCAGGGTATCCCCGAACAGGAAAGAGAAATTATAAATCCTATTGATACGTTGCCACGTAAAAATAAATTTTCTGGCGATTATATTAAAGACAAGCGTAATTACGTTTCTGTACGCGATGGAAAAACGGCAACCGATCTGTTATTTTTTATACACTTTGAAAAAAACAATGGTGAATGTGCAGGCGAACTTAAAGGGGAGGCTTCCATGCATGGTACAAGAACTGCACTTTTTCGTGCCATTGGTAATCCCTGTGTGCTTGAATTAAATCTAAGCGCTACTTCCGTATCCCTCAAAGAGCAGCAAGCCTGTGGCTCATACAGGGATATCAAATGTTTTTTTGATGGAATTTTTATTAAAAGAAAAGAACTAAAATCAAAAGTCATCTCTAAGAAAAAGAAGCAATGATGAACCTGTTACTATAATAAATTTTTTCGCAAATCACCCTTGCAGAATATAATTCATATCAACATTATCACCTATATTGTCACCTTCTTTTAATAACAAAAGTAATAAAAGTATGAGCTTTACAAATTTCAAAATACCCTATCCGGTTGAAGAACGTTATGCAAAAAAAGTAGCTTATTTTTCAATGGAATTCGCGGTTCATCAGCCTTTAAAGATTTATAGTGGCGGGTTGGGATTCTTATCCGGTTCGCATCTGAGGAGCGCTTACGAATTAAGACAGCACATGATCGGTATCGGTATACTTTGGAAGTATGGTTATTACGATCAGTCTCGCAATCAGGATCAGACCTTACAGGTTACCTGGATGGAAAAACAATATAGCTTTCTCGAAGACACCGGTATAAAGTTTCAGATCAACATCCATGAGCATCCGGTATGGGTAAAAGTTTTTTACCTTAATCCAGAAACTTTTAAAAGCGCGCCACTCTTTTTGCTGAGCACAGACCTGCCGGAAAATGATTATGTATCGCAAACCATAACACATCGACTGTATGATGCTAATGTTGCAACCAAAGTCGCGCAGTTTATTTTACTTGGCGTAGGGGGCGCTAAGCTGCTTGATGAAATGGGTTACAACCCCGAAGTATATCACTTGAATGAAGCACACGCAATAAGCGCGTCTTTCTACCTGTACAGAAAATTTGGAAGTATTGAGGAAGTAAAAAAACGGATTGTTTTTACAACGCATACTCCGGAAGAGGCGGGTAATGAAAAACACGATATTTATTTGTGCCATAAAATGAGTTATTTCTGTGGCTTATCAATGGACGAGGTGAGACAGCTTACCGGTATTGATGATGATCAGTTCAATCACTCGCTGGTAGCATTGCGTTTTGCAAGATTAGCCAACGGTGTTTCTCAATTACATGGGAAAGTATCGAGAGCAATGTGGAGCAGGCATGAGAATATATGTCCGATCATTTCTATTACCAATGCGCAAAACTGGAGGTATTGGGCCGACAAGCAATTGTATAGAAGCATGGAAGAACAAAATGATTTTGCATGGGATGACCGCAAAAAACATCTTAAGAAAAGAGCATTTGAAATTGTTGCAGATCAGACAGGAAAATTATTCGACGCAAATATCTTCACCATCGTTTGGGCGAGGCGCTTTGCAGGTTACAAACGTGCTGAATTGCTGACAAGAGATGTTGAACGTTTCAACAGATTAACCGGCAGCACAAAATATCCTGTACAATTTATCTGGGGCGGTAAACCTTACCCTATGGATTACCCTGCGATTAACGATTTTAATCACCTTGTTCATTTAAGTAAGGGGTATAAAAATGTTGCGGTAGTGGTGGGATACGAAATCTCTTTATCTAAAAGATTAAAACAAGGTGCGGATTGCTGGCTTAATAATCCCAGGGTACCCCGTGAAGCATCCGGTACAAGCGGTATGACGGCTGCTATGAACGGTGCCGTAAACTTCTCCACCGATGATGGCTGGATACCTGAATTTATTCAGCAGGGTAACAACGGATTCGTAGTGCCGCAGGTAGATTATGCTAATCTTCATATTCAGCAACAGGATGAATACGATCTTAATAAGATGTATGAAATGCTGGAACAGCAAATACTTCCATTGTATTATGACAACTACGATACCTGGAGGCAAATTTCAAAAAATGGTATGAGAGACGTTCGTTTTCAATTCGATTCAAACAGGATGGCGCATGAATATTACGAACTGATGTATAAATAGGTGTGAGGTTTGAGGTTTTCGGGGATGAGGTTGTCAAATAGGTAATGTGTTAAAAAAGAACAATACCTATAACAGGTTTACTTAACCTGCAGCTATTTATGAATTAAAAAACCTGTCTTGCATTAAGACAGGTTTTTTTAATAAGCTATTGATTGCCGTTAGTTTATTTTTTATTCACAATGTTGAGCAGTTCCACATCGAAGATGAGTGCGGCACCAGGACCGATCTTGGAACCGGGAGGCGCGTAGTTACCATAAGCCAATTCTGATGGAATAAACAATTTCCATTTACTACCCACCGGCATCAATGGCAATGCTTCTACCCACCCGCGTATTACTCCACTAACAGGAAATTCAGCAGGTTGTCCTCTGTCAACGGAACTGTCAAAAATGGTACCGTCGATAAGCGTACCGTGATAATGGCACTTTACCGTATCTGTAATTGTTGGCTTAGGGCCGGTACCTTCTTTAAGAACCTGGTATTGAAGTCCGCTTGGCAGACTAACTACCCCGGCTTTTGATTTATTAGCGGCAAGAAAATCCTCTCCTGCTTTTTTGTTCACCGATGATTTTTCTTCTTTCATTTTTTCTAGATTGTTTGTTATACAAAGATTCATTTGTTCTTCAGTAAGTAACATCTTGCCACCCTTAAGCGCATCATTGATACCCTTAGAAACCATAGCAGTATTAACCGATTTAATTCCCTGCTGTTTGTAAAACTGTGCCAGGCTTAATCCCAAAGAATAACTTAAAGAATCAGAACCTGTTTTCAATGTTGACCCTGCAGTACCGGCTTTCATAGTTGATGCCGCTAAAGCTTTATTAGTATTGGAAGGTAAGGGTTTTTTTGTCCCTGATTGAGCATAGATTGTAATACCCAATACAAGCATAGTAACCATCAGGATCAACTTTCGCATATTTTAAATTTAAGTTGCCAAAAGTATTAAAAATTAAGCATTTGAAGTAGACATTTAACAACTAAAATTTAACAGATCTTGTCTGGTAGATTTAGTCTTAGTATTTACTTTGCACCGGCCTAATAATAACATTTAAGATTTTTGTGTTGTTAAAATTTACCTGGCGTTCTAAATAATTTAAACCGTGAAGTGTTTTTATTTACTTCGAAAAATAATGTGATGAATTCTTTTACCAAAAGCATTGAAGTAAGATGGGCGGATCTGGATCCCAATTTTCATGTTCGTCATTCGGCTTATTACGATTATGGTGCAAGTGTCCGTATTGATTTCCTGCATCAGAATGGAATTACGCTGCAGTTGATGAAAGATAAATCATTTGGATTGGTAATATTCAGGGAAGAATGTGTTTTTAAAAAGGAATTGACAATTAATGATAAGATAACAATTGATCTCGTTTTGCTGAAAGCAACACCAGACTATTCAAGATGGAGTCTTCAGCACACGATCTATAAAAATGGAGATATGGTATCCGCCGTTTTAACATTGGACGGTTCCTGGATAGATGTTATAAAACGTAGGCTGACACTGCCTCCTGAAGAAGTAACAAGTACCTTTGGAAGTATGCCGAAAGCGGAACGATTTGAATGGATGATAAAAAATTAAAAAACATTTCTTATGCAAAAATTAATTATTATAATAATATTTATGGTACAGGGAATTATTGGATTCTCACAAAAAGATTCATCAGGCGGCATCAATGGACTTTTTAAAAAAGCTGGAGGTATTTTACGTTCTTCAAAATCCGGATCAGGTAGTTCACTTAGTAGTGATGAAATTATTTCCGGTTTGAAGGAGGCCTTATCCGTAGGAGCAAAAAACAGCACCTCAAAACTATCAGCAGTGGATGGATTTTTAAAAGATGCCGCCGTAAAAATTTTAATGCCGGAAGAAGTTCGTAAAGCAGAAACAAAATTAAGGGCGCTTGGTATGGGCAAGTTAGTAGACCAGGCGGTTACAAGTATTAACAGGGCTGCGGAAGATGCGTCAAAAGAAGCTGCCCCTATTTTTATTAGTGCCATTAAAAAAATGAGTGTGCAGGACGCATTGGGAATTTTAAAAGGGTCCGATACCGCCGCTACTGCCTATCTTAAAAAGTCTACTTCAAATGAACTTACCAATGCTTTCATGCCTGTCATTGAAAGCTCCCTTAAGAAGGTTGATGCTACAAAATATTGGAAAGATGTTGCTGCTGTATATAATAAATTTTCCTTTACACCGGTAACCGCGGATTTGAACGAATACGTTACCGCGGGAGCATTGAAAGGAATATTTTACTATGTGGGAGAAGAAGAAAAGAAGATTCGCAAAGATCCGGCAGCAAGATTGACCAGTATCTTACAGAAAGTTTTTGGCGGTAAGTAGATTGATGATTAAGGATAATGTTTATAAAAGAAGCTGTCAGCCGTCAGCGATCAGCTATCATCAAAGCAATGCATTCCAGTTTTTTTCTTCCTTACCTGCCAGAGGTTTGGCGTACGTCGGACAGCAATCCGATAATTACAGTGATAATATATTTAAGACGCTTCGCTAAGTTCAAGCCAGCGTAACTCCTTGGCATCAAGTAACTCGTCGATTTCACCAACCCTCCTGGATAATTTTTGAAGCTCATCAAAGGCAGTATAAGCGCTATTTAATTTCTCTGTAATACCATCTTTTTCTTTTCCCAAATCTTCCATCTCTTTTTCAAGTAATTCAAATTCCCTTTTTTCTTTATAGGAGCGTTTTTTCACCTGCACAGTGGATACCTGTTTAGTTACATGAACAGTGGTATAATTTTTTTCCTCCACTTTAGAAGCTGGTGCTGAATTGCCTACTTCGGTTTTTTCCTGTTCTTTCATCCAGATCCTGTACAAAGAATAGTTACCGGGGTAATCTCTTATCACCCCTTCACCTTCGAAAACAAATAAATGATCAACCAGTCTATCCATAAAATACCGGTCATGCGATACAATAATAATGCAACCCTGGTATTCACTCAGGAAGTTTTCAAGCACACCAAGTGTCTGCAGATCAAGATCATTAGTGGGCTCATCCAGTATTAAAAAATTTGGATTACGGAAAAGGATGGTAAGCAGGTGCAATCTTCTTTTTTCGCCGCCACTAAGTTTTGAAATATAAGTGTACTGCTGTTCGGGTGGAAACAAGAAAAGATTAAGAAACTGAGCGGCGCTTAATGAACTTCCATCTGCAAGTGGAAAGTGTTCGGCGATATCTTTTACATATTCGATCACTCTCTTATCTTCTTTTATCTCCAGTCCCTGCTGGGCATAATTTCCGAAAATAACCGTTTCACCGATGTTCACTTTACCAGTATCAGGTTGTTCAAGACCCTGGAGTATATGAAGAAAACTTGACTTCCCTACACCATTTTTTCCTATCACCCCGATACGATCGCCTTTTTTAAAAGTATAGTCAAACGCTTTCATGATAATTTTATCACCATATCGTTTGTATACTTTTTTAAGTTCGATGATTTTACCACCAAGCCGGCTCATCTTTATATTTAATTCCAGTTGCTGCGAATCTAATTTCTGTTTTGCAATAGATTCAACCTGGTAAAAAGAATCAATCCTGCTTTTGGACTTGGTAGTACGCGCCTTTGGCTGTTTGCGCATCCACTCCAGTTCTTTTCTGTAAAGATTTTTGGCTTTATCAATCGTGGCTGACTCGCTTTCCATGCGGGCCGCTTTTTTCTCCATAAAATTTTCGTAATCACCTTTGTATACATACAGATAATCCTGGTCGAGTTCCCAGATTTCTTCACTAACGGTATCGAGAAAATACCTGTCGTGGGTAACCATCAGCAAGGTAACTTTTTCCTGGCTGAGGTAATGTTCCAGCCACTCTACCATTTCGACATCAAGGTGATTGGTAGGTTCATCCATTATCAGCAGCACATGTTTGTGTTCAAAGCCAATATCGATAAGGGTTTTAGCGAGCGCTACTCTTTTGCGCTCACCTCCGGAAAGCGTGCCGGCTGATTGTTGAAGCTGATGGATATTTAATTTTCCAAGGATCTGTTTTACTTTAGTATCGAAATCCCAGGCATTCAATTCATCCATCTGAACAATCGCGTCGGTAATTTTATCTATGTCATGTTCTTCTTCAATCAGTTCATAGTTTTTTATAGCGTTGATAATAGGATGATCATGATGGAAAATGTTGTCTAACACACTTTTCTGTTCTTCAAACACCGGGTCCTGTTCAAACAAAGCGATAGTTACATCTTTATGTATCCATACTTTACCGGATTCAGCGGTTTCCTTACCCGCTAATATTTTAAGAAGCGTAGATTTGCCAGAACCATTTTTAGCTACAAGCGCGATCTTATCGCCTTCTTCGATATGAAATGAGATATTTTTAAACAAGGGCTTGACTCCGTAAGATTTGCCCAATCCTTCTACTGATACATAATGCATGGCGCGAAGATAGACCACGCCGGGGGATTGTAAAATTTTTTGCCGTCAGTTATTGCGTAAGGACCATTGCATCAGCCGGCCACTGACAGTATAAAAATCTGTTAAAACTTTCTCCCTGAAAGCTGACGGCTGACGGCTGATAGTAAAAGTTGTTATGTTTTAAAACTCAAATGGTGAGTATACTGCTGAAACCGATGACACCATCAGGTTCACGATTAGGATTGTTTATATCTTCGGTCCACATTTTATCGTCTACAAAAAATTTGTAATGATAAATACCTTTAGGCAACATAGGAATTTCAATCTGCCACATACCATCCCGGTCAGGTTTCATCAGCAGGTCATCGTGTGCCCAATGATTAAAGCTACCTGAAAGAGAAACATGAGAAGCGCAATCATTCTGGAGTAAGAACCGGATTGTTTTTGTTCCGGGATTGATGTACGGAGATTCAGATGGTTTCATAAAATTAGTTTTAAAGAGTGAAAATTTTCTTTATTCTAAACGGTGAACGCGTATGCAACAATCACTTTGCATATTATCTAATTCCTCTGCAGTGGAACAGTAGTAAGTGAAGATTTCAAACGTCAGCAGGCGGTATTAAACTTTCGGCAGGAAACACATCCTGCAACGGGTTTTTATAAATGATGGCTGATATTGAAAGCCCCAGTTTATCGTTGACTCAAAAATAGAAAGTTACAATCTTTTTAATAAAGATTAATTTGTAATCAATTCAATGAAATAAACTTTAACGTATGTAAATTCTTCCTTGCGGCTGTTGAGAAGCTTTAGCAGCTTTCAACCATTTGATTGTTAATATTGTATCAGCTGCTTAGGGTAAAGCCTGGCAGGTCTTTTCTTTCGCCACCCTTCATAGCTGATTCATGTGCGAGGATACCAACACAGGTGATATTTGCAGATTGACGGGCGTTGGGAAAAGGTTCTCTTTGATCAGTCAGCGCAGTAATAAATTCATGCACGAGATGTGGATGAGATCCGCCATGTCCGGCACCCTGGACAAAGGAAAGATGCTGGTTGTTGGAAGCATCGTACACGCCCCCTGTTGTAAAAGATTGTATTTCGGAAGGAAGTAAAAACGCGTAATCCGGTATCTTAACTTTTTCAGGTATCTCACCGGTATGAATTACAGATTCTTCCTCTTCAATCAGTGTCCATTCAAACGATTTTTTTGAACCGTAAACATCGAAACTCTCGCGGTACTGGCGGGAGGTATTAAACAACGAGCGGGTAACTTCAGCGGCCAGGTCGGAGTTATTAAATTTGATATGGCAACTTTCAACAGCGAATGGCGATCCGTATTTGCTGATTAGTTTTTCATCAAAGCGGCCCGATCCGAAACAGGAAACATATGCTGCATCTGCTTTTGCCAGGGCAACAACAGGAGCCACGCAATGTGTTGCATAGTGCATAGGTGGCACGCCCTCCCAATAGCCGGGCCATCCTGCCATTTCCTTTTGATGAGATGCACGTAAGAATTGTAGTTTGCCCATCTCTCCTTTTTCATACATATCTTTTACAAAAAGAAACTCACGGCTACATAAAACCGTTTCCATCATCATGTAAGTAAGTCCTGTTTCCCTTACCGCTTCTACTATCTGCCTGCATTCTTCCACCGTCGTTGCCATAGGCACTGTGCAGGCTACATGCTTGCCTGCTTTTAGCGCTTTAACAGATTGCACCGCATGGTTATTTATCGGTGTATTAATATGAACCGCATCCACCTCCGGATCTTTCAGCAGTTCATCGTAATCAGTATACCGCATATAAATTCCGAAGGCGTCACCTATCTCATTCAGCTTTTCAATATTACGCTGGCAGATAGCATACATATTCGCTTTAGGATGACGCTGATAGATAGGTATGAATTCAGCGCCAAAGCCTAACCCGATAATCGCAATATTTGATCGTGCCCTTACCCATTGTTGTTACTATAAATTTATATCGTAGAATTAGCCGACAGCTACCGGTAATCAGCAAAACAATCCCTGCATAGATCTGGAGCTTATCAAATGCTGATAGCCGGTAGTAATCAGATAGTGTTGCCATTATTATATTGTCATACGCTGGTAACTGCCGGTTGCTCTTTGATGTCTACAACCGAGTAACCTCCCTTCGACTTAAAGTACGCCATCAACAAAAGGTAACTTGCCAGCATGATTAATGGGAAAATAACAATATAGCGAAGGGCTTCTTTTTTCGCGGTATCCCTGATAGTGCCTACTAACGATTTGTCTTCCGGTTTGGCGGTAGCCAGTTTGTTCTGATCAAGCCCTGAATAATCTCCAAACAGACTTGTTTTCTTTTCGGTAACATACGTACTGTGAATTGCGGTGTTGTTAGATACATCATAGCTTGCAATTTTTGTATCGATAGATTTATCCTGGATAAAACCCAGGATGCCTGCACCGATAACACCTGCCGCGATCATCCCTAATCCACCAGTGATATTAAGGGTGAGTGCGCCACCTTTTGGAAATCTTTCCGCAACCAGTCCAAGCATGGTAGGCCAGAAAAAAGTTTTACCGATACCATAAATAGTGGCAGCCAATAAAATAAGAATACCACTGGAGAAAGAAAGAGTGTACAGGCCCAATGCGGCGATACCGGAGCAAACTGCAAGTAATCCCACGGGAGAAATTTTATGTGAGATAGTACCTCCAAAAAAGCGGAGTACAAACATAATAAATGAAGTGTAAACCAGCACCCAACCGGCTTGTAGCCCTATCTTGTTCATTTCGGGCGCCATAAGATCTGTGATCCAGCTGTCGGTACCTAATTCGGTGGTCGCTAACGGAATCATTATCAATAATAATATTATGAAAAGAGGCTGTCCAAAACTCCTGGTGTACAAGCCGAATAATATAGTGAGGATAGCGGTGATAGCTATGTTAACTCCAACCGGCCAGCCAAAAACGGATCCAAGCTGAAAGACGATTAATCCTGATATTAGCAAAGCTCCTGCTCCACCCACTTCCTGTAACATTTCCTTATAAGAAACGCCGGCCTGCACTCTTTCATTCAGCGGGAACTTGCGGGCGATCATCATAATCGTGTAGATAACAGTCGGTATCAGGATAAGTCCTACCTTATATTGCCAGTTTGTTTGTGCCCCCATTGATATAACTATAATTCCTCCAAGGGCAAGTCCGCCTGCCCAGCCGGCATGAAGTATACTCAGCCACTTAACTTTTTGCTTTGGAAACATCGTGGCAACAACCGGGTTAGTCACCGCTTCAACAGTACCGTTACCTAAAGCAACAATCAGGGTACCTGCATACAGCATCCAGTAGCCGTCAGCAAATATGGTAATAATTGCCGAACTGATATGACAAATGATCGCAAAGATCATTGCTGTTTTGTAACCTATCTTATCAATAATAAGACTAAACAAAACAATACTGATCGCAAATGGCCATAAACCTGCGCCCGAAATCTCCCCCAGTTGGGTTTGAGTAAGATTAAATGTCCGGCCCCATTCCGGGAGTATCAGCGCACGAACTATAAATCCAAAAGCCGTTGTGATCATCGCCACAAAGCAGGCGTAAAATAATTTCATGTCTGGTGCCGGTGCGGCGGAAGAAGTTAGTGTGGATCTTTTTTCCATATAGCTGTATTAAGTGTTTACAAGGTTTATTTTTATCTGGTTACTTTCATAACCCCTTTCATTATGCGCCAATGACCCGGGAAAGTACATATATAAGGGTAGTCTCCCGCAACAGCAGGCACTTTAAAAGTTAAGGTAAACTTTCCTTCAGGATTAACCAAAGGCATCGCTTGTAATATTTCAGGAATTTTAGGAATGTAATTTACTTTAGCACCATTAGGATCCTGTGCCAGCTTATCTGCTGCAGCGCCTACCTTTTCCAATGTGTTTGGCTTCGCCAGTACAAAATTGTGTTGCATGAAATCAGGGTTCAGGAAGATAATCTGGATGGTACTGCCTGCTTTTACCTGGAACAGTTCCTTATCAAATTTCATTACATTCTTAACAACTTTGATAGTGATGACCTGGTCGACCTTTGCAGTTTTTAATTTGGTTACCGGGTCAAGCATCTCAACACGAGCGTTGTTAAGGTTACTGCGCATCCGGAACGTATCCGGGTATTCGCCAATTTTTTCCTCCCCTTTCTTATCATCCAAACCTACGCGCAGGCCCGATTTCAGCGGTTCATTAAATAATCCTCTTGCTTTAATGGTAGCCGTTTCTTTATTGTTCACTGCCAGGCGCATGCTCCCATCCTGTTGCAGTGCCGCCTTCCAGGTAAATTTAGCGGGAAGGGTATCACGGGAATTGACTTCATAGGTTTTTCCCCGCTGGTTAACCAGAAAATACAATTTATTTTCTTTCAGGTATAACCCGTAACCATTTGTTTTATCACCATGAGCTAAGATCAGCCCTGAGTATATATCTTCTCTTGCTTTTTCAACCTCGCCGGTAATAAGTAATTCTTTGCTTACCACATCAGGCGTAGCATTGACAGCAAGCAACAATCCCTTACGCATTTCAATAGACGTAACCCTTGATGCCATTGCGATGCGTTGCACAACGGAAGCATTGTCAAGGTTTGCATTTTCGCTCAGTCCCTTTTTTCTAAACGCCGCCATATAACCGTCACGATGGACTTTTGCACTAATAAACAAAGCATTCTTTATCCAGGGATCAGTTGTGTTTTCTTCTTTTATAGCCATATCAAATAAGGCGCTGCCCATATCATTGGAAGCCTTCATATCTGCTAACGCTAAAACTGCGGCTAACCGTACCCGAAAATCTTTATCATTAAAAACATTCGCTTTAACCATAGCCGGAAACAAAGCAGCATTTCTTGGTAACACCTGTATTGCTGCCCGGCGAACACCACCAGACGGATGGCTCAATGCTTTAACGACAACGGCCATGCCCTCTTTGTTACTACCATCCAACGCCTTTAAACCGTTTATTGTCCAAAGAGCATGAATGGCCGGCGCGTTGATGCCTATCTCATCAGGCTTTTCATTCTGAACCAGTTTATACAGTTCAGGCAACACACTTTTATTGCCCGACTCTACCAGCAATCGCTGGGCAGTAGTGCGCCAGAACATGTTGTTATTGGAAAGCGCACTTACCAGCCCGTTAGGATCCGACTTGCTCAGATTAAGCATTGGCGCATCGGGTGAGTCTTTGTATTTTATTTTGTAAATGCGGCCACGTTCATGGTCCCTTAAAGGATTTATATAAGCATTGCCTTTGCCATTCTGAAAACCCTGTGGCGTTGGGTTATGCTGAATGATGAAGTCGTACCAGTCGAGTACCCACAAAGATCCATCAGGACCAACTTCCGCCTGTACCGGGCCGGCCCACTCATCGGCGCTGGCGAAAATATTCCACCCGTCTCCTTTTTCTTTAAAACCCGCACCGCTTCTTTCAAGCACCTGCCGATGGATAAGCCTGCCTGTAGGCTCGTTTACAAAGGCAATCCTGTTCCAGTATTCTTTAGGAAAATTTCTTGCTGTATACAGTGCATGGCCTGCGGCGGCGGTGAATCCTCCAAAAACATCTACCTGGCGCAGGTTTTTAGTAACTACATGCATGCCATAATGGGCATCGAGCTTCTCAACACCAGACTCCCTGATATCAGCACTGTTAAGGTATTTAATCGGGATGCCATAAAATCCGCTGTGCGTATTATTTGCGGTAGAAACAAAAATATCAAATTCTTCTGAAAAGCCCAGTCCCCAGGTATTGTTACTGGTAGTAGATAGAAAGGTAAGGTCTTTTCCATCCGGAGAGAAATTATAAATGCCTTGCGGGAAACGAAGGGAGTCATTCCCTACTTTGCCTCTGAATCCTGAATAGCCAACCGTGCCCCAAAGTTTGTTATCCATTCCATAACGAAGATTTGAAGGGCCCGCATGCGTATCATATATTCCAAAACCATCGATAATAGTGTCTCTTACATCAGCCTTATCGTCACCGTTAGTATCTTTAAGATAGATGAAATACGGTGCCTGCGAAACGATGATCCCATCGTTTGCAAAAACAAAACTGGTAGGGATATTTAACCTGTCGGCAAAAATAGTAACCTTGTCTGCTTTGCCATCTCCGTCTGTATCTTCCAATATCTTAATCTTATCGTTACCCTTTTCCCTTTCTTCTTTAATAGTGTTTGGATAATCAATTGTTTCTATCACCCATAATCTCCCTCTCGAATCCCAGTCCATGTGAATCGGGTTAATGATGTCTGGCTCGGAGGCAAACAACTTAAGTTCAAAGCCAACAGGCACCTGTGTCAGCGCCATAGACTCCTGTGGCGTTAATGGCGCCTGTAATTTGGGAGCGGGATTACGGCGTTCATAATTTGGAATGTTTGCATCTGAGTATTTAACATCCGGAAGTTTCCAGCCGGAGAGATCAGCCTGCGCTTTTTCACCCACTGCCCATATAATTCCGTTTTTCACCAGATGTAAAAAATCAGGGTTATTAAAAGTATGTTCGTCATGACCATAAGCAGTATAAAATACCCTGCCTTTTCCAAAATTTCTTATCCAGGTATAAGGCTCATGGTGATCACCTTCCACTCTCTCAGTAAGTACTTCGATATTCTTACTTATCTTATCATGCACATACGTTTCATCTGTAGTGGTAAAAGCATTCACACCTTTCATAACGGGATGCTCCGGCTTCATAATAACCGCGGGGAACGAATCCCATTTATGCGTTTTAAATTGCCCGCCGGTCATCTCTACCACTTCAGGTGAATTGCGAAAACAATAGGAAGCGCTGTGCAATGGGATAAAACCTTTTCCAGATTTCACATAGTTCAGCAATGCTTTTTCCTGCGGAGAAGTAATACTGTCATAATTAGCATACACAATCAATCCGTCATACTTATCAAGATTTGTTTCGTTGAGATCATCAGGGTTAACGGAGTAGGTAATGTTGAGGCCATCTTTAAAAAATTCTTTCGAAAAGATGTCGGCAAGTTTTTCCGAATCATGGTGTTTGGATGAATGTCCGAGGAACAATATTTCAAGCCTGCGGGCGGTACTGTTTGTTTTGTGCGAAGCATTGGTAAATAACAAGACGGACAAACAAACTATTAAAGCGGTTAAAGGGCGTTTTCGGAACATAGGTGAAAGTTTAATCGTAGTTTAATGGAAATGCAAAAAGTGAAAACGAATATCGTAATATTAATTTGTAAAATCTTTAATTATTAATCCATTTTTATCACCAGGATAGATGTACGTAAGAATGCTTTTTATGCGAGATGCGGATTACTGAACAACAATTTCAGCTAAAAGAACAGAATGTTTTATTTTTGTTTCACTAAAAGAAATATATGGCTGAAAATATAATAGAGCTTAAGAATGTAAATATCTTCCAGGGCACAAACCTGATATTACAGGATGTAAATGTTACGATTGATAGGGGAGAATTTGTGTACCTGGTAGGAAAAACGGGCAGCGGTAAATCAAGCTTATTAAAAACTTTGTATGGTGACCTGCCATTGAAAGAGGGAGACGGGACCGTTGTTGGCTTTAACCTGAAACAAATGGATTGGAAGAAAGTGCCTTTTCTGAGGCGCACCCTGGGAGTGGTTTTCCAGGATTTTCAATTGCTGACAGACAGGACCGTAAATGAAAACTTAAAATTTGTACTCAGGGCGACAGGATGGAAAGATGAAAAATTGATGGATGAGAAGATCGCCGATGTGCTTGATAAGGTTGGTTTAAGATCGAAAGGTTTTAAAATGCCTTTTGAGATGAGTGGCGGTGAGCAACAACGGGTGGACATAGCGAGGGCATTGTGTAATTCTCCTAAATTAATTCTTGCAGATGAACCTACGGGTAACCTCGACCCTGAAACTTCTGATGAGATCATGCAACTGTTGTTTAATATCAGTCGTGATTATGGCGCGGCTATTGTCATGGCGACGCATGACTATATGGTGATCAATAAATTTCCCGCCAGAACCCTGAAAACAGAGCGGGGAAGAGTAATTGACAATGCAACGATCGACATTACATGATCTCTGTGTTGATACCGGTACTCAACCGGGATGTAACTCAACTGGTTCAAACGCTTATTAAGCAATTAAAATTACTGCCTGTTTCCGTTGAGATAATATTACTAGATGATGGGTCGCAGACTTACTTTTCCAAACTCAACAGCGTCGGCATAGCCGATACACCTTTTGTTGAATACATAGAATCAAAAATAAACAATGGACGAATACGTGCAAGGCAAGTGCTTGCGGAGGCTTCAAAATTTGAATGGCTTTTGTTTTTGGATTGTGACAGCGACATTGTTTCAGACAGGTTCCTTGAAAATTATTACAACGAATTCAACGCTGTTAACCAGGTGATAGTTGGCGGGAGAATTTATAACCCGCTGAAGCCTGCAGACTCCGGCACTATGCTGCACTGGAAATATGGTACTTGCAGGGAAGCAACAAAGTTAGGTAAGCACTGCCATGCCAACAGGTTCATGACTAATAATTTTTGCATTCGCAAAAGTGTTTTTAAAAATTTTAATTTTACAGGTGGATGGGATGGATATGGGTATGAAGATACGTGGATGGGCATGCAATTAGAAGCCATGAACGTTCCGGTAATATTTATAGATAATCCTGTACTGCACCATGGCGTTGAACCTTCATCTGTATTTATTATAAAAAGTGAAGAGGCGCTTCGAAATTTATGTAGGTTGAACCAGGTGACTTCCCCTGGTATCCTGCTAAGACATGTAAGATTGTTTAATTATTATTACAGATTGCGATCTTGGAGAATGTTGTGGATCGTTACCTTGATATATTCTATGCTTGGAAAAGTTGTAGAAAAAAATTTACTGTCATGCAAGCCATCTCTGTTGCTGTTTGATTTGTACAGATTAAATTATTTTGTAAAAGTTATGAGCTGATGACCTGATTTACTTATAGCTTTAATTTAACTGGTAACTCCGGCGCTATCAAAACAACTGATGCATAATCTTTGAAACATTCTGATCGTTGTTATAATATTGTGGCAATACTTTCGCACGCGCTTTCATATCATACTCTTCGAATGACTTATCCATTAACTGCAAAATAACAGATATGAAAGATTCAGCTGTGTCAGCGATGTGAAGCAAGGGCCTTAGCATTGTATCGTTAGCCATGTTTTCGTTTACAACACAATGCCTGCCACAGAATAGCGAATTAATTAATTTAATATTACAACTTTCAGAATGGTAAGAAGGTAGTACATTAATCTGAGCTCTGCTGATAAGATCCTGCATTTCACTCTGAGAGGGATTGGCAATCAGGCATGTATTGGATTTTAATAAAGAGAGTTTTTCTAATGAAGAAGAAGGAGACTTGCCCGCAATCACAAAGGGTATATCAATCTTGTTAAATATATTCTCCAGTAACCATACTGCAGACTTTTCATTTTCAGGCATGGAAAGATTGCCATGGTATAAGCAGAAGTTACCCTTGCCTTCCCTGCTTTCTATACTATTCCAGGGAACTACAACAGGAAT